>Ga0335074_10002034_pt1 | contig 27505 bp, 31 predicted proteins | sample Lox_Sample_23_FD_206715 | JGI IMG/M metagenome (GOLD analysis project Ga0335074, IMG submission 206715) | Soil microbial communities from Loxahatchee National Wildlife Refuge, Florida, United States - Lox_Sample_2.3 | ecosystem: Environmental > Terrestrial > Soil > Wetlands | place: USA...
GGAATCGCCGTACGACGACGCGCAGGCCGCCACGATGATGCCGCGGCGCCGGACGCTGAGATCGTGGATCGCGATCGACTTTCCCATTAGGGCGAACAGCTCTTCAGCCAGTTCCGGTCGGTAAGCCCAGGCGCGGCTCGCGTTCATGACGTAACCAACCTCGGCCAGATCCTCATCGAACAAGGCGCGGGCGGCAGCGGTCTCCGGCGATGACTCGAGGAATCCAGGTCGTGCTGCGGTCGCACTCATCGCTCAGCCTCCGGTTTGCGCGCAAGGTAGCCCACGACGTCGATCGTGGCGCGGAACGGCAATCCTTGTCGACGACGAGGCTCCGCGCACGCCTGAGCGACGCGCATGAACTCCGCCTCACCCGCCATCTGTATCGCCTCGTACGCCGGCCCAGTCGACGCGATCGCCCGGGCGAACTGGTGCGGATCCGAGAACTCCCAGACGAACGGCACACAGACGCGCTGGATGTCGACGAACCCCCGTCGTGCAAGGGCATCCTCGCCCACGCCCGGACGACCCAGCCGCACCATAGCCGCCTGATTGGCCACCTTTGGTTCTGCGGCCAGACGGAACGGAGCCAACGCCCAGTTGCCTGTCGAAGCCTTGAGGTGCCCCCACACCGTGATCCCGATCCGTCCATCCGGACGCAGGACCCGATAGGCCTCGTCCAGTGCATCAAGCGTGGTCCCCCAGATACCGCGGAAGCTCGTCACTACATCGAAACTCGCATCCGCCCACGGCAGCGCGCACATGTCGCCGGCACGCAGGTCGGCGTCCGGGCAGCGGTCGCGGGCAATGGCCAGCAGCCGCGGCGACGCGTCGAGGCCAGCGCAGGCAGCGCCACGGATTCCTGCGAGTTCCACCGCAAGGCCCGCACCACACGCGACATCGAGAAGCTCATCTCCGTTGTCGACCCCCAACCGATGGTGGATCGCGACGTACTCACGGCAGTTGGCCGGCTCGCTCAGAGTCGCGAAGTCCACGGCACTATGGCCCCAGCCTTCATCGACGACCACCCACTGCTCGTCACGCAGAGGAGCCGTCCGGGCGATCGACTCGGTCGCCTTCTCATCGCTGCTCTGAAGCACCTGATCAGGAAGCCAGTGGCCCGGGTGACTGAGCGTGTGACGCAACGCGAATCGTCGGCGACCTCAGGGAGCGATCGCGACCATGTCGAGCCGCCCCGACGCCGGAACCATGTTCGCCCGATTCGGATACGCCCACAAAAAGTAGAGCAATTCGTGTGATAGCGCGAGGCGGATCCCTGAGCAAGCGTCGAGAAGAGGGCTCTCCGCGTCGGGTGTCATGACCTGGGTTGGTCCGCAGGTTGACCGCCAAGCGCTCTCGACTAGCCGCGAGGTCGGACGGTTGAGTCCCAGCTGGATGCGCTCCTTGAGCTCACGTTGGCGTCAAGCACGTACGGCGCGATGCCGATCCTGTTGGTGCACTCTCTCCAGCGCTGGCTCCCGACCTGTCCCCTGAGGATGCGCGGGGTCGGGAGCCAGCGCACCCGCCAGGGCGCGAACTCATGGGCGTACTGTTACGGCCATGGCCCTCGGGCTAGACCGCGAATCAACCGACGCTCTGCTGACGCCGGGAGAGGTCGCGGAAGTGTTCCGGGTGAGCCCGAAAACCATCGCGAGATGGGCGAGCGAGGGCAAGCTCAGCCCGGTGCGGACACCGGGAGGGCACCTTCGCTCTTAAAGGCTGGATGTAGCCGAGCTCCTGAGAGACGGGTTTCCGCTCGACGCATAAGGACTCATCGCAGCACGAGCCGGAAGCATCACCTGCCCCCTCGATCTCGACGCGCAGAGCGAGAACCCGGTGTTCCAGCGTCGCCATCGGTGGTCGCTCCGGCTGTGAGCCACGTGCTCGTAGACCCGCTGATATTCGAGCACGCCTGACGCCAGGACATGACGGAGGGTTGGCGCGCAGAGCGACGAACTGCGCCGGTTCGCCGCGCGATGAACGGCACCTCCGCGTCATTGGCAACGGTGCTCAGCGGGGCGACCGGGTAATCACGTCGGCGGACGGTGCCGCCCCTGCTGATATCGCTGGCGCCAATGGCCGATACCTACCAGGCGGCAGCACAAGTCGGGTCAGCCGATGCGCGAGCACCGTTCTGCGTTCGATCAGTTTTCCGTCACGGCTGACGGTCACTGCCATGTGGCTGTCTGTCGGGCGCAGTCCACTCCAACGACGGCGGGCGGTAAACCCTGAAGTTGGGTCTCGGTGAACTGCGCGACGTAGCCGGCTGCCGGCGACGGCGCACCGTCGTCGAAGCGCCTCGGGACGCATTCGGAACTCAGCACGGCGATAGCGAGCGAGAGACACGGTTCTGTTCGGGAGGTGAGGCAGGCCGTCCGGAGCCGGGTCATCGAGCGGATGGCATATGGGCACGGCAGCGGCCGCACACCTGGCGTGTTGTACGGCTGTGGCAGCCACAGTACGACGGCGGCTTGACCTTGACGTGGGGGGAGGCCCCAGGCTGGTGTTCGGCAAGTGTCGTGTCGTTGAGGAGCGCAGGCGTGGGTGAGATGGGTATCGGAGAGTTCGCTAGTCGCTCGCGGCTGTCGGCTAGGGCGTTGCGGATCTATGACGATGCGGGTCTGCTACCGCCTGCGCGGGTGGATGAGGACTCGGGCTACCGCTTCTACGAGGCCGGCCAGCTCAAGCAGGCGCGTCTGATCGCGACGCTGCGCCAGCTGCATTTCCCGCTTGCGGAGATCAAGTCGATCCTGCCGCTGGAGCCGGTCGATGCGTCGGAGCGTGTCCGGCAGTACTGGTCCGGAATCGAGAAGAAGCATTCGTCGCTTCGTGCGCTGGCGACCTACCTGATCGACGAGCTGAGCGGAAACAGGCCCGCCACGACTGAAGTCGCCACGAGAGAGATACCCGAGCGCAGCCTGCTGTGCATCAGGCGCAACGTCACCGGTGAGAAGGCGGCCTGGGCGTTCGGCAAGGAGTTCATCGCGCTGCTCCGCCACTACAAGCTGCCGTCGATCGAGGGGCGCGCCGGTGCGTTCTTCCAGATCTTCTGGGGCGAGGTCAGTGAGGACAGCGACGGTCCGGTGGAGTGGTGCCGTCCCGTGCCGGCAGACGAGGCGGAGGCGCTCGCTGCGCGCTGCCCGGAGTTGACGCTCCGGACCGAACCCGCCCACGGGGAGGCGTTCGTACCGATCGGCGGCACGCAGCTCGACGGCGCAGACTGGCAAGTGAGCTCGCGATCCCTCGAGGCCTGGAGCGACCGGCAACAGCACAACGTCGACGTGCGCGTGGCGAGTCTGGGTTTGCGGATCACCTACCTCCCCAGCGAAGTGGGAACGGACACCTACCAAGACTTCGCGGTCCCCTTCACCGGGCAGCCACGCGGATGACCCCGGCCCTCGAAGCCAAGTCGCGCACTAAGCGATTCGGCGAACTCTCTGTGGCGTCGTGATCGAGGCCCAGAACCTGGTCAAGCGCTACGGCCCCATGACAGCGGTCGACGACCTGTCGTTCTCGATCCGGCCGGGGATGGTCACCGGTTTCCTCGGCCCCAACGGCGCCGGGAAGACCACCACCATGCGGATGATCCTTGGCCTCGACGCGCCGACGCGGGGCTCGGTGACCGTCGGTGGACGCGACTTCCGCGACCTTCCGGCACCGATGCGGGAGGTGGGGGCGCTGCTCGACGCCAAGGCGCTGCAGGGTGGCCGCCGGGCCCGCGATCACCTGCGGTGCCTAGCCGCCAGTAACGGCCTCCCTGCCACCCGGGTCAACGAGGTGCTCGGCATGGTGGGCCTCGAGGGCGTGGCCGACCGGCGCGCGAAGGGCTTCTCGCTGGGTATGAGCCAACGGCTCGGCATCGCCGCTGCGCTGCTCGGGGACCCAGAGGTCCTGATCTTCGACGAGCCAGTGAATGGTCTCGATCCCGATGGCATCCACTGGATCCGCTCCCTGATCCGGGCGCTCGCGAGCGAGGGTCGCACGGTGCTGGTCTCTAGCCACCTGATGAGCGAGATGGCCCTGACCGCCGACCACCTGCTCGTGATCGGCAAGGGCCGTCTGATCGCCGACATGAGCGTGGAGGAGTTCGTCCGGTCGAGCTCCCAGCACTCCGTTCACGTCAACAGCCCCCAGGCGGCGGAACTGGCCGACCGGTGCCGGGAGGCAGGCGCCCACGTTCGACCGGGCAGCACCCCCGAGCTCCTCGAGATCACCCGGATGGACAGCGCCGACGTGGGAAAGCTGGCCGCCGCCTACGGCATCGTTCTGTTCGAGCTCACCCCGGTCCGCGCCTCGTTGGAGGAGGTGTTCATGGAACTGACCCGAGACAGCGTCGAGTATCAGGCAACCGAGTCATCCCGATGACCGATAGTCCGACCGTGCTCGCCGGCTCCGCGAGCCGACCAGCATTTCGAGGTGCGCGATTCAGCGACGCGCTGCGTGCAGAGTGGATCAAGCTCCGTTCGCTGCGATCGAGCTTCTGGGCGCTGGGCGTCTCCGTAGTGCTCGGAGTCGGATTGGGAGCAGCAATCGCCGCGGCCTCTGCCCACGCCTACGCAGGCAGCAGCCTCTCGAGCAAGGCGAGCTGGGACCCCGCCGCGCTCAGCACCTCGGGGATGGCAATCGGCCAGCTCGCCATCGAAGTGCTCGGCGTGCTGTTCATCAGCTCCGAGTATTCCTCCGGGATGATTCGCACCAGCCTCATCGTCGTCCCCAAACGCGGCCGCCTACTCGCAGCCAAAGCGGTCGTCTTCGCCGCAGTGACGCTGCTCGTCGGAGAGGTCACCAGCTTCGCCTCGTTCTTCGTCGGTCAGGACCTCATCAGTGGGCACGCTCCGACCGCATCGCTGAGCGACGCCGCGGTGGCACGGGCAGTGATCGGAGCAGGACTACTGATGAGCGCTCTTGCGCTCCTCGCGGTCGCCACCGGCGCCCTGCTCCGGCACTCCGCCGCTGGCATCGCCGCCATGATTGCCGTCGCGCTGGTCCTTCCCGGCATCGCCCAGGCCCTTCCGGCCTGGTGGCGGAATCCGATCAACAAGTTCTGGCCGACCGCCGCAGGAAGCCAGATCACGAACGTCTACCGCGCCTCCCACAGCCTCGAGCCATGGGCTGGCTTCGCCCTACTCTGCCTCTTCGTCGCGATCGTGTACGCCGCTGCCTGGACGATGCTGGAACGACGCGACGCATAACAGCGCCGAGCCGATGTGCTTGACCGACGGAGCGCCTGATGCAGCACTGTCCGGAGAGTTCGGCGGCGAACCTAGCGGTAGCCAGTTCTGATCGTCGGGATGGCGGCTTTCGGGTCGTTCGCCGTTGGCGGGCTCAGAGCGGGTGTCCATCGCACGTTCGCGGTGGCTAGTTGGCTTCCCAATGCGGGTGTGTCTTGCTGCCGGTGCAGACCAGCTTTTTGCCCGCGCCGTCGTAGCCGACCTTGCCGTAGTCAGCGACGGGGCAGAACTCGCCGGCTCTGATGCAGCTGCCGGATGACGTCTTCGTACACGCGTGATGCTTCTCGTGGCCGGTGCCCGAGTGAGTGTCGTGGATGGCCGGCCGCTTCGGTTCTGTCACGTGTGGCCATCCGCAGGTCGCGAGGTGGCTGTGGAGGAACGCCTTCTCAGGCTCGTCGATCGTCAGGTGCCAGCGCCACAGCACCGCGGTGTAGTCGGCCATGTACCGGCAGTCGAAGGCTTTGCGGGGTGGTAGCCACTGGTCGGGGCCGTCATCCCCTTTGGACTCGTTGCTGTGCGCGGAGACCGCCAGCAGGTCGTAGTGGGTGCCGAGGTCGTTGGCGAACCGCTTTCGGGTGGCCGCGTTCCACTTGAAGGCGCCGGACCCCCAGGCCACCGCAAGTGGGACCACATGGTCGATCTGGACTTTCGTCGGGTTGGTGCTCACCGTCCCGTCATACGGGCTGATCCACTTGCCATGTGTCAGGTAGCACCCCGAACCGACGTGAGGTTTGCGCTTCGCGTCGCGGATCAGCACCTGATAGCGGGTGTTGCAGCCATCGGGGTGGCTGGTCCAGAGCTGGAACTTCGATCGCTCGTATCCACCGTAGTGAGCGGCGTGCACCGTGAGGTGGTTGAGCAGGAAGTGTGTCGACCGCGTGTGCGCCGATGAGGCCGCCCGCGGTGACGATGAGGTCGCCGGATCGTGCGCCGCCGAAGCCGGTTGTGCGGCGACCGCCGAGACTCCGGCCAGCAGCATGATCGGTACGACGAGGCGGGCCGGCGGGCGAGGCATGCGCAGACACTAACCGGACATCCGATCGGTCCGCACCTTGCCGGAAGTGCTGCAACCATGCGTCGACCAGGGGTCCGGGCATCCGGTCGTGACCGTGGCGTGCGCGGTCCCGCGCCCGCCCCACGATTCGTTCCGGCCCGTTCGAGCCGGCGCGCGGCAGTCAGCGCGGTGACCGCCGGCGCGGGTTCGCTGCGCCGCTGGTGACGTTTTCGGTGCGCCGACTGACCACTGTGCGACTCCCTTGATCGTTTACGGGAGGGTGGCCATGCTCAGAGCGGTTGCGGTTCATCCCAATTCCAAGCTCCCAGGTACCGCGCAGCTGCTGTCCTTGGTCGGCGGGCTCACGACCTGGGTGTTGCTGGCCTGCGTCGTCGCGGTGCTGGCTGGTGCTGCCACCTGGGGCTTCGGCTCGCGTACCGGTCACTTCGGCGCGAGCCAGCATGGCCGGCTGATGGTGCTCGGTGGTGCGGTGGGCGCGCTGGTTGCCGGCGCAGCATCCGCGTTGGTCAACTTCGGGTTCAACCTCGGCGGGACGGTGCATTGAGGTGGTCGCCGCGCCGCAGATTCACCTTCCTCACCCGATCCATGTCAACGTGGTGGCAGCGTTGATGTCGGCGATCTCACGTGCCGTCACCGGCGGGGTGCAGTCGCTCGCGTCGTGGGCGTTCGGGCACATGACGTCGGCGTTGGTCGCGACCACCCAGGTGCAGCTCGGTGGCTGGTTCGACGGCCCGTGGCGGGCAATGATCGCGGTGGCCGGTGTGTTTGCGCTGCCGTTCCTTCTGGTCGGGGTCGCGACCGAGGCGATCGCGGGCCGGCCGGTCCAGGCGTTGCGCCGCGGTGTGCTCATGCCGCTCGCGGTCGCGCCGGGGCTGCTGGCGGCGCGCGGTGTCCTGGCGCTCGTGCTGGCGCTGGTCGACAGTGCCTGCGAACTGGTGGTGCAGGTCGGCATCGGCGGGTCGGGCGGCTTCGCGCGGGCGTTGACCCGGATGGGGCTAAGGCTCGGGGTCTCGGCGAGCCCGCTCGCACCGCAGTCCGGCGCCGCGATCGGTCCGCTGATCGTCGTCTTTATTGCGGCGGTGCTGGCGTTTGTGATCTGGATCGAGCTCGCGTGCCGGGCGGCCCTGGTGTTGCTGCTGGTGGCGTTCGTCCCGCTGGCGTTCGCGGGCCTGTTCTGGCACGGCACGGCGCGATGGGCTCGCCGGCTTGTCGAGGTGTTGGCGGCCGTGGTCCTCGCCCAGCTGGTGATCACCGTGTTGATGGTGCTTGCCGCCGCTGCGCTGGCTGACCCTGGTCGCGGTTGGCAATCCGGCGTTGACGGTGTCGCGGTCGGGTTGGCGTTGCTGTTCCTGGGCAGCCTGGGCCTGCCGATGACCTTCCGGGTCGTCCCGCACGTGATGGAGGCGGCCGTCGTGGCGGGGTCCGGCGCCGCGGTCGCGAACAGGGTGCGCCGCGCTGCGGGGCACGTGGTGGCGGGCGCACCGTCGCCGGTCACCCGGTTGGCGGGCTCGGCTGGGTCTGGTGCGCTCGGCCGCCCGCCTGGCATGCCGGCGCCCGGCCCGTCGGCGTCGAACGGTGCCCCCGCCCAGCGATTGCCGCAGCCGAGCCGCCGTGCCACGCAACCACCTGAGTCGGCACGGGCTGCGTCGCTGGTGGACGGCGGCTCGCGGTGACCGTCGCGGGCTCGGATTCCGCTGCGCCTCGCTACCGGTTCGCCGGCCAAGACGGCGCGGTGTGGCTGGGGCTTCGGGTCGTGCCGCTCGCCGCGCTCGCGGCGGGGGTGGTCCTCGCGGTCGGCGGGCTCTACCTCGGGTTTCCGGTGCCGGTCGCGGTCCTCGTGCTGGTGGCCGGTGTCGTCCTCGCGTCGGTGCCGATCGCCGGGCAGCGGGGGGCGGAGTGGTTGGGCCCGTTGACCCGGCGAGCGACGTCAGCCGCCACCTCCGCCGACCGTTGGTCCACCAACCCGTGCGGTGCACTCGCCGTAGCGAGCTCTTCGAGTCGAGTGCTGCGTCTGCCCCGCGAGTACGGTCGGCTGCGGCTGCTCGATGCCGAAGGCGGCGCCGTCGGTGTGGTCGATGATGCCGCCGCCCGCGCCTACACGGTCGTGCTCGCGGTCGCTGGTGTGGATCGGTTCACGCTGATGGACCCGGGCGAGCAGGCTGCCCGGCTGTCGGGCTGGGGGAACGCGCTGAGCGGGTTGGCTGCCGACCCCGATATCCGCAGGATCCAGTGGGTGGAGCGCGCCGGTCCGGACCGCCGGGACGCCACGGCCTGGCTGCGAGAACGAGCCGCGACGCGGGATGACGCCGACGCGGTCGACGACTACGCCGCGTTGGCCACCCGGCTCTCCTCGGCTGCCCGCCGGCACGAGGTGTGGCTCGCCGTGCAGCTCTCCCGGCGTTCCGGGGGGTCCCGTACCGGTGGGCGAGCCGCGGTGGGGGAGCGGGTCCGGGAGGTGATGTCGGCGCTGCTCGCCGCGGACCTGGTGGCCCGCCCGCTGCCGGTTGCCGAGCTTGGATGGTTGCTGCGACGGTTCGTCGACCATCAGGTCGGCCCAGTGGATGCTGAGCCGCTCGTCGGTCAGCTCGGGCCGTCGTCGCGCCGGACCGGCTGGGCTGAGCTGCGCACCGACGACAGCTGGCATCGCAGCTTCGCGATCGCCGGCTGGCCTCGGGTGCCGGTGCCGGCGAGCTGGTTGGAGCCGCTGCTCGCGGGGTGGTCCCCACCCGCCGTGCGGACCCTGTCGCTGCATCTGCAGCCGGTGCCGCCGCCGGTCGCGGCCCGGGAGGCGCGGGCGGCCCGTACCCGAGCGCGGCTCGACCGCGCCGAACGGCTCCGGCTCGGCCTCACCGACGCGCCCGCAATCGCGTGGGCCGAGACCGACGCGGAAGACACCGAGCAGGAGCTGCTGGCGGGCTACCGGTTGCACCGGGTGGCCGGCGTCATCAGCTGCACAGCCGGGGACCTGGCGGGGCTGGACGAGGCCTGCCGGTCGGTGCGGGCGGCGGCCGCCGCGGCCCGTGTCGACCTGCGCCCGATGCACGGCCAGCACGACGTCGGTCTGCTCGCCAGCCTGCCGCTGTGCCGGGTGGACGGTCGGGCGTCGTGAGCCCCGCGGACGCGGGGGCGTTGCGACGGGTGCACGAGCAGCTCGTCTCCGCGGTCAGCGACCTCACTGAGTCCGCGGCCTGGCGGAGGATGCTGACGGTCGCGGCCAGGTTGCCGACCTACAGCCCGCACAACGTGTTGCTGATCGCCTCCCAACGCCCGGACGCGACCCGGGTCGCGGGGTACACGGCGTGGCGCCGGCTCGGGCGCCAGGTGCGCGGTGGTGAACACGGCATCGCGATCCTCGCGCCGGTCACGAGCCGGGCCGGAACCGGTCGGGGCGCGGCGGTCGAGACGCTCCGCGCGGATGCCGATCAGGTCCGGCTGCTGGCCGATCCGCCGCCGAGCCAGGTGCGCCGGTTCCGGCTGGTGCACGTCTTCGACATCTCCCAGACCGACGGGCCCGACCTCCCCGACATGCGCCCGAGGCTGCTCGACGGGGCGGCGCCGGCCGGGCTTTGGGACGCGCTCGCTGCCGGGGTCGCGGCGGCCGGGTTCACCGTCACGGTCGGGGACTGCGCGCCGGCGAACGGCATCACGGACTACCTGGCGCGCATGGTGACGGTGCGGGCGGGACTGCCGGACGCGCAGGCCGCCAAGACCCTCGCGCACGAACTCGCGCACGTCCGGTTGCACGGCGATCACCGCCCGGCGGGGCTCGACCGTGCCCGCGCGGAGGTGGAGGCGGAGTCGGTCGCCTACGTGGTGACCACGGCACACGGGATGGCTCCGGAGGACTACACCGTCCCGTACGTCGCCGGGTGGGCGGGCGGGAACGTCACGTTGCTGGTCGCGAGCGCGGAACGCGTGCTGTCCACCGCCAGCGACATCCTCGCCGCCACCACGCCACCCGCGGAGGGGCGCCCGGCCCGGCTACCGGTGCCGACCGCGCACCGAACGGCTCGGCGTGAGCGGGGGCTCGCCGCAGCCGCGGAACCGGCGCGGCGCCGGCCCGCGGCGGGCCTGGAGCGCTCCCGGTGAGCCCGCTGCTGCCGACGGTGTCGGTGACGACCCGGCACTCCGCGTCGCTGTACCCATGGCAGCTGACCACCGGGCTGCCCGAGGCAGGCCCGCTGCTCGGGATCAACCTGCTCGCCGACGGCGCGATGTTCGCCTACGACCCGTGGGAGTGCTACGCGGCCGGCGTGCTGACCAGCCCGAACATGGTCGTGCTCGGCCAGCTCGGCAAGGGGAAGAGCGCGCTGGTCAAGACCTACCTGTCCCGCCAGCTGCTCGCCGGGCGCTGCGCCTACGTGCTGGACCCGAAGGGGGAGTACGGCCCGCTCGCGCAGGCCCGTGGGCTGGCTCGGCTGTCCTTGTCCCCGGGTGGATCGGAGCGGCTCAACCCGCTCGATGCCGTCCCAGGCGACGACCTGGAGGCGGTGACCCGGCGCCGGACGGGGGTGATCGGGGCGCTGGCCGCGACTGGTCTGGGCCGTGACCTGACCGCCGAGGAACGGGCCGCGATCGGGGTCGCGGTCGGCGAGCTTCCGCCCGCGCCGACCCTGACCCATGTCGTCGACCGGCTGCTCGACCCGTCGGCCGAGATGGCTGCCACGCTGCATACGACCCCGCCGGCACTTGCCGTTGGGGTCCGGCAGGCCGCCCTGGAGCTGCGCCGGCTGCTGGCCGGTGACCTGGCCGGGATGGTGGAGGGACCGAGCACCGCCACGCTCGACCCCGATGGCCGCGGGATCGTCGTCGACCTGTCCGCGGTCTTCGGGACCGACGCGCTGGCCAGCGTCATGGTGTGCGCCGGCGCGTGGCTGTCGGTGGCGATCGCCCGGGAGTCGGCTCGTCGACGGCTGCTGCTGGTCGACGAGGCATGGGCGCTGCTCGGCGCAGCTGCGACGACGGCGTGGCTGCAGGGCGTCAGCAAGCTCGCCCGCCGCCACGGCGTGGCGTTGATCACCGTCGTGCACCGCTGCTCGGACCTGTCCGGTCAGGCCGACGCGGGGACCGCAGCCCAGGCTCAAGCCCGCGGCCTGCTCGCCGACGCGGAGACCCGGGTCGTCTACGGTCAGCCGCCGGGGGAACGGGCCGCGGTCGCCGAACTGCTCGACCTCTCCGACACCGAGACCGAACTCGTCACCCGGCTGCCCGCGCACCGGGCGTTGTGGCGCGTGGGAGGGAACGCCGCGGTGGTCGAGCACGTGCTCACCGAGCATGAGGCCGCGGGCCTGGTGGATACCGACCAGCGGATGCGGCCATGACCCGAGGGCGTCTCGTTCGGGTCGCGGCTGGGCTAGTCGCGGCGCTCGCGATCGGCGCGATCGTGGGCGTCCGTGGCGGCGGAGCGGCCAGAACTCCTTCTGGGGCCGGCGGGCAGCTCGCACCGGATGACCGCGTCGCGATCCAGCGGGTCGCGAGCAGGTTCGCCGCCGCGGTCATCGCCCACGGCGACCCATCCGCGCCGGCACCGTCCGACCCAGCGCTGGTCACCCCCGCGTTCGGTCGCGAGCTGCGCGCGCACCGCCCAAGCCCGACCGCGGCCGGGTCCACGGGCAGCCAGCGGCTGGCCATCGAATCGGTGGCCGTCCGCTGCGGGCGCCCACCCACCGCGCTCGTGCTCGGCATCCTCATCGTCACCGCTGCCGGCCAGCCCCCGGTCCGCGCACCGGTCACCTGGCAGCTCAGCGTGGCCGATACTGACCGCGGCTGGCGGGTCGCGGCGGCCCGGTCATGATCGCCGGTCTGCTCGCCAAGGCGGCCGCGGGAACCGTCGGGCTCGGCGTGGCCGCAACCGCGGTACTCGTCAGCGGGCTGCAGGCAACCGCCGCGCCCACGCTCGTCCCGACCCGGCTCGCGACGGCCGGGATCCCGCGCGGCTACCTGCGCGACTACCAGACGGCGGCTGCCAGCTGCGCCGGGCTGGGCTGGACCGTGCTCGCCGGGGTCGGGAAGGTCGAGTCCGACCACGGCCGTGCACCCTCCCTCGTCTCCCCGACCGGCGCGCAAGGGCCGATGCAGTTCGAACCGGCTACCTGGGCCGCATACGGCGTCGACGCCGACGGCGACGGCAAGGCCGACCCGTTCGACCCGGCCGACGCGATCCAGGCCGCGGCGGACTACCTGTGTGCGCTCGGCGTCGCGCGCAACCCGACCGACGCGCTGATCGCGTACAACTGCGGGAACACCGGCCCGGCCTGCCAGGCGGCGTCCGCCGGCTACGCCGCCCTCGTGCTGCGCTGGGCCGACCGCTACGGCCGGCTCGGCAACCCGGATGCCGTTGGCGGCGCGGCCGCGCTGGCGATCAACGCGGCGCTCGCCGAGGTCGGCACGCCCTACGTGTGGGGCGGGGAGAGCACCGCAGGGTTCGACTGCTCAGGGTTGGTGCAGTGGTCCTACGCGAAGGCCGGGATCGCCCTACCGCGGGTCGCTCAGGACCAGTACGACGCCGGACCGGCGGTCCCGGTCGGTGCTCCGCTCGCCGCCGGCGACCTGGTCTTCTTCGGCACCTCCCGCGCGAACGTCGAACATGTCGGGATCTACCTCGGTGCTGGGCGGATGGTCGACGCTCCGCACACCGGGGCCGTGGTCAGGGTCGAGCCGATCACCGGGTTCGACCCGCGGTACGTCGGCGCGACCGACCCGGCCGGGCGACCGGGATGAGCAATTCTCTGTCCCCGCCGCTGTCGGCCGGCGAGTGGGCGGCGGCTGTCCTGCTCGGGGTGGTCGCCGCCGCCGGGGTCCTGGTCTGGTCCACGGTCGAGCTCGCCGGCCTGCTGCACCAGGGCCGCTGGCCGCACGTCACCACCGCCGCGCTGGCGCACGGCCTGGCCGCCGGACCGCGCCATCTCCGCGACCCGCGCAGCGCGTTCCCGCCGGCGCTACGAGCCTCGCTGCCGGGCGCGGCCGGCTTCTACCTCAGCCTGGCCATCGTGGTGGCCGGATCCGGTGGGCTCGGCGCCCTCGGCTCGCGGGCGCTCGGATCGGCACGGCGGGCCAGGCGCGGATACGCGGCCCCGTCCCAGGTGCGGGCGCACCTGTCCGCGGCAGCGGTCCGCCGCCGCGCTGCCCACGACCGCCCGGGACTACCGGGACGAACTCGCCCGGATCAGGTCGGGTTGGCGCTGGGCCGCGACGTCCGCAGCGGCCAGCGGCTGTGGGGCAGCGTCGAGGACTCCTATCTGTATCTAGGCCCGCCCCGCGCCGGGAAAGGTGTCCACCTCGTCATCGGTCAGACCCTCGATGCGCCCGGTGCGGTGCTCGTTACCGCCACCCGCCCCGACACCCTGCACCACACCCTGGCATTGCGTAGCGAGCTCGGCCCGGTCATGGTGTTCGACCCGCAGCACCTCGCCGGCGACGTGGCGACGCTTCGCTGGGCACCGCAACACGGCTGCACCGACCCGCTGGTCGCGATCACCCGGGCGCGCGCACTCGCGGCCGGTGCCCAGCTCACCGCCGGCACCACCACCCAGGGCGAGTTCTGGGAGCAGATGACTGCTGCGGTCCTTCGCGGGTACCTGCACGCGGCCGCCTTGTCGGGCCGATCCATGCGCGACGTGCTCGGCTGGGCCGCCCGGCCGACCGATCCGACCCCGGTCCGGTTGCTGCGCGCCGCCCCCGGGGCGGTACCCGGCTGGGCGGAGGAGCTCGCCGCCCAGGCCGGGTCCGATCCCAAGCAGCGGGACTCGGTCTGGGCCGGCGTGCGCCGGGCGGTCGACTCCCTCGCGGACCCCCGTGTGCTCGACGCCTGCTCCCCGCCCGCGGCGAGGGCCTTCGACGCCGCCCGGTTCCTCCGCGAGCGCGGAAGCCTGTACCTGGTCGGCTCGACCGGCGCGCAGCTGTCGGTGGCTCCGCTGATCACGGCGCTGGTCGAGGACATCGTCGACGCCGCCCGCAAGCTCGCCGCCGCAAGCCGCGGCGGCCGGCTCGACCCCCCGGCTGCTGCTGATGCTCGACGAGGCGGCGAACATCGCCCCGATCCCTTCCCTGCCGAACCTGCTTGCCGACGGCGGCGGAGTGGGCATCACGACGGTAGCGGTGCTGCAGTCCCTCGCCCAGGCTCGAGCCCGGTGGGGCGAGCCGGCCACCGACGCGCTCTGGGATGCGGCCACCACCAAGGTCGTCTTCGGCGGGCTTGCGCACGCCGAAGACCTCACCCGGATCAGCCGGCTTGCCGGCGACATCGACGACCCCACCCGGACCACCAGCACCGGCCCGGGCGGTCCGAGCAGCTCGACCGCGTTGCGCCGCCTGCCCGCGATGCCGATCGAGGCGGTGCGCACCCTGCCGCCCGGGCGCGCAGTCGTCCTCGCCCGCCACACCCCGCCGGTGGAGACCCGGCTGACGCCATGGTGGCAGCGCGCCGACGCCGAGCGGATCCGCGCGGCCGCTGGCGGCCGGACATGACCGCGGGCTACCGGGAAGAGATCGAGCTGCTCCGCCAGCAGGTCGACCTGCTCTACGCGCGCTTCGTTGACCTCGACGGCCTGGAGGTCCGGCCGGTCAACTGGAGCGAGCTGGACGCGGACAGCGCGGCCGAGCAGTGGGCGGCGTTGGCCGGGTGGGTCGACTGGTTCGTCGCCCGCTATCAGCTCGGTGAGACGCTGCCCTGCTGCTGGTACGCGCACCCGCCGATCCTCGAGGAGCTCTCCGCGCTGCACACCGCGTGGTGCGGCGCCTACTGCGACCCCGCGGCACGGGCCGGCGACGGCGTCGCGTTCCACGACATGGCCGAACGGGTCCTCGACCGGATCCGGCACGCGGACCGAGCCGGCTGCGCCTCCGCCGGCGCGCACCGCGAGGACATCGCCGCACCCGTCGACTCGCACCGGATCGCCGCCCGCGCCGAGGCGATCCGCGCCGACATCGCGGCTCGACCCCGACCGAGCCGCCACCACGAAAGCTTGCCCGCCACGGAAGCGATCGACGCCGAAGCCAACCGCACCACGCCCGTGCCTCCCTCAGTGGTGCAACGGGACACCGCGGTGCAAGACGAACCAGCGACCCGGCGCGCACCGCGGTGACGGTGTCGGTGCGCACTCGAGCTTTCCTTCCCCATTGCCTGAGCCCTAAGGAGCCAACGATGCGCTACAGCGACGAGGGAAACGGGATCACCGCCGAGAGCGTCAGGTTCTTCCGCGACCATCGCCACCTGCTCGGTCCGATCGTTGCGGCCGACCTGCGCTTCCCCGGCTTCGATGACCCGCCCGACCCCTACCTGATGATGCTGCGCGACGGCGACGGTAACGAGATCCGCCTCTCCGGGTGTACGACCGGGTATCCCGGTGAGGGACCCCGCGGAGCGATGCGGGTCCTGCTCGAGGCCGGCTGGCCGGTGGAGGAATCAAGGCGCGTCTTCACGGCGGCAACATTGAACCTGGTGCTCGACGGCAGCAACACTCCGTCGGCTGCCGGTCTGGCCGCTCGGTCATCCGGCCGGGAGCTTGCCGATTCCGGGTCGCCAAGGCGACGTGACTTGTCCCGCGCGCGTGATCTGGACCGCTCGTGAGCTCGCGGGACGCAGTCGCTAGGCGCATTTCACCCGGGACGCCGAATGACTCCCGTGGTAGCGCCGGTCGCCTCACCGCGATCGCGCCGGCTTCCACCGTCGATGACGAATCTGAGGGGCAGGCGCCGCTCGACGGTGGCCGACGCCTGCTTTCGGTCGACGACGTGGCCCGCTATCTCGGCGTCTCCGAACGGTGGGTGTATGAGCAGGTGCGGACCGGCCATCTCCCGGCCATGTACATCGCCAGGTCCTGGCGAATGAGACCGGAGATCGTCGACGCGTTCGCCGAGTCGTTCCACTGGCAGCCCTAGCGTCAGCGGCAGCTTGGCTACTCGACCTGGTGATGGCGGGTTAGGCATCGGGAATCTGCGTGTCGTGACGGAGGCGAGCCTCATCGATGACCCGCCAGGCCTCCGCGCGGCCGCGCCAGCCATCAACGCGGCTGGACTTGCCAGGTTCGAGGTCCTTGTAGGCGTCGAAGAAGTGCTCGATCTCGGACAGGAGGTGAGGTGGGACGTCATCGAGGTCAGCTAATGCAAATTGCCGTGGGTCGAACTGCGGGACGGCGAGCAACTTGGCGTCGGGCCCGTGCTCGTCCTGCATCCAAAACCACGCGATTGGGCGCACTCGTATCAGGCATCCCGGGAATGTCGGCTGGTCCACGAGAACCAGAACGTCGAGTGGGTCCCCGTCCTCGGCCAGCGTGCGCGGCACATATCCGTAGTCGGCGGGGTATGTCATCGAGGTGAACAAGGTGCGGTCGAGCCTGATCCGACCGCGGTCGTGGTCCATCTCGTACTTGTTCCGTGACCCTCGTGGCACTTCGATAACCACGTCGAACCCTTGGGTCACCCTGCTCGCTTTCGACTCACCCTTTGCGCGCACGCTGATCTCCGTTCCGATCTAGGAGCTATCAGCCGTGCGGCGCTCAAGGGGAGCTCCATCCCCAAGCGCACGATAACCGGCGGGAGGAGCCGGCGAACCATCGACCTGAGCAATGCTGATGCGTGGGACCGGCGGAGCTCTGAGATGTCCTATTTCAGCACCATTCATCGACGTCTGCTGAGACGGGGCTCATCCAAGGAGCTGAAGCATCGCGGTAGTCCGGCGACCCAGCTGGCGTACGGTCCGCGGTAGGGCAGCGGACGATCGCCTGTTAGGGCATCCGGCCCGGGCAATGCGTCGAGTGCAGGTGTTGGTTGACTCGTGTGGTCTGGACCGAAGGGGCCGGACTCGCGGTCCATCTAAGACGGATGACGTTGCGAACGGAGTTGGCCGATGCCAGTGCGGGCGAGTTGGGGTGAGCGACAATTGGAGCTCACGACGGCAATCTTCGACCTCAACGGAACGCTGACCGTGCACGGTGAGCTCATCGACGGCGTGGGCGATCGCATCCGCCGGTTGAGCGAGCAGTTACACGTGCTGCTCCTGTCCTCCGACACCTACGGCACGTTAGATGCGGTCGCTGGCGAGTTGCAGATACCCGCGCGGCGGGCTCAAGATGCTGCGGAGAAGGCGGCGGTGCTGGCCGAGATCGGCGCGCGAAACTGTGTCGGAATAGGCAACGGCAACAACGATGCTCTCCTCCTGCGCGACGCCGGCTTGGGGATCGCCGTGATCGGCCCTGAAGGCTGCGCACCGGCCGTGCTTGCCGCCGCGGACATCGTCTGCACGTCCGTGGTCGACGCGCTGGACCTGCTGCTCGACCCGCAACGCATTGGCGCCACCTTGCGCCCTTAAGCAACACCAGTGACCTGAACGCGTGGACTGCGGCGCCCGTCTGGCCCCCCGCGTTGGACTCTCTAGCCGCCTAGATGACTCCGGACGTAGGTACTCGAAAGGTTCAGCGGAGCTTCGTTGGCCTGATCTACAGGCCTAGCGTCGCAACTTGCCGACTAGATGAGTCAGGTCAAGGCCGAGTACCCGGTCGAGGAACGCGAACGTCTCGAACTTGCTGCCCGATGCGACTGCTGGCGCGGCTTCAAGGCGGTGAAGGCTCGTGAGAACTGCGCCGGTGTCGAGTGTCGGAGCGGCCAGCGACTCGCGAGCAGCGTTGACGACCGGCTCGACCGGAGGCGCTCCCGGCATGTCAGCCCACATCGCGACCTTGTAGCGCCAGCGCTGCAGCGTCTCCTCAGCGCGATGCAGCCGAGCGGCGGAGAGGACGAACACCTGGGCGGGTGTCACACGGAGCAAAGCCAGTCTCAGCGCGGCAGGATCAATCCCGACTGCTGATCCGGCGACCGCCCCAGAGATGGAGGTGCTGACCGCCTCGACGCGTACGACCCGCTGGTTACTTCCGCGGCCCCCGTTGCCTAGCGATCGCGTTGGCTGCAGCAGATAGTCAACATCTCCACCAAGGGCGCATCTCGCGACGTCTGGCGAGGCCAGCAGCGCGTCGGGACAGGGAATCGCGAGATCGCTGGGGGTCGGCAGAGGGGGACAGGATTGGTCGCCGACACTGTCGAGTGCCCGCGCTCGCGTGGCGACGCCGACAAGCACGCGGCGGCTCCGGAATAGCTCTAGGTAGCGGCGTAACGTGTCGCCGATCAGTCTCAGCCGGAGTGCATACAGGCTCGGCTCGCCCACTTCACGCACGTCGATGACAACCCGGCAGAGGGGGGGATAGCTAGTCATCGCGGGAGCCGCCAACCGCGATCGTGACGACGAGTTCTGGGTACGCCGCGCCGTCGGCATCGATCGATGTGAAGGGAAGGCACCCACGTCCCTCTCGTCGTAGGTGCCATCAACAACATGCGGTTTGGACCTACGGTCGAGGCGGGCGCCATCGCCTTGCGACCTCCAGACTACCGGACCAGCAATGACCGAGCCGCCGCGCTCCGGTGCCCGGTTCGGACGAGGGAAGATCGCGCGCTGCCAAGATCCCGCCGATGACTAGGAGCAGCCCCGTCTGAATTCATCGCGCGCAGTGCTTGCCGCTGGACAGCGACGTGTGCAGCCGATGGGTCGATTAGGCGTTAGTGACCACACACCTCGTGGCGCAGAGGGCTACGATGCGGGCCCGGGACTGGCTGCTGTCAGCGCTGCAGGGCAGCGGCGGCACGAGCGTCGCTGAACCCGATCCGTCGCGCGTCGGACGTGAGGGATAGACTTTCGGCACTGGGCAGCCAGTCGGCGATGTGGCTCGCCGCAATAGCGCGTTCCCCGCGTTGACGGTCACTACTAAGCAACGACGTTGCTGTAGTGGCACGTCTGTGACGATTGGGGGCTGGCGATGCCCGTCGCCGACAGTGCCGGGTCACGACCGCGTCGGGAGTCGCTGAGGCTCCGGAGCGGGCGCCGTTGGCGTCGCGTTGTCAACCGCGCAGGCTGTCTGTTCCATCGGGGCTCCGAGACCGTCGCAGTATCAGCCGATCCAGCCCTACCGCCCGACTGGCAGGCTTTCGAGGAACTTGAGGATTGGTTCAATCGAACCGACCGTTCGCTTGCCGCGTACATGACTCGGCAGTGGCGGTTCCGTCACGGCCGCCTGGTCTTCGCTGCGATTTTTCTTGTTGCGCCGGCGTTGGTGCTTGCTGGGGCGATCAGTGATTCGGTGCCGACGATCCTTGCTGGAGCCACGCTGTTCGTGGTGACGCCGGTTGGCGCTTCGTTGATCGTCAAGGTCGACGCGATCCCGACACTGCGAAAGGCCTGGTCTCGGACAAACAAGGAGGGCATCGCACCAAGATCAAGCAGGGACGATCATGGCGTAACTGATGTCAACCAATAGCCGACCGGCGCTGGGGCTGACGGGTTCGAGGCGCACAATCCGATCGACCAACAGTCCGAGCCTCGGCACGCCTCGGGCGTGCGACAAGTCAGCTCGGAGTGGCGCCGAGCGTCACGAGCGGATGCTCGCGACGCTGACAGGTGATTCGGCATGACCGGGCATGGTCGGCGCTGTCCCCGTGACAGCCTCAAGATCGTCGCCGCCCCGCGTCTGCTCAAACCCGTAAAGCGCTACCGCGACACGATGACTATATGGGCCGATGCCACAATCCAGGCTGGCCTGGACGCCAAGGCAGATAGCCGCCGGCTCTGCCGCGAGCCTGCCAGACAACTCTTGGCGGCGGAGCTTGAGGCGACATCGGCCTTCGACACGTGGTGTGACCTGCCTCGATGGACCACTGACCGTCGACGATGGGCCGCGTCGCCGGAGGCCGTGCTCAGCCTCGGTGTCCGAAGCCTGCTGGCCAGAACCTCTGTCCAAATACTTGCGGTGGCGGGCCTGCTCTCGGATCAGCCGGACTTCCGAATGGCGGGCGCTCAGATGCTCGACGCGGACTGGGAGGTGTACGACGACCTCAACGGGCCCGCCTTGGCGCAGGCGTCGGGGCATTTCTTGGAGCCCGCGGCCTGCGCGATTTACGTGGAGCAGGCCGCAGCCGTTGTTCGGTCCTGTGAGGCGAGCTTGTCTCGCTGGTCGGCACTTGGGTACGACCTCGTGCACAGTCAGGCATCTGTGCAGTGGAGCGAGGACCATGAGACGCGCCCGGAGCGGGCGACTGGCACGGCGGCGGAGTGAAGGGGCTGAGCTAATGTCGCCCGCTGTTGGGAGCTGAGGGCATCCTGTGCACGCGAGAAGACCCGCTAACGGGCAGCCAGTCGGAGCGGAGCCGCGGAAGTGGGTAGACCGCTGACCGCGTTGGCTTAATCGCGACGATCTGGTGGACGCCGATCCGTCCTGTTGTGAAAGCAGCTGCCGAACCGGCCAGGTAGAGCCGCCATGCTCGCGCCCGGGCGGGTGAGGTGAGTTCAACCGTGGCTGGCCAGTCGTGTTCCAATCGGTCCAGCCACGCTCTGAGGGTCAGCGCGTAGTGCGGTCGTAGTGCTTCGAGGTCGCACGTCTCGAGCCCTGCGTGCTCAAGCCAGGCGATGATCTCGGAGAGTGGCCGTAGGTCGCCGTCCGGGAAGATGTAGCGGCTGATGAACCGGCCGGTGTCGCGCGGCCGGGGTCGTGGCGTGGTGATCTGGTGTTGGAGAAGGCGTCCGCCGGGTGCTAGCAGGTTGCTGATCTGCTCGGCATACTCCCGAAACCGGTGTCGGCCAACATGTTCGGCCATACCGACGCTCGCGATGCTGTCGTACGGCCCGTCATCGATGTCTCGGTAATCACAGCGGCGAATCTCGACCCGACTGGCCAGACCCGCGTCTTGTACCCGCTGCCGGGCGATGATCTCCTGCGCTGCGGAAACGGTAACGCCCACGGCCCGCACGCCGTACTCTCGTGCTGCGTGCAGGACCAGCGCACCCCATCCGCAACCGACGTCCAGGAGGCGGTCGCCGCGGGCCAGTCCGAGCTTGCCGCAGACAAGATCGAGTTTGTCCTGCTGCGCGTCCAGCACGTTGTACATGGGACCTGGGTCGGCTTTCCAGTACGCGCAGGAGTACACCATCGTCTCCCCTAGCAAAAGCCGGTAGAAATCGTTCGAGACGTCATAGTGATGGGAGATCGCTGCGGCATCCCGTCGCCGTCGATGCCGTCGGCCGTGCAGCGATGCTTCCTCAGGTGGTGGCGCGGGCCGCGTCCCGAGGCCAGCCAACCGGAGGGCGAGGTGCGCGGTTTGTGTCGCAATGAGAAGCCGGCGCAAGCCAGTAGACCGGTTGAGGTTGACAATGCTTCCCAGCCGCGGATCCGCGAGCGAATCGGCGAGTGACCGTCCGGCTGGACCTTCTAAGTCTGCATCTCCACAGACGTAGGCACGCGCGGCACCCAGCTCGTTCGGCTGCCATAGCAGGTGTCTGATTGCCCGGGGCGAGTTGAGGGTGATCGCGATCACCGCGTCCGATACGCCCGCCTCGCTGCCGTCCCAGGCACGGATCCGTACAGGGGACGGCGCCCGGGTGACTGTCTCGATCAAGTGGACAACCCGGCCGGCCGCATCACCGGCGGAGCGAGAGCTTGCACGGCCTGGCTGGATTCCGTCTTCATGGATTTTGTTGAGACCCTGGCTCATCTCCCCGTGCCAACCCTTCGGCCCTTGGCCACTCGATTATGTCCTTGGGGTGCCGTCGTCCGGCGAGGATGGGTGTGAGCATCATGTGCTGCTTGGATGGCCGAGGCGAGCAGGTCGATGAGCTGTTCGGGGTCAGCGTGGTGCACGTTCTCAACGGCCCTGGTAGCAGCTCGCGTGGCGGCGCCCCTTACGTATCCGGTCTCGGTGAGCAGTGCCCAACAACGGCCCGGTCCGCTGGCGTGACCTCGTCGGGTTGCCCGGCGACAGGCCTTGCGTAAGGGCTTCGACTGGGACTGAACGGACAGCGCGGCGAGTGTCACTTCTTGCACCAGAGCTGCAGTCATCGCGGGGTTATGCCCCTTGACCCCGACCACGGCCGGTACGAGCGTGACCAGCCTCTGTCGCCGCACATCGTCGAGCGTGTCGTTGACCCGGCGCGCCACCTCGGCGAGCAGCGGATGAGTGCAGCGCGGCCGATCCGAGAACGCTTCACCGGCCAGCACGGACGCCAACTCCATGAAACACGCGCCCTCATCAGGGGATCGGTGCTTGCCGGCGCTGAGAAGCGGTAGGCCGTCCGGGATGGTCGCGACGCCCTCGGGCGCTGACTGCTGGCGTCCGCTCATGGCCGTGAGGCTCCGTACGGGAGGTCGCGTGTTAGCCGCACGGTCGCAGCCGCTGTACAGGCCAGCCCAGCACCTGGCGGGTCGAACCACCGCACATATGTAGACAGCATGCCTCTACCACCTTCCGTGGTAGAGGCCATCAGGGCGAATCCCGGTTCGGGCGGGCCTCATCGCCATATCAAGTGTCTACCCGCGACCCCGGCCCGATGACATCGGGGTCGGGTCGCGCCGCAGCACGACTACCGCCTTACCTCGAGCGGAGCGAGGCCTGGGCGACAGCCCGTCCCACCCAATGCGCGGCGCGACTCCAGTCGTGGGCGGATTCGGTCGAAGCTGCTGCCCGCAGCCCACGAAGCCCACGGTCGTCGGGCCATAGCTGGGTAGTCCTGACTGCTCGCTAGCCGATCTGGGAGACCTGTGGACCCAACCGGTCGAGCAGCGCGCTGCAGGGCCATGCCGCGCGTCGCTCTTCGGTCTGTTCGGTCGTCTCCTCGAGCGCTAGCAGGTAGTCCTCGTCTGGTGCATCCCACCGCGGGCACACGCGAAGGAGTGGGCAGATGCTCTCCTGACCTGCCCCCCGTGGCCTGCACAGAGGTCTGCGACCAGACCGTAAGCGGTAGACGGCCCGCCACAGCAGCAGGACCTCACCCTCGCTGACGGACGCCATGCCTGTCTCCTCGTCCGGGTGCTGTGTCGAGCAAGCCGAGTGCAGCGAGCACCTCACGTATCTCGCGCGCCGGGTAGCCGGATCGTCCCATCAGGACGCAGACGGTGAGCGTCGCAGCCTTCCCCGGCGCAAGGTCAACGGGAGCTACGACGAGCGTCTCGACCGACACACACACGTCCAGGCAGTCCGGCATACCGGCATCGACGTCTATCGGGGTCTGATCGCTGACCGGCTGAATATGCGAAGAGCGGGTCGCCGAAGGGCCAGCGATCGAGCTGACCTGGCCATGTCTCGCCGGCGATGGACCATGGCGTGAGGCGCAACGGGAAGCGAGTCCGCGACGGGAGGTGGAGTGACGCAACAGATGCTCCCTTCGACCGAGGAGCCATCAGCCAGCGGCAGTCGAAGGGGAGCTCCTTCCCCGCGTTCACCATACGATCCCGCATGGTCGACGGCCACATTGGAACCGCGTGCGGCAACCGATGGGGAGAGTAATGACCGGGCGGCCGACACTGCGGGGGCTCCTGGCGAGCTTTCGGTGAGGCGGTATGGTCGTAGGGACCCTCGGGTTGGGCGATGCGGCTCGCCAGAACCACGCTCTGTGCGTTGATGGCTGCTACGCAGTCTTACGTTTACGCGCTCGGCGCCACGGAGCGAGGGAGACAGTTGTGGACTCAACCGAGCGAGTCAATCTCAGATGCTCGGCGATCATCTTCCGTCCCGAGTTGGTACTGCTGTTGAGGCGAGCGCGCGAGCGCGACTCCGACTGGGTGCTACCCGGCGGGACGCCTCGGGCCGGGGAGTCGGTCGCAAGCTGCGCTCGTCGCGAGGTCGCCGAGGAGACCGGGCTGCATGTCACGGTCGACCGGGTGGCCTTGGTGCTCGAAGCCAGCAACAGTGCTGAAGGTGTCCACCTGGTTGATCTCGTGTTCATTGCGCGCGAGACAGACATGCGCGCTCAGCCCCAAGAACTCGAACCCGGCTTGACCCCGGTCTTCTATCCGGTGGCTGAGGTGGCGCAATTGGCTCTACGACCTCCGATCTCCGGTCATCTTCGGAGCTTGTATCGCGAGCCGCGTCGTGGTGCGGCCTATCTCGGCAACGTGTGGCGTCCATCCGATTTGGTTTCTGACAGCGTTCCTGGCTCAGTGGGCGGTACGTGAGCGGCAGCGTGTACGACTACCTGCCTGTCGACGATGGCCGTTGGGTGCTGGACACCGCAAGCTGTCGGGGCTTGAGCAACGGTTTACCCGCACTTCGGTGGGCGCCGATGCTAGAGGTGAGCGGCACGCTGGTCGCGAGGCTGCTCGGCGCGTTGAGGGAGCGCGCAGTGCCGGCTCGAGCAGAGCCTCGAACCTGGCAGGGCGCGCCGGTAGGCGATCGTTGGCGGTTGTGGGTCGACGCACTCGCCTACGCGCGCGCCGAGGACATCATTCGTGCAGAGCTGTCCGCCGAGCCCTCCACATGACAGTGAAGGCCGGAACGTCCGGCACTGGGGGTGACTTGCCTGCTTGGAGACGGATGTAACGTCAGTGGTCGCCGGTGATGAGGCTCACCTCATTAGCGGACTTCCGCTGATGGCCTCTGTGTCATCCATGGCATGGCCATGGATGACGCAGAGGAGGTCGACATGCGTGTGAGCTGGTTTCCCCGCGTTCTTGTCGCGTTCGACGGATCCCCCGCTGCGGACGCAGTTTTGCTTGCCGCAGCGCTCGCTGACAGCCAGACCGACCTGGTCGCCCTGGCCGTTGCCGGAACTGCATCCGATGCTGAGTCGCCCCCGCTCGGTTGTGACCCGTTGATGGCGGCCATCAGGTTTGACCATGTCGTCCAACAAATCGCGCCTGTAGGGGCACAGTTGCGGGTAGTCGTGGCCGGCGACGTTGGCGAGGCCATCACGTGCAATGCCCGGCTCCACGACTTTGACCTCGTCGTGGTTCCGCGCACAGGTGATGGCCGCGTGTGGCGGCGACTGATCGAAGCCGCGGGGATGGATGGGCGGTGGACGGTGGTGGTCGTGCCATCGCCGAGCTCGCTGCAAGCCGAGCCGTCAGAGACAGCAGACTGTCCGTCGAATGAACTCAACGGTGCGCCCGGGGCGGTTGGGGGACGCTCTTTGGATGGCGGCCCCTGCCGGTAGGTCGCGATCACAGGTCGTCTGCTCACAGAAGACAGTGAGCTTCTCCTCTCCACTGAGATCGGTCACCGCAATCGGCAAGCGCCGCCCATACGCCCACGCCGAAGTTTGGGCCTTGCGTGTCCGAGGCGGCGCCATCTAAACTCAGCCTCGGCGGGGATGGAGCTCCCCCGAACCGTCGGCTCTCGGCTAATGGCTCCTGTCGACTGACAGGAGCTCAGTAGTGACTCGGCTCACCGCCGATCGAGCGGTGCGTTCGTCGGCGGAGTTTGACGCTGAGACCGCACAAGACATCCGGCAGCTCTACGTCGTCGAAGGCTGGTCGATTCGCCGAATCGCTGACCACTTCGCCATTTCACGCCCGAAAGTGGCCGGAGCGTTGCGCCAGAACGGGGTGGAGATCGCCATCAAGGGGGCCGGTCGACCCCGCCCGAAGACGCAGGGCGCGCTCGGACCAGGGCTGCAGCACGCAATCGTTCAGCTTTACGTAGAGCGTCGCCTTACCCGTGCTCAGGTCGCGCGTACGCTCGAAATCACCGAGCATCGCGTCCGGGAATGCCTGCGGGCTCTCAGCGTCCGGCCGCGGTCCCGAGGCCGAGGCACCCGACAGGACCGCCAGCGCGTTGCGCTGTCCGATCTGGAGGCCCTCTACGTCGACGCCGAACTGCCGGCGGACGCGGTTGCGGCGCGCATCGGGGCGACCCGCGGCCAGGTGCTCGCAACCGCACATGAGCAAGGAGTTCCTGTACGTGTTGGTGGGCCAGCCAACAACGCGCGCAGCGTCGAGCTGCTCGCCGCTCTCTATAGCGACGCTGAGGTCGTCGACGCGCTCCACCTTCACGGCGTGTCGCTGAGACGGCAGCCCGGGTCGATAACCGAGCGGTTTCCTCGACCTAGCCCGCTGAGCGTCGACCTGCTTGAGGACCTGTATTTGAAGTGCGGGCTATCCACTACGCAGATCGAATTGGTGACTGGGCAGGCGGCGGCAACCGTACGCCGCCACCTGCGTGAGTCACGTATCCCGATCAGGGCTGCGGGTGGACTGGCGCCGTTCACCCGCCGAGTTCGGCGCGCCTTACCCACTGCGTCGAAGCCATCGCACAGGTCATGACGAAGCGCCGTTCGTCGCATCGGAGTGACCGCTGGGCGCAGTCTTTCCGACGTTCAGCGTCCGGCCAGCGCTATGTGGTTGCGCACACTGATCGCCAGGTCGGAAACTGGCCCCTGCGCCGGGAAACCGGTTGGCGATGCGGCTCGCCACAAGTGCACGGCTCTCGTGCTGATGGTCGCTACCAGGCATAAGCGTTGCCTCGGTGGCAGCGTACCGACCAGACGGGGAGTCATGCCTATCGCGTGCCGACGTGCGCAGTCGCACGAAGCATCTGAACGTGTGCCGCTGTCACAAGCCGTTGATGGATCAGTGTCCAGGCTTCTCTTCAGGCGTGTGTGCCTTGCTGTCCTTCACCCAGCCGCCACCCGCTCCCGGTCGCCGGAGACCCGCATAGGCGGGATCTCTGCGGAGCTATTACATCTGAAAGGGGAACCCAATGGCACAGCCCGCTGAGCCTCCAGCACGGGTCTCGACCCTGGCCGACCCAGGAGCGTGGGCGGTTACCGCCTTCGCCACCACCTCGTTCATGCTGGGTATGTACAACACCCACCTGCTCAATCCGGCCGGCGCAGTGATCGTCTTCCCGGTGGCCTTCTTTTTCGGCGGCCTCATTCAGATCATCGTCGGGGTCCTCGAAATCGGCCGTGGCAATGTTTTTGGGGCGGTTGTCTTCGGAACCTACGGGCCGTTCTGGGTCATCTACGGAGCCATCGGGACGTGGTACGGCGCGAAGCTTCCAGCGGGGTCAGTAGATAGCGCAACCGCGTTGTTCCTGGCCATGTTCGCCGTGTTGACCTTCTACTTTCTCATTGCATCATTCCGAACAGACGCGGTTCTGGTCGCGATCTTTGCGCTGATCTTCATCGGCTTGGTTCTCCTCGCGATCGGTGCAGCAAAGCCATCGGTCCCAATCACCAAGGCGGGCGGCTGGGTCACGCTCGCGTTCGCCGTCATCGCGTGGTACCACGCTGCATCAGATGTCATCAGCTTCACGTTCGGTCGGCGCGTGTTGCCTGTCGGATCGCTACGCCGCGCCGGTTAGTTGCGACCAACGCGAGGACCGGCACCGAGCACGAGGATTCGGAGCGCCAGCAGAGGGCGCTGCGCCCGATTCGCCTGGGATCCGCGGGTACCCGTGGGTCCCAGGCGGATACCGGGTCGGCGCCCGCGGCACGAGGCGCGCCGATATCGGA
>Ga0335074_10002035_pt1 | contig 27504 bp, 29 predicted proteins | sample Lox_Sample_23_FD_206715 | JGI IMG/M metagenome (GOLD analysis project Ga0335074, IMG submission 206715) | Soil microbial communities from Loxahatchee National Wildlife Refuge, Florida, United States - Lox_Sample_2.3 | ecosystem: Environmental > Terrestrial > Soil > Wetlands | place: USA...
TGCATGACCGCCGAACCGTTTGAAGAATCCACGAAACTGTTCAAGCGCCCCAGCCAGATCGAAACCGGCGACGCTCCTGCCCGAGCCGACCACCAGACCCGGTTCCGGCGCTGGCGCCAGCACAATGCTCGGCACCTTGAAGCGCTCGACGCATTTGGCGGCGAGCAGGCCGGCAATGCCTTTGGGGCAGGTCTCCCGGTAAAGCACCAGAGCGGCTGGGGCTGGCTGTAGGATCTCCGTGCACAGACTGCCAAAGTGGACCGCCACAAGCTGGCGCCGCTGCTGGTTGAGTTGATCCAGCAGCTCCACGCTCCTGCGTGCGGCATCCTCGTCCCTTGCCGCCTCGAAGACCGACAGCGCCCGCGCGGGGTGGTCGATCCGTCCGGCGGCATTGATCCGGGGCGCCACACCGAACGCCAGATCATTCGAATCGGGATTCGCCGGGTCGGCGCAGGACATCCGGAGCAGTTCACGAAGCCCACAGTTTTCGGCACGGGCGAGTTCGCGCATCCCCAGACGCGCGAGCGTTCGGGTTCCGTTTTGCAGCGGGACACAGTCGGCGACCGATGCGATCGCGGCATACTGGCTCATGGCAGCTTGCAGGCGTTCAACGCGTTCGTCCTTCCAGCCGGCTCGCAGCGCCAGGGTCCATGCAAACAAAGCGGCGAGCCCAGCTCCGCAGAACTCGGAAGACCACACCGACAGCGCGTTGGCCTGATCCTGAATGCGGTGATGGTCGATGACGATCACATCAACACCCAGCCGCTGTGCCAGCAAAATCTCTCTCTGCGCGTTGATGCCATTGTCGACCGTGATCAGCAGGTCAGTGCCGCTTACGGAGAATTTGTGAACGGCGCAGGAACTGAGACCGTATCCCTCGTCTCTATGGGGCAGGTAGGCTCGCGCCTGAACTCCGAGACTGGCCAGAACCGAACGCAGAATGTGCGCCCCGAGTACTCCATCGCAGTCGTAATCCCCAAAGATCGCTATCCTCTGCTTGTCACGAATTGCAGCGAGAACGTGATCGACTGCTTGCGTCATTCCGGTCATCGACAGAGGATCGGGAAGATCGTTCCAGGATGGAGGTTGAACGAAGGAATCGATGTCCTCGATACCCCGTCCAATGAGGACATCGAGCAGCGGCTGGCACAGAAACATAGCCCCTCCTCGTGGCCTACATCGGCCAATTTGTTGGTTGTTGAATTGATAAAGGGAGATTTACGCGACGCGCAGGTGGTCACCGCGGTATACCTCGGCGCCGGGGACGGCAATCTGGTTTTGAACCGCGTTCTTGATCGCCTCGTTACTCGGTGGGGCCTCCTGAATCGAGGCTACGAGAAGTCGTTTGAGCTCGTCCGGAACGTTCTCCATCACCCGTTCCCATGACACGCCATCGAGTCGAGCTGAAACAGTTCGGTACCGCAGCGGCACCTGTGTTTCGTCAGTGAAGCGCACCGAATCCTGGCTGTTCTTCTGGATCCGCAGGGCGAATTCTCGGCCCTCGATCTTTTTGAGATCGCGGCTCTTGAGGTAGTACATGACCATGTATTTCGTTTGGGTCGCCTTGCGCTCGCTGCTGCGGGCGCGTTCCTGCAAACGGTTTGCCTCGCTCCGGCAGTACTGAACGCGCGCCTCCATCATGCGGAGGAAGCGCCCGATACGGTCCGCCTTCTCACCATGCGCCTCACAATACTGCTGAAAACACTCAACCAGTTCTGCCGAAGCCTCGCCGCGGTCCTCGATCTCCAGTTCGATTTCGTCGAGAAGGGCGTCGAGCTCTCGGTCGATTTCAAACAATGAATTTTCCTGTGCTATAGATGCCATATGCTCTTTTCTCCATTCCGTGCGGCGCATCGTTCAGCCGCGGCTTGATCCTTTCTCGCCGTTGCACCACCAGTGCACGGCCTGAATGTTGTCCGGGTGATCATCCCGCCAGGCACCACCCATGCCACGAGGGCTGATGTGGTCGGGGACGACATCGCCGTAATCAGTGAACTTCTCTCCGCAGATGCCGCAAATGCCGTTCTGGGCAACGATCTTCCGGTCGAGCAGCTTGCGCATCTCCCCGTTTGAGCGGAGTTCTCGGTAGCCGCGGGGATGCTGGGGATCATCAATGCGGCGGACGCCTATCTGATAGGTGCGCCGCTCTCTGGGCACTGGTTCTCGGCCACAGCAGAAGCGGGAGTGGTGAATGGGACACATCTGGGTCCGACGAAGTCTCATGTAGGTTCCTCCCGATAGGTGCCAGTTAATGAAAACGGAAACTGGCCAGAAGATCGCCCGCCCCGATTAGGAACGGGCATTTCTCTCCAGTAATGGAACTAGTCCCCGGTTATCTTGGGCACAAGGCCGGAGTGTTCGCTGGATTTTGGGGCCAGCGGGATTGCACTCCTCAGCGGGGCCGTTCCCTCCCCGCAACGCCCCTCCCCCGGGAGCGCGCGACATTCGGCGAGATGTTCCTATTCAGCCGGCGAAAGAGTCCGTGGGCCCTCGCACTATCCAGTAGCAGGAGTGCGGTGGCACACCTGCATACGTAACGGAAGCGGTTCCCATCGGCGCTAGCCGCCTTTCATCGGCTGCTCGTATTGACTAGAGTGGGTTGTGATGACGCAGGAATACGACGAGATCGGAATCTGGTCGGAAGTCAAGCTTGCGATCGTCCGGGACTATCTGCCCGCATACACAACCATCCTTAACGCACAACGCGGCAAGGCACCGCCTCTCCAATGGATCTACATCGACGCCTATGCGGGTCCGGGCTATCACCTGTCGAAGAGAACAGGCGAAACAGTGGAAGGCAGTCCCTTGATCGCTTTGGGTGTCACGCCGGCGTTCTCGGAATACCACTTCATTGACACTAACCCCAAGCGGGTTCTGAAGCTCCGCGAGCTGGCAGGTCCCCGTGGCGATGTCTTCACGTACGACCGCGACTGCAATGAAGTCTTGCTGAAGGAAGTGTTCCCACGCGCAACCTGGAGCGCCTTCCGTCGCGCGGTTTGTTTGCTCGATCCCTACAACATCGATCTGACCTGGGAAGTGATCGAAACGGCAGGAAAGATGGGAACCATCGAGCTCTTCCTGAACTTCATGATCATGGACATCAACCGCAACGCGCTCCGACGCGACCCATCGAAGGCCATCCCCTCGAAGGTCGCGCAGATGACGCGACTGTGCGGGGGTGATGAATGGCTCGATATTGGCTACGATAAGCAGGACACGTTATTCGGGGAAGTGGTTCAAACAAAAGTGTCGAACGAGCGGGTCTCCGAGTGGTTCCGCAAGCGCCTAATGGATAAGGCCGGGTTCAAATATGTACCAAAGCCCATGCCGATGAAGACGAAAACGAACTCCGTGATCTACTACCTCTATTTCGCTGGGCACAAAACCTCGGCATCGAACATCGTGACGGACATCTTCGACAAATACCGCATGAAACAGGGGCTCTGAGATGGCGACGAATTCTCACATCGAGTGGACGGATGCGACCTGGAATCCCGTCACGGGCTGCACCAAGATCAGTCCCGGCTGCAAGCACTGTTACGCCGAACGTCTCGCTCACCGGCTCCAGCTGATGGGGCAGCCGAATTACCGCAATGGCTTCTTCCTGACGCTGCAGCCGCAGATGCTAGAGCTTCCATTGCATTGGAAAGCGCCGAAACGGATCTTTGTCAACTCCATGAGCGATCTCTTTCACAAAGATGTCCCGCTCGAATACATCCAGCAGGTGTTCGACGTCATGGAGCGCGCCGACTGGCACCAGTTTCAGATATTGACAAAGCGTGCCGATCGGCTGCGTCAAGTGAGTGCGAGCCTGCCCTGGCCCCCGAATGTCTGGATGGGCGTGAGCGTTGAGAATTCAGACTACGTCGACCGCATCGATGATCTGCGAGCGACCGATGCCGCGGTGAAGTTTCTCTCCCTCGAACCTCTGCTGGGTCGGTTGCCGAATCTGAAGCTCCGCGGAATCGACTGGGTGATTGTGGGTGGGGAGTCCGGCCCCGGCGCCCGGCCGATGGAAGAGCACTGGGTTCTCGAGATTCGCAACCAGTGTCGCCGAGCCGGAGTCGCGTTCTTCTTCAAGCAGTGGGGAGGAGTGCGTAAGAGCGCTACTGGTCGGACTCTCCAGGGGCGCACCTACGACGACATGCCTGAAGACTTGGCGAAAGTGTAAGCGTGGCGGTCCACCCGTCGACTTTTGCCACTCACAGATCCTTGGCGGTCCGCGCAATGAGTATCACCATCGGCGGTGTCCGAGCGACTTCGGCCAGATCTACATTGTTCCCGGTACTGAACCGACTGGGTTTGCCCTCCGCACAAGGTAGCCTACTTTCTATGCAAGTATGAATTTACGCTGGCTGCTGATTCATCCGATCAACTTCCCCGATGAACTCCAAATCCTGATATTTCCCGTCAATCAGGAGACGAACCAGCCGCTCGGCGGAAATTTTCCGATGGCAGAGCATCACAATCTGGAATGGACCCGAAACCAATACCCGCTTGTCGCGGAGCACGAGAATAGGCTCCGCGCAAGGCACCGTTCAACGACCTCACTGGATACGTGGCCGGCGAATTTCTAGATGACGTAATATTTCCAGCAGGGCACCACAGTGGACCGGATGGATTGATACGGACTACTAGGCCTTCGAGTCAGCTAATCTCTCGATTTCCTTCTGAATGAAGCTCACGAACCATTCGCCAGATTTTCGTTGATCATCCCAGATCGTGTCCTTGTCCGCTTGAAGCGTTTCGATTTGAACTATTTCGCTCTGAAGGTGAGTTGCCAAAGCTTTGTTGATTTCGCCACGCTGCGAGTCGTAAACCAGTGTGTCGAAGAAGTCGGCCCCTTCGTACCGGCTACTCAACGTCACCATGTAGCTGAGGCCCCCAAAGAGCCGGACAACAGCGTCAACACGCCGCTTGTCGTTTCGTCCTGCCAGTACGACCGAGTGCTGATGAAGTCCGTGTGCGGACTCGGTCATGAACGCTTCATTGACAAACAGGCGGACCTGGGTTCCGCCTCCGCCCGTGTTAATGTACTCGCGGATTTCGTTGAAGGAATCGGACTGAGCTACCGGGATTCCCATTCTCAGGGCCATGGCCGCGTAGGCGACCTTGGCTATGTAGCGCAGCATGCCTTCCGATGTCAGAAAGTCAAGATTGCCGGAAAACGACGCTTCGACTACACCGCCTGGCGTCGGTTCTTCGATCAGTTCCATTCCCCTCTTTTTTGCTTTCTTTCGGAGATTCTCCTTCGCCGCCTCGGGCAGATTTTCGTAAACCGTCTCGACGACCCCTTCCTTGACGGTTTCCGTTACGCGTGGACGCAGGACTAATTCGCCATCGCCGCGGAGGGAAGCCCGGCGCTCCTGGCCATCCATGTTCAGGGTAACTTCGATCTTAGGAACTTCCCCTCTGCGATCCTTGAGGTCGAGAATGCGTCGGAAATGAACGAGACGACCAGCGATCTCCTGTTCATACTTCTTCGATATTCCGTGGTTGCACTCCGCACACGTTGCATTCTTGACGACGAGTTCTCCACCGATTGCCGCTGGGAAGACATGCTCGTCCGTGAGCTCGGCGAATTCGCGTCGGCAAAAAAGACACCTTGGCATTAGGCGGCCGCTCCCTTTTCCCTTGAGTCAATACTATCCTTCACCCGTCTCGCTTCCACACTTGCTCATATCGGGATTCGAGCATGGCAATGCAGCTCAAGAACACGCCGCGCCTAACACCCGTACACGCGTGCATTGCGCGGAGAAAGACAATGTCAAACCAGGTTTCATGTGGCCGGTGTGATGGCATAGGGGTGGTTGAAGCCGCGCTGCATGAAAATGACTAGTTGTCATTTCTCTTGACAATTTCGGCCAATCGAAGGATATTAGAGATGGGTCGCGGTTACTCGCGACTATGTATGTTCTTTGAAAACCAGCTCCGTTGCGCTTCCATGACTGAGTTCGCATTTTTCGGCGAACGTAATGCGGCTCGCTTTGCGAGCTAGGGACGGGTGAGAACCCGTCTGTTGATGACCAGCATGTATTAAGGCACACAGGTTGAGTCTTTCGGTTCTGTCCACTCCTTTTCGGAAGCGTGTCGATTCAAGGCACCCGGCACCTTGCCGGCAAAGGAGCCCGCATGAAGCGGAACAAAGACGTGCAGTTCAGCATCGAGGTACTTAACTCGATGCTGGACAGAAGTGGACTCGGACCGGAACAGAAGAGTGCGCTGGAAAATGCACTCCTGGAGTTGAAGGGCCTTCGCCGAAATGCGAATCCCAGTAAGCAGGAAGTCTACCGGGTCGTTCGCAAAGTAACCGAATTACTCTTCACGAACTTCACGAAGTGATGACCAGCAGTCGAGTTCCAAGGAAGACTCATAACCAAATTCTATGAACTATTCCAGAGCAATCCGTATCGCCAGGTCTCTGTCCGACATTCCGCAAAAGGAATTAGCGGAGAGGATCTCTTCAGATCCGAGTCTCATTTCCATGCTGGAGGCGGGAAAGCGGCGGCCTAGTCTGGCAACGCTGGAGAAGATATCTGAGCACTTGGATATCCCTTTTCATCTTCTCACCTTGCTAGCGACTGAACCGAAAGATCTCCATGGAATTTCCCAGGAAGAAATGGCACAACTAGCGACGGGGCTAACTAGGCTCCTTTTGCAGGGGAATATCGATGAACCAACCCGGGGAGGAAGAACTAGCAGTAACGAAACTAAACATCCCAAGCTCAGCCGTATTGGCCGATCGACTGGGCATAAGTCTCAAAAGACTCGCTGACATCGCTTCTCGAGCCGAATCTTTCTATCACCCATTTGATCTAGCGCCCCGTTCACGCCCATTTCAGAAAGAGCCGTCGCGAAAGACGAGGCGAATCGATTGCCCTGAAGGCGATCTCAAATTCTTGCAACGACGAATTGAGCGCGTCTTGCTCCATCCGCTCCTGTTTCCGTCGCACATCTTCGGTGCGGTACAATCGCGCAGTATTTGTGACAATGCTTCATTTCACATGGGGGCTTCCCTTCTTGTCACAATCGACATCCGTAGTTGCTTCCCCACCATCTCTAACAAACAGATTTACCGAACCTGGACGAGCACACTCGGCTGTTCTGCCCGTGTGGGAAGCTTGCTAACGAGGCTGACCACCTTCGAGCGGCGGCTCCCACAAGGAGCGCCCACGAGTCCGGCATTAGCCAATCTCTTCATCTGGTCCATTGATGAGCCAATTCGCACCGAATGCGCTCGTCTTGGAGTCAGGTATTCGACTTGGATTGATGATTTAGCCTTCTCTGGAGCGCGCGCACGCGAAATCATACAGTTCGCGGTGCGTCTTCTAGCAGGAGAGCACTTAGCCGTCTCGCGAACCAAGATCAAGGTGATGGGGCCGCGCGCGACGAAACTACTGACCGGAACTCGTCTGGGCAGGGATAGAGTCCGAGCTCCCCGTGACTTGAAAAGCAGGGTACGAGCTGCCATCCACAAAGTGCAAAGTCAGGAACCCCTACCGATTTCCGAAGAGGCATACCTGAATAGCCTGAGATCCCAAGTAAAACATATAGAACGGTTGTGCCCGGACGATGTTCGTGTCCTTACTCAAGCCCAGTTACGAAACGCCTATGGCATGCGTGAACTTGGTTTCAGGTGACAGGTGTGAAGGAATAGGCCGCTCCGTCCTGCGGCAATCAGTACTATCCGCCATGGCCAGAAAACCAGCAGAGCCAGCTCCCTATCCCTTATCTTGCTACCACGAGCACACGTTCAGGGGTTGCCAGTGAACATGCCGGAATATCTGAATGAAATCGAACATGCCGCTACGGAAACGTTGCGGCTCGTCTGGTCGGAGCAGGAGCATTACGAGGCGCTTCAGACGAAACTCGTCGCGCTCGGCGCTCAGATTGCGGACACGAATGAACGAATCGCCTGGCTCCAGGCGAATCCAGATCTTGATGATGACCTGCAATCGACAGCGATGTACTGGGAATCCTACTTCGGTCCCGAGAAGGAGGCTTCCTATGCTGACGCGCAAAAGCGCGACCTTGAGGCGCTCATCGCGGCGCGACGGTTCTCCACGGACGCGCAATGCGGCAATATTTTGCAGTACGCGAAACAAGGCATTTCTCTGGTGCATCGCGGGCTCAACTTATGCCCGGACGGGAGGCATATCGGCAGCCTTCACGTTAAGAATGTCATCTGGCAGAGCCGCAACCAGGCGATTCACTGGGACGAAGGCAGATTCACGCAACCGGTGCGCGACGTCTTCGAGGCACTGGCGAGAGATTTAGACCCAAAATTCAATTCGTACACATCCAAGAATATGGCGTTCGAGGTCGTGAATCTTCTTGGATGGAGAGGCTTCCCTGAGTTTGAGCGGGACATGCGTTCTCTCGGGTAGGTATCAGACAGAAACATCAACTGCGCCCTTCGCTGGCGGTCTTCGTCGCAAAAGCAACGACTTTCGGCAAAAACACCGAGTTTCGCCACTCCGGAATCCTTGGCGGTACACGCGACGCGTTTCGCCATCGGCACTCCGTCGGGTCGAACGGCGCGGGAAATTCCCTCACGGCCAAAAGCTTCCGAGGGCATCGAAGAAGCCTCGGTCTTGATCCGACAAAGGAATTTTGCGGACAACCGCGTGTCGGAATTGATCCAAGGTCGTCCCCGGCGGCCCGTAGGGCAGGTTCAAGGGCTGGGGGTGCGCCAGTTTCAGCGCGTGCAGCGCCAGCGCGTATGTCTTGAACGCGGCGATACGCCAGGCAATGAACGCCTTAGGCACAAAGATCGGCCCATTACTCTCCCAGGAATCGGCATTGGTGAATCCCGTCGCGCCGTGGGTGTACTTTGAGAGCTCGACAAAGAACCTGCGCGCAAATCCCTTCGGGCTCTGCGCAAACAGACAATCTCCGGTGTGAGCGATGAGATGCTTCTCCAGAGCTGCAACCTCCGGACTTCTTGGAAGCGTGTCCGCCGCCCATCCGAATCCAAGCTTCTCGCTCCCGCTCTGCCAGCCTTGAAAGAACTTAGTGTCGGGAAGCATGGTTAGGCGCGTCGCGATTGCGGTCTGTTCGACCACGTTACGCAGGCAGGAAAACGCAACTCTGTAGAATCCGACTAGAGCGCAGTAGGTCGCTCCCTGGAATTCGTCAGCAGCATCGCAGGCTACGATCGCGGTGGGAGAGCCCGGGTCTTTGGTCAGCTCCTGAACCGCCAAAACGACTCGGCCCCACGTACCCCAACACTCCCACATCTGGCTGAGCTCAGGTCCGTACTTGTCCGAGGTCCGTATGCTGACATCGTCAGGCAAGGAAACGATGCTCTTCCATGCGGACTCGGCGATGAGGTTAGTCGGGCCCTCGTACTCACCGGAGGACAAGCCAAAATCGTCATCCTCGAGCATGAGTCGCGCCGCGCGGAAGTCGGAACTGGGAAGCGGTTTCATGAGTGCGGCCCTCACTTAAACTGATTGAGCGTCCCCCAGGACATCTCAGGCCCATTGCCGCTGAAGATGACAACGCGGAGTTGCAGTCCGAAGTCGTCGTACAGTTGTTCAATGCGCTTTTCCGTCCATTCGACCATTTGAGGATCGTAGAACGGTTCCGGATGCTCCCAGCGCAGAACGATAACATTTAATGCCTCACGATCAATCGTTTCCTTCCCGAAGAACTTCGCCTGTGCTAGAACAATCGTTCTTAGAGCTTTCAAAAACAGTGCTTGCATTCCGGAAACGTCGAACTCGAAGTCGCCTAACCGTATCGGATTGACGATCACGATTCGACCGAGCTCCCCTTCCCGAAGCAACTGTTTCTGCATCACGGCTTCAGGGGAGTTGCCTAAGTTGCCAATTCGCTCCAGCCGAATGTCCACTCCGCCATCGAGGGTCTCAACCGCTGCTCGATTCATGTCCGGAAACTGCGCAAGGATGTTCCTCAATCTCGACTCGGCCTTTCGGCTTATCGTGCCGCGATGATCATGCCGCAACGTAGCGTTGAAGTTGTATCGCGGGGGCGCCAATTTCCTTTGCTTTTCCCACTCGTCGGTGACAATCATTCGAATATGGTCCGACGGCTCACCCAGATTCTTGACCTCGATCCTTGCCCTCTTGTCCTGAAATTTAGCCTCGAAATCCGGCGTCGCCATGTCCGAACGCGGAACAACTGCAAAATCAGAAAAGCCGCGATTCTTGAGTTCGATCACAGCCTGAATCTCTGCACCGACGCCACGTAGCTTGTCCTCGACCTCTGTCCCCTTGCTGCGAAGATCCGCCGTTACTTTCGGCGGTGCTTGATCAGGGTTAACTAGCAGTTTCCGAAATTCATCGATCCAGGCATTCCACGAAACCAGGGAGCCAGTCCGAGGTCTGGTCAAAGCTGTCAACAAGAAATGCGGGTATGTTGGCCAAGCACTTTGACTGCGCAGTGATTCTCCCATTAGCCACCGCAGTGGTTCGTTATTGGGAGCATCGAGTGCTGCCAACGCCTTGAAGATCAGCTGTTCGTCTGTCATGATCATTCCTGAATTGACGCTCGCAAACGTCGCTCTCGGCAATCTTCGACGGCGCCAGCGCATCGCGTGGCGAATATTGCCAAGGAACGTGACGACTTTCGCCACAACCAACCTGGACGCCTCGGAGACCGATTTCATCCTGCTGTATAAATCCCGCGGCATCCACAATCATGCCCCGTGTTTTTATGCCGCCGCCATCGAAACCACCTGCCCAAACGGCGCTCTCCGGGCTTCAGTCGATGCCCAGATCACAGGATACGCCGGTACTTCATTCGGAAACCTGCCACAAAGATCGGTAAGGAATACCAGCGTCTGCGGCACGATACCACGTTCTCCAAGCCAGTCGAAGCACGGCCGGAAATCCGTTCCGCCTCCTCCGACCGGAGAGAGTGAGACGGGCTGGCCGCCTTGATAGGTCTCCACTCTCTGAACGACCGCGTCGAAGTAGAGCACGTGAACAAGCCGCGGTCGCTGTCCAGCCAGGATCGAACGGACCTCGGTCTCAAATAGACCCAACTGCCGCGAGCTGACCGACCCGGAGCAGTCAACGGCAATCGCGATCTCTCCAACTCCTTCCGACGTGACTCCCGGCAAATACACTCCGGACCAGACATGGCGCCGGTTGGGACGCATCCAGCTGTAGTCGGATGGGATCGTATAGGACCAGGCCCGGCGGAGCAGCTCACGCCAGTCCACCTTAGCAGCCTGCGAAACCTCAACGGCCCGCATCGCTCCTCCCGGAAGTTTGCCCGCGACCTTCGCGACCGTCTCCGCCTGTTCGACGGCGATCTGCCACTCGCGTTCCTGTTCCGAAACTGAAGGGCCCGATTCTGCTTCCGGTTCCGGCGCGTCCAGAACCTGGCCCACACCGCCCGGAGTCAAGGGCGCTTGGGGTTCACTTCCGGCCTCATCGTTCTGGGCAGAGTCCTTCGGCGCACTTGAACCATTTCCCGCCTGGCTATCAGACTGGCCGGAGTTGCCCTCCTGCTCTTCGTCCTCTTCGATCAGGTTATAGATCCGTTCCGCGCTCATCCCGCGGAACCGCTCGTCGAGGAGCACGTCTTTGGGGAGCGTCAAACCGGCGTCGAGCAGAATCGGATTGATTGCAAAGTCGCAGGCCATGTTCCACCGCGCCTGATCGCGATCGCCGCGGCGCGTGTGGTGTTGCAGCGCCGGGTGCATCACTTCGTGAGCCAGGACGCCGGCCAGTTCCGCCGCATTCAGCGAGTCCACAAATTCTGGGTTGTAGAAGAGCGACACTCCATCGGTGGCCATGGTCGCGACGGATCGTGACGCCTTCCCTCCGAGCCTGAAGAGAAGAGTGCCAAAGAAGGGATGATCGAGAAGCAGCGTGGTCCGCGCTTTCTGAATACGCTGGTCGCTTGGAACTGACTGGTTCATGACACTGGTGCCTCCATGTAGGCTGCCATGTGCGCGAAGATGTCGTCGGCGCTCGCGGCATTCACCTGACCATCAATCCCCGACTGTTGCCCGCGCTCGCGCATTACTGCATCCATCTCCGCGAGAATCTGCGCGGCGTCGCTCGCTGTCGCCGCCCGCAGGATTTCGTTCTTCTTCAGCTCACGCGCGTTGAATCCGCAGAGTCTGCCCCTGATTTCCCCGGCGAAGCGGTTGAGTTCTTCGTCGTGATTCACATTGAGACGTGGCAGCAGATCGACCAACTCGCCAATGTTTGTGACCAGCGACGCGTGGAAGCGCGACTCCGGCTCATTGAGACGCTCGACCATGTGCGCAACGACGCCCTTGAGCCGCGTCCACAGATCCTCGGTTCCTTTCTGCAGCGACTGCCGGACGTTCTCATCGATCTCCCGCGCAACTCGTGCCTGTTCTTCCTCGGACAGCGTCACCCGGAAATCGTTGCCACTCGGGATCGGGAGGACTTCGAGCCTGACCCCGAACTTGTTCCGGAGTTTTTCCGTCGATGGATAATCGTCTTCCCGGAAGAGCCCGTTCAACTCCGGCTTCACCTGCTCGATGTAGTTGGGGTAGACGGCCAGGAACTCCTCCACCTGTTGCGTGAAGACCTGCTCGAATTCCCGCATCTTCGTGGTTAGCTCGAAGTAGAAATGAGCCGGAAGTAGACGATACCCCTCGTCAGACCAGGGCAGCGTGATCTTGTAAAAGTACTGGCGAATCTGGCCGGAGAGCGAGCGCAGGGATTCCAGCCGCTCCGCTTCACGAAGGAGCTGCTTGTTGTAGCGGCCGGCGCCGGAATAGGCTCCGTGCTGCTCGGCAACTTCCCGGCTGACCTTCCGGTCATGTTTGATCGCGGTCCAGACACTGATGTGGATCGCTGCCAGCATGGCGCGTTCGGTGATCATTGCAAAACCTCCGCGTGTTCCACGCCGAAGCGGACGAACTCCGGCGTGTGGGTAATGGCCCGATTGCGGGCGGCGGCATCGCGCATAGCGAGTACGCGCATCTCGGTGGGCATCCGATCGAGATATCGGATTCCTTTCGCGATCGAATGGTCAGTGAGCGCGCGACCAAGCGCAGTGGCAATGGCAATCCGTGCCGACGGCTCGTCCGGCAGCGGCGCAGCGTCGGGATTGAGCAGAATCTCGTCGATTGACGGCAACTGCCGGAAGAGACGCAGGAAGGCGACCAATTCCGTGGTTGCCGCCTCTCCGATCGTTCCTTCGAGCAGTTGCGCCTCGATTTCGGTGGTACCCGCAAAGAAGCCGCTCTGCTGCCGGCGCGAGAAGCCACTCAGGACATTCGAGGCCATCTCCCAGGAGCGGGGCGTCGGCCACGCATTCACGTCGGACGTCGCGTCTGGATCATGGAGAAGCGCTGGCTTGAACCGCAGGAAAGCGATGATTTCGGGACGAATGCTCGCTTTGACGGCCCATTTGCACCAGTCGATGAAATCGGGTTCGAGATCGAGATGGACGAAGCGATTCCGTAGTGGTCTGGGCATCGCGAAGTGGACGCCTCTCTCCGAGGCCGGATTGCCGGCGGCGATCACCACCCAGCCGTCCGGGAGCCGGTACTCGCCTAGTTTGCGATCAAGCACGAGCTGGTAGCACCCAGCCTGCGTCATCTGCGGCGCAGCAGTCAGTTCGTCCAGGAACAGAATGCCTTCCCCGTCGAGCGGCAGGAATTTCGGCGGCACCCACTCCGCGCGATCCGCGGAGATCCGTGGCAGGCCGCGCAGATCGACAGGATCGAGTTGCACTGCCCGGATGTCGAGGAACTCGCACTTCCGTTCGGCAGCGACCTGCGCAACAATCTGCGATTTGCCGACGCCACATGCGCCCCAAATGTGCAGAGGCACACTTTCGCTGATTAGCGCATGAAGCGCCTCATAGAGTTCTGTAGGTTTCATAGAGCCCGTCCTCTGCGATGGAATATGCACCAGGCAAGCGATACTTGAGGCTTTCTCATGCTTCCGATGAAGCGACGTTCACATGGCATGGGCGTATACATAGTTCGTTTGGGGTGGGTGCTATTCTTCACTCTTATGTTTGGTGCCCCTCTCACCGCTATCGAAATCTCGGAAGTCGTGACTTTTCTGCAGACCGGAGTTCGCGAAGGAGTTGCACTGGATTTCAAGGTGGACTTTCCATCCAACCTCGAGAAGGCACTTTCCGCATTTGCAAACACCTACGGAGGAGTGCTGTTGATTGGGGTCGATGAAACACCAACAGGAGCAGCCGTATTGCCGGTCGTTGGTATCGAACTAAAGCCGGGTCTTCGTGAACGGGTTCTTCAAAAAGGACTTGAGGCGGTGTATCCACCGATCCTGCCGGAAGTTCACGTCGTGGAGTTCAGAAGTGATCCGTCTTTGACGATGCCAGATCGCGCAGTCGTTGTTGTCCGAGTTACTGAAAGTGATCAGGCGCCTCACTCCGTTGACGGTCGAACCGTCGTGTACCTTCGCAACGACAACATTTCCACGCCATTTCGCAAAGCCACATTAGGGGAAATTGAGTGGCTTTCAAATAAACGCCTACTCTCGATCGAACAAAAGAATCGCTTGATAGAAAGAGCTGCCGACAGAGCGGCAAGTCTTCGTTCGAGGCGAAGGACTAGAAATGGTCCAAGAACTTATTGGCGCGAAGGTGCCATGGTCCTGACCGCAGTGCCTGTGTATCCACGGTCCGCCCTAATGGGAACATCTGCATGGAGTGAGATGATTCGCCAAATACGCGTTCCGATCAATGCTCTTCCAACTCAGATCCCGACGGGCGATTTACAGCGAATCGCAGGCGGTGTGTTCTTCGACGGAGAATATAGCTATTCCGAATTCCAATCGCAAGGGCTTCTCTACTATGAATTCGATTATTGGTGGGACTACTTATATCCCCAGACATCACAAGTTGTCCGTCAAGTCTATCCTTCTGTCACAGCTGCGTTAATTAACGGTGTCCTCGAAAGCGCAAGGCTTATCTTTCAGAATGCCGGCTATAGAGGCTTGATCGATTTCTCATTCGCTGCGAACGGATTAAAGGACGCCTTCTTCTTGGATCCGAATCGCACCGTACTCGAACCACCTAAGCTCGTCGAATCCGAGATCACGATTAAGCGCCGCTTTACGTTCGCGGAACTAGAGGAGAAGCAGCTCGAGATTTCCATCGATTGTCAAACTGAACTGTATTGGGCTTTCGGCTTTCAGGCTCCGGAAAGATGGATCAAAGCGGATTTCGGAATTTCGGAGTAGCTCTGATCCATAGTCCGAATTCAATCTCTCGTATAGTTGAACGGTGCCGACCCTTGAACGGAGTCGCCAACCGATTTAGTCGACTCAAATTGGTGTAATCAAACCTGGTTCATTGTTACGCACGTTTCCCACTGCGCTGCCCACCTTCCACGCTTTCATTTCTTCGGCTGGATAGGGCCTGAGCAAATCGATCGGCGGATGCGTGGGCTCACCCGGTTCCAGCCATCGCTGGTAATCCTTCTGCGCCAAGATAACGGGCATTCGATTGTGGATCGGTTCTAGCAACTCGTTCGGGTCAGTGGTGAGTATCGTGTACGTCTCCAGCACTTGGTCTTTTGCCTTGTCCTTCCACCTCTCCCACAATCCTGCAAAAGCGAATAGGGAGTCGTCGCGCATGGCAATGGCATACGGCTGCTTCGTCTTTGCATCCGTTTTCTGCCACTCATAAAACCATTCCGCAGGAACAAGGCAGCGCCGGCGCTTCATCGCCTCTCGAAATGTCGGGCTATTGGTGACGGTTTCTGACTTCGCATTGATCGTGGAGAACCCAATCTTCGAGTCCTTTGCCCAGTACGGGATAAGGCCCCAGCGCATCACTGTGAGTTCGCGTTGGCCGTCGCGATCGAGCCGGACGATCGGCTGAAAGTCTGTGGGCGCGACGTTGTATGAAGGTGCGAGATACGTCTCATCGAAGACGCTTGTATTGTGCGCTTGCATCCATTCTGCAATGCGCTGTTTATCAGCCCGCCTACCGTATCGTCCACACATGGCGCGAGATTAACACTCTGGCCAGCAGCATCGATGCTAATTCCCGCCGCCGCGAGCCCCCTCTGCCTCGATCGATCAATGAATCTCTTTCACCTGTTCTGGCACTTTGCGAAACACGCGATTGAAAATTTCGTGGGCTAGATCGACTGACTCTTCGATTGCTTGTCTAGTCTGGACGACCCTGATGTTGACCTGACGCTCGCGCGCCAGCCGGATTCCGGCGATGAGACACGCGCCGAGATAGATCATTCCCCGATTGATTCGCGGCAAATGTGCATCTGGATCAAACATCAGATCGCTCTCGTGCGCATCTGGCGACTCACGAGCTGATCGACTCGCCCAAGAAATATCTCCGACGGCAGGTATCGCCGCTTTTCACCGCACAACGGGCATTCGACGACGATCGATTGGAATGGGAATTCAGCAGCACCCGTCGGAACGTCGCGGCGGCATTTCTTGCAGGCGACAACGAACGTCTTGCGTGCTGACGGTCCCTGAAACATGGATAGAAGCATAGGCGAATGTAAAGCGAAAGTATAGAGGACGAGGTGGCGGCAGGCAGATACTTCGGAAGATCCGCCCGTTTCCAATGTCCCCAAAAATGTTGCTTTTCATTATTGTAAGTCGAACAATCCAAGCGAGTTGTGTTTCGGACTATCTGGCTCACCGTTGAAGATTGTCCGTCGTCCGCGTTGTGGATTTCACCTGGAAAGTGGTGCACCGTCGGCGGCTTTGAAGACCTTCAGGCCGCCTCGTCGTCTTCCTGGGGCTCACCTTCGGCAAATGATTCGCGGAGGATCTCTTCGTCCTCATCGATCTCGAGTTCACTGGAAGACGCTTGCGCATCGTCGGCTTCACGAACTCTAGCAGGCTCTGGCGCCGGGGAATCGAACAGGCTGGCAGCTTTGGGTGGTTCGGCTTTCGCCGGGGCTGGTGCTTCCGGCGCCACTGATGGCTTGCTGGAATTACCGGCTGAATCTTTCTTCGGGATCTGACTTCCCGACTTCTTTTTCGCTTCGGCTCTGGCGGCTTTGGAAGCTTCCTCCATCTCTGCTTTGGCCCGCTCGAGCGAGTTCTTCAGTTCGAGGTGGCTGGAGACGAAATGGAGCAGAGTCTGGGGAAGCTCGCGGTCGAGATCCTCTACGGTGCCGGTGACGCTGACCGGCGTTGTCAGAGCGTCGTTCTCACCATCGCTGATCTTCTTTGGAATAACGTTGACGCGAAACCGGTCGTCATCGACGTGGCTCACGGTGAACAGAACGGCACGATGCCGCACGAGCGGCGCGAGTTCTTTGAACATGGGAATAGTCCTTCAGTGTGGGGTTGGATTTAGTCGGAGCGCTTTGAGGCATTCGACCGGCTGGATCGCTTAGGGATTGCGCTCTTCGGCAACCGCGGAACAGCCTGAACTCCGGCCCAAAGCGTGGCGATCGTCTGTTCGATCACGAGATTCTGGTCAGGCAAGTCAGGCACAACCCCCTGGATGACAAAGAGTGTGGCGAGGCCAAAGATCGTGTACCACCAGGTGTGGGCTACCACAATGTCATCCTTGCCTGGCAATCCTTCATCCCTGGCAACATCGAAAAAGAGCTGAACGAAACGTTGGAACAATGGCTTCCCAACGTCGTCGATATATTTTCCGGCACGAACGCCGTTGCGGTTCTCGGGCCCGAAGAAGACGTTGCGGAACTGCTGTGGGTGGGTCGTGCAGTACTGAATGAAGCCGCGCGAAGTTGCGAAGAGGCGCTCTTTCGGTACTCGATGTTGAGCGGCGATTTCATCGAAGTTCTGAATCAGCAACCCGATCGTCTCGCGGCTCAACTCGGCAAGGATGTGCCATTTGTCGGGGAAATGCTGATAAATCACGGCGTGCGTATAGCCGATCTCATTGTCGATCTCACGAAGAGTCACGGCTTCGTAACCCCGATCGGCAAACATTTTGCTCGCAGCCGCAAGGATTTCGCTCCGCAACCTCTCCTTGCGCTCTGCCCGGCGACTCGGTGATGGAGATGTCACTTCAACAGCTTAGCCCCTTTCGCCGATTCTTGCGACCGCTTGTTGTTTTATAACCAGTGGTTTACACAGACGCCCACCCTCTTACGTCACATGGCGTGATCTGCTCGCAAAATAACCACTGATTATTTTGTAACCATTGGTTACAACAAATCTCTAATGGTCAGGCCGCTCATTTGGATGGTCGGCCAAAATACGAGGCAAAAGGAGAAAACGAGCATGTATTTAGTCATGGGCATTACGGGAAAAGTTGGGGGCGCCACTGCGCGCCATCTGCTGAAGCAAGGCAAACAGGTGCGAGCACTTGTGCGCAATCGCGAGAAAGCGGCGCAGTGGGCAGACCAGGGCGTGAAGTTGGTCGATGGAGACTGGAACGATGCGGCAGCCATAGCGGCGGCGCTGAAAGGTGTTGAAGGCGCGTTTGTTATGTTGCCCGCGGTATGGGCGCCCTCACCTGATTTCAGAGAAGCAAAGGGCGTGATTGCGAACTATGTCGAGGCGCTGACCAGGGTAGTGCCCCCGCGGGTGGTAGCGCTCTCGTCGATGGGCGCGCACAGAGCAAACCGGGTTGGGAATGTCACGGCCCTATCACTCCTGGAGCAGGCCTTTCGCCGCCTGCCATCTCCGGTCGCATTTGTGCGCGCAGGCGGCTTCTTCGAAAACTTTCTTTACGGTCTACAGGCCGCCCAGGGCGGGACACTACCGGTCTTCTACAATCCCACAAACCGGAAATCGACAATGGTCGCGTCAAATGACATCGGCGCAGAGGCAGCAACGCTTCTGACCGGGCCGGCGTGGTCAGGGCATCGCGTCATCGAGCTGGGCTCGATGGTAAGCGCGGATGAACTTGCTGCACAATTGGGCGAAGTCCTGAAGCTTAACGTAAAAGCCTTCGCACTCCCACGTGCAGGGTGGGCAGAAGCGTTCGAGCAGTTCGGCATCCCGAAGGGCCACACCGGACCTGCAGAAGAAATGTTTGAGAGCGTCAACGCAGGATGGATGGACCTTGGAATTGCGGGCACGGAGCACGTCGCAGGTACGACGTCCGCACGCGATGTGTTTGCGGCTGCACAGAATGCCGCCAAGGCGTAGCTGAAGGGCAAGCAGCATCAGCGCCCTGGGGGGGGACAGCCAGCCGTGGCCAAAGCGGCTACGTGTTCGATCGGCTGTTCCTGCCTATGCTGCTCAGCCACGGCGGACTTATTGCAGAACGATTGAAACAACTGAAACCGCGAGAAGAGGTTCTCTGATGAAAACTGAACACACAATCGATAAACCCGCGCGGGCAGGTCGAGCAACTCAAATAGCCGCGATAACGATAACCGGCCTTGTCGCCGTCATCTGGATGTACTTCGGAAGGCTATATTTAATCCACGATCCCGGCGAGTGGAGAATTGCCCATCAGCTACTCGGATACCCGCTCTATATCATTCCTCTGATTGGCGTGACCCACATCCTTGGCGGCGTGGGCCTTCTGATTCCCAATGTGCCTCGATTGACTCAGTGGGTTTATGCCGGCATCGCGATCACTCTTTTACTCGCGTTCTATTCACAACTCAATGCCGGTGGCAGTACATGGGATAAATTTGATCCGATTCTCGTCATGGCGTTCGTCTTTGCTTCGTACGGATTGAGACGCTGCATGCGCGCAAACCGGTGGTCGATATGAAGAACGCCCGACGGTAGTCTTACTTTTTCCGGGCACGTCGTCGCGGAGTCTTAACGAGGGAGGCGCTCATCGACCCGAACGGTGAGAGCCTCCATGCCTTCTCCTGCTTCTCGTCCAGAGATCATGGTCTACCGGAAGAGCGGTCATTTGGCCCGTTGACGCGTTAAAGAACCCGCCATGATGGCACAGCCTGCCGTAACGGAAAAGCCGCGCCAGCATGGCCAGGGCGCTTGACGCAAGAGTTTGATTGATGAACGGTTCCTGCCGCTCGAGCGCTTCAACTGCAGAACAGCTTGGCAGAGTGTCTTCGCCAACGGTCGCATCGGCAATCTCCGGGTAGAGTTCACTGACCGTCCGCAGCCGTTCCGCTTTCCGCCGGTTTCTGCCGTTCAGCGGCTGGCCAAGGACAAATTGGCCGCTCGACGCGTTGTTGCCAAGATCCAGCCAGTAGGTGACGTAGCTTGATTTCTTGCAGATGCTTCGGCCGATGACACCGCGCGCCGCCCGCGTGTCCACACATCCGATCACGAGATCCGGATTCCGATCATGATCCGGCCGAAGCGTTGTCTCATCGAAGCATGTCGGTTGCGCATTCCACTTCGTTCCCCAGAACAGGTTGATGCGGTTGATGAGGACAGTCGCCTTGTTCTGGCCCACATCGGACCAGGAGAACGGCTGGCGGACGCAGTTGGTTTCGGAAACCATGTCGCCATCCATGAGAGTAACTTCGAGGCCATATGGATGTCCCCATGCCCTCATCGCCTGGTGCAGATAAGGCAGGCCCATCACAATGGCGCTCCCCGTGCCGCCGGCGCCGACCACCAGGACTCTTACTGGCCGGCGGCCGAGTAGACCGGCTGGGAGAAGATGCTCCACGCGCATAGGCCGCTACCTCCCCTGAATGAATTCGGCGAGCGTCTGCGGCAGCCGAATCAGAGTGTTGGTCGAAAATGGCAGTCGCGTGCCGGCAATCTCGGCCCACAATGCATCGTGGCCGCCTTGGTGGCGCGTGAGTCGGCCAACGTTGGCGTGTGTAAATGCACTCTCGTAAAACCCGCGTTCCCAGGCCTCGATCGATCCAGATGAAGTACTCTCAGGGCAGCGCATCGACCCCAGGCACACACTGCCATCATCCGAAAGGTTCCAGAATGGAGCTACAGCAAGCGTGGTTTTGGCGTTTGGCCGTTCATTCTCGCAGAGCGCTCGAATCTTCAGCTCCCCATGGGCGACTTTCCACACCAGCGGTGGCTGAGGAAACAGCCTTCCACTGAGTTGCTGAGCCTTGCCTTCTGCGTTCTCGAAAAACATCCGGCGCACACGTCGCGGCGTCCACCAGGCGATCATGCGGTCCGTCTTGGCAAGTACATGTTTGGGAAGCACCTCGGCTCTCGCTCCTCCTGAAAGCGACACAGCTAGGTCTTCGACAAACGCAGTCGTTAATGGCTGTGCCGGTCCCAGTACGGGCGGGCCTTGCTTCTGAGCCGTCACGGTATGCCAGGTGATAAAGCTTCGGCGATTCTCGCGGTAAATGAGCAGCGCGTCACTCAGCTCGAAGCGATGTATCTCGCCGATCGAAACTTCCACCTTCATCGCCGTTCTCTCCATGAATCGCTTCGATCAGTTCGCACAGCTCCCAATTGACACGAACGAACCTTTCGACCGCGCGCTTGGCCCGAGAGCACTCTTCTGCGTCATCCGGTGCAAAGATCACAACGAATGTTGGCTCGGATGAGCCCTCCAGCATGTGCTGGCTCTCCTCGTCGAAGCATGCAGCGACCGCGTCGTGCTCCTCGAAAACAATCAACAACGCCGGCACGGGAGGCCCATCGTAGTAACCGTCGAATTCGTCCGCACGTAGAGACCGCGCGTTCACGCGTGAGAGCTTCGCAATCATCTCTACGTGCCGAATCCAGTTTCGAAATGGGCCTTTGCTGTGGCGGGAGAGCATACGACGGTAGTCGACAGAACTACGTCGTGACTCAGGTTTGAGGCTCTCGCGAATGCAGTCGGGCAGCGCCTTCTCCACTTCCGGAAAATCATACTGGTCGCGGTTGGCCGGATCGTCCTCCTGCGCGTACTCGATCAGATTCTCCTCGTAGGCTTCGGCATCGCTGTGGTCGTAGATGCGCATCACGCAATATAGCGAACGAATGAGGGTCCAGTAAAAGGCCGCACCTAGACCGTCCTCCTCGGATTCGAGAGCGCGCAAGGATGGCCCGATCTTCAGGTAGCCACATCCACTACAGTGGACCGTGATCGTCAACTGTCCTGAGCTAAGGCCGGCGCTGTCCTCGCCCACAACGTCCGACACTTCCAGGTGATATTCGATATTGCGTTCGAACAGACCGATTGTTTCCGCACCGATCCGGTTCACGATCGATCGTTGGGCAAAGAGCAGCGGATCTTCGCCACAGCCGGCCCAGAGCTCTGGAGTGCCCAGATTCATGCGCACGAGAGCGGCGCACAACTCATAGAGCATCTCCCCGTTCACTTCGTGGCTGTAGGTGTGAACCTGCCCGTCAAGCGATGGCAGCGCCTGGGCAAACGCCGGAGCCAGTGTTTCTACTGGAGCGGTGGCAGAACTTCTGTCGGCGCCGACAGCACGTGTGCGTCGTGCGCGTGATAGCGGGTAAGGGCGCTGGTCACGGCGTCCGAGAGCGAGAGGGATTCCTTGCATCGGAGATGCCTCACCAAAAGCTCGTTTTGACGATCCGGAGGAGCTGCGGCTCTGGATTTGAGCGCAGCGATCAGTTCCTCCGGGCTGGTTGGCTGGCGGAGCATGGCTATCCCTTCGATCCGATCGCCCGATTGAAGGTGTAGCGAAGAGCGCTGCCGGTGTCCTCTGGCCCTTCGAGTGTCGCCGTCGCAATTTCCGGCCACGTGGGCGTCAGCAGCTCGCGCACCTGTTCGACGGAAAGATTGGGCGCGGGATCAGGAATTCGAGATCCGTTGTAGAAGAATTCGCGCTGCAGGGCTTCGACTTTGAGACCACTCATGAATAGCTTCTCCTGGTTGTGGCGGATGGGTGGAACGTGGGATTGGAACAGGAAATCTGCTGCTGTGGAAACGAGCCACTGAATCAAAAAGGAATTGTCTCGCCACTGGAGAGACAATTGGCGCGGTCGCATCACTTCATCACGCAAAAGAAGCGCTGGGCTGCACAAAGAAAGCAGTGAACTTCGGCTGCGCGGCTGGGCAACGCGCGAGCAAGTGTCGGAGCTATGACGATCCAGCTCAGCGTGGTCGCCGTTCAGCCGCTTAAAGGCACTTCTTCCTGCTCCTGCCGGTGGCTGCCGCCGGGGCATTTAAGGATTGCGCTTCTTGGTCCAACGCTTCTTTCTCTCGCTGATTTGCGCAAATTTCGCTCCGGAGCTCTTCGGTTCAGGAAGGTCGGGACGAAAGACTTGCACATTCCCGCAAAGATTGCACGCCAAGATGAGCCAAGCTGCTGGCGGGCTTGACGGACTGGCCCATCCAAAGAGGGATTGGGCTGCATCTCTTGCACCACCCTCTAACGCATTGACCACAACTTCGTAGCGCCCCGAACCACAGAATATACAGCGCTGCGGCACCTCTAGACCGACCGCGTGACCGCCGGCCTCCATCCGCGAGATGAGTTCGTCAACCTTGTACATCAAGTCCACTGCAGTTGGCAGGCGTCCGTCAGGCATAGGTGTAATGGTCTCATCCAGAAGCTCGTGTATGAGTTCAGGGTTTGGATCGAGATCCGACGAGCCTTCCAGCTTGAATGATCCTGAGCGATGTTCTTCGCGGTCGAAAAGCTTCCCTCCACTGGCCATCCAGTGGAGGAGCTTGCCAAGCGAGTACACATCGGCGGACGGCTTCACGTCACTTAGCCTTCCATTCCTGGCCTCGGGAGCACCGAACCAGCGCGACGCGACCACTTCATAGGTCTCCGTCAGTCGAGAATCCTGCATTCCATCCTCTGTCAGGAAGCAAATCCCGAAATCACCAACGATTGGCTCGTAACCCTTTCCCAGGAAGATATTGCTCGGCTTCAGGTCGCGGTGAATGACTCCATCACGATGCGCAGCCGCGACTCCAGCGCAGATCTGTCGAAAAAAGCGCACAATCTCAATCAGAGTCTTGCCTTTGAAGAATTCGGGCTTCAGCTCTCCGTTAGGACAATACTCGGCGACCAAGTACGGAAGGTCCTTGGGAGTCGTCCCAAAATCAAGTAGCCGAAGAACATTCGGGTGATTGAGTCGCCGTAGGGCTTCGATCTCCTTCTCAAAACGACCTTCCCGCCGCAGGTTCTTCAAACGCTTCGCCGCCCCCAACAGGCCTGGAGTCTCAGCAGATTCCACAATGTACGTGTGAGCCTGACCACCTTCGGGAAGCGGTTTAAGGAGTTTCCACCTCGGTTCGAAATCATGCATGAGCCCAGTTTATTCCTGCGCTGTGCGACGGCGACAAAGACCGGCTCCGTGGTCCTGCTCCTCCTCCATCATCATGGTAAAAGTAACAAAAAGTTCCTAGCTACATCCGCTCGTCCCACCGCAGTTTCTGCACGTGTAGCAGCTTCCGTTGGGGGTCATGAGCGCGCCGCACGAACGGCAGGCCGGTGCATCGCCAGCTTCAAATCCTGGGGACGAAATCGGCACAACATTCCCTGATTCGACCGGAACGGTGCCGTGATTGCCGGATGCAGAAAACAGAGCGAGTTGCGTTCCCGAAAGGAAGCGGAGTTCGAGCCACCGGAAAAGGTAATCCATGATCGACTTCGCGTACCCCAGCTCCGCGTTGCCCGTCCAGCCCGATGGCTCAAAACGCGTGTGCGACAGCTTATCGCAAAGAACGCGCAATGGGACGCCGTGCTGGAGGCTGACGGAAACGACCGTTCCGAAGCACTCCATCAGGCCGGCAATGGTTGAGCCCTCTTTTGCCATGCGGATGAAGATCTCACCAGGCTGTCCGTTGGGGTAGAGCCCGACAGTCAGATAGCCTTCATGCCCTCCGACCCCGAAATGGTGCGTGATCGCCGGGCGCTCGTCGGGAAGCCTATGGCGGTTGGCCGCAGGCGGACCCAGAAGTTCCGTAGCCGCAGTTTCCGGGGCACCATTTCCGGCGGGTCTACTGTCGGCAGTCGAGTGATCCGGCTGCGGATACTGCTCACTCGAATCATGTGAAATAGCTCTATAGGTGTCCAATTCACCCTCCTGTGCGGAGTTGGACTTATTGGGACGGACCAGCTTCATTGCCTGCGAGGAGGGTTGTACCTCCGGAACGGATTTCGGTCAAACGAGCCGAATCGCCCCGGGGGTCACGCCGCAACCTGGCGCATCTCTTTCAGCTTGCGGTAGAAGGTCGTCTTGCCGATGCCCAGCAGGCGCGCTGCTTCTACCGAATTGCGATTGGATTTTCTGTAAGCGGCCACAATCATTGCACGCTCCATCGCATCGAGTGTCGGGAACGGCTCAACGGCCGAAATAGGCAGCGAGCGCACAGGGATTTCCTGGATACCACGAGATTCCTGCAATCTCGCCGCGGTGGCGGAGATGAGCTTCGCGGCTGCTTCAAGGTTTTCAAGACATGCCGAATCCTGCTGAATAACGACCTTCTCCACCACTCGCTCAACGACATTCACAACCGGCCCAGGCAAGGCCTGGCCACAGCGGCGGCAATTCCGATGGTCCGCATACTGTACAAGTTCACACTGCACACAACGAGTTTTTGCGCGCTCTTCGCACATAGATTCACCTCTCAAAGTTGTTGTTGCTGTCTTTAGCCGAACAGGCTGAGTTGGACTGGCGACTCGGTAGCCGCTCCACTCGGCCATGGCGGAGAATTCGGCCGTTTCTTCTCGCGACTCGACGGGACAAGATGAATGCCAGCCTCGCCGCTCTCCGGCGCCAGCGCCGGGGCCAAAGTTCCATCGTCTGTGGCCTCTCCGCCACCAGATGCGGCTGGCCCCACATGCTTTGCACGCTCACGATCGAGCTGTCGCCATATCTGATCGGCAGATTCGCCGACCCCGGCTTTCTCAACCAGTTCCCGCGCCATCGCGGCCATCAGGTCTTCATCCGCATCGAGCGACTGCAGACCTTCACCGGAGAACTTGCCCTCCATCATGAGCGCCACAAGCATCTTTCGGCCCATCAGGCGCAGGCAGATCTCCTGCATCGTCCCTTCATACGTGAGGAACTTCACTCGTACAGGATGTCTCTGTCCGATACGCCAGGACCGCCGGCTGGCTTGACGAAGTGTGTGCAACGAATAGCCGGTCTGGTAGAAGTAGAGCGTCGGAAATGCGAGCAGATCGAGCCCGGTCTCCACCAGTTTGGGATGGCAGACGACGACCTCGACTCCAGACTCAAGCTGCCGGTCGTACCACTCTTCCCGCTTCTGTGTCGGTACAGATGCCCGAAGCACGGCAACACGCAGCCCCGCGGCCGACAGCACCTGTTCGAGGCGCCCGTTGACGTCCTTCTCGCCTGTATAGGTCGCATAGACCTGACAGCGGCGCCCCTGTTTGATTTCGCTCTGCACGTCCTCGATCAGAGAGGACTCCTTGGGATAGACAACGTCCTGGCGCAATTCCTTCGGCCGAGCAACCAGAAATTTGTAGTACTCCTTCGTGGCCGGGTCGAACGCCCGCGCCCAAATCTCATCGAAGCCGTACGGATGATCGGGATAGAGGAGAAGCGCATTAAGCAGGACGCTCATCAGGCTTTTGTTGGCGCGATTTTCCGCCATCGCGCTGCGCAGCGCCTTTTCGAGTTCTTCGTAGGCTTCCCGAAGCTCTCCGCTCATCTCGCTCGAGAGCACGCTTTCGGTATATGGCGGCAGGTTGTCGGCGATGTCCTCAAGCGCGAGAAATGCCGTGGTCGACATCAGGAATTTGCCAAACAGCAGTGGTGACGCGCCTGGTTTCCTGAGTACCTGCACGGTTTTCTTCGGAGCGCGCGTGCAGGCGTTGTCTTCTTCGCGGATCTTCTCGATGGTCTCAAGGACTCCGTACTGCTCCTGAAAGCTCCGCCGGCCTTCCCCTCCATAAGCGAAGCCATCGGCCGCCATCATGTGCGGTTCCATGCGATAGAAGACGTTGAAAAGATCGTCGGCATAGCCGCCCATCAGCGTTCCGGTGAGGGCGACAAGCCGTCGGCCGGCGCGCGCCAGAACGCCAAGAGCATTCCCCTGAGCCGTGTCGCCAGCCAGCTGGTGAAGCTCATCCGCGACAGCTAGATCGAACCAGCCTTTCATGTACCGGCCAATAAATTCGACCGGCGCCATCCGCTGAATCTTCTTGCCGTCCGCCTGCCAAAGCGGCGAGAACACGCTCGTTCCGCCCTGTGAGCGTTCAATCTGTTCGCTGATCTTGAGATTGTCGAAGTCGAGCCGCGTGCGCCGCCCGGCGTCCGGATTCTCGATAGATACTCCTGTATCGGGATTGATCACCCCGCCGAGTTCAGGTCCGCACTTCGCTGTCAGAAAAGCGTGACGCCAGAAATACGAGAGCTTTCCCTTATCTTTAGGGATGATGAACACGGAGCACCGCGGAACGCGGCTCATCCACCCCTTCCGGCCCAGGCCCCTGAGTTCCGCCAGAGACAGGTGCATTCCTTCGTAAACGACCCGCCCCTTGCGCAGGCGCACTTCAAGGACTCCATGCGGCTGGCGGGGATCGCCGCCATTGCGCATGTCTTCGACCAGAAAAGTGCGTACAAACGGGATGGTTTGGATCGCTTCCCGCGCCCATTTCTTCGCGATGTGCGAAGGGCACATCACCAGAATCGTCCGAGCTTTGAGGACGTGCGCGAGGCCCAGGGCCATATAAGTTTTGCCCGCGCCACATTCGGCTACAATTCGCGCTGCGCGCTCAGACTTGAGATACTTCGCCAACCCACCGATCGC
>Ga0335074_10002037_pt1 | contig 27497 bp, 19 predicted proteins | sample Lox_Sample_23_FD_206715 | JGI IMG/M metagenome (GOLD analysis project Ga0335074, IMG submission 206715) | Soil microbial communities from Loxahatchee National Wildlife Refuge, Florida, United States - Lox_Sample_2.3 | ecosystem: Environmental > Terrestrial > Soil > Wetlands | place: USA...
GGCTGAGGGCGCGGCAGCGGCGGCTGAGGGCGCGGCAGCGGCGGCTGAGGGCGCGGCAGCGGCGGCTGAGGGCGCGGCAGCGGCGGCTGAGGGCGCGGCAGCGGCGGCTGAGGGCGCGGCAGCGGCGCGTACGAGGGAGCGGGAACGCCGGCCGAGCGCAAGCAGATCACGCGGGCCAATCCGCCACCTGGGCGAGGTCAGCAGCCGGGCCAGGGCGTCGTTTGCCGTTGGGTCGTGCATCACCCGGAGCGTGGCCACGACATCCTGGACCTCGGGCACGGTCAGCAGGCCGCCCAGGCCGACGACCTCGACCGGAATGCCCCTGGCCTCGAGGGCCGCGCGCAGCGCCGGGAACTGGGCCCGCTTGCGGCACAGCACCGCGATGTCGGACGGCCGGACCCGCCGGTCCCGCCGCCCGTCCGGCCAGGTACCGCCGTCCGGCGCGATACCCGGCGGAATGCGGATCAGCTCGGCGATCTGATCCGCGATCCAGCCTGCTTCGCCGGCGGCGGTCTCCAGCAGCGCGCACACCACCGTGCCGCGGCCCGCCCGCCGCGCCGGGGCCACGAGCCGCGGCACTTCCGGCGCCGCCGCACGCAGGCCCTCCTGGACCGCTGCCGCGGCGTCCAGGACCCGCCCGGTGTTGCGGAAGCTGGTGGACAGCAGCGCGGTCGGGGCCGGCGCGCCGTCGCGCGCGGGGAAGTCCGTGCCGAACCGGCGCAGGTTGCCCGCGCTCGCCCCGCGCCAGCCGTAGATCGACTGGCACGGATCGCCGACAGCGGTCACCGGGTGCCCGCCGGCGAACAGCGACCGGAGCAGCACCAGCTGGGCGTGGCTGGTGTCCTGGTACTCGTCGAGCAGCACCACGTGGTACCTGCCCCGCTCGGCCGCACCGACCTCGGGATGCCGCTCGGCGATCCGGGCGGCCAGCGCCATCTGGTCGCCGTAGTCCATGACCTCGCGGGCTGCCTTGGCCGACTGATACGCGGCGACCAGCGGCAGCATCTGCTCGCGTACCCGCTGGCAGCCGAGGATCTTCAGAACCGGCGCCGGCAGCGCCGCTCGGCGTGGCGCCACCATGCCGCGCTGCGTGCCCTGACCGCCGTCCAGCAGTTCGTCGGCGCGGGCGGCCAGCCACTCGCCTACGCCACGCACGTCGGCCGGGCGGCGCAGGTGCTCGGAAAGCTCGGCGGAGAGCTCGAGGACGGCGGCGGTGACCGTTGACGGGGTCCACGTGATCGCGTCCATCGGGCCGTCGTACGCGGCCACCACGCGGGCGGCGAGCTGCCACGCCACGGCGGGCGTGATCAGCCGGGTCGACGGCTCGACCGCCTCGCGCAGCGCGTGGTCGCCGACCAGCCGGCCGGCGTAGGCGTGATACGTCGCGATGACCGGATCGCTGTGCAGCCGGTCATCGGGCGCGCCAGCGCCGGGGAGCTCTATTCCGGCCCGCCGCAGGCCGTCGAGCCGGCCGCGAACCCGCTCACCCAGCTCGGCCGCTGCCTTCCGCGTGAACGTGAGCCCGAGCACCCGCTCCGGCCGCACCATCCCGTTCGCGACCAGCCAGACCAGCCGGGCGGCCATCGTCTCGCTCTTTCCCGACCCGGCTCCGGCGATCACCGCCAGCGGGCCGGGCGGCGCGCCGATCACGGTGGCCTGCTCGGCGGTCGGCTCGGGCACGCCGAGCAGCCGGGCCAGCTGTACGGGAGTGTATGGGGGTGCGGCCGCCCGCGGGGCGGGCGGGTAAGGGTGGGCGGGCGGGTAGGGGTGGGCGGGCGGGTAAGAAAAAGCGTCCGCGGTCACGGGGACACCTGCCCCCCGCGCTCATGCACCGGGCAGCAGGCCGCGACCGGGCATACCCGGCAGCCGGGATTCACCTTCGCGGTGAACACCGACCCCGCCATCCCGGTGGCCACGGTCTCGACCAGGTCCAGTGCCCAGCCGGGCTCCGGGTCGGCCGTGAGCGACTGCTGCCGCTGCACCCGGGCCCGCGCGGTAAGGCCGGCCCGGCCAACCTGCACCAGCTCCGCACCGCCCGGCTGGGTCAGGCCCATCTCCTCGAACGCGCCGAGCATCACGGCCAGCTGGTACACGCCGAGCTGCGGGTGCCGGTCCAGGTCCTCGTCGGCCGGCTTGCTCGACCCGGTCTTCAGGTCAACGACGATCGCGGTGCCGTCGGCGTCGCGTTCCAGCCGGTCGACCCGGCCGGTTATCTCCACCTGACCCACGCTGACGCGCAGATCCCTCTCGATGGCCACGAGCTGCCGCGGGTTGGCCCGGTGCCAGTCAAGGAACCTCCGGACCATCCGCTCGGCCTGGTCCCGCTGCTTTGCGCTGTACCAGGCGCTGCCGAAGTCGAGGTGATGCCACGCCTCATCGATGCGCTTGGTGATGTCGGCGTCGTCGGCGCCGTCGGCGGCGAGGGCGGCGGCGGCGTGGATCACGATCCCGAAGTGGCGCAGCACGCCCGGCGTGGTGACCCCGGCGGCCGACTCCAGCAGCCACCGCAGCCCGCACCTGGTGAAGTTCTCGACCTGGGACGGGGAGAGCCGGACGGTCCCTTCGGTCACCGGCCCCGAGGTGGACAGCTCGGTGAGCGCGTACCAGTGCCGCGGGCTGGCGCCGCGGACGCCGGCCGTCGCGAGCCTGGCCAGCTGGGCCGCTGCCGCCCGCCGCACCGGCCCGGGCAGCCCGCCGTCGGCCGCCGCGCGGCGCAGTTCGGCGGTGAGCGCGGGCAGCGACAGCCAGCGCCGGCCCAGCCCCGTCACGTGCTCGGGCTCGATGTCGTCGCCGGCCAGCTCGGCGAGGAACCTGGACGGGCGTTCCTCGGCGTCGGCGCCGCCGACCGCGGTCATGATCAGCTGGCGCCTGGCCCTGGTCACGGCCACGTAGAAGAGCCTGCGCTCCTCGTCGAGCAGCTTGGAGGCGAGCGCGGCAGCCGCGGCGTCGGCGGGGCCTCTGTCGGCCTCCCCTGCGGCGGAACCCCCGGCGGCGTAACCCCCGGCGGCGTAACCCCCGGCGGCGGCGGAAGAGACCGCCTCCACGAGCTCGTCCATGGACAGCAGCGATCCCCGGATCCTGACGTCGGGCCAGGTGCCCTCCTGGGCCCCGGCGACCACGACCAGGTCCCACTCGAGGCCCTTGGACCGGTGCGCGGTGAGAACCGCGACCCCATCGCCGCGCGCCGCGCGCTCGGCCAGCGTGTCGCCGACGATCTCCTGCCCGGCCATGCGGTCGAGGAACAGCCGCGGTGATCCCTGTGGCAGCCGCGCCGTGAACCGGGCGACGGCGTCGAACAGGGCGACCACCGCGTCCAGGTCGGCGTCGGCGGCGGCGCCGCGCTGGCCGCCCGACGCGCTGGCCTGCTGCCAGCTCTCCGCCAGGCCGGACGCGTCCCACACCGCCCAGAGCACGTCGTGCGCGCTCCCGCCGTCCCTGGCCGTCTCAGCGGCGATCTTCAGCAGGCTTGCCACCCGCCGCGCCGCGGCCACCGCCGACGCCATGCCAGGCGACGCGCTCGCCGTCTGCCTGCCATCACCGGCCAGCACGAGCTCGCGCGGATCGAGCAGCGCCGCCGCGATGGGCTCATCGGCCGGAGGCTCCCCCGAGGCCTGCGCGGCCGCCCGCAGCCAGCGGCGCAGCCGTCGCAGCCCGAGCGCGTCGGTGCCGCCGAGCGGCCCGGTCAGCAGGTCGGCCGCGGCCTGCTCGTCCAGCGCTCCCGGCCGCAACGCGCAGTCGAGCAGGCTCAGCAGCGGCCGGGTCCCCGGCTCGGCCGCCAGCGGCAGCTCGTCGCCGGCGATCGTCACCGGGATTCCGGTCGCGGCCAGGGCCCGCTGCAGAACCGGCACCTGGCGGGTCGCCGACCGGACCAGGACCGCCATCGACGACCAGGCCAGACCGTCGGACAGGTGCGCCCGGCGCAGCACGTCGGCTATCACCGAGGCTTCCTGAGCCGCGGTCGCGGCGATGATGATCCGCGCCGTGCCAGGCTCGGCGCCCACCAGCGGAACCAGCGCGCGATGCGACCGTTCCGGGCTCCGGTCGAGGTCAGCCTGGGCGGCGGGAAGTCTCGCTGCGACCCTTCGTGACGCCGAGAGCAGGAACGGGCCGCTGCGGCGGCATGTGCGCAGCGCGACGACTCGCGCCGGGCTGCCGTCCGGGGCCCGGAACCGGTCCGGGAACCTGCCGACCGCCCTGGTGTCGGCGCCGCGGAACCCATAGATGGACTGGTCCGGGTCACCGACCACGATCAGCTCCCGGCCGTCGCCGGCCAGCGCGTGCAGCAGGTCCTCCTGCGCGGGGTCGGTGTCCTGGTACTCGTCGACCAGGACCGCGTCGTAGGCCTGCCGCTCCCGGCTGCGGGTGGCGTCGCGGCCGAGCAGGCCGGCCGCGATCCTGACGATCTCCGCGTAGTCGTAGGCGGGCACCGGGGCGAGGTCGAAGCGGCCGGCGTACCGCTCCAGGAACGCGCCGGCTGCCACCCAGTCGTCGCGCTGCCGTCGGCTGCCGAGCCGGGCGAGCCCGCGCCCGTCGAGGCCGCGCTCGGCCGCCCGGAGCAGGAAGTCCCGCAGTTCGGCCGCGAAGCCCCTGGTGGCGAGCGCCGGGCGGAGCCGTTGCGGCCAGTCGCGGCCGCCGTCCTCGGCCTCGCCGCGGAGCAGCCGCCTCACCTCGAGCAGCTGATCGGGGCCGGACAGCAGCGTGGGCGGCTCGTCGCCGTCGAGGGCGAACTCCCTGCGCACCAGCGCGTAGGCGTAGCTGTGGAACGTCAGGGCGAGCGGCTGCCTGGTCGTCCGGCCGAGCCGCATCGTGATCCGCTCCCGGAGTTCCTCGGCCGCCTTCCGGCTGAACGTGAGCACGAGCACCCGGGCTGGGTCGACGCCCCGGTCGGCGATCCGGTGCACCACCGCCTCGACGATCGCGGTGGTCTTGCCCGTGCCCGGGCCCGCCAGCACCAGCAGCGGGCCGGCGGCGTGACTGACCACCTGCCGCTGCGCGTCGTCCAGGCGCGGCGGCTCCGTCGCCGTCGGCATTGGCCGGCGGACGAGGCGATAGGCGGGCGCAGAAGAATCCATTTGCTCTACAGGTAGCACCTGGCTCCGACAGTCCGCGTGCGCATGAACCTTTTCGCGCCAATGGCCGGGGGAATGGATCCGGTCAGTCCCTGAGCTTGCGCAGAATGCGCGCGAGGTGGGCCTGATCCGTCGGGCTGAGCCGGCCGAATGCCCGTTCGGTCTCGGACCCGCGCGCGGCGCGGATCGCGTCGAGGACGCTCTCGCCGTGCTCGGTCAGCCCGACCAGGGTGGCCCGCCGGTCGCCGGGGTCGCGGTGGCGCCGCACCAGGTCGCGGGACTCGAGGGCGTCGACGACCTCCGTCGTGGAGCGCGCGGCGATGCGCAAGCGATCCGACAGCCCGGACAGCCGCAGCGGCCCGTGGTGGGAGAGCACGCGCAGCGCCCGCAGCTGGGCGGGGGTGATGTCCCAGGGAGCAAGGCTCTCGTGGGACGCCCCGCGCAACTGGCGCGCGACCGACCAGAAGGCGTCCGAGAGCGTCTCGTCGCCGGGCGAGCCGCTCCGGCCCGCCGCACCGCGATCGGTGGTCACGGGAATACGATACCAGCCTCTGGCGTTGTTACCTCATATTGAGGTAACCTCAGTAGTAGACTTCACCAGGCACGGCGCCCCGGAGCGCCGCGCCACCCCCACAGACTTCGCAGGCCCCGCGCGCGGAGCGCCCGGCCGTTCGCACAGAATCGAGTAACTTTTGGAACCACAGCAGACAAATCGGGACAACAACAGAGGCCGGACTCGCGCCCCGAGGACCGTCACGGCCGCGGAAAAGGCGCAGGCCCGCGACGTCTCCCTGCGCCGGATCGGCCAGCTGTTCACCCCCTACCGGTGGCAGCTGGCGATCGTCACCGCCATCATCGCCGCCTCCTCCATCGTGGGACTGGCCTCCCCGTTCCTGCTCCGCGCGGTGATCGACATCGCGCTGCCGGGCAGGAACCTGCGGCTGCTGATCTGGCTCGTGCTTGGCATGGTCGCCGTGGCGGCCGTCACCTCGGTCTTCGGCGTGATCCAGACCTGGATCAGCACAAAGGTCGGACAGCAGGTCATGCACTCGCTGCGCACCGCCGTCTTCGGCCACCTGCAGCGGCAGTCGATCGCGTTCTTCACCCGGACCCGCACCGGCGAGGTCCAGTCCCGCATCCAGAACGACATCGGCGGCATGGAGTCCGTCGTCACGTCGACAGCGACCTCCATCGCCTCCAACCTCACCACCGTGGTCGCCAGCGCGGTCGCCATGGTCGCGCTGTCCTGGCGGCTGTCGCTCATCTCGCTGGTGGTCATGCCGCCGGCGATCTACCTGACCCGCAAGGTGGCCGGCATGCGCCGGGCGATCACCGCGCAGCAGCAGCGCGAGCTCGCCGACCTCAACGTCACGATCGAGGAAGGGCTGTCGGTCAGCGGCGTCCAGCTGGCGAAGACCATGGGCACCGCGCCGTCCCTGATCCGGCGGTTCACCGATTCCTCGGCCCGCCTGATCGACCTGGAGCTGCGATCCCAGCTCGCCGGGCGCTGGCGGATGGCGTCGCTGAGCATCATCTTCGCCGCGATCCCGGCGATCATCTACCTGTCGGCGGGCCTGCCCTTCACCGCCGGCGCCATCAGCATCGGAACGCTCATCGCGTTCACCACCCTGCAGAACAACCTGTTCCGGCCCATCACCGGGCTGCTGAACACCAGCGTCTCCGTGATCAGCTCGCTGGCCCTGTTCCAGCGGATCTTCGAATACCTTGACCTGCCGGTCGAGGTCGACGATCCCGCCCACCCGGTCGCGATCGACCCGGCGCGGGTCACCGGGCACGTCCGTCTCGAGGACGTGAGCTTCGCCTATCACGGCGCAGACCGGCCCGCCGTCTCCGGCGTCGACCTGGACATCCCGGCCGGCCAGACCCTGGCCCTCGTCGGCGAGACCGGATCGGGAAAGACCACCCTCGCGGCGCTGATATCCCGGCTGTACGACCCGAGCAGCGGCAGCGTCCGCATCGACGGCATCGACATCCGCGACATCCGGCTTGCCGACCTGGCCGCGATCGTGGGCGTGGTCAGCCAGGAAACCTACCTGCTGCACACCACGGTGCGGGAGAACCTGCGCTACGCCAAGCCCGACGCCACCGACGAGGAGATCGAGGAGGCCGCGCGTGCCGCGCAGATCCACGACCTGATCGCCGGGCTGCCGGACGGCTACGACACCATGGTCGGCTCCCGCGGCTACCGCTTCTCGGGCGGCGAGAAGCAGCGCCTCGCGATCGCCAGGACCTTGCTGCGCGACCCGCGCGTGCTCGTGCTCGACGAGGCCACGAGCGCGCTGGATACCGAGACCGAACGCGCGGTTCAGAAGGCGTTCGACGCGCTCGCACAGGGCCGCACCACGATCACGATCGCGCACCGGCTCTCGACGGTGCGCAACGCCGATGAGATCGTCGTGCTGGATCACGGCCGCATTGCCGAGGCCGGCACGCACGGCAGCCTCCTCGCCGGCAACGGCCGTTACGCCGCGCTTGCGGCGTAACCTGGCCAGATCGTCCACAACCAGATCACCCTCCCGATCGTGGGGATCGTCATCGGCGCAGGTGCGCTGCACGCGGTCTGGAACGCGATCGCCAAGTACCTCGACGACAAGCTCGTGGTGTTCGCCCTCATCGGCGTCGCCTCCACGGTCGGCGGCGGTCTCGTGCTGGCGGTGACCGGGCTGCCGCAGGCGGCGTCGATCGGCTTTGCCGCGGTATCCGCCGCGATCCACATCGGCTACGACCTGGGGCTGATGAACTCCTACCGCCTTGGCGCGTTCAACCAGGTCTATCCGATAGCCCGGGGGACATCGCCGCTGGTCGTGGCGTTCGGCGCCTACCTCGTCGCTGGCGAGCGCCTTGGCGCCGTGCCGCTGGCCGGGGTCGCGATCCTCGCCGCCGGGCTGGTCAGCCTGGCGCTGTCGTCGGGCCGCCTGACCTCCTCGGAATTGCCCGCGATCGGTGCCGCCGTGGCGACCGGGCTGACGATCGCCGCGTACACGATCGTGGACGGCCTCGGGGTGCGCCGTTCCGGTGACCCGTATGCCTACGCCGGGTTGCTGTTCCTGCTCATGGGGCCGGTGTTCCCGGTGATCACGGCCTTCCGGCGGCCGAGGTCGTGGCTGACCGCGCCGGGAACGGGCAAGGGCCTGCTGGCCGGGGCGCTGTCGCTGGTCGCCTACGGGACCGTGCTGTGGGCGCAGACCAAGGCCCCGCTGGCAGAGGTCGCCGCGATCAGGGAGACCGGCGTGGTCTTCGCCGCGCTGATCGGGATGAAGCTGTTCGGCGAGGGCTTCGGCCGCAGACGGCTGGCTGCCGCGCTGCTGGTGGCGGCCGGCATCGCGGCGATCAGCTTCTGAGGCGCGGTCACGGCTGCGGCGTCCAGCGCGCGCGGCGCATGTCCACCCGGCCGGGCCTGCCGTCGCTGCCCAGGCGCATCGGCGTGCCTTCCTCCCGGTACCTGGCCAGTGCCGCCCGCTCGTGGCCGGCCAGCAGCGATCCGTCGGCGTGGATGACCCGCCACCACGCGACACCGCCGCCCCACAGCGCCATCACCCGGCCGACCTGGCGGGGCCCGCCCTCGCCGAGGTACTCGGCTATGTCGCCGTAGGACATCACCCAGCCCTGCGGTATCGCCTCGGCGACGTCAAGCACCCGGCCCGCGAAGTCGGTCAGCTCGCCCGGCCCCGGGCCCCCCGGGCCGGTACGCTGGCGGCCGCCATGGCCCGCCGGGCGCAGCCGGTCAGGGCTCATTCGCCGGATCGGCCGCGTCATGCTGCTGCTCGGCAGCGCCGACACGGCCCGGTGAATCAGGCAGCCATTCCCGCGGTGGCGGAGCTGGGTACGTGCCGCGGTGTCCGGAGGCCCGCACCGGCCTGCCCATGAGGACCAGACGGCTGGTAGCGATGACGATCACCGCCATGCACACCGCGGCCAGAACACAGAACGCCGCGAGTTGCCGCGTGCCGCGGGCGGCGACCGGAGGCGGCGGTATGGCCGCCGGGCCGCCGCCGAAGTGGCTGTCCGCGCTGACGCCCGGCGTCAGTGCGGCGGTGCGGCGCAGGCCCGTCCGCGGCGACCCGGGTCCGGCCTGGCCGCGCGCTGCGAGCCGCCCGGCGGCCCTCAGCGCGGCGGCCGCGTTCACGGTGCCGAACCCGACCTCGTCGTCGTAACCGTGCGCAGGACGATGGCTGGTCGAGGACGTGATCGCCCTCCGCACCATGTCCGGAGGAAGCGACGGGTAGGCGGACTTGATCAGGGCGGCCACCCCAGCGGTCAGCGCACACGCCGGGCTGGTCCCGCTCACCAGCCAGTACTGGCCGTTCCTGCCCTGCACCGGCACGTCGACCCCGGGGGCGGCGACCTGGACCGAGATGTTGTCGCTGGAGAAGCTGGCTGGCTGGCCGTCCGCGCCGATGGCCGCCACCCCGAGCACGCCCGGGTAATCCGCCGGGAATGAGTACGGGGCGTGGCCGTCGCCGTGGGCGGTCGCCGTGTCCCCCGAGTTGCCGGACGACGCGACGATCACGACGCCGTGGTTCAGGGCGTCCTGGAGTGCCTCGCGCACCGACAGGCTGGGCAGGCCGTATCCCAGGGACATGCTGATGACCTGCGCCCCGTGCGACACCGCATACCGGATAGCCCGCGCCAGCTCGTTCTGGATGCGGGACTGTGGCTCGTGTGTGTAGAGCGAGTAGTTGGGGTCGGTGCTGTCGGTGATCACGCGGATCGACAGCACGCGTGACCTCGGCGCCACCCCGATGATCCCGCTGCCGCCGCCGTCGTGGCCGTGACCTGCGATGAGCGATGCCATCCAGGTCCCGTGGACCCCCCAGTTCGGGTTGGACTCCGGCGTGTCGACGCCGGAGTAGTTGGGCCCCGTGATCACGTTGCCGACAAGGTCGGAGACGTTGGGATTCACTCCGCTGTCGATCACCGCCACGGTCACGCCCTGCCCCTCGGTGACCGACCACGCGGGCTGGACGTTGAGCGCTTGAAGCACCCACTGCTGGTCGTTGCGCACGGCGTCAGCACGCGCCGGGATCCCCCCGACGGCCAGCGGCAGGATCAGCGCGGCGATGGCGGCGAGCGCGAGCGTCGTCGCACGACACGCGGCACGCGGCACCCTTGCGGTCAGCACCCGGGCGCTCCGGGGCACGTGGGCGACGGCGGCTGCACGCCGAGCGGCGTGCCGACAGCCCCGGCGATGCCGTTCGCGACGCTGGTCATTTCCGCGTCGGTGTACGGATCGGACGCCACGGAGACCTGTGGCTCGCCGTTCGCGTAGCCCGCCGTGGTCATGATCACGTACGGCCCGTCGCTGGTCGCCCACGAAAGCTGCCGGTTGCGGTTGCTGAACGACGCCGCCAGCGTGCCGCGGAAGCCGAGCGCGCGAACCGAGGCTTCCTGGTCGCCCGACAGCTTGCCAGCCGCCGATCTGGCCGCCCCGACGCTCGGCATCACGGCGACCCCGACGGTGACGAGCATGCTGTCGGTCTCGTCCGCGTACGTCGCGCGGAGCAGGGCAGCGCAGTGACCGGCCGACAGCACCCGGCCCGCTGCCGCCTCACTCGCAGTCGCGCAGCTCCCCTGGCGGGCGATGCCCACCCGGTAAGCGGTCAGCGGCAGCTGGCTGCTGGAGTCGAGGGTGCCGGCCGGGAGCTGGTACGTGATCGTGGCGGGGAAGATCTTCCCGGCTGACAGCGCACGCCAGCGCCGCTGGCTCTCCCAGTTCATGATCTGCTGCTGCTGCGCCGATGTGAACTTGCGCGGCAGCAGTTGCGAGGAGACACCGGCGGCCGACGCGGCGAGGCCGGCCATGCCCACGAACAGCACGATCAGCGCGATAGTCAGCCGCCAGCCGCTGCGCCCACGGCCGGCTCGCGACGCGCTCCGGTCGCTGTCCGGAGCCTCCGGCTGCATGGACACAGAGAAATGCTACGGCCTGGCCGCGCCGCACCGTGCGGCCAGAGGAAGGATCGCCACCCTACCGTGATCAGCGTCCCGGCCGGCAGCGCGTCGCGGGCTCAGTAGACCGGCAGCGACGGATCCACCTGGTTGACCCAGGCCAGCACTCCCCCGCCGACGTGCACCGCATCCGAGAACCCGGCGTTCTTGACGACGGCGAGGCACTCGGCACTCCGGGCGCCGCTCTTGCAGTGCAGCACGATCTTCCGGTCCTGCGGGAGCCGCTCGAGAGCCGAGCCGTTGAGGAACTGGTCCTTGGGGATGAGCACGGAGCCCGGGATGGACACGATCTCGTACTCGTTCGGCTCCCTGACGTCCACCAGGAAGATCTTGTCCTCGTTGTCGAGCATCGCCTTGAGCTCGGTGGCGGTGATCGTCGAGCCCGACGCCGCGTTCTGGGCGTCCTCGGACACCGCGCCGCAGAACTCCTCGTAGTCGATCAGCTCGGTGATCGTCGGGTTCTTGCCGCACACGGCGCACTCGGGATCCTTCCTGACGCGCACCGTCCGGTAGCTCATCTCCAGGGCGTCATAGATCATCAGCCGCCCAGCCAGCGGCTCGCCGATCCCGGTGATGACCTTGATCGCCTCGTTGACCTGGATGGACCCGATCGAGGCGCACAGCACGCCGAGCACGCCGCCCTCGGCGCAGGACGGCACCATGCCGGGCGGCGGCGGCTCCGGGTAGAGGCAGCGGTAGCACGGGCCGTGCTCGGCCCAGAACACGCTGGCCTGCCCGTCGAAGCGATAGATCGATCCCCAGACGTAGGGCTTGCCGAGCAGCACACAGGCGTCGTTCACCAGGTACCTCGTGGCGAAGTTGTCCGTGCCGTCGACGATCAGGTCGTACTGCGCGAAGATCTCCATCGCGTTGTCCGAGTCGAGGCGCTCGGTGTGCAGCACGACGTTGACGTACGGGTTGATCTCCCTGATGCTGTCGCGCGCGGACTCGGCCTTTGACCGGCCCACATCCGACTGGCCGTGGATGATCTGCCGCTGCAGGTTGGACTCGTCGACCACGTCGAAGTCGACGACGCCGAGCGTGCCGACCCCCGCTGCGGCCAGGTACAGCAGCGCGGGTGACCCCAGGCCGCCGGCACCGACGCACAGCACCCGAGCGTTCTTCAGGCGCTTCTGCCCGGTCATCCCGACGTCCGGGATGATCAGGTGGCGCGAGTAACGCCTGACCTCGTCAACGGTCAGGTCGTCGGCCGGCGTGACCAGCGGTGGCAGCGACACGATGCTATCTCCTGGGAGGAATGCCGGGTCTCGGCTCTTGTTCGGCGCGTATTCAGGCTCCAGGTTCATGAACCAACCGCGGGCCGCCCGCATTCCATCGCCGCGCCCGCCCGGTGGGCCGCGCCGGAGCCCAGAATGTCGTGAGCCCCGGGTACAACTCTGACATGCCCGGGCGTTTGGCGCGGCCCGGGACCGCCTAGATCCCCGGAGGTCCGATGACCCCAGGCTCCGCACCGCCCCGGACGTCAGCACGGGATCCGCGGCCCCGGGCCCGCGGATCCGTCGGCAGCGCGGTACTGCCGCTCGTGCCCGGCTTCGAGCGGACTCCGCCGAGAACGCGGCCGCTGCCGGACGCCGCGGCGGTGCGGCTGATCGAGGTTCCCGACGCCGCACCGCCGTATGACGACGGCGCGGTGTCTCCGCCCAGGGGCCCGGAGCCGGCGGGGCCGCGGGCCCCTGAGCGGCCGGGGACGGCGTCGCCAGGGACGCCGGGGCCCGGCCGCTCGAGGCAGGCAGCCGCGGCATGGCCGAGCCAGTTTGCCCAGGTTCTCGCCGAGACGCTCGCGGGATCCCGGCCGCAGGGACAGATCTCTCCGTGGACCACCGACCAGGCGCGCCGGCTCATCCGCCAGCTCCGGCCGATGCTCGCCGCGGGGACCGCCCCGCGGGTCCGGCGCGTCCTGGCGTCCCGGCCTGCCGCCGGAGTCGTCGAAATGACCGTAATCGTGGGGTGCGGTCCGCGAATCCGCGCCCTCGCCGTCCGGCTAGAGGAAGACGGGCCGCAACGCGCCGGTCCCGGGCGGGACGCCAAGCCGGCGAGGTGGGTCTGCACGGCCATCGAGGCCGCGTGAACCACCCGCCCCGGGGCCGCCTCAGCTAGCGGTTACGCGGGTCTCCGTGGCACTGCTTGAACTTCCGGCCCGAGCCGCATGGGCATGGGGCGTTTCGCCCTACTTTGGAGTAGTCCGTACCTGCCGTGGACGTGTCACGCTGCTGCGCACTGCCGCTCCCGTCCTCGCTGGGCGCGGTGTAGTGCAGGCGGCCGGGCCGCTGCGGCCGGTCCAGCCCGCGGCCCGCCAGGGCCGCGGGCACCGCCGGGCCGTCCTGGCCCGCCGCTGCGCCGGGCGCCGGGCGCGCGCCCGGCTGGGGCTGGCCGCCCCCCCGTTGCCGTGCGCCCGGCCGGCCAGAGGCGGTCGACCGCGAGTGACGTCCCGGCCGGCTCGGCGACGCCGGCTGGGCGGACAGGTCGGGCTGGCCTTCGTCCGGTGCGGACACGACTCCCGTTCCGGCCGGGATGGCCCCGGCCGGAGCGGCACCGACGGGTCCCGCGCCATCGGGCACCACGCTGAGGAGGGGATTCCCGGACGCGGCCTCTTCGACGATCGGGCTGTCCTGCCGCTGCACCTGCAGGTTGAACAGGTTGCCGACCGACTCCTCCTTGATGCCCTCCATCATCGCGCTGAACATGTCGTAGCCCTCGCGCTGGTATTCCACCAGTGGGTCGCGCTGCCCGTAGCCGCGCAGGGAGATGCCCTCGCGCAGGTAGTCCATCTCGTAGAGGTGCTCGCGCCACTTCCGGTCGAGTACCGAGAGGACCACGCGGCGCTCGAGCTCGCGCATCACCTCGGCAGTCAGCTCTTCCTCCCGGCGCTCGTAGGCACCCAGGGCGTCCTGCTGCACGACCTCGGTGATCAGGTCGGCCGAGAGGTGGGCGCGGTCCCCCCCGGCCTCTTCGATCATCTCGTCGATCGAGATCCCGCCGGGGTAGAGCTGGCGGAATGCCCGCCATAGCTGATCAAGGTCCCATTCCTCGGGGAAACCTTCGGCGGTCGCGCCCGCGACGTAGCCGGCGACGACCTCATCGATCATGCCGCGCATCTGCTCCTTCAGGTCCGCGCCCTCGAGGACCTCGCGCCGCTCGCCGTACACGACCTGGCGCTGCCGGTTCATCACGTCGTCGTACTTGAGCAGGTCCTTGCGGATCTCGAAGTTCTGCTGCTCCACCTGCGTCTGGGCGGACCTGATCGAGCGGCTGACGGTCTTGGACTCGATCGGGACGTCCGGTGGCGTCTTGAGCCACTCCATGATGTGCGCGACCTTGTCGGCGTTGAACATCCGCATCAGGTCGTCCTCGAGCGAGAGGTAGAACCGCGACTCGCCCGGGTCACCCTGACGGCCGGACCGGCCGCGCAGCTGGTTGTCGATGCGCCGGGACTCGTGCCGCTCGGTGCCGAGGACGTAGAGCCCGCCGGCGTCGACGACCTCCGCGTGCTCCTCCGCCACCGCCCGCTTGGCCTTGTCCACCGCCTCCGGCCAGGCGGCCTCGAAGTCCTCGGGCGTGTCCACCGGAGACAGCCCGCGCTGGTGCAGTTCGAGATCCGCGATGAACTCCGGGTTGCCGCCGAGCATGATGTCCGTGCCCCGGCCTGCCATGTTCGTGGCCACCGTCACCGCGCCCTTGCGGCCCGCTTGCGCGATGATCGCGGCCTCCCGCTCGTGGTACTTGGCGTTCAGTACCTCGTGCGCAACGCCGCGCCGCTTGAGCATCGTGGAGACCAGTTCTGACTTCTCCACGCTGGTGGTGCCGACGAGCACCGGCTGACCCGCCTCGTGCCGCCCGACGATGTCGTCCACCAGCGCCTCGAACTTCGCCTGGACCGTCTGGTACACCACGTCGGGCTGGTCGGCCCGGATCATCGGCATGTTCGTGGGGATCGGGACCACGCCGAGTTTGTAGGTCTGGTGGAACTCGTTGGCCTCGGTCATGGCGGTGCCGGTCATGCCGGCGAGCTTGTCGTAGAGCCGGAAGTAGTTCTGCAGCGTGATCGTGGCGAGCGTCTGGTTCTCGTCCTTGATCTGCACGCCCTCCTTGGCCTCGATGGCCTGGTGCATGCCCTCGCTGTACCGGCGGCCGTGCAGGATGCGGCCGGTGAACTCGTCAACGATCAGGACCTCGCCGTTCATCACGACGTAGTCCTTGTCCTTCTTATAGAGCTCCTTGGCCTTGATCGCGTTGTTCAGGAAGCTGACCAGCGGGGTGTTGACCGACTCGTACAGGTTGTCGATGCCGAGCCAGTCCTCCACCTTCTCGACGCCGCTCTCCAGGATGCCGACCGTCCGCTTCTTCTCGTCTACCTCGTAGTCGCCCTCGCCGTCCTCGCCGCGCCGCAGCCGCGGCGCGATCTTGGCGAACTCGAGGTACCAGCGGCTGTTCTGGTCGGCGGGCCCGCTGATGATCAGCGGGGTGCGCGCCTCGTCGATGAGGATCGAGTCGACCTCGTCCACGATCGCGTAGTGGTGACCCCGCTGGACGCACTCCTCCAGGCCCCAGGCCATGTTGTCCCTGAGGTAGTCGAAGCCGAACTCGTTGTTCGTGCCGTACGTGATGTCGGCCGCGTACTGCTTGCGCCGCTCGTCCGGCTCCATCTGGGCCAGGATCACTCCGACCTCGAGGCCGAGGAACCGGTGGATCCGCCCCATCCACTCCGAGTCGCGCTTGGCCAGGTAGTCGTTGACCGTGACCAGGTGGACGCCCTTGCCGGTCAGCGCATTCAGGTAGGCAGGCAGCACGCCGGTGATCGTCTTGCCCTCGCCGGTCTTCATCTCGGCGATGTTGCCCATGTGCAGAGCCGCGCCGCCCATCAGCTGCACGTCGAAAGGCCGCTGGCCCAGCGTCCGGCGGGCCGCCTCGCGTACGGTCGCGAACGCCTCGGGCAGCAGTTCGTCGAGCGACTCACCATCCGCAAGCCGCTGCCGGAACTCATCGGTCATCGCCCGGAGCTCGGCGTCGCTGAGCGCCGCGAAGTCCTCCTCGATCGAGTTGACCTGATCAGCGATTCGCTTGAGCTTGCGCAGGGTCTTGCCCTCGCCTGCGCGAAGGACGCTGTCGATGATGGCTGGCACTTAGGTCGTACTCCTCGCGGATTGTCTGGCTCTGTGGCGTGGTGTGCCGCGCTCCGCCGCAGCCACGCTCGGCGGGCACGCGCATGGCGGCGGGCTTCTGGCGCCGTGCCTACTTTCATGGTAGGCGAGACGCAGGGTGAAGCCGAGTCCTCACCATCGGGCCGGTACCCTAGGGGGCCGGGTGCCTCCCGGCTGAAGGCCCTGGCCACAATGATAGGCACGGGCGAGCAGGCGGGATGCGCTACTCGGCGGGACGAGAGGAGCAGTGCGCATGTCGAACCAGGTGGAGCCGGGCACCATCGGCAGCGCTGCCGCCGGGCCTGGGCCCGCGGGCCTGGGCGAGCAGACGGCGTTCGTACCGCAGGCACCCGGCACACCGGTGCAGTATCCGCAGCCCTACCACGGCCGCCGGGTGTCCTGGGTCGCGGTATCGATCGTCATGGTCGGGTTTGTGTGCGGCGGCCTCGGGCTGGTCTTCGGGCCGACCTGGTGGGCGTTCTGGCTCGGTCTGGCCCTGTCGGTGGTCGGCACTCTGCTCGCGCTCGCCACCAACATCTTCGAGGACTGGTACTAAGCCGAGGCCCTGGCGGCCGGGGCGGGCTGTCGGTACCCCCCACTAGGCTCTCGCTCGTGGCGAGCGACCCCCAACCCGCGCCCCAGTTCACGCTGTCCCCGGATGATGCCCGTCTGATCACCCTCCGGGCACAGGGATTCGTGGGCACCGAAGGCCGACGGGGCGGGGTGCCCGCCATGCTGCGGCGAATCGGCGCGGTCCAGCTGGACACGATCAGCGTGCTGGCGCGCTCGCACGAATTGGTCGCCTACGCGCGGCTGGGAGCCGTGCCCCGGGCCCGGATCGAGCGTGCGTACTGGAACCCACGGCAGGCCACGACGTTCGAGTACTGGTCCCACGCCGCCTGCATCCTGCCGGTCGAGGAATGGCCGTACTACGGGTTCCGGCGCCGGGCTCTGCTGGCCCGGGGAATGCGCTGGCACGAGGTGCCCGAGAACGTCTGTGACCAGGTCCTGGCCCGGCTCCGGGCCGAAGGCCCTCTGAACGCCACCCAGCTCGGTGGCGCCAGAGGCGGCGGGGATTGGTGGGACTGGTCAGAGACGAAGGTCGGTGTCGAGTGGCTCCTGGACACCGGCCGGGTCATCTGCGCGCGCCGCACCGGCTGGCGCCGCGTGTATGACCTGCCCGAACGCGTGCTCCCGCCGGACCTGCTCGACGCTGAGCCCTCGGATGCCGAGTGCGTCACTCATCTGGCTGCGGTGGCTGCCCGCGCGCTGGGCGTGGTCACCCGCGCCGACCTGGCCGACTACCAGCGGCTGCGGTGGGGAGGCACCGGCCAGGTCAAGGACGGTGGCACGATTTCTCCGGCCGACGCCGCGGCCGCTGCCGGGCTGATCCCGGTTGAGATCGCCGGGTCGCGGGGCGTGCCCGCGACCCAGGCCTGGGTCGATCCGACCGCCCTGGCTGAGCACCATTCGGGGCCGGTTCGCGGCAGGCACCGGGTCACGCTGCTGTCGCCGTTCGACTCGCTGATCTGGGACCGGAAGCGGACACTGCGGATGTTCGGCTTCGAGCACAGCCTGGAGGCGTACGTGCCCCAGGCCAAGCGCGTGCACGGGTACTTCACGATGCCGCTGCTGGCCAAGGGCCGGCTGCTGGGCCGGGTGGACCCGGCGCGCAGCGGCCGGACGCTGGTCGCGCGCAAGCTCTCGCTGGACAAGGCGTCCGCCACCGAGGCAATGGCCCGCGCGCTCACCGAGGCGGCGACGTGGGTGGGCTGCGACAACGTGGAACTGGGCCAGGTGACACCGGTTACCCTGGAGCCACGGCTGCGCAAGGCGCTCGCCGACCTGACCTGAGTTCTCAGCTGAACTCGATCAGCTTCTCCCGTACCGCGACCATGACCGCCTCCATCCTGGAGTGGATCTGCAGTTTCTCCAGGATGTTGCGGACGTGATTCTTGACCGTGTTCTCGGAGATGAACAGCTCCTTGGCGATGTCGCGGTTGTTCATCCCCCTGGCGACGAGCTTGAGCACCTGCATCTCACGCTCGGTCAGCCGGGGCGCCGGCAATTCCTGGGCGCGCTCCTCGTCATCTCGCTTGGCCAGCGCGGCGAACTCGGTGAGCAGCTTGCCGGCCATCGACGGGTTGATCAGCGACTGGCCGCCGTGCACGGCACGCACGGTGTCGGCGACCTCATCCAGCGGGATGTCCTTGAGCAGGTATCCGCTGGCACCCGCCCTGATCGCCTCGAAGAGGTCCTCCTCCTCGTCGCTGATCGTGAGAATGACGATCTTCGCGCTCGGGGCGGCCTCCTTCATCGCCCGGCACGCCTCGATCCCGTTGCTGCGGGGCATGCGGATGTCCATCAGGACGACATCGGGCAGCGACTCGGCCGCCTTCTCAACCGCTTCGGTGCCGTCGCTCGCCTGGCCGACCAGTTCGATGTCGGGCTCGGAGTCCAGGACCATCTCGAGGCCGCGGCGGAACAGGGCGTGGTCGTCAACGATCATCGTGCGGATCGGCTCTGCGCGCAGCGACGCATCCCGCGGTGCCGCGCTGGTGCCGGGGCTGCCGCTCATGACGCCTCCCTCCCTAATCGCTCCAGCGATGGTTACTGACCCATCACCGCGCATGCATGCATGCCGCGATCCGCGATGTTATGTGATCAAACTCTTGCCGACCGACGCCCACAACGCAAGCGACGCTACCGAGCGGCCAGTTGCCCGGCCCTTTCGGCCTGCCCGTTGGCCAGGGCCGGCGCGGCGTCCTCTTCAAGCAGGCGGATGACACCGTACTGGTACCCACGGCGCCGGTACACGACGCTCGGCCTGCCGTCCTGCGTGTCGCGGAACAGGAAGAAGTCGTGGCCGACCAGCTCCATCTCAAAGAGTGCCTGGTCAATGGCCATCGGCCTGGCCACGTGGTACTTCTCCCGCACAACCAGCGGCCCGTTCCCCTCCGCCTGGATCGGGACGACATCATCCGCCGAAAGGCTCTCCCCGTCGACGGCCTCCGCTATCTCTTCCTCATCCGGCGGAGCTGCGCGTTCCGGCTGAGCACCGGGCTCCCGGGCCTCCGCCGCGTTCGCTGCGGGCAGATCGATGACTCGGACTGCGGCGTGGGCTCCATGCCGGCACTTGCGGCGGTCGGCCACCCTGCGCAGCCGCGACTCCAGCTTCGAGACCGCCATGTCCAGGGCGGCGTAGCGGTCCTCGGCCGCGGCCTCCGCCCGGATTGCCGGCCCGCGCGAGGAGATGGTCAGCTCGACTCGCTCTCGGCGCGGCGACTGACGCGGATTGCGCTCGGCGGAGACCTCCACGTCGATCCGGATGACCCTGGAGTCCAGCTTCCCGAGCTTGGCGAGCTTTGCCGTCGCGTGCCTGCGGAACCGATCCAGCACGTCCGTGTGCCGACCCTTGAAGACGATGTTCACTGCGGAACCCCCTTCTGCCCGGACTTGAACGCGGCACCCGCCCGGCCGACCTGGTCTTCGACCCCACATCCGCCTGCTGAGGGGTTCGCAGCCACTTGAGCCACTACTGCCCTTCTCCCGGCCCGGGAGACGTCCGGTCCCCCGGCGGGGCAGGACTTACTTCTAAGCCGCACCGTGATCAGTCGACGATAAGTCGCCTTACGTGGGCCGTTTCGCCTGCGGCTGGCATCGGCTTGCCGCGCCGGGCTTCCCGCTGGTGGGGAAGCCAGCGCGGTGCAACCACGGACCCGGGCGGGTGCCATGACACGACGCTAGTCCGACGCGGAGCGAATGTCAGGAGGGGGATGCCTGCAGTCTTCGGCGACCCGGCCAGGCGGTGACTACATATCGGGATATCGAGACCTAGCCGACCACGACACTCTTCGGTAACTTGCGCCGGTCAGCCAGGATAGGCCGGCGCCTGGCCCGCGGCCCGCGTGGGCTGGAAGGCGCCCAGACCCGTCGAGACCATGATCTTGCCGCCAGGCAGGCCGATGGCGATCTGGGCTGGCGAGCCTTGGGGGCTCGTCGCGGTCACCGACAGGGGAACACCCGGCGCCGCGATGATCGTCGGCGTCCCGCCGTTCAGCGGGACCTCATAGAGCTGCGCGCTCGCCGAGGGGCCGGCCAGCACGACGACGTCGTCCGTCCCGTACCAGCTCACCGCGTCGGGCTGGGAGATGCCCGCGCCGATCGTCACCGGCAGCCCTTGCACCGACGCCACCTGGCCGCTGCGCGTGATGGCGCCGACTTCGACAGAGCTGCGCGACCCGTCGTGCACGATCATCACAAACCGCACGCCATCCGGCGCGACCACGAAGTCGGTCACGTCGGCCCCGGGGGGCACCGGAACCGCAACCGGGGATGCTGCCGCCGAACCGCCGTTCGGCGGCAGCATCCACACCAAACCATTGGCGGTGGTCCAGAGATCACCGCGGTTGTCCCAGCTGACCGACGTACAGGTGCCGCTCGGCGGCCGCCACTCCTTCAGCCCGGCGCCCTGGCCGAGCGGGCCGAAGTAGACGTCGGCCCCGCCCGCGGCGATTCCTGCCACAGAGTCCCCTTCGGGCGAGATCGCGATCGAGCTGAGCGCCGGGGCGTCTGCGGAGCCTGCCGCGCCGGGTACCGCGAGGACCCGCTCGGCTTGCTGGGCGCCAGACTGGCCGGCGCCGGACAGGGCCTGCACGGCGGAGTTGCTGCCCACGAAGTAGAGGCTTGACCCGGCGATCTGCGAGGGCACCCAGTCCTGGAATGTCTGCGGATCCTGGTACAGGTTGCCGTTGATGCGCTTGGGCTGGTTGTTGACCTCTAGCTCGACGGACTGGACCGGTGTGGGCCCGCTGGTCAGCGTCCACGCGAGCTGCGCGGCGATCTGCTTAAGCTGCTGCTGATCGGCCTTGAACGGCTTTCCTTTCTCGCCGCCGAGATCAACGGTGGCGTTCTGGCCGTCGATCCGTACCTGCCCGATCGGCAGAGAGCGCGGGGGGAATCCGGTCACCGCCGCCCCGGCGAGCCACCCGGTCGGATCCTGCAGGAGCGATTTCACCAGACCGGTGGCGAGTTCGGTGTCGGTGGCCTGCTGCGGCACGAACACGGGGTCGGGCACCAGCGTCTTCCCCGACTGGGACAGGAAGTAGAGGTCACGCGGCTGGTACACGTGCTGGAAGTCGGACTCGGTCAGCAGGAGCCCCTGTGACGTGGGCAGGTTGTCGATGCGCCACTGCCCGCTGATGCTGACCAGGGAGAAGTTATACGACTGTGCCGCCGACCCCGAGTAGACCTGATACTGGCCGGTGCCAGTGATCGTCGCCACCGGGCGCCCGGTGACCTTGACCTGGGCGCGCTGGTCGGTCTGGCCGGACACCGATTTAGGCAGCGGGCCCGTGTAGGTAACCTTCGGCGCCCCGCTCACCACGGTGACCGCCCAGCCAGGATGCCAGGCAGCCTGCGCCGCCGGGTCGAGGTACTTCTTGGCGATCTGGTGATCCCCTGCGAAGCTCGCGCTGGCTGCGAGGAAGCCGTCCACGATCTGCAAGGGGGTCCAGCCCTGCTCGGGGGGGACCGGGATCGGCTGCGAGTATTCCTGCTCCTGGCTGAGCCCGTTCTGGGCGGAGCCAACCTGCTGCACCGGCCCATTCGTCGGCACCGTGGCACATCCCGCGGCCGCGACGGCCACGGCGAACCCTGCCACGGCGGTCCGCCCGCTGGCGGCGATCCGGAATCGCTTCAGCAAGGCCCGTGACCGGCTGCGCATCGAGCTCATCGCGCGCGGCTGCCTGCGCGGCTCTGGCCGAGGGGACCTGCCGACGTCCCGGCCGCGGCGACTCTGCCGTCGGTCGCGTCGGGATCGGCCGGGCCGTCCTGGCCTGGGCCTGCCGAAAGGCCGTCGGTGGCCGACTGGTCAGCGACCAGCTCGTCGGCGGTGCCCGGCGCGGCGGGACCGTTAACCCCGTTGGCGCCCATCCCCAGCGGTAGCGGGGCGGCTGCATCCGTGTCGGCCAGGCTGCCCGTCGAAGCGTCGGCCTCGTCCGGGGCCAGTGGCAGCGGCGACCCCGCCAGCTCGGCACCGGCCGTGCGGGGCAGCGTGAGACGGAACACCGAGCCCCGGCCGACCTCGCCCCAGGCTTCCAGCCACCCGCCGTGCAGCCTGGAGTCCTCGAGCGCGATCGCCAGGCCGAGTCCGGTGCCCCCGGTGGTCCGGGCACGGGCCGGGTCAGCCCGCCAGAAGCGGTCGAAGACCAGGCGCTCCTCGCCAACGGCGAGCCCGATCCCGTAGTCCCTGACCGCGACGGCGACCGCGACCGAGTCCCCGGCCACCGTCACAACCGCATCCTTACCTTCGCCGTGCTCGACGGCGTTGACCAGGAGATTCCGCAGGATCCGCTCGACCCTGACCCGGTCCACCTCGGCGATGCACGGGTCGGCGGGCAGCCGGAACTCAATCTTGGCACCGCGACGCTCGGCGAGCTGCTGAGCCACGTCAGCCGACTGCCTGGCGAGGTCGCAGATATCGACCGGCTCGGCGTCGAGAACCGCCACGTTCGCGTCGTACCTGCTGATCTCCAGCAGGTCGGTGAGCAGCGACTCGAACCGCTCAAGCTGGCTCTGCAGCAGCTCAGCCGACCGGGACGCCGGGCCGTCGAGCTGCTCCCGGCTCGCGAACAACACATCCGCGGCGATCTTGATCGTGGTCAGCGGCGTGCGCAGCTCGTGTGAGACGTCCGAGACGAACTGGCGCTGCACCTGCGATAGGCCCTCCAGCGCGGTCATCTTCTCCTGCAGGCTCGCCGCCATCTCATTAAACGACGCCGCAAGCGCGGCCAGCTCGTCCACGCCGCGCACCGGCATGCGCTCGCCAAGGTTTCCGGTGGACAGTCGCTGTGCGCCCCGGGCAGCGTGCCGGACCGGGGTCACCACCCAGCGCGTGACGAGCGCCGCGATGGCCACGAACAGGAACACCAGCACGACGCCCGCCAGCAGCAGCGTGTGCTGAATCTGAGTCAGGCTCTGCTGGACCTGCGTCAGCGGGAAGAAGTAATACAGCTGGTAGTACTGGCCGACGGGGACGCCGTAGACGAGGCCGGGTACGAGGAGCCCGGAGTCGGACGGGGAGCCCATCGTGGCGAATGTGAAGCTCGCCGTGGACTTGCCCTGCTTCTGCAGCGTCTGCACCCTGCTGATCAGCTTTTGCGGGAGCTCGCTGGTCACGACGCCGGCCGAATCCCCCGCCCGGAACACCGTGCCGGAATAGCCCGAGAGCATGACCGCGACGCCGTATGAGCTCTCGGCCTCGGCAGGGGCCTGGAGCTTGCTGACGATCGCGTCCATCAGGTTCTGGGTGGCCGTGCCGCTGGGGCGCGCCTCCACGCCGGGTTCGGTGTGGGCGGTCGGCAGCCCGTCGGTGACCACCACGTTGCCCGCCTGGAGTTCCTTGCCCTGCAGCTGGTCCGAGGTGATCTGCTGCATCAGGAAGAAGCCGAGCACCGTGACGACCATCGCGGAGATCACCAGCGTGGTCGTGACCACGCGCAACTGCAGCGAGCGGAGCCAGCGCGCGCGCAGGACCCGGTGTGCAGCGGTGAGCCTGCGGCGCAGTATGCCCAGCCTCCGCCATACCGCCCGGCCCAGCCGCGCGGCCGCTTCACGGGCCCCGATGAGCGCAGGCGAGCTTCTCACCGCACCCAGCCTGTCGCGCCAGGGTGCCGCGCCGCTGCTGCCCGCCGCCCCCTTCATGTGCTTCCTCCGCGAAGGCGGATCAGCCTGGTCCCGCCTTGTAGCCGACGCCGCGGACCGTGACCACGATCTCCGGGCGCTCCGGATCCCTCTCGATCTTGGCACGCAGCCTTTGGACGTGCACGTTGACGAGCCGGGTGTCGGCGGCGTGGCGGTAGCCCCAGACCTGCTCCAGCAGCACCTCCCTGGTGAACACCTGACGTGGCTTCCTCGCCAGCGCCACCAGCAGATCGAACTCCAGAGGCGTCAGGTTCAGGGGCTCCCCTGCCCGGGTCACCGCGTGCCCGGCCACGTCGATGCTGACGTCGCCGATCTGCAGCGTCTCCGGAGCCGGGTCCTCGGTCCGGCGCAGCCTGGCCCGTACGCGCGCCACCAGCACCTTTGACTGGAACGGCTTCACAATGTAATCGTCAGCACCCGACTCCAGCCCGAGCACCACGTCGACCGTGTCGCTCTTGGCCGTGAGCATCACGATCGGAACGCCTGACTCGGCGCGGATCTGCCGGCACACGTCGATGCCGTCCATGCCGGGCAGCATGAGGTCGAGCAGCACAAGATCCGGGTGAGTGTCCCGGAACACGTCCATCGCCTTGTCTCCGTCGGCGACGAACGTGGGCTCGAAGCCTTCTCCGCGGAGCACTATGCCCAGCATCTCGGCCAGAGCGGCGTCGTCATCGACGACCAGCACGCGACCTTTCATGGCCCCCATCGTTCCACGTAAACGGCGGCAGCGGCACCGTCAGCCTTTCCTGTTGCCGCGGTCAGAACACGCAGCGTACCCGCTGTTGGCGGTTTTGCGACCCCCCGTTCGGTGACGATCGCGGTGATCAGTGCTGGTGGGGTCACGTCGAACGCGGGGTTGTACCCCGGCGTTCCTTCCGGTGCCACGTGCACCCCAGCCATGCTGGTGACCTCGTCGGCCGGCCGCTGCTCCACAGTGATCGCGGCGCCGTCCGGGGTGTCGAGGTCGATGGTGGAGACCGGCGCCACCACCACGAACGGCACGTGGTGGTGGCTGGCCAGGACGGCGAGCGCGTAGGTTCCGACCTTGTTCGCCACGCTGCCGTCCGCCGCGATGCGGTCGGCACCGGTCAGGATGATGTCCACCGCCCCGGCCGCCAGCAGCGACGCCGCCGCAGAGTCGGCCAGCACTGCGTGCGGCATGCCCGCGCGTCGCGCCTCGTAGGCGGTCAGCCGCGCCCCTTGCAGCAGCGGCCTCGTCTCGTCGATCCAGAGCTTGGCGAGCCTGCCCGCCCGGTGCGCGGCGAGGATCACCGCGAACGCCGTGCCTTCCCCGCCGGACACAAGGGCGCCGGTGTTGCAATGCGTGAGCACCCGCGCACTTTGTGGCACCATAGCGAGTCCGTGCTGCGCCATCGATTCACTCGCCGCCGCATCCTCCGCCTCGATCGACCGGGCTTCGGCGACCACGGCCCTGGCGGCGGCACGTTCGGGCCCGTCGTCCTCGTCGCGCAAGGCCCGGCGATAGGCGGCGAGCGCGCGCCGGACGCCCCACCCCAGGTTGACCGCGGTCGGCCTGGCCTGCTCGATTTCGGTGGCCGCCGCCGCGACGTCGTCGCCACGGTATGCCGCGAGCGCGACGCCGAAGGCGCCCGCGACCCCGAGCATCGGCGCCCCGCGTACCACGAGGTGCCGGATCGCGTCGACGAGGGCAGGGACATCGGCGCAGGTCACAGTCGTTTCCGCGCCCGGGAGCCTGGTCTGGTCCAGCAAGGCGATCGCCGGGCCTTCGGGCGGATCGATCCAGCGCAGCGTGGGTGTCTCCACAGCAAGAGTGTGCGCCGGCCGCGGCGCCGCCCACCAGTGCCCCGCCGCCGCCATCGTCACCCGGCCCCGTGCGGCCCCGACCGGACACCGTTCCACGCGGCACGCCGCACCACGAGACCCGTCAGCCCCGGCCACCCCAGCCAGGCCCGTTCAGACAGACCGTCAGCCCAGCCCACCCAAGCCAAGACCCGTTGAGCATTCGATTTTCTTGGGCTGGGTGGGAAATGAGCAAATACAGCGCCTTTCTTCCCACAACGTGGGACCAGGGCTTACCGGAATCATTCGGGGGATTTCGTGCAGTTTATGGTTAGTTGTAACAGGCCTTCGGCGTTGCCGTCGCAAGCGTGCAAGTATTGGCCATCCGGCGGGGGCCCTGGTCGCCGACCGCACACCCCGGCCCGGCCAGCCCTCAGCCCGGCCAAGGAGAGATATGTCCGATAATTCCTCGTCGGGCGGACCAGGCGGGCCAGAAGACGGGCCGACGGGACAGCCCGACGAGACCCGGCCGGCCCCAGTGCAGCACCCCACGCCATCACCCCAAGGCCAGGGCCCTTACTACGGCCAGCAACCTCCGTACGGCCAGCAACCGCCCTACGGGCAGTACCCGGGATACGGCCAGCAACCGCCCTACGGGCAGTACCCGGGATACGGACAGCAACCGCCCTACGGGCAGTACCCGGGATACGGACAGCAGCCACCGTATGGGCAGCAGCCGCCGTACGGGCAGTACCCCGGGTACGGCCAGGGCTACGGGCCGCCCGGGCCCGAACCCGGCGGGATCCCCCTTCGCCCACTCGGCGTCGGCGAGATTCTCAGCGGGGCGTTCACCATGATCCGGCAGAACCCGGCGGCCACGCTCGGCCTGTCCGCGATCCTGCTGACCATCTACGGCGTGGCATCGACCGCGTTCTCCCTGGTGATTCGCGGTCTTGTCGGGCAGCTGACCATCACTCCCGGGCAGAACCTCACCCACGCGCAAGTCCGGCACCTGCTGTTCGATGTGTTCGCGGTCGTGCTGCCGTCGGCGCTGGGCGTCATCCTGCTCGCGATCTTCATCGAGCTCGTGCTGACCGGCCTGCTCACGGTTGTGATCGGGCGCGGCGTGCTTGGCCGGAAGGTCGGCATGGGCGAGGCGTGGCGGCTCGCGCTGCCGCGGCTGCCGGCGGTTCTCGGCGCGATCGTGCTGGCCGGGCTCTGCATCCTGAGCCTCTGGGTCGCGGTCGCCGTGATCGTCACGGTCTTCGTGCTCCTCCACGTGTACGCGGCGGCGATCGCCCTCGGGATCCTCGCGGGCATCGCGGCGTTCTGCGTCACGCTGTGGCTCTCGATCATGTTCAGCCTGGCGGTCCCCGTCGTCGTGCTCGAGCGCGAGGGGCCGGTGAGCGCGCTCGCGAGGTCGTGGCGGCTGGTCAAGCGGAGCTTCTGGCGCGTTTTCGGGATCCTGCTGCTGGCCGGGATCGTCGTCGCGGTCGCCGGATTCGTGCTGCAGCTGCCGTTCACGTTGCTCGAGGCGATAGCCGGGGGCTCGGGTGGCGTGTTCGGGCTCACCGCGAGCCGCTCGGTCCTCGCGGTCATCATCGGCGGGGTTGGCAGCATCGTCGCCGGCGCGGTCACCCGGCCGATCAGCGCCGGGGTGACGGTCCTGCTCTACCTGGACATGCGCATGCGCAAGGAGGGCCTCGACCTCGCTCTGCGCGGCGCCGCCACAGGCCAGCAGATGACCGGCGACGAGTTCGAGACGGTGTGGCGGCCGCCGGCCGGACGTCCGGGACCCGCGCCGGTCCCGCCGGCCTGGTGATCGCCGCGC
>Ga0335074_10002038_pt1 | contig 27494 bp, 24 predicted proteins | sample Lox_Sample_23_FD_206715 | JGI IMG/M metagenome (GOLD analysis project Ga0335074, IMG submission 206715) | Soil microbial communities from Loxahatchee National Wildlife Refuge, Florida, United States - Lox_Sample_2.3 | ecosystem: Environmental > Terrestrial > Soil > Wetlands | place: USA...
TGGCCCAGGTTCCGCCGCAGCTGCGCAGGCTCGGCATCACCAGCCGGGAGATGGACGTGTACCTGCTGGTGGCCCAGGGCTTGTCCAACGCCGAGATCGCTGGCCGGCTGTTCATCTCGCGCAAGACGGTGGAGACGCACATCGCGAGCCTGGTCGCGAAGACGGGCCAGGCTGGTCGCCGGGCGCTCGTCGCCCATGCCGCGAGGTCCGCGACGTGAGCGCGGGACATGCCAGGGCTAAAAGGGCTAAAGTTCACACTGGACCCGAGTTCGCAGCAGCAAATCGTACCTAGCGGATACTATTCCCGCGTCGATGCTGCCAATAGGAGGAGTTCCAGTGTTCGAGACTGTCGTAGTCGGGGCTGACAACTCACCGACAGCGGCTGAAGCGGTGCAACAGGCCATTGAACTGGTCAAGCTCACGGCCGGCAAGCTGCACATCGTGACCGCCTACAAGCCTCAGCGGTTCGCATCCTCGAGCCCGGAAATCGACGAGTACGTGAAATCACTGGGCTCGGATGCGCTCGCAACAGACCTGCTAGCTGACCTCCAGTCTCGGGCCCGGCTGGCTGGCATCGAGGCGGAAACACACGCGCTGACGGGTGCACCAGCAGACGCGATCTGCCAGGTCGCTTCAGAGGTGAACGCGGATCTCATCGTCGTCGGCAACAAGGGCATGCAAGGCGTACGCCGCGTCCTGGGGAGCGTTCCGAATTCGGTTACCCACCAGGCCCCATGCGATGTGCTCATCGCCTTTACCGCCGGATAGCTCCCCGTAGCTGGGAGGTAGCGTCGGACTGCCGGCCGGCCTCAGACGGTCGGCTCGGGCATGAACACGCGGACCTCCTGAGCGCAGCGGCAGGCGACGGCGACCTTGGCGGCCCACTTCAGCGCCTCCTCGCGTGAGGGCACGTCGACGATCAAGAGTCCGCCGATGACCTCTTTGGTCTCCGGGTACGGGCCGTCGGTGACCGTGCCGTCGACGGCCACGATGCTCGCCCGCTCGCTTTTCAGTCCGCCGGTGAACACGAACACGCCGGCGTCCCTGGCTTCCTGGTCGACCGCGAGAGCAGCCGCGGCCACGGCTGGGAAATCCTCGTCCGGGATGTGGTCCATCGCGCCGTCATCGAACGAGATCAGGTACTGCGCCATCACATGACTCCTTGCCTCGCGGGCTCCTGCGATCGCCCGTCACTTCAGCAACGAACGTGCGGCTCCGGATCGACAGGATGCCGGAAAACTCTCCCGGCACGATAGCGACGGCGTCCGCAAGGAGTGTTCTGCGCCGGATGCGCGAACTGTCTGCGCGGCTTGCGTGAGTGTTACGCGCGGCTTGCGTGAATCGTCCGCCCCGTCGCGCTTATCTCAGGCTGGCGCCCGTCTTAACTCGGGCCGTGCCCGATGCGACCGGCAGGCGAGAGCGGCATTGTTACCGACTAGTAATTGCTACCGCTCGGTAACTTCACGCTGTATCTGCTGGTCACTGGCCGTTCCCGCTGATGCGAACGTTTGCAGCCCAGGCAGGTCGCATCAGCCAGCCGGGCTGGGACGAGAGGGGGCTCCCAGGTGACCATGACAGCCGCCAGGCTTGACTACCGGACCAGGTTCGAGTCAGACGCTCTGCCCTACATGCGGCAGATGTTCCCGGCAGCTCTGCGGCTGACCGGGGACCGTCGCGATGCGGAAGACCTGGTGCAGGAGACGTTCGCCCGCGCGTACGCGAAGTTCTACCAGTTCACGCCAGGCTCGAGCCTCCAGGCATGGCTGTACACGATCATGACCAGGACGTTCTACAGCACCTGCCGGGCGCGAAGCCGCCGTCCTGCCGAGGTGCCTTCTGCCGACCTGCTGGCCGAGACCGACGGGCAGCCCGGAGTCTCACCAGCGAAGACTGCGGAAGCCGAGGCGCTCGATCGTCTCGGTGACTCGCCGGTCATGCGCGCGCTGGCAAGCCTGCCAGAGCAGCTGAAGATAGCCATCTACCTCGCCGACGTCGAAGGCTACCGCTGCGACGAGATCGCGCGCCTCACCGGTGCGCCAGCCGGCACGGTCAAGTCGCGCGTCCACCGGGCCAGGAAGGTACTGCGTACCAGGCTTGCGCAGCGGCTGCGTGAGACCAGGCCGCACGGGCCGGGACACGCCGATGCGGGCTAGCCGGAGCCCGGACGGGCGCCGTTGGGCCGGTCTGTATCAGAATGGCGGGCATGCTGCGTAAGAATGCCTCATGAGTAAGACCCCGGCCGCTCCGCCGCCCGGCGACAGGCCTGTCGGCAATGCGCCGCCCCAGCCGCCCGGCTGGCGCCACTGGATCTGGCTGCTGTGGCTCGTGATCATCGCGCTCTGGGTCGTCCCGGAGCTCGTCCACACGACGCCGACGCAGACGCTGACGTTCAGTCAGTTCCAGACCGACATCGGAGCTCACAAGATCAAGAGCGTCGACATCCCGAGCCCGGCTTCGGACGGCGCGAACGTCACCGTCACCGGCACCCTGAGCGACGGCAAGGCGTTCCAGGCCGTCACGCCGCCGATCGTGCCGGGAACTGCGCTCTCGAACAGCCTGCACGCAGCCGGTATCAGCACCACGTACCAGGCGCCGTCGAGCTCACTCGGCGGTGTGCTGCTTGAGGTCGTTCTGTTCCTCGTGCTCCCGTTTATCCTGATCTTCTTCTTCTTCCGGTGGATGGCGCGCCAGTCCGGCAGTTCGCTGCAAGGCGTGATGGGCGTCGGCAGATCCCGCGCCAAAGTGTTCGACGCGGAGCGGCCGACGACCAGGTTCTCGGACGTGGCGGGCTACGACGGCGCCAAAGCCGAGATCAATGAGGTTGTTGACTTCCTGCGCAACCCCGGGCGGTACAAGGCGGCAGGCGCAGTTGCCCCGCGCGGTGTGCTGATGGTCGGCCCGCCGGGCACCGGCAAGACGCTGCTCGCCAGGGCGGTCGCCGGCGAGGCCTCTGTTCCGTTCTTCTCCGTGACCGGCTCCAGCTTCGTGGAGCTGTTCGTCGGTGTCGGCGCCGCGCGGGTGCGCGATCTGTTCGCCGAGGCCAGGAAGGCCGCGCCGGCCATCATCTTCATCGACGAGATCGACGCCATCGGCCAGCGGCGGGCCGGCACTGGCGCCGTCGTCGCGAACGACGAGCGCGAGCAGACGCTGAACCAGCTGCTGGCCGAGATGGACGGCTTCGACGTGACCGCGGGCATCGTCGTGCTCGGTGCCACCAACCGGCCTGAGGTACTCGACCCGGCGCTGCTGCGGCCCGGCCGGTTCGACCGGCAGGTGGTGATCCCGCTGCCGACACTGGACGAGCGGGCCGCGATCCTGGCAGTCCACTGCAAGGGCAAGCACCTGGGTCCGGACGTTGATCTGACCGTCGTCGCCCGTGGCACGCCCGGCTTCTCCGGCGCGGACCTGGCGAACCTGGCGAACGAGGCGGCGATTGTTGCTGTCCGGCACGGTCGCGACATAATCTCCGCCGAGGACTTTGACGAGGCCAGGGACCGGATCCTGCTCGGCCGCCGGGAGGGCTCGAACGTGCTGCTGCCCGATGAGAAGCACTCGGTGGCAGTGCACGAGTCCGGGCACGCGATCGTTGCCGCGCTGTCGGACCACGCCGACCCCGTCGAGAAGATCACGATCCTGCCGGCCGGGCAGGCGCTCGGCGTCACGCAGCAGCTTCCGCTGTTCGAGCGCCATCTTTACCCGGAGGTCTACCTGACCGATTCGCTTGCCGTCCGGCTCGGCGGGCGGGCTGCCGAGCTGGTGGAGCTCGGCCAGGGCTCAACGGGCGCGTCGAACGACCTTGCCTCGGCGACGGATCTGGCGACCAAGATGGTGCGCGAGTTCGGGCTGTCACCGGCACTCGGCCCGGTCGGCTACCCGGAGGGCGGCTCGGTCTTCCTCGGTGGCGGTGGCCAGGCGATGTCGAGCCGCCCGTTCGCTGACGAGACGCAGGCGACGATCGACTCGGAAGTAGCCCGGCTGCTTCGGGAGGCCGAAGAACGCGCGGTCAGCCTCATCCGCGGCCACCGCGACCAGCTCATGCAGCTCGTCGCGCTGCTCCTGGACCAGGAGACAGTCGACGGTGCCGAGGTCTACCGGATCGTCGGCAAGCCAGTACCAGAGCGGCAGGCAGCGGAGATGACGATCGCGCCGCACGGCGCGAGCGCAGCCACGGCTCCCTCTCCGCCTGCCAGTGGCGGCGCCGGCGCCAGCTAACGCCGCGGTCGCTCCAAGGTGGCTAACGCCGCGGTCGCTCCAAGGTGGCTAACGCCACCAGGGGCGGCGGCGCAGCTGTGCGAGCCGCTCAGCCGGGCCGGTCAGGTCCGGCAGGCTCGCCTCGAGCTGGTCGAGATGAAACCCGACCCAGAGCGCGTCCTGCCGGTACGCGTCCGGCCCGCCGCACGGCGGCGGGCTGGCGGCGATCCCGCTGGCCGGCAGCTGCGCGAGCACAGGTTCCGGCGCGCCGTGCATCGGCCTGGCAACCAGCGCCGCGAGCTGGCCGTACCAGGCGGCCAGGCCGCCTGCCTGCCGGCCGAGCGCTGCGTGCAGTCCGCTGTCGTCGCTGTGCTGAGCCGGCCGGCGCGGCAGGCTCGCCATCGAGTGCGCGGTGAGGCGCAATCGCATCGCGGCCGTGACGAGCGTCCACAGGTCCGTCTTCGTCAGCCGCTTCGAGCCCTGCTCGGAGAGGTAGCCACGGACCGCGTCGTCGAGCCTGCTGCCGGCCGCGACCGCGTCACCGGCGCGCTCCGGCCGGTGCCGGCGGTCCCCGAGAGCCCAGCTGACCACGTCACTGAGATAGCCGGAGCCGCTGCGAAAGGCGATGGCGAGGTTGTCGCCGACGACCGAGGATGCGCCGCGCGGCCAGAACAGGTAGCCGACGACCAGGCTGACCGCACAGCCGATAGCCACATCCTCGACGCGGAGCAGCCCGACCCTCCAGCCAGCCGGAACAAGCAGATTGAACAGCACCACGATCGTCACCGTGAACGCAGCCTGCCCGGCGAGGAACGGTGCGGTGCCTGGCGTGTACGCGGCGACGAGGACGGCCACCGGGAAGGCCACCCACAGCGCGACCGGGCTGACGCCGAGTCCGACCAGCAGCGCGGCACCAACGGCGAACCCGGCGACAGTCCCGATCAGACCGCGCATCGCGGTTGCTCCGGTAGCGGTCGCGCTCGTTCGCAGCACCGACAGCGTGCCGAGCACGACCCAGAACGCGTGCTGCACATCGATCAGCCGGGCTACCGCCACCGCAGCGGCCAGCGCGATCGCGCCGCGGGAGCTGTTCCGGAACCAGACCGAGCGCAGACTCGCCTCGGTGCTCAGCAGGCCGGCCAGGCGAGCGGACCAGGATTCGCTGACCGCCGGTCTGGTCGGCGCCGGCCAGGCCGTCGCGCCGGCGATGTCGCTATCGCCGGGGCCTGCCGTGCCCTGCGTCTCCGGCAGTTTCGCGACCCAGTCGCGCCGTAGCGCGGTGACCTCCGCTGGTCTGGCCAGCCGGGCAGCGATGAGCGCGTCCGCCATGCTCGCGGACGCCGCGATGCCGATGGTCTGCGCGTAGAAGGCGTGGTCGGCCTGGCGAACGGCCTCGGCCGGATCGGCGCTGGTCCTGTCGAGGTGACGAGCGCTGGCCAGCTGCGCCCGCCACAGCGGCTCGGCGTCGATGCTCAGCCGGCGACCGCGCAGCGCGGCTGCCACGTCGCTCAGTGTCTGCGCGGCAGCCTCCAGCAGGTCACGGTCCGCCGCGTCGGCAGCCGGCCAGTCCAGGTCGCTGCCCGACGCGTCACTAACCAGGGATGTGCACCACTCGAGCAGGTGGACGAGATTCGCGAGGCCGGCGTCGGGGGCCGCGAGTCCTACTGCACGGTACGGCGTAGCCGCGAACGCATCGGTCAGCTGCTGCCTGGCCGTGGCCAGCGCCTCCTGCCGCGCGCTGGTGTCGGCCGCGGTCGCGGCGGCCCCGTTCCCGTCACGGGCGTTCTGGCCGGCCGTGCGGATCGCAGTGAGCTGCTCGGAGAGCGCCGCGGCCAGCGCCGCGGCCTGCGCCCGCAGCCGGTCACCTGGCGGCCTCGCCGATACAAGCAGCACTGCCGCGGTGCTCACTGCAGAGGCAAGCCACCAGCCCTCAAGCCGGGACAGCAGCACTCCGGCGCCGCCGGCGGAGGCGATCGGCAGGACAAAAGCGAACAGGCAGCCGGTGACGCCCGCCGACGCGTTCGGCGCTGCGGAGCCGGCGAAGTAGATCGCGAACGCGACCGGCAGCGTCACGACCGCGGCCAGCCAGGCCGACCCGCTGGCCAGCGTGCCGGCGATGATGGCGACGCTGCCGGCCGCGGCCAGGCCGAGATGCGCGACCGCCTTGTCCCGCCTGGTGCCGCCGAACGACGTGACGACCAGCGTCGCAAAGCCGCCGAACACCGCGAACAGGGTCATCTGCTCGTCGCGGACGACCTTGAAGGTCAGCGCGAACAAGCACGGGATCACGATCGTGGCGCGAACGGCGCGCAGCGCCGCGGGCACCGACCACGACACCCGCCACCAGGAGGCAGGCAGCCGGCTGACGGCATGGCTGGGTGCGCCAGCGCGGTCCGCGCTGTCCGGCCGGGTGGTGACACGCTGGGACATGTCCCGCTAACTCTGCCACGAAGGACTTTCTGCCGGGAGGGTGGTCGGCACCACCCCCACCACCGTCACCACTGTCACCGGTGGCTCAGGTGAGCCCCGCTAGGCTGGCGAAGTGGCAGCTAAGCCCGAGGGCCGGAACGAGCACTCACGGCGCATTCCGGCTCCCATGCGGCGGGACGTTCGTGAGCTCGGTGCGATCCTCGGCCAGGTGATCGCCGAGTCGGATGGCGAGGACCTGCTCCACGACGTCGAGGACCTGCGTCGCCGGGCGATCGCGGCCCGCGACGGTGCGGCGCAGATCACAGCGGACGACGACATTGCGGCACTGATAGCTAGCTGGCCGCTGGCGCGAGCCGAGGCAGTGGCGCGAGCCTTCACGGTCTACTTCCATCTCGCCAACCTCGCCGAAGAGCACCAGCGGATCCGAACGCTGCGCGAGCGTGACGGCGGCCAGGAGCCGGTCCGCGAGTCGCTCGCCGCGGCGATGGAGATACTCGGCCAGACGGCTGGCGAGGATCAGCGAGCCGTCCTCCTGGGCCGGCTCGAGGTGCACCCGGTGCTGACCGCGCATCCGACTGAGGCTCGCCGGCGCGCGGTCACCGAGGCGCTGCGCCGCATCGGCGCTCAGCTGGACGCGCTCGACGACCCCCAGCTTGGCGCGGCCACCCGCACCGAGGCCAGGCGACGACTGCGGGAGGAGATCGACCTGCTGTGGCGCACCTCAGCAGTGCGCACGCAGGCGATGCAGCCACTGGACGAGGTGCGGTCCGGCGCTGCGGTGTTCGACGAGACGCTGTTCCGGCTCGCGCCGAGCGTGTACCGAGCACTCGATCGTGCGCTCCTCGGCGACGAGTCAGGAGCTGCTCCGCCGGAAGCACCGTCGTTTCTCCGGTTCGGCAGCTGGATCGGTGCCGACCGGGACGGCAACCCGTTCGTCACCGCCGAGGTGACCAGGCAGACCGCGCAGATCCAGGCCGACCACGCGCTGCGCGCACTGGAGACAGCGGCGACCAGAATCGGGCGGTCCCTCACCATCGACGCCGCGAGGCTCGCCGGTACCCAGCGCGGGCCGGCCGGAGCCGAGCTGGACGCAGCGCTCGCCGCGGCGGCTGCGACGCACCCCGACGTGGTCGGCGAGCTCGCCGCGCGGTCACCGGGCGAGCCGTACCGCACGTTCCTGCTGTATGCGGCGCAGCGCCTGCAGGCGACCCGGCGGTGCCTGGCCGGGACCAGGGCTGCCGGGGAGGCCGCCGCGCCGGACGGCCTGCGGTACGAGTCCGCGGCCGCGTTCGTCGCGGACCTGCACCTGCTGCAGCGCGCGCTGGCCGAGGCGGGCGCGCGCCGGCAGGCTTACGGCGAGCTGCAGCATCTCGCCTGGCAGGCCGAGACCTTCGGGTTTCACCTGGCCGAGCTGGAGGTCAGGCAGCACAGCGCCGTGCACGCCGCGGCGCTGCGCGAGCTGCGAACCGGTCAGGAGCCGTCGCCGGCGACCCGGGAAGTGCTCGATACGCTCGCCGCCATCGCCGCGATCCAGGAGCGCTACGGTGCGGACGCCTGCCGCCGGTACGTGGTCAGCTTCACCACCTCAGCAGCCGACATCGCTGCCGTATACGAGCTGGCGGACTTCGCCTGTCCGGCCCGGCCGCCCATGCTTGATGTCGTGCCGCTGTTCGAGAGCGGTGACGACCTGGCCGCCGCGGTGCCGATCCTGGACCAGATGGTCGCGCTCGCGCCGGTTGAGCGGAGGCTGGCCGAGACTGGCCGGCGGCTGGAGGTGATGCTGGGCTATTCCGACTCCGCCAAAGAGCTCGGGATGGTCAGCGCGACGCTCCGGCTGTACGACACGCAGCTGCGGCTGGCGCGATGGGCCGCCGCGAATGACATCGGCCTGGTGCTCTTTCACGGCCGCGGCGGCGCTCTCGGCCGCGGCGGCGGACCAGCCGGGCGAGCGGTGCTGGCCCAGGCGCCGGGTTCGGTCGACGGCCGGTTCAAGGTGACCGAGCAGGGCGAGGTGATCTTCGCCCGGTACGGTGATCCGGCCATCGCCCAGCGCCACCTGGAGCAGGTCACCTCGGCCGTGCTGCTGGCCTCGGCGGGCCAGCCGGAGAGTGCTGACGACGAGCCGCGGCCCGTTGTGGCCGACGTTGCCGCCGCGCTGGAATCGGGAGCGCTGCAGGCTTACCGCTCGCTTGTCACCGCGGACGGCTTCGCCGAGTGGTTCGCGCGGGTCAGTCCGCTGGCCGAGATCGGCAGCATGCGGCTTGGCTCCCGGCCGGCCCGGCGCGGTCTGTCCGCGGCGGTCGGCCTGGCTGACCTGCGGGCGATTCCGTGGGTGTTCGCCTGGTCCCAGACCCGGGTCAACCTGCCTGGCTGGTATGGCCTCGGGAGCGGACTCGCGGCCGCGCTTGACCTGGACGGCGGCATGGCGGCGGTCCAGGCGGCCTACCGGGACTGGCCGCTGCTCGCCGTGCTGCTGGACAACGCGGAGATGAGCCTGGCCAAGACGAACCGCCGGATCGCGGTCAGGTACCTCGCCCTCGGCGGCAACGATGAGCTGGCCGGCCAGGTGCTGGCCGAGTACGACCTGACCAGGCGCCTGGTGCTGGCCGTCACCGGGCACGACAGGCTGCTGGCGGGCCGGGTCGTCCTCTCCCGCGCGGTGGCGCTGCGTGATCCGTACGTGGACGCGCTGTCGCACCTGCAGCTTCGCGCGCTCACCGCGGTACGCGCCAGCACTGATCAGGCTGACCGTGCAGCGCTGGAGCGGTTCCTGCTGCTGACGGTGAACGGCGTCGCGGCCGGCCTCCAGAACACCGGCTGACCGGCCCGCCGGCCCGCCGGGCTCGAGCTGATCCCCGTCTAGCTGCGAGCGAGCGGCCAGCCGGACGATGACCCGCCGTCGGGTGGTGGTCCCCCGAAGCCAGGTGGCGCCGTCAGCTCGCTAGCGGAGTCGCTCACGAGTGGCGCCCGGGCCGGCTCGGCCAGTCCGCTGCCAGGCTGGCTATTCCAGCGCAGCAGCAGAGCGACGACGAACGGCCAGGTCGTCTCAACCGATGCTGTCAACCGCTCAGCCAGCCCCAGGTCCGGCCCGCCGCGCGTCTCCACGACGGTCCAGGCGAGCATCGCGAGGAAGCCGACGGTCACGATCGCGTAGCCCTGGGCGGTGAGCAGGAAATGACTGCCCTTTCCGGCCCGGCCAGCGACCGCGGGCCAGAACGCGATCATGGTCGCGCCGACCCCGGTGAACGCCAGGTGCACGGCCGTCGGCCCTGTCGCCGGCTCGGGAGAGGCCGCGATGCCGAAGCTGCACGCTCCGGCCACGATCAGCATGAACCGGGCTGGCCGTCCTACAGTTCGCAGGCCAGCGGCAGTGGCCAGGTAGCAGACGCCAACGCCCAGCATGGCGGCAGTCATCACCCACCTGTCGGTGCCCGGCTGGCCGGCCATCACGCTGACCGTCTGGCGAATCGGGTTGTATGAGGGTGGCTGCAGGCGGCCTGCCACGAGCCAGCCGACCGTGAACACGAGCGGCGACAGGATGGCGGACATAACCGCCCAGCGCGGCGGCGACTGACTCGTCATGACAGCCCGGACTCAAGCGGCAGAGCCTCAAGCGACACAGCATGTACGGTCTCCATGATGGTCCCCGTTCGGACTCGTCTGCACATACTTGTCTGAGCTATGTGGAGAAGTCCCTCCGGAATTACCTTAACACGGAGGCTGCCTCCAGATACCCCGGCGCCCCGCGGGGCCGCGACCGGCGGTAGGCGAATCAGCGTGTCTCGAGTGCCGCCGCTGTTACCGCACGAGCTGTGTGCACCGCACTGCGAATCGCGGCGTCGGACGACAGTCCGCACAGATCGGTGAGGCTGAAGAGCGCCTCAGCGCTCATGATGACCGCCAGGTCCAGCTTGAGCTGTTCGAATGCGGCGGGATCTGCGACAGCGAGCGAAGACTTCAGCGGAGCCAGCGCCGCGTCGATAAGGCCGAATCGCCGCGCCGGACGCGTCCCGGCCGCCTCCGGCCGCAGTACAGATGCGGAGATCATCGCCCGCACCGCAAGCTCGGCGGTCACCACTTCCCGCAGCAGGTACTCGGTTGCGTAGCCGACGCGCTCGACGGCGTCGGCAGAACTCGCGACTGGCGCGAGAGCTTCCTCCGGGCTCGGCCAGTCACGCATGACCGCCTCGCGCAGCAGCGACACCAGGTCAGGAAAGTACCGGTAAGCCGTTGCCTCCGACACCATCGCGGCCCTGGCGACCGCAGGCATCGTGACCTCGCTGCCGGTCGTGATCAGGGTGCGGGTCGCGTCCACGATGGCATTGCGGGTACGCAGCTTCTGATTAGCCCGACCGGATGTGACCTCTGTGGCCATTGGCCCATTGTGGCCGCACATAGCTGCTCAGTCAAGTGGACTATCATAATGAGAGTTAACTTGCACATAGTTATCTGACGGTCTAGTCTGCTCATGAGAGCTTACTCTCACGAATGCCGACCAGGAGGCAACTCATGACCACGTCCACTCGCACGGTGACAGTTGACGGACTCGGTGCTGTGCCAGTCACCTTCTCCGACACTGGCAGTTCCCCGGACATGCACCAGGAACAGCCTGTTCTGCTGCTGCACGGCGGAGCGGGCCCCGGCTCGGTGGCCGGTTTCGCAGACCTGCTGTCCGCTGGTGCCAGGGTCATCGTGCCCGTTCACCCCGGACTCAACGGCACACCGCGACCTGTGCAGCTTCACAGCGTCCGCTCGCTGGCCGCTGTCTACGCCCAGCTGATCCGGGATCTCGGCCTGACCGGCGTCACCGTCATCGGCAACTCAGTCGGAGGCTGGATAGCAGCTGAGCTCGCACTGGCTGAGAGCGCGGCAAGCGCCAGCCCGGTGAGCTCGGTCGTCCTGGTTGACGCGGCCGGCCTCCAGGTCGACGGTGCACCGGTGCCAGACGTGTCCCGGCTCACGCCCGACCAGATCGCACTGCTCAGCTACTTCAGCCCGGAGAAGTTCCGGTTCGACCCGGCGACGATGACCGAGGAGCAGCGAGCCGCGCGGGCAGCGAACTTTGCTGCCCTGGCCGCCTACAGCGGAAGCGACGGAGCCGATCCCACCCTCCTCGGCCGGCTCGCGGGGATCGGCATTCCCGTCCTCGTTGCCTGGGGCGCGGCGGACCACATGATCCCGGTCGAGCACGGCCGCGCCTATGCCGCGGCCATTCCCGGCGCGCAGTTCGCCCTTATTGAGCAGGCAGGGCATCTGCCGCAGCTAGAGGCGCCCGGCGAGCTCAGCGCGGCGATCGCCAAGTTCGCTCACTCCGGGCATCGGGTCACCAGGGCGTCCGTGGTAAGCCCGGACGGCGGCGACCTCGCGCTGACCGGTCCCGTCCGGCTGCGGATCCTGGAGGACGGGAGCACGACCTCGCACCGGCTCGGCATTGCCGAGATCACGATCGCGCCGCACACCGCGGGACCGCCGCAGCACCGGCATGCACGGCACGATGAGGGCTTCTATGTCGTGGCCGGGACCGCGCAGTTCACCGTCGGCGACGACACGCACGTTGCGGGCCGCGGCACGCTCGTGATGGTCCCGCCCGGCGCTCCGCACACGTTCGCGAACGCTGGCGACGAGCCGGTCGTGCTGCTGAACACCTTCACGCCAGATCTCTATGTGCAGTACCTCCGTGATCTGCGCGCCATGCTCACTGAGCCCGCACAGCAGCCCACGCCGCAAGCCATGGTAGAGGTCATGGCGCGTTACGGGACGGAGCCGTCGACGCAGTACGCCGCTCCGAGGGACTGAGCGTGCAGGCTCGCCGGGATGCGGATCCGTGGCCCGATCCCCGCACCCGACTGCAGCAGCCCGCCCCCGAGGCCGGGCTGCTGCAGCCGGACCCGGCCGTGACCCGAGCATGTTAAGAAGCCGGATGGCTTGCGGTCGAGGTCCAAGTTGGTACTGTCTCGCCATACCAAGCTGATGGGATCCGCACGGTGGACCTGTTCCTTGACCCGGCAGCCGGGAAGCCGCTGAGCCGGCAGCTCTATGAGCAGCTGCGCGCCGCCATTACCGGCGGGCGGCTCGGGGCCGGCGACCAGCTCGTCCCCAGCCGTCAGCTGGCTGATGAGCTCAGCGTTTCCAGGCACACTGTGACGACGGCATACGGCCGGCTGGTAGCCGAGGGCTACGCGGAAGGCCGCGCCGGCGGCGGGACCGCGGTCGCGCCGGCGCCCACGGCACGGCCTCGGCAGCCGGGCCAGGCGACGGCCCTGCGCCCTGCTCCGCGCTTCGCGGGCTGGTCCCCCTGCTTTCAGCAGCGCCAGCAGAGCTGGCGGTTCGATCTGCGGCCGGGCCTGCCCGACCCCGCACTGTTCCCGGCTGCCCAGTGGCGCCGCAAGGTGGCGGCCGCCAGTGCCGCGCACCTGCATTACGGCAACCCAGCCGGCCAGTACCGGCTGAGGCGGGCCGTCGCCAGCTGGGTGTCCCGGTCACGATCGGTGACTGCCACTGAGGACACGGTCGTGATCACCTGCGGCGCGCAGCACGCCATCGACCTGGTCGCCCGGATTCTGCTCGAGCCCGGTGACTGCGTCGCTGTCGAAGATCCCGGCTACCTGCCCGCGGTTCGCCTGTTCGATGCCCTCGGCGCGAAGGTCGTGGGCGTACCGGTGGACGACAAGGGCCTGGTCGTGGACCATCTGCCCGCCTCGGCCCGGATCGTCTACGTGACCCCCTCGCATCAGTACCCGCTCGGCGTGACGATGTCGATGCCGCGGCGCAGGGCACTGCTGCGGTGGGCGGAGCGGGCCGGCGCGGCGATCATAGAAGACGACTACGACACTGAGTTCCGCTACGTCGACCGGCCACTGGAGCCGCTCCACTCGCTCGACACGGCGGGCCGGGTCGTCTACGTCGGCTCGTTCTCTAAATCGTTCTCCCCGTCAGTCAGACTCGGCTTCACCGTCGTGCCACAGCCGCTCGCCGAGCCGGTTGCGGCGCTGAGGCAGCTCATCGACTGGCATCCGCCGTCCGCGATGCAGGCCGCCCTGGCCGACTTCATCGACGAGGGCCTGCTCGACAAGCACCTGCGGCGCAGCAGGCGCGTCTACGCCGAGCGCCACGGCATTCTCACCGAGGCGCTCGCCGGACCACTGGCCAGCCACCTCAGAGCCCATGCTCCCAACGCCGGACTGCACATCGCCGCCGTGCTACGAGAAGGAATCAGCGAGGGTTCCGTGCTCGAGGCCGCGGCCGCTAACGGCATCGCCATATCGGGCCTGCAGGCCTGCTTCTACGCAAGCCCGCCGCCACCTGGCCTCCTGCTCGGATTCGGCTCTGCGAACACCGCCGATCTGCCGACAGCATTGCGGATGCTGAATCGTCTTCTCGCCAGGCTCTGACCGGCTCGCCGCAGCGGCGCTAGTGCGTTGCGGGCAGCCGGCTCGCGTCCAGGTCTGCGACGAACACCCGCTGGAGCATGTGCCAGTCCGCGGGGTGCTCTGCGATGCCGTCCTCGAGTGCGTCGGCGAGCTGCTGGCTCATCGACTGGATCTTCTGGCGCTGGTCACCCTCGGCGGGGACAGGGATCTCCGGGTAGATGCGCGCCCCCCAGCCGCCGCCGTCGAACCACAGCGCGACTGGCATCAGTGCGGCGCCGGTCTGGACGGCAAGAGCCGCCGGGCCTGCCGCGATCCGGGCTGGCTCGCCGAAGAACTTGACCTCCGCGCCGTGCGATGTCAGGTCGCGGTCGCAGACCAGGCAGACCAGGCGGCCAGCCCGCAGTCGGTCCTCCAGGATGCCGAAGGGTCCGGCACCGCCGCCGGCATGCGGTAGGACCTCCATGCCGAGGCTCTGCCGGAACTCCAGGAAGCGGTCGTACACCGCCGCCGAGCCGAGCCGCTCGGCCACGGTTGTGAACGAGCCGGCGCCCCGCCGGATGATCCAGGCTCCGGCGATCTCGTAGTTGCCCATATGCGGCAGCGCGAAGATCACGCCGCGGCCCGCGGCGAGGTGGCCGAAGGCGATCTCTTCCTGGTCCCCGTACATCCGGAACCCGGTCATGTATCGCTCAGGCGGGATTACCGGCAGCCTGAAGACCTCGAGCCAGTACCGCAGGTAGGACCGCATCCCAGCGCGGGACAGCTGCCGCACCTGATCGTCGGTGGCATCCGCGCCGAGCACCCGGCGCAGATTAGCCTCCAGGCGCTGCACCGAGTGCCCCTTCCGGCGCCATAGCACGTCCGCGATCAGCCTGAACGCCCGCCGCGCCCAGGCCTCGGGCAGGCGGCAGACAACGGCCCAGGCCAGCAGGTAGAGCCGGGCCGTCAGCCGCTCGGCGAGGCCGGTCGCGACCGCCGCGGAGGCTGTCGCGCCCGCCGCGGTGCCATGGGTGCCGGTCTCGGCCGGAGGTACTGACTGTCGCATCTGAGAGCCTCTCCGGTACCACGCTAGTAGCATCCGGAGGCTACCTCTACATTCCAGGACGTAGGGGCCCGTCCGCCAGGGAATGCACGCCGCCCGGCTGACGGCGCACACTAGGCGGAGGCTTCGACGGAGGGAGGGTCCGGATGTCCCGGCAGATGCCGTATGTCAGCTACCTGAGCCTGGCCGGCGAGCCGCATCTGACCGCGCACGAATGCGGCCATTGCGCGGCGCTCTTCCTCGACCGGCGCAACGCCTGCGCGAACTGCGGGGGGCGCGAGTTCGGCAGCCGGAGCCTCGCCAACACCGGCGTGCTGCGCGCGTTCACGATCGTTCACCGGGCCAGCCCTGGCGTAGCCGTCCCCTACATCTCGGGCATCGTGGACGTTGACGGCGGCGGCGTGGTGAAAGCCAACATCGTCGGCCTCAGCCCCGAACCCGGCAACCTTGCGCTCGGCATGCCGCTGAAGCTGACGACGTTTCCAGCCGGAACCGACTCGGACGGTACCGAGGCCATCGCGTTCGGCTACAAGCCCGCCTGAGCCCCCCCTGAGCCCTGGCTCAGGCGGGCCGGAGGGGCCGCTGTGATATCAATTCCCCATGGCGAGCCTGGCTGAGCCCGTGCTCGGTACCCCGGGGACCGGGCTGCCGGAGCTGCTGTCGCTGGAGCGGATCGAGGACGACCTGTTCCGCACCATCGTGGTGAATGCCGAGCCGGCCGGCCTGTTCGGCGGGCAGGTCGCGGCGCAGGCACTGCGCGCTGCCGCCGAGACAGTCGCAGCAGACCGGCATCCGCACTCGCTGCACGGCTACTTCCTCAGCCGCGGCGACGCCTCGCAGCGCGTCCTGCTGACAGTCAGCCGGGACCGCGACGGCGGCTCCTATTCCAACCGCCGCGTGATCGCGGTGCAGAACGGCAACGTCATCTTCAACATGGCCGCCTCGTTTCATATCCCCGAGCAGGGCGCGAATTATCAGGCACACCCTGCGCCCGCAGTCGAGCCGCCCGAGCAACTGCCCGATGACGAACGCTGGCACCGGATGCACGGCGTCGAGATCAGGCTGCCGCCGCAGCCGCAGCCGGGGCAGCGATGGCCGTCCCGGATGTGGATCAGGTCGAGGCACCGGCTCGGGGGCGACACAATGAACGCGTGCGCGCTCGCGTACGTGTCGGATATGTTCACCGGGCTAGCGGCCGCGCCGGGCGTGGTCATCTCCGGCCCGCTGACCAGCATCGACCACTCGGTGTGGTTCTACCGCAAGGTCGCACTCGACGACTGGGTACTGATGGACCTCGTGCCCGAGTCCGCGTCTGGCGGCCGCGGCATGTACACCGGCCGGATCTTCGGCCGGGATGGCGTGCTCGCCGCTGGCCTCGCACAGGAGACCCTGTTCCGCCCCGCAGTGGCGCAGCTCGGCTGATCAGCGCGTGACCAGGGCCTCCTCCGGCTGGCCCGAAGGCATGGTGATCGGCCGGCCGGTCGGCTTGCCGGTGGCAGCCTGGACCGGGATGAGCTTCCCCGCCTGTGTACCAGTGCCTTCGCGGACGATGCTGACGTAGGCGACCCCGCTGTCGAGGACAAACGTCGAAGAGGCGGGCAACCACCCTCGGTAGCCCAGGTACACAGGGCCTAGTGCGGTGCCGTCTGCCAGATTGACCAGCGTAATCCTCACTCCGCCGCTGCTAACTGCGGCGCCGTTGTAGGCGATGGCCGTGTGGCCGTTCGGCGACAGGGCGAATCCGTCCACGGTTTGCGCAAGCGGTGCCTGCACCTTCACGGCCGTGCCGACGGAGCCAGTCGAAAGGTTGACCGGCGTGATGTCGTCGTCGCCGAACGCGAACGCGGTCGCGTCACCCGGGCCGAACGCGACCTGGTCGGCGCCAGGAAGCCTGATCGGTGCGCTTTGCGCCCAGGTAACGAGGTTGACCTTGACCAGCCTCGACTGCCTCGCACTGCTGCTGAGGAATACCCAGGCACTCTTGCCGTCCGGTGTGACAGCGAAGTTAGCCACCAGCTGCGGGAAGGCATGCGCCGCAAGCGGCCTGTCAGTCACGAGGTCGACCGGCCACACCGTGTTGGTCGCGGCAGGGCTGAGCCCGTAGGCGGTCCGGCCGTCTGGGTCCATAACGAGCCGCCCGACGGTGCGCAGCCTGAGGGTTTTGCCGATCGCTCCGGTCGCGAGGTTGACCCGGATGAGGTTGCAGCTCTGGGTGACCGCGTACGCGTAGCGGCCGTCCGGCGCCAGCACGATCTGATACAGATAATTAGTGACCCGGATTGGCCGGCCGGCTGTCCTGGTGGCCGTGCTGATCGGCGTGATATCCCCGTCTTCGCTCGCCACGTAGATCGTCTTGCCGTTGCGGCTGATGACCATGTCGACCGGCTGTCCGCGGGCGGTTAGCTTGATCGGTGCGAGCGCCGTATCCGTGCGCAGGTCGATCGGCACAACGCTGTTTGCGCTGGTTGTCACGTAGGCCATCGACGGACCTGCGGATGCGTCCTGCACGCGAACCTTGCCGGTCAGCGCTCCGTTCGCCAGCGGGAAGGCAGCCGCGATGACGGCGATCGCGAGCGTCGCGCCAGCGGCCGCCTGGATACGGCGTCGCCGGCGGAGCCTGTGACCATACCGCAGCGAGTTGCTGACAAGGTTCCCGATCGGCGGCTCATCCGACACGGCTACCTCAAGCTGGGCGCGAAGCGATGTCTCGTCCATGGTCCTCACTCCCCCGCCGAGTTCGGCAGCTTGATCGCGCCGACGCCATCCGGCTCGGTTGCTACGTCGTCCAGCAGCAGCCGCAGCTTGTCGAGTGCGCGGGCGCTCTGGCTCTTCACGTGGCCGGCTGAGCAGCCGAGCAGGCCGGCGACCTGATCCACGCTGAGGTCGGCCCAGTACCGCAGAACCACGACGGCGCGCGCTTTCGGCGGCAGGGTCGCGAGCGCCCCGAGGATCGCCAGCCGAAGCTCGGGGCCGGGGGTCTCGACCGGGCGCTCGGGCGGCTCACCGGTCAGCAGCTCAGCCGGCCGCTTTCTGCGGCTCTCGGCGAGGTAGGTGTTGAGCAGCGTCCGCATCGCGTAGGCGTTCACCGCGTCGCGGTGCCTGATCCGCCGCCAGGCGGTGAACACCTTCGCCAGCGTCGTCTGGGTCAGATCCTCGGCGGTCATCTGGCTCGCCCCCGCGAGGCCGTGCCCGCCAGGCGGGACATCTTCGTCATGCCCAGATAGATTCGTTCGTGCCCGGCTCGGTTGCATGGCCAGGCTGCGAGACACGGCAGGAGGGCCGCTGGATGGCCGATTCCCTCTGGATCATCGGCGTATCGATGACGAAGTTCATGCGCTACGCCGACAAGGATCTGCTGGACCTGGGCAGCGAGGCGACCACGGCCGCCCTCGCCGACGCGGGCCTGACCATCTTCGACGTGGACATCCTGGCGGCTGGCTGCCTGTACGACACCAACGGCATCGGCCAGCGCATCCAGAAGCAGGTAGGCCAGACCGGGATCCCGGTCTACAACGTGACCAACGCCTGCGCCACCGGCGCTACGGCGTTCCGCGTTGCGGCGATGGCGATCAAGGCCGGCGAGGCCAGCATCGGCCTCGCGGTCGGGCTTGAGCAGATGGGCAAGGTCGGTCTGCTCGGCGCCCGGCCGGCTGAGCCGACGGACAAGCCGTTCCAGCCGTCAGGGCGCTACGGCGCGGTCGGCCCGGTGGAGGGCGTGCTCGGCACCAGCCTGATGCCCGGCACATTCGCGCAGGCCGGGATGGAGTACGCCTACCAGCACGACGGCGTCGGCTTCGAGCAGTTCGCGAAAGTGGCCGAGAAGAACCACGCGCACTCGACTCTTAACCCGCTCGCGCAGTACCAGAAGGCCTACTCGCTTGCGGAGATCATGGCAGCGGGGATGATCGCGTACCCGAACACCCTGCTGATGTGCTGCCCCACCGGCGATGGCGCCGCGGCTGCGGTGCTGTGCAGCGGCGAGCGGCTGCGGTCCATGCCGGACTCAGTCCGCAGGCGGGCGGTCAAGGTGTCTGCCTCGGTGCTCACAAGCGACCCCTACACCGACGGCGGCTCCGTCCAGTTTGACGTGAACACGCTGACCCGCCAGGCCGCGGATAAGGCCTACGAGCTGGCGGGCGTCGGACCGCAGGACCTGGACCTGGTCGAGCTGCATGACTGCTTCGCCACCGCTGAGCTGTGTCACTACGACAACCTGCGGCTATGCGCGGCGGGCGGAGCCGGCGAGTGGATCGACAAGCGGGCGCCGTGGCGCGACGGCGAGATCCCGGTGAACGTCTCCGGCGGGCTGCTCTCCAAGGGCCACCCGCTCGGCGCGACCGGCATCGCGAACATGTACGAGGTGTGCACTCACCTGCGCGGAGAGGCCGGCGACCGGCAGATCGACGGGGCACGAGTGGGTCTCACTCACGTGATCGGGCTCGGCAGCGCCTGCGCCGTGCACATCCTGGAGAAGGCAGCCGCGTGACCTCGCAGCTGCGCCCGTTGAAGGGGACTGCCCCGGACCAGACCGTCGGCTACGACCTGAGCGAGCTGGGCTACACCGAGCAGGAGTTCCTGCTCACCGGGACGGCCGAGTCTTACCGGCTCGCCGGTACCCGCGGTTTCGACGGCCGGTGGAGCGTGCGGCCGGCCGGGGCGGCCCCGTTCAGTACCAGGGTGCTGCTGCGCCGGCCCGCGGCTGACGCCGACTTCAGCGGCACTCTCGCGGTGGAGTGGCTGAATGTCTCCGGCGGCCTCGACGCTGCGCCCGACTGGATGATGAGCCACACCCACCTGCTGCGCAGCGGCCACGCCTGGGCGGGCGTCTCGGCCCAGCGCGCCGGGATCGAGGGCGGTGGCCTGGTCGAGAGCATGCACCTGAAGAAGGCGCACCCGGACCGCTATGGCATGCTCGAGCACCCTGGCGACGCGTGGTCGTTCGACATCTTCAGCCAGGCCGGGCACGCCTTGCGCAGCGAGCCAGGGCTGCTGCCGCCGCCGACCAGCACCAGGCCGCTCCGCCTGCTGGCCAGCGGTCATTCCCAGTCCGGCGCGTTCCTGGTCACGTACGTAAACGCGATCGACTCCGAGGCTGAGGTCTACGACGGCTTCCTGGTCCACGGCCGGACTGGCGCAGGCGCCGCCCTGGACACCGGCTTCCAGCCCGCTGCGGGGGCCGCCGCCGCGATCGGCGAGCAGATCCGGGCTGACCCGCGGGTGCCGGTGATCGTCCTGCAGACAGAGACCGACGTCGCGATCCTCGGCAGCGCTCTGGCCGATCAGCCGGACAGTGACCTGCTGCGCAACTGGGAGATCGCAGGTGCCGCGCATGCCGATACGTACCTGGTGGCGGCCTCCTACCGCGACAACGGCCGCCTGCCCGCCGCTGAGCTGGCCCGGCTGGTCCGCCCGACCACCCAGATCCTGTTCACCACGACGCCGGAGCCGGTCAACAGCTGCCTGGCGCACCACTACGTCGAGTGCGCTGCGGTCGCGCACCTGGACGCGTGGGTGACGGGTCGCGGCGTGCCGCCGGCCGCGCCCCGGCTGAGCCTCGCGCCCGACGGGCGCGAGCTGAGGCGCGACGGGCTTGGCATCGCCGAGGGAGGCATCCGGACACCCTGGACGGATGTGCCAGTGGCCGTCCTGTCGGGAACGGGGCAGCGCGGGGAACTGTTCGCGTTCCTGTTCGGCACGACTCGCGAACTGGCGGCGGCCGAGCTGGACCGGCTGTATCCGGGCGGCGCGGCCGATTACCTGGGCCAGTTCGAGCGATCGCTGGACGAGACCATCGAGGCAGGGTTCCTGCTCGCGGCCGATCGGCGCGAGATCCTCGCGGAGGCCTCGGCCGCCTGGCCGGGCGGAGCAGGCTAGCCGGGCGGTACTGGCCAGGACCGGCAGTACCGGCCAGCCGGCCGGCATCAACTGTGTCGAAAGTCACGCCGTAGGCAGGCAATCACTCTCAGCAACCTCGCAGTTTTCTTACTGGTAGACGGTATTGTCCGGCTCTTAGTGTGGTCTCAAGATGGTAACGAAGCCGGGTGCCAGGGGGCCCCGGCGCAGGAGCCAGGAACATCGACCGACAGGAAGCGAGGGTAGATGCGCCTGCGTCCGGGCCGTTCTGCCCTTGCGCTTGCCGCCATTCTGGTGGCGTTCGTCATCGGCTTCATCGTCAGCCCGCTGGGCGGGTCATCCGCGCAGAACACGCTGACGGCTCAGTACGGGCAGACCTCGACGGTCGGGGCCCTGTTCACCATCAATGGGTCTGGTGAACTGGAGACTCATTTCTGTACCGCCAGCGTGGTCGACAGTCCGGCAGGCGATCTGCTCGTCACTGCGGCGCATTGCATGCACGACAGGACTTCGAGCCAGATCGCGTTCGTGCCGGATTATGCCGACGGGCGGCATCCTTTCGGCGTCTGGCGGGTCTCCCGCATCATCATGGACCAGAACTGGACGACCACGAGCGACGCCGACGACGACTTCGCGTTCCTGGTTGTCCACCAGCACGGGACAGTCCCGCTGCAGCGGCTCACGGGTGGCGAAGTGATCGGCGTCGGTGTACCGGCCGGCAAGACCGTCGAGGTCGCCGGCTACCCAGACGACCTGAATCAGCTGATCAGCTGCCAGAACACGGCCCTGGCGTTCAATTCCACCCAGTACCAGTTCGATTGCAGCGGATTCACCGACGGAACGAGCGGCAGCCCGCTGCTCGCTAGCGTCAGTCCGCTCAGCGATGTCGACACGGTGATCGGCGTCATCGGCGGTTACGAGCAGGGCGGCGACACAGCGTCGGTCTCTTACGCGGCGATGTTCGGCGACAGCCTGTCGGCTCTCTACAAGCAGGCGCTGGCCGAGGCCGGCCGGCCGCTGACGGCCACCTCCTCCGCCAGTCCGGCTGCGGAAGTTCCCAGGCCCGTCGGCCACTGACGGCGGCGGCCGGTCCGGCTGGTGTGGCCGGCCGTCACCGGGGCAGGCCGAGGAGAGCCGCGGCCTGAGTTGCTCCCGCGGCGGAGGAGACGAACGTGGCGATCGCGACAATCAACCCCGCGACTGGCGAGACCCTGCGGGCCTTCGATGAGCTAACCGAGGCTGAGGTGGATCGCTGCCTCGCTGCGGCCGCTTCAGCGCACGAGAGTTACCGGCTCACCAGTTTTGCTGACCGGGCCGGCTGGATGCGCTCGGCGGCCGGCATCCTGGACGCGGAGCAGGAACAGATAGCGGCGCTGATGACGACCGAGATGGGCAAGACGATCGCCGCCGCCCGGCAGGAGGTTGCGAAATGCGCCACCGCGTGCCGGTACTACGCCGAGCATGCGGAGGAGTTCCTGGCCGACGAGCCGGCCGACGCCAGCGCGGTCGGCGCCAGTCAGGCCTATGCGCGGTACCAGCCTCTTGGCCCGGTGCTGGCGATCATGCCGTGGAACTTCCCGCTCTGGCAGGCGATGCGCTTCGCCGCGCCCGCGCTGATGGCGGGCAATGTGGGGCTGCTCAAGCACGCCTCGAATGTCCCGCAGACGGCGCTGTTCATGCAGGACCTGTTCGCCAGGGCGGGCTTTCCGGCCGGGACCTTCCAGACCCTGCTGATCGGCTCCGGCCGGGTTGAGGCGATCCTGCGTGATCACCGGGTCGTGGCCGCGACGCTCACCGGGTCAGGACCGGCCGGGGAGTCGGTGGCCGCGATCGCGGGCAGCGAGATCAAGAAGGTCGTGCTCGAGCTCGGCGGCAGCGACCCGTTCATCGTCATGCCGTCGGCGGACCTGGAGGCCGCCGCGAGAGTGGCCGCGGATGCCCGGTCGATCAACAACGGCCAGTCCTGCATCGCCGCCAAGCGCTTCATCGTGCACGATGCGATCTACCCGGACTTTGAGCAGATGTTCGTCAAGAACATGTCCGGCAAGACAGTCGGTGACCCGATGCTGGACGGCACGGACGTCGGGCCGCTGGCAACCGAGCGTGGGCGCGACGACGTGGAGGAGCTGGTCGTGGACGCGGCGGCCAGAGGGGCGCACGTGCTGTGCGGCGGAGCCGTGCCGGACCGGACCGGGTTCTACTATCCGCCGACCGTGCTCTCCGGCATTACCCCGGACATGCGCGTGCACACCGAGGAGGTGTTCGGCCCGGTGGCCACGCTCTACCGGGTCGCCGGTCTGGACGAGGCGATCGAGCTGGCCAACGGCACGGAGTTCGGCCTCGGCGCGAACGCATGGACCAACGATGAGGCGGAACGGCAGCGGCTGATCCGGGACCTCGCCGCCGGGATGGTGTTCATCAACGGCAATGTGACGTCCTATCCGCAGCTGCCGTTTGGCGGCGTGAAGGCTTCGGGTTACGGCCGGGAGCTGTCCGCACACGGCATCCGCGAGTTCTGCAACATCAAGACAGTCTGGATCGGCGCCAGCTAGGGCTTCTACTCGTCGGCGTACGGCGGCTCAGGACGCCACGGAAACCACTGCGGCAGGTCCCGGCTCGGTGCAAGCGTCCAGCTGGGCGCGCGCTTTTCGAGGAACGCGGTGACACCTTCAGCGGCGTCGGCCATCCTTCCGGTCTCATAGATCGCCCGGGAGTCGATCCGGTGCGCCGCCATCGGATGGTCCGCGCCGAGCATCTGCCAGAGCAGCTGCCTGGTCAGCACGGCAGATACCGGCGCGACGTTGGTCGCGATCTCGTGGCCGAGCCGGCTGGCGAGCGGCATCAGCTCCGGGCCCGGGCAGACGGTGCGCACCAGCCCGCCGGTCAGCGCCTCGGCAGCGGAAAACACCCGGCCGGTCAGGCACCATTCCAGCGCCTGGCTGATGCCGACGATCCGGGGCAGGAACCAGCTCGCGGCGCCATCGGGCACGATGCCGCGCGCGGCGAAGACGAAACCGACTCTGGCGCCGTCGGCAATGATCCGGATGTCCATCGGCAGCGTCATCGAGATGCCGACACCCACGGCCGGCCCGTTGATCGCGGCGATGACGGGCTTCAGCGAGCGGAAGATACGCAGCACCAGCCGGCCGCCGCGGTCGCGCGGCGCGTGGCCTTCCCCGGTGTAGTCGCCGTAGCTGAACGTGGACCCGCCGCGCCCGAGGTCCGCACCGGCGCAGAAAGCCCGGCCAGCGCCGGTGACGATGACTGCGCGGACCGCGTCGTCGCTGTCGGTCCGGTCGAAGGCGGCCATCAGTCCCTCGTACATCTCGGTGTCGAGAGCGTTCAGCCGGCCCGGCCGGTTGAGCGTGATGGTCGCGACGCCATTGTCGACGGCGTACCGGACTTTGTCGGTTGCCGGTGGATCACTAGGTGCTGGGCCAGTCGGGTCGGTCATCGCGCTCCTCTGCTGGGCTCCCAGTTAGTGTTGCAGCGTGACGGCGCGTCTGCTGACTGAGGAGCCTCCAGCTCCGGCGTTCCTCTTCGACCTCGACGGCACGCTGATCGACAGCGTGTACCAGAACGTGATCGCCTGGCGGAATGCACTAGCAAAGCTCGATATCGACCTGTCTGTCTGGCGCATCCACCGGCGGATCGGGATGAGCGGCGGGCTGTTTGTCGCGGCGCTGCTGCGCGAGACCGGCAGGTCCCTGTCGGCGCAGGAGATCGAGTCGCTACAGCAGGACCACGCGGCCGAGTACCTGGCCCAGGTCGATTCGGTGCGCGCGCTGCCCGGAGCCCGGGAGCTGCTGGCCACGCTGACGGAGCTCGGCGTGAAGTGGGCGATCGCCACCAGCGGTCGCTACGTGATGGCCCGCGAGGCGCTGGCGATGCTCGGGCTGCCAGGCGATGCCCCGATGGTGACCAGGGACATGGTCAGGCACGCCAAGCCGGATCCCGATCTGTTCCTTGCCGCAGCGGCTCTGATCGACGCCGATCCCCGGCATGCCTGGGTTGTCGGCGACAGCGTCTGGGACCTGCTGGCCGCCCGGCGTGCTGGTGCGCTCGGCATCGGGCTGCTGTCCGGCGGGTACGGCGGCGAAGAGCTTGAGCAGGCCGGTGCTTATCGCGTCTACGCCGATCCAGCCGAGCTGCTCGCCCGGTCGGACGAGGTCGGCATCCGCGCTGCCGGCACCAGCTAGGCGCTGGCCTGCCCGCCTCGCTCGCTCTCGTCAGTCGACGAACTGGCGGATCTCAAAGGTTCCGGCCCGGGCGGACGGATGCCGGGCGGCGAGCTCGACCGCTTCCTGCATGCTGTCGCATTCGAGAACGTTGATGCCAGCGATCTGCTCCTTGGTCTCCGCGAACGGGCCGTCAGTCACCAGCAGCTTGCCCGCTCTGACGCGGACCGTCGTGGCCTCGCTAGTCGGCTGCAGGGCCCCGCTGTAAAGATCGGCGCCGCTCTTCTCGATCTCGCTCACCCATTCGTCCATCTCACGGTCGGCCTCCGGGTCGTCCCAGGCGGCCAGAACGTCCTCGTCAAAAATGTGAAGCAGCAGGTAGCGCATCATGTCCTCTGTTCTCGCGGCCGGCCGGTCGGATCCGGCCCGGTCGTCAGTACGACGAACCTAACCGCCCGTGCTGGACACTGCCTTGTCCAGTTCGCCGACGATAGCGCGGAGTGCGGTGGTCTGGGCGGGCCACCACGGCGGCCACGGCGATCCGCCCGCTAGCTCGCTGTGCATCGCGGCGAGCGTGAAGACCGTGGCGTACACCAGCGCCGCCTCTGCCAGGTCGGCCTCGTCACCGACCCACGGCGCCGGGCCGTAGCCGGCCAGGAATCGCCGCAGCACGGCCTTGCCGCTCGGCAGGCCGTGCGTGACCGCAACGGAATGCAGGATGCGGCCGAGGTCGTACCGCGGGTCGCCGGACGACGCGTCGCCCCAGTCGATGATGGCGGTAACGCGGCCGCCGCGAGCGTAGACGTGGCGTGGATGGAAATCGCCGTGCACGAGACGCCCGTTGTGCCCGGTCGTGAACACGTGCGCCCGCTCCCGGACGACTGCGGCAGCACGGCGCAGCACTTCGGCGTCGGTGACACCCGCGGCGGCGAGAGCGTCAATGTCACCCACCTGATCGGCCATGGCGTCCGTCCAGGTGGCGGACTGCCCGCGCAGCACCTCCGGGCCCGCCGCGAGGTAGCCGCATCCGCTGACCCTGACTTCGTGAATCTGCCGCAGTACCGGGGCGGCCGCACGGAACTCGGCCGAGGCGCCGTTCGTCGGCTCCCCCGGAACCTCGCGCAGCAGCGAGCAGGGCACGCCGGTGCTCGCTCCGGATGGATCGGCAGCCTCGGTCTCCGCCACCGGAATGCCGTGCTCGCGGAGCAGATGAAGCACGGACAGCTCACGCGACAGGTCTGCTGGTCCGGCGAGCTTCAGATACGCGGCCGGCCCGGACCGGCTGATCCGAAACACCTGGTGCTCGGCCGAGGAGGCCACCTCGGCTGCGCTGCTAACTGGCGAGCCGAGCAGTTGCGCGGCCAGGTCACGGGCCATATCGCAGGTGAGCCGGTCGATGCGCGTTGCCCCTCAGGTAGCGCCGGACGGTCGGGATGCTCGCTGAGCAGTGAGTAGCGGTATCGCGGCGATCTTTTCCTCGGTCAGATCATCCCAGCGAATACTGGCGGACGGGCGCGGTCCGCGCGAGTCACGGCAGTCGATAATCCGGTCGGGCGTCACGATGAAGTCCAGCGGCACGTCGTGCTCGGTGACCGGAATCACGCCAGCCGGGCGGATCTGGACCTCGTGCACGGTCGTCACGGCGATGGTCTGCGGGCCGATGAGACCCGCGGCGCTCGCGAGCGCAAACTCAAGGTCCGCGAACCCGCCGCCCTTGCCGAGCCGGGAACCGTCCTCCCCCGCCGCCACGCAGCCCATCACGACCAGGTCCACTGGCGACAGATCCTCAAGGCTTGCGCGCCGGGCCGAGCGCGCTGCGCCGCTGATCGACGCTGCCTTGCGCGGGGACACCGGCAGGTGGTCCGGGTCGAGCGCAAAGAACGGCTCGGGCTCGGCGAGCCGGGGAACGGCCATGTAGACGGTTTTACCGTCTTCGAGCGCGCGCTGGCGCACCGGCAGCTGGGCCGCGTCCGGGTTCGACTTGAGAGTCGCCGCTTCCTGCCAGGCAGTCATGCCCCGCAGTCGTTCTGCGGCAGCCTCTGCCCCGGTGAAGTTCGGTATGCGGCCGACAGCTCCGGGGAACCTGGCTACCTTTGCCGTCTGCATGGCAGACCACACCTCGTCGCGGAGCGCGGCCTTTGCAGCGAGGATCTCTGCCGGGCCGCCAGCGTCTCGATCGTGACGGGGAACTGGGCGCGGCATGGCCACCATCATGGCTCATCGGTCGCATCGCTGAGCCCCGTGCTGCCGGCCGGTGTCTGGTGGTGGCTGGGCGGTGGTGTGATGACGGATATGTGCTGACCTGGGCTGCAGGCCGGGCCGGGCGCGGGCCTGGCCTGGCCGCGCGGGGGCGGGGTGACTTGTCGTGACACGCCGGGCCGAAGTTACCCGGCGGTCGTGACCTGGGTCTCACCATGCAACCGATTGCCG
>Ga0335074_10002039_pt1 | contig 27491 bp, 21 predicted proteins | sample Lox_Sample_23_FD_206715 | JGI IMG/M metagenome (GOLD analysis project Ga0335074, IMG submission 206715) | Soil microbial communities from Loxahatchee National Wildlife Refuge, Florida, United States - Lox_Sample_2.3 | ecosystem: Environmental > Terrestrial > Soil > Wetlands | place: USA...
TGCAGGACGGCGGGATGGAACAGAACGATGTCGCCGGGGGTGATCTCGTAGGAGACGATGTCGAAGCTGGCTCGGTCGGCCTCGATGTCCGGGATACGCGGCCAGTCAGCGTAGAACGGGGTGGTCTCGTCGTTGGGATCGAAGCTCGTTCCGGCGTAGAGCGGTCCGAGGTGTGAGCCGCGGACGAACTCGAGGGATTGCGTGGCCGGGATCGGATTGAGCGTGATCCATGCCCCGCATAGCTGCCGGCCGGTCGTACACCAGTAGGTGAGGTCCTGGTGCCACGGCGTCCGGCGGGACAGTCCCCCCTGCTTGATGAAGATCTGCTCGTAGAACAGCCACAGGTTTTCCGTATCCATCCCCTGGGCGACGACGTCGACGATCGGTGAATCGCGCAGGAGCATCCGGTACTCGGGGATGGCCGCGTAGTTGCAGTAGTCGTCGTAGAACTCGCGCTCGGTGCCCTCGTAGTGGAGCTTGCGGTAGGGGCCGGGAGTGTTGACGTTGCGGCGGATCCCGATCGCGATCAGTTCCATCCAGGTCGGCTCCAGGACCTGCGGCAGATGGACGACGCCGTCCTCGCGGAACCGGCGCTTGATCTCATCCGTCACCTCGAACCTGGGGGAAATGATCGCGGTGGCCATGGGGCCCCTTTCGCGCTAGCAGAACGTTGTCGGCTGACAACATTACTTGCGTTGTTGCCGGCCGACAACGTTTATGCTCGCGCCGTGCGGTCGCTCGAGCTTCCTGAAGGGGCGGTCGTCCCGCAGCGAGTCCGGTCGCTGGAGTCCACACAGCGGCTGCTCGAGGTGGCGGCCGAACTGGTGGCCGAGCGGGGCTACACCCGCGCCACGCTGGCCGAGATCGGGGCCCGGGCCGGGTTCAGCCGAGGGATCGTGCGCGCGCGCTTCGGCTCCAAGGAGAACCTGATGTGGGCGCTGGTCAACCGCGCCTCGCGGTCGTGGTTCGACCACCTGCTCGATCCGCCCTCGGCGGGAACGGGGCTGGAGCAGATCACTGCGATCGTGCGGACCATCGGCCGGCAGGTCGCCGCCGACCCGGTCTCGCTGCGCGTGCTCGAGCGTCTCATCTTCGAAGCCACAGGCGAGCTTCGCGAGCGCTTCCTCGTCTCGCAGCGTCAGATGCGCCAGAGCTTTGCGGACCTGTTCCGGCGCGGGATCGCGGACGCCTCCCTCTCCCGCGACCTCGATCCGGATCTGGAGGCGTCGCTTCTCGTCGCATCGCTGCGCGGAATCTCCTACGAACGATTCCTGTATCCCGAGGAAGCACCCGACATCGTCATCCTGCACGAGCGCCTGGCCCGCCAGATCGAGGACCGTTGCGGCCGGCGATGAGCGCGTACCGCGGCGAGTGGGTCGTCTCCTCGATCCTCGCCGATCGCGCCGAGCGCATCGGCGGAGACCTGGCGCTTGTCGGCACGGGAGGCGAACGTTTCACCTACGCCGAGCTGCACGACGAGACGCAGCGCGCCGCCGCCTTGTTGCGAGAGCTGGGAGTGGCAGCTGGCGATCGCGTCGCGACGATGCTCGACCCCACCGCGGAATACGCCATCGCCATGCTCGCGTCCGCGTGGGCCGGGGCGATCGAGGTGCCGGTGAACACCGACTACAAGGGGGTCTACCTCGAGCAGGTGATGCGGGAGACAGGCGTGCGCGTTGCCGTGATCCAGGCACGGTTCCTGCCGCGCCTCGCGGAGGTCGATCTGCCGGAGCTCGAACATGTGGTCGTGGTGGGAGACGGCGCCTCAGTCGCTCCGAGCCGGGTTACATGCCATTCGTTCACCGCCCTGGGCGAGCTCGATCCCCTGCCTCGCGTCGTCCGGGGCGAAGAGGATCCCCTCCTCATCCTGTACACATCGGGCACCACCGGTCCGTCCAAGGGTGCGATGCACTCCAATCGCAGCGCGCTGTACACGACGCGCGTCTGGGTCGATCTTCCACAGCTCACCTCCAGGGATGTCGGCTATTCGTTCCTGCCGTTCTTCCACGTCACGGCCCGATCGGCGATCTTCCTGCCGCTCATGGTCGTCGGAGGCGCGACCGTTCTCAAGGAGCGCTTCTCGGTGTCGTCCTTCTGGGATGACGTCCGCCGCCACGGCGCCACGTTCACGATGTACATGGGAGCGATCATCCACCTCCTGTACAAGCAGGAGCCGCGCTCCGACGACGCCGACAATCCCCTCCGGGCCGCCGGTGGCGCCGCTGCACCGGCTGACATCGCGGCCGACTTCGTACGACGCTTCGGCTGTGAGCTGTACGAGGTCTACGGGATGACCGAGATCGGAACGGCCACGGCTGGGCACTTTGGCCACAACACTCCGGGCTCGGTCGGCCGCCCGTTCGACCATCTGGAGATCCAGATCCACGACCAACGCGACGAGCCCCTCCCGCCGGACACCCCGGGCGAGCTCGTCGTCCGGCCGCGTTCGCCGCATGCCATCTTCCAGGGCTATTGGCGGCGGCCCGAGGAGACGCTCGAGAGCTTCCGGAACTTGTGGTTCCACACGGGGGATCTGGGCAAGCTGACGCCGAACGGCGAGGTCGTCTTCCTCGATCGCGTCAAGGACTCCATGCGCCGCCGGGGCGAGAACATCTCGTCCTTCGAGGTCGAGAGATCAATCAACGCCCATCCGGCAGTGCTCGAGACGGCCGCGTACCCGATCGCGTCGGAGGTCACCGAAGATGAGGTGATGGTCGCCGTCGTCCCCCGCGCGGGCGCCGAGCTCGACACCCTTGACCTGCTCCGCTTCTGTGCCGAGACCATGCCCCGGTTCGCCGTGCCGCGCTACGTGCGGCTCATGGAAGCTCTGCCGAAGACACCGACCAATCGCGTCCAGAAGCATCTCCTCCGCGCCGAGGGCGTGACGCCCGACACGGTCGATCGCGAAGCAGCCGGGATCCTCCTGCCCCGCTCCTGATGGGGCTCGGTGAGCGTCAGGCCTGGCCCGCGGCGCCGTGCATCTTCGCGCCGTCGTAGCCGAGGCGCTCGCCTGGGATCACCTCGAGAATCACGCGCCGAGGGGAGTCGAGGCGCTCGACGAAGCCGACCCGGTACTCCTCGTTTTGCGGAAAGCGCCGCAGGCCGAGCGCCGGGTAGAACCAGGCCTTGGTTGCCTGATCGTCGTGGACAACGCACGTCCCTCGGTAGGTGACCGACCGCTGCTCACGCACGCCGCTGCCTTTGCTGGTGATCACAATGGAGACGCGCGGATCCTCACGCACGGCAGGGACCCGGCCGCGATGGGAGCTCGCCGTCAGCCAGAAGCGACCGTCCCGGAACAGGTAGGACATGATCACGCCCGTCGGCCAGCCCGCCTTGCTCTTCCACACGAACGTGCACTCGGTCTGCCGGGACAGCAGCTCCGCCTCCGCCTCCGGATCCAAGTCGTAGTCGCTGAGATCCTCGTAGTCGCGCACCACCGCCGTCACCTCCAAGGGCCGAAGCCCAACTCTATAGTCCGAACATGCACATGTTCACATGCACGCTAGAGGAGGTCGGTTCAGGCGATCTTCCACTCGTCGGCGGCAAAGGGGCGAATCTCGGTGAGCTGGTCCGGGCCGGATTGCCCGTGCCACGCGCATTCTGCGTCACGACCGAGGCGTACCGGGCGTTCCTCGACGCCAGCGGTCTGATCGCGGAGATCCTGGACACGCTTGACGGCCTCGACTATGAGTCGCCTACGGACATCGATGCGCGGGCGCGGCTGATCCGAGAGCGGATCCTGGCCGCGCCGGTCGCGGACGGCATCGAGCAGGCGGTGCTCGCGGCGTATGGACACCTGGAGGACGAGCTGGGTCCGGGCGTGCTCGTGTCGGTCCGGTCGTCGGCGACGGCGGAGGACCTGCCCGGGATGTCGTTTGCGGGACAGCAGGACACCTACCTGAACGTCGCAGGCAGCAAACAGGTGCTCGCGCACGTAAAGAGCTGCTGGGCGTCGCTGTGGACGGACCGGGCCATCGCCTACCGGCACCGCCAAGGGTTTGCCCACGAGGACGTGCTGTTGGCGGTCGTCGTGCAGCAGATGTTCGCTTCGCAGGTTTCGGGAATCCTGTTTACGGCGAACCCGGTGACCTCAAACCCGGAGGAGATGTTTCTCAACTCGAGCTGGGGTCTGGGGGAGGCAGTGGTGTCGGGGCGGGTCGATCCGGACCAGTTCATCGTCGACCGTCGGTCGCTGCGGGCGAAGGAGCAGGAGATCCACGAGAAGCTGGTGATGACGGTGGCGACCCCCGACGGCCTGGGGAGCAGCGACGTGGAAGTGCCGGCGGAGCTGCGGTCAGCTCCGTCGCTGACGGACGAGCAGATCGCAGAACTGGCGGCGATCGGCCTTCGGATCGAAGCGCACTACGGGTTTCCGCAGGACATCGAGTGGGGGCTCGCGGACGGCCGCTTCGCCGTGCTGCAAGCGCGGGAGATCACGGCGGCGGACCTCGACTTCGGGATGGATCTCGAGGCGTGGCAGTCGCCGGAGGCCCGGGCGTCCCTTACCGACGAGCGCTGGGTGTGGTCGCGCGCATACTCGGACGAGGTGCAGACCGGCTCGACGACACCGCTCTTCTATACGGACATCCAGCCGCGTATGACCGATCTGAAGATCAACGCGATGCTGTGGACCGAGACGTCCGAGTGCCTCGGCCGCCCGCCCGAGCGCTTCCGCGAAATTCCGTACTTCCGTTGGTACTGCGCCCGCGCGTATTACAACCTGGCGTGGGAGCGCGAGCGGATCCGGATGTTCATCCCGCCGTTCGCACGTGACGAAGCGGCGCTGTGGCCCTTCCCGGTCGGGGAGCGCGAGGAGATCCGGCAGATGCGGTTCAACTGGATCCGCTTCCTCTGGGTCATGCTCAAGCTCCACATCACGAACCCGAAGATCTCCCTGCTCGGAACGACCGGGGAGTTGTATGAGAAGCTCGAAGGGTGGACGGACTACGAGATGTCCCTCTGGGACGCCCTCGATCTGGACGGCGCTTGCACCCAGGAGATTCTCGCCACACGGGAGAAGGCCCGCGAGGCGAGCGGATTCCTCGCAAACGTAATCCTGCCCTTCACCATCTATCTGTTTGTGGTTCCGGCGGCGATGCGGACGGCACTCGCAAGCTGGTGCGGCGACGCCTCCGGGACGCTGTACAACCGGCTGTCGGCGGGCCTGCACACCAAGACGACGGAGGAGAACATCGCGGTCTGGGCACTGTCTCGGGAGATCCGCGCCTCCGACACGCTCGTGGAGCTGTTTGCACTTGCGGACGTGAGCGCGATCCTGGCGGCGCTTCCCGAGTCTGAGGACGGCCGCGCATTCAAGGTGTCCCTCGATGCGTTCATCGTGAAGTACGGCCATCGCGGCGGGGCGGAGCGCGACGCCATCCACCCGCGGTGGCGACACCAACCGGAGCTCGTCTTCAACTCGCTCAAGCCGATGCTCTCCCTCGATGATGATGAGGATCCGCAGGCGAACGAAGACCGCCTCCACGAGCGGATGCTCGAGGCAAAGGCTGAGGCGCTGGCCCGGAGCGCAGAAGGGCCGCTGGGCGCGTTGAAGGCCCCGTTCCTCAAGTGGCTGATCGGGGTGGCGCAGGATTACATCTACTACCGCGACTTCGAACGATTCTGGAATGACCGGACGATGTCGCGCGTACGCGACATGTACACCGCGATCGCCCGGAAGTTCGTGGACCGCGGCGTCATGGCGAACGAGGAGGACATCTTCTTCCTCAGCCGCGAGGAAGTCGTCGCCGTCGAGGAGGGACGGATGAGTGCGCGCGACACCGCCCTGCGCGTTCGCGCGCGTCGTCACGTGTACGCCAATTACAGTCATCGCGAACCGCCCAAGTACCTGCAGGGCTGGCGGACGTTCGACGACGACCAGCTCCCGGATGACGGTCACGGCCTGCGCGGCGTGCCGGCGAGTTCCGGCACGGTCACCGGCCGCGCCCGCGTGTGTCGAAAGCTCGAGGACGTCAGCAAGGTGGAGAAGGGCGACATCCTCGTGACGGTCGCGACCGACCCAGCCTGGACGACGGTGTTCTCGTTCATCGGCGGCGTCGTGGTCGAGACCGGCGGCGTCGTCGCCCACGCCGTGATGATCTCCCGCGAGTACGGGATCCCGTGTGTCGCTCACCTGACGCGAGCTTGCGATCTGATCCCTGACGGTGCGCTGATCACGGTTGACGGATCGGCTGGGCGAGTCGTCATCCGCGACGAGGGCGCAAAAGCCCAGGCCGCGTGACGCCAGGGAGGATGGAGGCGGCCCGCTCACTTCCGTGGGAGGGCTGCACGAATATCCGAGATCTGGGTGGGCGGCCACTCGAGGCTGGCGGTGTCACCGCGTTCGGAGTTGTCCTTCGAGGCGACAACGTCCGCAATCTCAACAAAGCCGGTTGGCGTGCGCTGGTCGACTACGGCGTACGCCGGCTCGTCGATCTACGGTGGCCGGAGGAGCTGGACGAGGACCCTGGGCTGGACGGACCGGTCGAGGTTGCCCACGTCTCCCTCCTCGGGCCGCACCGACCCGAATCTCGCTACGTACGCTTCGCAGCGCTCGCCGCCGAAGTGGAGGACGAGGCAGCGTTCGTGCGGCGGCTGTACGGCGAATATCTAGAGGAGTTCCCTGACCGGTTCGCAGCCGCAGTCGACGCGGTGGCCTGCGCCCCAGGTCCGGTGCTCGTCCACTGCACGGCCGGCAAGGACCGAACGGGGATCGTGGCGGCGCTCGTCCTGCGCCTCGTCGGCGTCGGCATCGACGCGATCGCTGTCGACTACGCCCTCACCGACGTCCAAGGCCTGCTCCGGCGCGGACTCGCCGATGGCATGTCGGACGATGAGGTCCGTGCCCGCAGGTTCCTGTTGAGCGCACCGCACGCCGGTATGGCGCAGTTCCTGCACGACGTCGAAGACCGGTACGGCTCCGCGCACGCCTACCTCATGCGCGCGGGCCTCGACCCGGCGGCGGCACGCGAGCTCAAGCGACGGCTGGCTCCCGGATTGGCCTAAGAGGCTGCGCCCGCTAATGTTCTGCAATTGTGGACGTGATCGTCTGGTCATTCCCGCTCTCGTTGATGATCGTCGCCGCGGCGGATGTGGGAGGTCAGGTCCGCGGTAAGGAGAGGCGATCGCATTTCGGACTTCGCGTCCTGCTTTCGGTCCTCGCTGCTCCCGCGGTTCTGCTGGTCCTGATTGGGGGCATCGCACTGCACGTGCTTCCGCCGCAGACAAGCTTGTTTGCCTTCGTAGTGATGTTCCTTGGCTCTCCAGCGCTGCTGCTGTTTCCATCGTCGCTGTACCGTGCTCCGGACCCGGCATGGGGTGACGCCGACCCCGGGGGTGGCTCGGATCCCAGTCAGCCACCGTCTCCACCCGATCGATCAACCGGAGGCATTCCCCTGCCCTATGCCGAACCGGGGCGCTGGCGGGTGCGAGACCACCGTGCCGCGCTTCCTCACCCATGGCAGCGGAGGTCTGCGCCGGAGCCAGGGCGCGCACCAGTACCGACCCGCCGAGACTCAGCATCTGCGACTCGACCCCCGGTTCGGCGAGCACCCGCTCGCAAGTTGACGTACAAGCCGGTGTGCACGGAGCTGGTGCGCCGTTCAATGAAGGGTCTTGACAACTAAACCGGCATTTGGTGTAGTGGCGCGCTCGTCTTGAGTTCGATCGCGGGAGGCGGTCGGGGGACGACTTGTCAGGGGACTGAGCGGGATGAACATGAGCGGGAGTTGTGGGAGCGTGGCTTCCTCGGCGACGAGGATTGCGACTAGAACGCGATCGATCGCAGCCGACACGGCGAATCGCAGCGTGCGCGGTAGCCGCGGGTCGCAGCGGGGCGGTCGGGGTCGTGGTGCGGCTCTCGTGCGGAGCGGGCTGTGTGGCGCGGTCGTGTCGATGACATGCGTGCTCGCGTTCGCGGGGTCCGCGATGGCGGCGCCGGCGATAAGTGCGATCACTGCCGGTGCGTTTCACACGTGTGCGCTGACGAGCGTCGGCGGGGTCGAGTGCTGGGGCTACAACGACGATGGACAGCTCGGCGACGGTACGACATCGGAGAGCTCGACCCCGGCCCACGTCAGTTCGACGCCGGTGGACGTCAGCGGCCTGAGCAGCGGGGTGAGCGCCATCACCGGCGGTTGGGCCCATACGTGTGCCCTGACTGACGCCGGCGCGGTCGACTGCTGGGGCAACAACGACTACGGTCAGCTCGGCGACGGCACAACGGCGGAAAGTCTGACGCCGGTGGCCGTCAGCGGCCTGAGCAGCGGGGTCAGCGCGATCTCGGCGGGCGGTTTCGGCACGTGCGCGCTGACGAGCGCCGGTGGGGTCGAGTGCTGGGGCTACAACGACGATGGGGAGCTCGGCGATGGAACGACCACGGACAGCTCAACCCCGGTCGACGTCAGCGGCCTGAGCAGCGGAGTGAGTGCCATCGCGGCCGGCTTCTACCAGACGTGTGCATTGACCAGCGCCGGTGCGGTCGAGTGCTGGGGGGACAACACGTATGGCGAGCTCGGCGACGGGACGACCACGGACAGCTCAACGCCAGTCGACGTCAGCGGCCTAAGCAGCGGCGTCATCGCAATCGCCGCCGGCGCGGTCCAGACGTGCGCGCTGACGAGCGCCGGTGCGGTCGAGTGCTGGGGGGACAACACGTATGGGGAACTCGGCGACGGGACGACCACGGACAGCTCAACGCCGGTCGAGGTCAGCGGCCTGAGCAGCGGCGTCGTCGCGATCACCGCCGGCTCGCAGGACACGTGCGCGCTGACCAGCGCCGGCGCGGTCGAGTGCTGGGGGGACAACTATGACGGCGAGCTCGGCGACGGGACGACCACGGACAGCTCAACGCCGGTCGACGTCAGCGGCCTGAGCAGCGGCGTCATCGCGATCACCGCTGGCTCGGAGCACACGTGCGCGCTGACCAGCGCCGGCGCAGTGGACTGCTGGGGCAACAACAACTACGGGCAGCTCGGCGACGGGACGATGACCAGCACCTCGACGCCGGTCGAAGCGATCGGGCCCCAGTCGATCAGCTGGTCCCAGGAAGGCCCGTACATCTACGGTTCTGGACCGGTGACCTTCGACGCGTCGGCGTCCTCGGGGTTCCCGGTGAGCTACACGGTGCAGAGCGGTCCGTGCTCCGTGTCCGGGTCGTCGTTGACGCTCACCGGTGCAGGGTCGTGCGTAATCGACGCCAATCAGGCTGGGGATGTCTTTATCACGCCCGCGCCGGTGGTTTCGCAGACGATCACAATTAATCCCGCGACGCCGACGATCAGCTGGCCGGCCCCGGCGGCGATCACATTCGGCACGCCGCTGAGCGCGACTCAGCTGGACGCGAGCGCGACCGGGGCGGGCGGCGGCTCACTGCCCGGATCGTTCACCTACGCGCCCGGGGCAGGAACGGTGCTCAACGCCGGCGCGAACCAGACGCTGAGCGTGAGCTTCGCGCCGAGCGACAGCACTGATTACACATCCGCGAGCGCAACCGTGCAGATCACGATCAACCAGGCGCCGACGAAGCTGACCACCGCGCCGGGCGTTTCGGCGAGGCTGACCCGGGCGGACACGGGCCAGCCCCTAGCGGGGCAGACGCTGACGTTCAAGGCCGGGTCGAGCACGCTGTGCACGGCAGTCACCAACTCCAGCGGGACGGCTGGCTGCACGTCAGCGACGGCAGTCGCGCTCGCGGTGTTGAACCAGGGGTACACCGTCAGCTACGCCGGCACGAGCAACTATCTGTCGTCGAGCGCCAACGGGTCGGCGACCGGGTTTTAGCTCACGCCGACGGGCGGGCACGTCACTGGCTGTGCAGGATTTTCGTTGGCAGCTGCGTGGATCACAGCTAGCCGACCCGCCGGTCGCGTGAGACAGTCGGCTACCACCACACCGCCGCGGCTAGTCGCGGTCGGGCATACCTTCGGTTGTTTGGACCACGGCGTCAGCGGCGCCAGCGTCCGAGCCACATGCGCAGCGCCAGCACGCGCCGGCCGTCACACTCGTCGATGGCGAAGCAGCCGGAGGTGGCGGGCCCTTCGTTGACCAAGCTCTCGACGAGCTGTCGAGCGGCGGCGTCGGCTGAGCCCCGCCGCAGCCAGTCATCGAAGTCGAGTTCGTAGGCGAAGACCTGTTCATCCTCAAGTTCGAGGCCGGCGTCCTCACCGAGTGAGCGCAGCCGGTGGGCGGGCAGGCTGGCCCAGTGCGATGGATCTCTGAGTCGCTCGATCTCCTGCGCCCAAGAGCGAGCGTCCGCGTGTTCATCGGCGAGATGGTCCAGGATGACGACGGTGCCGCCCGGCCGCACTACGCGTGCGAGCTCCTGGAACAGTCGCGCCGGGCGCGGGATGTGGTGGATGGAAAAGCGCGTGACGGCGCCGTCGAAGCTCCCGGTCTCCAGACCGGTGGCCGTCGCGTCTGAGACCTCGAAGGTGGTGTTCTGAAGCTGTGCGCTGGCGGCCTCCCTGCGGGCCACGTCGATCATCGCGGGCGTCAAGTCGACCCCGTGGACGGACCGAACCTGCGGCGCAAGCCGGCGGCTAACCACAGCCGGCCCGCAGGCTGCCTCCAGCCAGCGATCGGACCGCTTCGGTTTCGCGGCGGCGATCAGCGCCTCCAGGGTCTCGGCGTCGTTGGCCACCGGGCTGGCATTGAAGCTTTCAGCCTGGGCGGTGAAGGCTGAGGTGACCGACTCAGCATGTCCGCGTTGCGGCATCGGGCTCGTGCTCATTGACGGACGGCGTCGCCTCCTGGCCGTCGTCCCGCGCTCGCACCGGCCGGGACGGGCAGCGCCGCCATCGCATCGCGCAGGTCCGCGGCGAGGTCAGCTGGATCCTCGATTCCACAGCTGAGTCGCACGAGATCGGGTGGCACCGCGGCGCTTGACCCTTCGACCGACTGGTGGGTCATCAGCTGCGGCACCTCGATCAGCGATTCGACGCCTCCGAGCGATTCCGCCAGTGTGAACAGTCGCGTAGAGGCGGCGATCTCGGCGGCCTGCGGGTGGCGGAAGCTGACCATGCCGCTGAACCCGGGCCAGCGCACGTCCTCGACGATGGGGTCGGCCCGCAGCATCTCCACGACCTCCTGCGCGCTGCGCGCATGAGCCTCCATCCGCAGATGCAGGGTGCGCAGGCCGCGGTGAACGAGGAAGCAGTCGAACGGCCCTGGCACGGCGCCGACCGCGTTCTGCACGAAGCGCAGGCGCTCGTACCACTCCGGATCGCCCGTCACCACCACGCCGCCGACGACGTCGGAGTGGCCGCCGAGGTACTTGGTCGTCGAGTGCACGACGAACGCGGCCCCCCGCTCGAGCGGGCGCTGGTTGACGGGCGTCGCGAACGTGTTGTCGACGGCGACGAGCGCATTGCGACGCCGGGCCACCACGGCGTCGATATCGACCACATCGAGACGGGGATTGGTCGGGGTCTCGACCCAGATCATGCGCGTGTCGTCGCGGACCGCCCGCTCGAGCGCCTCGAGATCGGTTTGATCGACGAGGTCGTACTGGAGGCCCCAACGCGCCATCACCTTGTCGACCAGCCGGTACGTCCCGCCGTAGAGGTCGGCGGGCAGTACGACGTGCGACCCGGCCTGGCAGACAACGGTGAGCAACGCATGCTCCGCCGCCAGCCCCGACGCGAAGGTCACCGCGCGGCCGCCCTCGAGTTCGCCGAGGGCCTGCTCCAGCGCCATCCGCGTCGGGTTGGCCGAGCGCGCGTAGTCGTAGTCCTCGACGAATTCGCCGGGACGCGGCTGCGCGAACGTGGAGGTCTGGTGGATGGCGGGGATCACCGAGCCGAAGCTGGGATCCGGGCGCAGGCCCGCGTGCACCGCGCGGGTGGCGAAAGCGTCGCGCCGCTCGCTCACGCTGATCGCCTCCACTCGGCTGCTGGCTTGCTGCCCGCTCGGCATCCGGCCTCGCCGGATTGGGCAGCGCCAGCATCATCCGGCTGCCTCGTCTGTATGTCGGCGGCGCGAGTCATCCGTCTGAGACGAGCGCCTCCAGCAGGTCTGTCCTCGTGACGAGGCCCTCGGCATGGCCGTCACGGGTGACCATCAGGGCCTGCTGATCGCCGACCAGCAGCTCGACCGCCTCGCGCACCGGGTCCTCGACCGAGACGGCCGGGAACGGCGGCTCCATCACCTGAGAGATCTCCGCATCCAGCAGCGAGGAATCCTGCGCCGCGTGCTTGAGCAGTCCCCGCTCGCCGACCGCGCCGACCACCGCCGAGGGATCGTGCGCGCTCACCACCGGAAGCTGGGACACGCGATGCTCGTGCAAGAGCGCGACGGCATCCCGCACTAAATAATCTGTGCGAACGCTCACGAGCGTCGGCACGTCTCCGGCTTCGCGCTTGCGCGCGAGCACGTCGCCCACGCGGAGCTCCGTATCGCGCTCCAGGAAGCCGTACTGGCGCATCCACGCGTCGGAGTAGATCTTCGACAGGTAGGAGCGACCGCCGTCGGGCAGGATCACCACCATCATCGCCTCGGGATCGTCGATCTCCGCTGCCGCGATCAGCGCAGCGTGGAGGGCGAGCCCGCCGGAGCCGCCGGCCAGGATCCCCTCGAGCTGCGCGAGCCGCCGGGTGGTCAGGAACGCATCGCGGTCGGACACCGTGATCCAGCGGTCGATCACCGATGGATCGAAGGTCTCCGGCCAGAAGTCCTCGCCGACGCCCTCGACGAGATACGGACGGACGTTCTCGGCGCCGCCGGAGTAGATCGATCCGTCGGGATCGGCCCCGATCACCACGAGATCGGGGCGGCGCTCTCGCAGGTAGCGGACCACTCCGGTGACCGTCCCGCCCGTGCCCACGCCGGCGACGAGGTGCGTGATCCGTCCGTCGGTCTGCTCCCACAGCTCGGGTCCGGTGGACTCGTAGTGCGCCTGCGGGTTGGCCGGGTTGAAGTACTGATTGGGCTGGAAGGCGTCCGGGATCTCCGCGGTCAGCCGATCGGCGACGCGGTAGTAGGACTGCGGCGAGTCCGGTGGCACGTCGGTCGGCGCGACGACGACCTCGGCCCCGTAGGCGCGCAGCAGGTCGATCTTCTCTTTGGACATCTTGTCCGGCATCACCGCGATCACGCGGTAGCCCTTCAGCCGTGCGGCGATCGCCAGTCCCGTCCCGGTATTGCCCGACGTCGGCTCCACGATGGTCCCGCCAGGACGCAGCCGCCCATCACGCTCAGCGGCGTCGATCAACGCAACAGCGATGCGGTCCTTGATCGAGCCGCCCGGGTTGAACGTCTCGAGCTTGGCGACCAGCTGTGGACGCAGGCCAGCCCCGATCCGAGACAGCCTGACCAGCGGTGTATCGCCGATCGTGTCGAGGATGGAGTCCTTCACAGCGGAGGTGGTGAGTGCGTGGCTCATCCAAACAGTCTAATTTATATTTCGGCAGATGGTCAACCAGCCGGTGATTCTGCGAAGATATCTGTTTCGACCGAATATTGTGCAGTTGAACCTGGATCTGGCCCGCTAATGCCGAATCATCAATCGCCCGTCGTGGACGACGTCGATTACGCGATTCTCGAGCTGCTCGCAACCGACGCCCGGATGACCAATCAGCGTCTCGCGGAGCACGTGGGAGTTGCGCCCTCCACGGCGCTGAGCCGGCTTCGCGCCCTGCGCGAGCGCGGAGTGATCCGCGGCTTTCACGCTGAGCTTGACCTCGCCGCGCTCGGCCGGCCCCTGCAGGCGCTGATCGCCGTGCGGCTCGCCGTCCACGCGCGCGAGCAAATCGACGCGTTCACCTCGGCCATCCGCCAACTGCCAGGCGTACTCATGGTCTTCCACCTCGCCGGCGCCACCGACTATCTCGTGTGGGTGGCGGCACGGGACGCGCAGGACCTGCGGGAGTTCGTCGTCGACCACCTCGCCACCCATTCCGCAGTCTCCCACGCCGAGACGTCGTTGATCTATGAGCACAGCCGCGGTCCGGGGCTCTGGGGCTCGGCCGATCCGGCGTGAAATGAGACTCGCCCGCGCCCTCCCCGGCCATCCCCCCCTCCCCGGCCAGCGCGCATGAGACCCGTTGCGCGACTCGAGGGACTCGGGACGACGGTCTTCACCGAGATGACCGCTCTGGCCGCGCGTACGGGAGCGATCAATCTCGGTCAGGGCTTCCCGGACACCGACGGCCCCGAGTTAGTGATCGAGGCGGCTGTCGCCGCGCTGCGGGGCGGCCAGAATCAGTACGCGCCGCTGCCCGGCGTCCCGGCGCTACGCGACGCCGTACTGGCCCACCAGCGCGACTTCTACGGGCTGGAGCCCCAGGACGTTCTCGTTACGTTCGGCGCTACGGAGGCCATCGCGGCCGCGCTGTTAGGCCTGTGCGAGGCCGGCGACGAGGTGGTCGTACTCGAGCCCTACTACGACTCCTACGCCGCCTGCATCGGCTTCGCCGGGGCGCGGCGGCGGCCGGTCACCCTGCGCCCCCCGGACTTTGCCCTGGACGATGAAGCACTGCGGGCCGCCATCGGCCCGCGCGCCCGCGTCCTCCTGCTCAATTCGCCCCACAACCCGACGGGGCGCGTGCTCTCCCGCGGTGAGCTCGATTTGATCGCCCAGGCGTGCGTGGAACATGACCTCGTCTGCCTCAGCGACGAGGTCTACGAGCACCTGGTCTATGACGGGGAGCACATCCCGCTGGCCACCCTGCCAGGGATGGCGGAGCGGACGCTGACGGTCTCCAGCGTCGGCAAGTCCTTCTCGCTCACCGGCTGGAAGATCGGCTGGTGCTCGGGTCCCACCGAGCTGGTCGCGGCGACGCGGACGGTAAAGCAGTACCTAAGCTTCGCCGGCGGCACCCCGTTGCAGCACGCAGCCGCCGCGGCGCTGAACGGTGGGCGAGGCTATCTGGTCAAGTTGCGCGACGAGTTGCGCGCCAATCGCGATCAGCTCCGCGCCGGCCTCGCCGCCGCCGGCCTTCAGCCGCTGCACTGCGCCGGCACCTACTTCGTCAACGCCGATGTCGGGAGCGACGCCGTGAGCTTCTGCGGGGATCTGCCGCAGCGCTGTGGCGTCGTCGCGATCCCTACCAGCGTGTTCTACGACGACAAGACCGCAGCACCGACGCTGGTGCGCTTCGCCTTCTGCAAGCGCAAGGAGACGATCGCTGATGCCGCCGAGCGTCTGGCGACCCTCCACGGTGCGACCTCGCGGAGATCATGACAACCAATGGTTGACATGACAACCATGGGTTGTCATGATGGTGCCATGACTGAGAACAACACTGCCGCACACCAAGCGACCTTCGACCGCATCCGCGATGTCCGGGCCCAAGCCATCAATCACACCCAGCTCGCCCGGAAGTTCGCGGCGGAACGCCGCGAACTGATGCAAGGGCTGATCGACGAGGGCGTCTCACAAGCCGAGATCGCGCGAGAGCTCGGGGTCAGCCGTCAAGCGATCCAAAAGATGCTGGCGTGCTGATCACGACGCACCGTGCTCACTGTCGCCGATAGGCAGCAGGTCGCCGTTTAGAGGTCTGTCATCCTGAAAGGGTGGAGCGCGCCAGATCGTTCGGTCTAGTCGCCGAGGAGTACGACCGGGGGCGTCCCGGCTACGCCGCTGAGGCGATTCGCTGGCTGCTGGGGGACGAGCCCTTGGACGTCGTGGATCTCGGCGCGGGCACGGGAAAGCTAAGCCAGGCGCTGGTTGGCGCTGGCCACCGGGTTACCGCGGTGGAGCCGCTGGTGGAGATGCGGACGATCCTTGAGGACCGGTTGCCAGACGCCCACGCGGTGGATGGCACCGCGGAGGAGACCGGGCTTCCCGACGCATGCGCCGACGCCGTCGTCGCAGGCGCCGCATTCCATTGGTTCGACCAAGCCCGCGCGTTGCCGGAGATCGCTCGGATCCTGCGGCCACCCGGCATCGTGGGCCTGCTGGGTAACGGCTTCGACACCTCGGCCCAGTGGGTCGCTCACCTCCGTGAGATCCTCGGCGGATCGCGTCTCGGTCGCCCTGGCCACTGGCCGACCGATGAAGAGCTGCGGCAGTACTTCGATTCGGTGGCCGAGCGCGAGTTCCCTCACGAGCAGACCGTCGACCGCGATCTGCTCAAGGACCTCGCCCTCTCGCGAAGCAGTGTTGCGATGCTGGAGCCTCACTCTCAGCAAGCGCTCCTGGCACGCGTGGACGCGCTGTGGGTGGACGAGCCAGAGCTCCAGGGTCACGACCACGCCCGGCTGGGCTACCTCACCCGCGTACGGCGCTGCTCCGGCCTTCACTGATCCGAAGCCGCGCGGGCAGTTGATTAGCATCGGCGCGTGCGCGTGGGGATAGCACGGGGTTGCTTTGTCGCGGGGCTGATCGCGACTGTGCTCGCGTGCGTCGCCGGGGCCTTTGCCGCTGGGTTGCCGGCGCTGCGACCAGTGGTCTTGCCCCGCGATCACGGCGCCCATCCGGCCTTTCAGGTCGAGTGGTGGTACACGGCGGGAACCGTGACCGATCAGCACGGCCGGGACTTCTTCTGGTTTGCCACGGTGTGGTCGGGCGAGGGCTTCCTGGTGGCCAGGGTTAATGTGGTCGACCTGCGCGCCGACCGGATCGTGCTCTCCAAGGAGTACCTCGCCACCAGCACGCTGAAGAGCGGCCAGACCCACATCAACGCCGATGGCTTCCGGCTGGGCTGGGAGCCGCTCGGTGCGCTGGGACGCTGGTCGGTCGATGCGCCGGTGCCGGGTAGCGGACAGCTGCGGTTGACCTTGACCCCGATCCAACCGTACGTGCTCAACGGTCGCGGCGGGATCGTCCAGGAAGGAGCGGGGGCCACTTCTGCGTACTACTCCGATCCCCGTTTGGCGGCGCGAGGGACACTGGTGCTCGATGGCCGGTCAAGCCCCGTCAGGGGCCAAGGTTGGTTTGACCATCAGTGGGGCAACTTCGCGACGAACTCCGCCTCCTGGCACTGGAACTGGTTCGCCTGTCAGTTCCAAAACGGGAGCGATCTGATGCTGTATCAGTTCATCACTCCCGCTGGGCGGCCAACTGGGGTACAGAGCGGAACCTTCGTCCCGTCACACGGCACGCCTACGCATCCGCGGCATTTCACGGTCCTACCGCTCAAGCCGGTCATCCGGCCGCCGGGCGCCTCCGGCGCCTACCCCTTGCGCTGGCGCCTGGAGGTGCCCTCCGCCCATGTGGACATCACGCTCAAGTCGCGCGCCCGGCGTCAGTTCATCGCCAACCAGTACATCCCGAGCTTCTGGGAAGGAGCGGCAGCGATCACTCGTGGCACCCCCGGCACGTGCATCGTCGAGTCCACCCGCGAGACAGCGGGCCTGTTGGGCGATCCCGACCGCCCGGGCTAGCTGAGGCTTGGGCCGGCGGCGCTCGGCGGTTCAGAGGCTTGCAAGCGCGTTGGCGGCGGCGGCCTCGCCGGAGCGGATCGCGCCGTCCATGTAGCCGGGCCACAGCGCCGAGGCGTCGCCATTGGCGTAGAACAGCGAGCCGACGGGGATGACCGTGGGATCTTGGAGTGAGGTGAGCACCCCGGGCGGGTTGAAGCTTCCATACGCGCCACGGGTGAACGGCTCGTTGGCCCAAGCGAGGTCGTAGTAGGCGATCGGATCGGCCGCGTCATTGCCGAAGTAGCGCACGAAGCACTCGATCGCGGCCTGGCGGCGGGCCGCGGGCGGCCGGTTGTAGAACAGGCGGCTGTCGTTGCCCTCCATGAAGCCGACCAGCACGCCGGGGGTGCCGTCCGGTGGCGAGTTGTCGTAGGTGATCCGGATCGGGCCGGTGTCCGAGGTCGCCGCCCCATTGGTCCCCTGTGGCCGCCAGAACGGCGTTGGGTAGATCGCGTTGACTTTCACCACCGACCCGTTCGGCTCGCGCTGGAGCACCTGATCGAGCGCCGGTGGCAGCGGCGGGTCGAAGTTGAGGCGCCCGAACAAGGTCTTGGGCATCGTCAAAATCGCGCGGCGGGCGCGGAAGCTCCGACGGGTCGAATACAGGGTCACCTCGCTGGCGTGTTCGACGGCAGTGATCGGGAGTCCGAGATGGACATCCGGGTGCAGAGCGGCGGCGAGCTTTTTTGACATCTGCTGGGGGCCGCCGACGAACCGGATCGCCTGGGCTGGCCCGATCAGCGTGTTGAAGTCCCCGCCAACGCCACTTATCGCCTGCAGCAGATCCAGCAGCGAGATCTCCTCGGCCTCCTCGCCGTAGACGCCCCGAATCGCAAGGTCGGCCAGGTTGCGCGCCTCACTGGTGGTGAGGTTGGCCTGGAAGTAGGTCTCGACCGTCTCCTGATCCCAGCTGGACGCCTTCGGAGCGCTCCACGGCGTGGCGGCCGGCACGGTGCCAGCCATGTCGTTGAGGTCGATGATCAGCGCCTCCAGCTCGGCCAGCGAGACCGGATCGGCTGGCGGGATATCGCCGCTGTAGGTGGAGAGGTGCCCGTTGGCGTAGTAGACGCTGTTGCCGTTGGAATAGGTATCGAACGTGTCGATCCCGAGCTGCTGGGCGAGCGCGAGCACCTTGTCCTGACCGGGGCCGGCCCACTCGCCGCCGAGCTCGACGATCTTCCCGCCGCCGATCGGCTGATCGAGATTCCGCCCCCCTACTCGATCGCGAGCCTCGAGCACCACCACCGACCGACCGGCGTTCCGGACCGCGGTCGCGGCCGACAGCCCAGCCAGGCCCGCTCCGACGACGGCGACGTCGTACAACGAGGCTCGCGCACTCCTGTGCTTCGTCGGCGCCGCCCTGCGCCCAGCCGCGGCGGCGCTCTGAACCCCGCCGCCAAGGGCCGCGGCTGCGGCCGCACCCGCGGTGCCGGCGATCAGCTCGCGGCGTCTGACCGAAGGCCACTCGACGTCGGTCTCGCTGACGCGCTCACCGTCGGGCTTCGCGCTGCTGGGCTTGGTGCGTTCGCTCATCTCAACCCGACCCCTACCAACTTACATGCGCACGAAGCGACGCGGGGCGCCAGACACCCCCCCGAAGACCGCCGCTGACAACGGGACGTCTGACGGCGGCGGCAGCGCCCGGCAAGAGTCTACCCACCGATCACCCTGTCGTCTTGAGGCGCACAACTATCGGCGCCTGCCGCTTCGAACGACGATCACCTTCGACCATTGATCGATTGGACCTCGTGGGACAAGCGGCTGGGTTCCGCAAGGTCCGCCGTCACGTGGGTGCGGTATGGCGAGCCGGTCAGCCATTTGTTGAGCTCGGGGATCGTGCATGGGCGGCTGAGAAGGTAGCCCTGCACACTGTCGCACCCGTAGGCGACGAGTAGGGCCAGTGCCCGCTCGGTTTCCACGCCCTCCGCCACGACGAGTAGACCGAGGTTGTGGGCGAGGTCGATGATCGATCGCACGATGACGTCATCCTTGCTGCCCGCCGAGAGCTGCATGATGAATGACCGGTCGATCTTCAACTCATCCACGGGTAGGCGCTGCAGGTAGGCCAGTGACGAGTAACCGATGCCGAAATCGTCGATCGAGATGCGCTGTCCCATCTCGTGCAGCCGGCCCAGGATCTCGGGAGCGTGCGCTTCGATCAGTGCTCCCTCCGTGAGCTCAAGGGTAAGGCTTTGGGGCGCTGTGCCCCAGGCTTCGGTCAGCTCCGCCACGGTCTCGGGAAGGTTGCTGGTCGGACGGAGGCTGTGGGCCGAGACATTGACGGCCATCGCCAGGTCGACCCCTTCCGTGTGCCAGACCTGCTGCTGGCGCAGCGCCTCGTTGAGCACCCATCTGGTCAATGGCTCGATCAATTCGGTTCGCTCCACTTCGGGCATGAAGCTGGAGGGCGACAGCAGGCCTTGGACCGGATGCTGCCAGCGGATCAGTGCCTCGACGCCGTAGATCTCGCGACTGCGCTGGTCGATCTTCGGTTGGTAGTGGAGGACCAGCTCGTCTCGGGCGATGCACTGACGCAGATCAGCCAGCAGCGTGAGCCGGCGCGCGGTCTGGGTTTCCTGCGCGTTGTCAAAGACGGCGTAGCCGGTACCCGACCGCTTGGCGACGTACATCGCGGCGTCGGCTCGCTGGAGGAGCTCGGCCGTAGTTTGCCCGTGCTCGGGGAACAGCGCGATGCCGACGCTCGCGGACACGCGAACCACCTCGGCATGGATCGTGAATTCAGGCTTGATGATCTTCTGGATCTTCCATGCGACCGCAACGGCTGCGGCCAGATCGGTCACGCCAGCGAGCAGGATCCCGAACTCATCACCCCCGAGTCGGGCGATCGTGTCGTTGTCGCGCATCGCGCCAACAAGTCGCTCGCCGACCTGCTTGAGCAAGATGTCGCCGTGATCGTGCCCCAGCGAGTCGTTCACGTGTTTGAAGCCGTCCAGATCCATGACCAGCACAGCCTGCGGCTGACCGCTTCGCTTCGCCGACGCGAGCGCGCAAAACACCTGCTCGCCGAATAACGTGCGGTTCGCCAAGCCGGTGAGACTGTCGTGGAGCGCCTGGTGCTCGAGGCTCTCCGTGTAGGCCCGACGCTCGGAGATGTCGCGAACGAACACGAGCGTCAGGATCCGCTCGCCAAGCATCGCCTCGCTGTGCTCGATCTCCATCGCAAACGTGGAGCCGTCACGACGGCGGCCAACCGTCTCGGTCGCCCTGCTCTGGGTGCCGACTTGGGTTAGCTGCCCTGGCACGTTCCCCCACAGGCCACGGAGCTCGCCTCGGCGCTCTGGCGCGATCATCAGTGCGAACGGCTTTCCGATCGCCTCGCGCTCGCTGTAGCCGAACAGTCCCCGCGCGGATGGATTGAATGACTGGATCATGCCCCCTTCGCCAGCGGTGATGATCCCGTCCGTGACGTGGTCGAGCATCGCTTGCGTCCTTGCGTGGCTGTCGCGCAGCGCAGCGTTCAGGGTCGTGATCGAATCGAGCCCCTGCTGCAGCTTCTGGGACTGGACGAACAGGTCTACGAACACCGACACCTTGGCCCGCAGGACATCAGGTACCAGGGGAGTGAAGAGAAAATCGACCGCGCCGTTCGCGTAGGCCGCGACGGTCTCGGTATCGTCACGCCCATAGGCCGTAACGAAGATGATCGGCGTCCGACTCGACTGAGGCCGCTGCCGGATCAGATCCGCCGTCTCATACCCGTCCATGATCGGCATCCGGACGTCCATCAGGATCAGTGCGAACGTCCGGTCGAAAACGGCACGCAGCGCCGCCCGCCCGGAGTCAGCCTCGACCACGGTCACGCCCAACGAGAGGAGCATCGAACGGATCGCGACCCGCTGATTCTTGCGGTCATTGACCACCAGCACCGGTGGCGCCGGCGTCACGCCCACGACCTCAACTGAGTCGGCGACCATCAACCACCGTCCTGCGGTTGCGATAGCCAGGGCCGAATCGCAGCGACCAGAGCAGTCCACTCGAACGGCATTCGGGCCGAGAAATCCTCTCCTTGACCTGCGCCAGAACGCGCAGCAGGACTTTCGCATCGACGACACCGACGTCCGCAGCCGCGAGCGCTGAATCGGACATGTGAATTCCTTTCAAGGGAGCTGGAAACTCCTCGAAACTGATTCACACGCCGTTCTGGTCCGTGCTCACGCGCCAGGCAAACGCTTACCCACTCAAATCAGCGAGGGGTCATCTACGACCACTGAGGGGTATCGGACAGTTTCGGAGATAACTTGATACCTCGAGCGTCTTGCGACGGGCAATCGCCGAACTCCAGTGGTAACTACGGGCGCGAGTGCCTGTCGCGCAGCTTCCGCCCCAGCGAGACCAGTTCCGCGCGACTTGGATGATCAAGCTTGGCGAGAAGCCGAGTTCGGTACCACTCGATCGTCCGGACGCTCAGATACACGTGTGCTGCGATCTCGCGGCTGGTCAGACCGTCAGCAAGCAGCACCGCGATCTCACGCTCCCGCTCAGTCAAGCCCGCAAACTCTGGGTCGCCACCCGCGGCCGCTTCACCGTCGGCTCGACTCGACCCACCAACTCCTACGTGCAGCTCGCCCAGCGCCAAAGCGAGGACATCGGCAACGCCCTCGAGAGCATGCGCATCCTCGTCGGTATACCCAGGAGCAGGAAGCTCGCGCCCGACGATGATGACGCCGACGCTCACGCCCGCGAACTGGATCGGAACGAGCATCAGCTCATGGAGTCCGACTCCTCGCAGCGCCGTACGCCACGGTTCGGTGTTCGGCGCCGCGGCGACCGCGGCGAGGTCGACCGATCGCAGGATGCGCGGCTCGCCGGCTGCCAATACCTGCTCGGACCACCCCGTCGGCCATTCGAGCCCGAAGCTCTCGTTGAGGCGAGTCACCTTTTCCGAGTCATCGTGGTGGACCCCCAACGGATGGAAGCTGGCGCCGTCCCTCGCAAGCACACCGATCACACACAGATCGACCCCCGCTACGCCACACACGATTTCGGCGGCCGCATCCAGAAGCTCCTCCCAAGGACGGCGTTGCGCCGCAAGCACCCTCGCGACCTCCGCAGCCATTCGATCCCCTGGGCTCACAACCTCACCCCCGCCTCGCCTCACATCTGCGGCCGAAGTCCAACCTCACTTGGCTCAGCATAAGGCGTAACCGCCAGATGGATCACGGCGGTCAGGATCACTCGGCCGAGCGTTGCCACGCCGCCGCTACGCCGTCGCGGCCGGACATTGCCGAGATCGACAACCCCCCGTCCACGACTATGTCCTGTCCGGTCAGCGGCCCGGCATCCTCGGACAGCAGGAATCGGATCGTGGCCGCAACCTGCGCCGCCGTGGCGACACGACCAGACGGAATCGTCTGCTCGATGCGTTCGCGGACCGATGGCCGAGTCAGCGCGGGAGCCGCCATGGCCGTCTCCATCCAGCCGGGCGAGACCGCGTTGACGCGCACGCCCAGGTGCGCGTACTCCAGCGCCGCCACTCGCGCGAGGGCGACAACCCCGGCCTTGGAGGCCGCGTAGGCGACCGCTCCTGGCAGCGGCTGCTGAGCCGTCACCGAGGCCGTGAGCACGAGCGCGCCCGAGGTGGCGATCAGCTCTGGGAGGACCGCGCGAGCGAGCGCGAAGGAGCCGCTCAGGTTCACCGCGATCGTCCGCTCCCAGAGTTCGGGCGGGACCGAATGCAGTGGGACGACCTGGTCAGGGAAGACGCCGGCGCAGTGCACGGCGCCGTCGAGCCCGCCCAGCGCGGAGACCGCTTGCGCGACGGCACTGGCCATCGACTCGATGTCGCTGACGTCGCAGACGCCGAAGTGCTCGGCCTCGATCCCATTGGCCTGGAGGTCGATGCCGGCTACGGCACAGCCCGCTTCGCGCAGCATCTCGACGCAGGCCCGGCCGAGTCCCGAAGCGGCGCCGGTGACGATCGCGCGACGGGGAGCCTCGTTCACGCCGAGGAACCTACCAGCGCCCGCTCCAGGGCACGCGGGGCTTGCGCCCCCTCGCGGAACGCCCGCTCGGCGTCGAGCTCGACCGCGTCGGCCGCCCCCCCGATCACGACATGAGGCATCCCCGCCGACTCGAGCATCGGCACGAGCCGGTCGTGCGGAACTTGGCCAGCCGCCACGACCACGCTCTTCGCCGGCAGGCGCCGCAGAGCGCCGTCGGCGTCATGGATGAGGACCGCGTGGCCCTCGATCCGCTCATAGGCGACGCCGGTCAGGATCTCCACGCCGGCGCGCTCCAGCGTCTGCAGCACGACCCAGCGGGTGGAGGGCCCGACGCCCTCGGCGACGCGCCGCCCTCGGCGCATCAGCGTCACCGCGCGCGGCGGCGGCTGATCGCCGGCGCCGGCGCCAGCCAGCCCGTGCCGCGCGTAGAAGGCGCGCACGGGATCGTCCTCGCGGCGGTGGGTCAGCCAGTGGGCGACGTCGACCCCGATCCCGCCGGCGCCGATGATCACGACCGGATCTTCAGTCAAGGCCAGCGGGCCATCGCCGGCCAGCAGCAGCTCCGCGTAGCTGCGCACATGGGGGAGCTCGGCACCGCGTAGCCCGAGGCGGCGCGGCACCACCCCGCTGGCCACGACCGCCGCGTCGAACCCTTGGAGCGCGCCGAGGTCGTCGATCCGGGAATCCAACCTAACCTCGACCTCGAGCCTGGGCAGCAAGTCCTCGAAGTACTCGATCGTCCGGGCGAAGTCTTCCTTGCCCGGGATCCGGCAGGCCATCCGGAACTGCCCGCCGAGCCGCTCGGCGGCCTCGAACAGAGTCACGTGGTGGCCTGCGGTGGCGAGGGCCCGCGCGGCCTCCATGCCGGCCGGACCGCCCCCGATCACGGCGACGCGCAGAGCGGGACCCGAGCGGGCAGCGGAGGGGGACTCCCGGTCCCGTCCGGCCGGGGGGCGCCACCCCCGGGCGCCCCCCCGACGAGCAAACACCAGCTCGTAGCCGGCCCGCGGATTGACCAGGCAGGAGACGCGGCGGTCGAAGATCGAGCGGTCGATACAGGCGTTGCAGGCGATGCAGCGATTCACGCGGCCCAAAGCGGGATCGCGGCTCTTGGCCGCGAACTGCGGGTCGGCCAGGAACGGCCGAGCGGCCGAAGCGAAGTCGGCGTCGCCGGCGGCGATCATCTGGTCGGCCAGCTCAGCGGTGTGGATCCGGTTGGAGGCGATGACTGGGATCTCGACGGCCGCTTTGAGCGCCCGGGCCCAGGGCCGCCAGGCTCCCGGAGGAACGATCCCCTGCACCGTCGGGACCTTCGCCTCGTGCCAGCCGATACCGACGTTGAGCGCGTCGACCGAACCGTGCTGCGCCAGGCGGCGGGCCAGCTCGGCGACCTCGGCCCCAGTGGCGGCCCCCTCGACCAGGTCAGCCCCGGAAATCCGGTAGACCACTGCCTTCCCGGGTCCGGCGGCCGCCCGCACCGCGGCCGCGACCGCCAGCGGGAAGCGCGTCCGCCGCTCGCTGTCGCCGCCCCAGGCGTCGTCACGGCGGTTCGTCGCCGGCGCCATGAACTGGTTGAGCAGGTAGCCCTCAGAGCCCATGATCTCGACGCCGTCGAAGCCCAGCTCGCGTGCCCGGCGAGCCGCGCGGGCGAAGTCCTCGATGGTCTCGTCGATCTCCTCGTCGGTGAGCGCGTGAGGCTCGGCCCGGCTGAATGCCGAGTAGACGGCCGAGGGAGCCACGGGCTGGAGGCCGAACGAGCGCTCGAAGGCGTAGCGCCCGGCGTGGAAGAGCTGCAACAGGATCTTCGCGCCGGCGCCGTGCACGGCGGCGGCGGCCCGCTCCAACCTGGCCACATCGGCATCCTCGGTGAGGCAGCCGTAGCTACGTCCGCCCGCCCCCACGCGGCTGACGGCTGCCCCGCCGGTCACGATCAGCGCCGCGCCGCCCTCGGCCCGCTCGCGGTAGAAGGCCGCCAGCGCCGCTCCGCCGTCGTCGAGCGCCTCCAGGCCGAGGTGCATCGAACCCATGATCAGGCGGTGGGGCAGGCTCAGCGGACCAATCCGGCCGGGCTGCCAGACGTGGTCGAGCCGGGCGCTCAGCGCAGCAGCTCGCGGGCGATCGTCGTCTTCTGGATCTCGGCCGTGCCCTCCTCGAAGCGCTGGGCGCGAGCGTCGCGGTAGACACGTTCGATCGGCCCTGCGAAATAGCCGATCCCGCCGTGCACGTGGAGGGCCGAGTCGGTCACGCGCTGGAGCATCTCCGAGGCGAACAGCTTCGCCATCGCAGACTCGGTGACGGCAGCGTGGTCGCGTTCCCACGTCTCGGCGGCAAAGATGACCAGCCTCCGCGCGGCCTCGATCTCGGTGGCCATCTCCGCCAGCCGGAAAGCGACCGCCTGACGGCGGGCGATCTTCATCCCGAACGTCTCGCGCTGCTGGGCATAGGCGATGGCGAGATCGAGCGAGCGCTGGGCCAGGCCGACGCAGCTGGTCGCCAGCGAAATCCGGCTGGGGACGAGGAAGCCGCTGAGCGCCACCTCGAGCCCCTGTCCCTCCTGGCCCAGGCGATTGGCCACCGGCACCGGCGCCTCGGAGAAGACGAGGTGCGCATGATCGGTGCCGCGCACGCCCATCGTCTCGGGCATGAGGTTGGCCTGGACGCCCTCACCGTGGGGTGGCAGCATCAGGGCGACGGTGCCCTCGGCGCCGTGGCTGCCCTCAATGCGGGCGAACAGCAGCAGGTAGTCGGCGATCGTCCCAAAGGTGATCAGGTGCTTCTCGCCGCTCAGGTAGTAGGTATCGCCGTCGCGCGTGACACTGCAGCGGATGTCGGCGCCGCTGCCGGCGCCCGGCTCGGTCAGGGCGAAGGCCACCCTGATGTCTCCCCGGACCTGGGGGAGAACGAATCGCTCGCGCTGCTCGGGGGAAGCGTGGGAGTCGAGCGCGCGCCAGATGCCGTTGGCGACGTGGACGATCATCCGCAGCGAAGCGTGGGACATCGCGAAGCGCTCCAGCAGCTCCAGATACCGGGCGAATGGGATGCCCTGCCCACCGTACTCGCGAGGCGCGGCCAGCCGCAGGTAGCCGCGGTCGCGCAACTGCGCCCACAGGGCCCGTGGCACCTGATGCTCGCGCTCGATCAGCTCGGTCCAGCGCTCCCCGTCCGCTTCGACGTACGCGCGCACCTCGTCCTTGAGCGCCGCGAATTCCGTCTCGTCGAGTTCGGTGATCGGCGGTGAAGAGGCTGTGGTCATGTCGGCACCGCCTTGCTGGGCGTGAGCTCGTCCGCGCGGTCGCGCAGGATGTACTTCTGGATCTTGCCCGACGGGGTCCGGGGGAGCTCATCGGCGAGCTCCAGGCGCTCCGGCCAGTACGGCTTGGAGACCAGCTGCCGGTCGAGGTACTTCTGCATGGCCCCGAAGTCGAAGTCCGCGCCGGGCTCGAGCACAACGAAGGCGCAGGCGCGCTCTCCCATGCGCTCGTCGGGCATCGCCACGATGGCGACTTCGCGCACGGCCGGATGCTCGTAGAGGATCTGCTCGATCTCCGCCACCGGCACCTTTTCACCGCCCCGGTTGATCACGTCCTTGACCCGGCCTGTGATGCGCAGGTAGCCGTCCTCGTCGAGCGTCGCCAGATCGCCCGTCCGGTAGAACCGATCGGCGGTGAGGACCTCCGCGGTCAGCTGGGGGCGGTTGAGGTAGCCCTCGAACAGGCAGTCGGTGTGGACCTCAAAGTGGCCCTCCTGGTTTGCCTGGAGGGGGCATCCGGCGTCGTCGACGACGCGGAGGCGCACGTTGTGGAGGGGGCGCCCGTCGGTGCTCCACGCCTTCTCGGGAGGGTCGCCGGGAACGAAGGCGGCGCCGAGACAGCTCTCGGTCGATCCCCAGGCGCCCCCGACCTCCGCCGCGAGGACGTCCCGCGCCTCGCGGGCGAGCTCGCGTGGGATCGCCGCGCCGGTGGCCACGAACGTCTTGAGGCGCTCGGGACGCCCGCCCGTTTCACGTGTCGTGCGAACCAGATCGGCAAGGAACGGGGTGGCGGCCTGGACGAAGGTGACGCCGAAGCGCTGCATCGCCGGCAGGGCGATCCCGGCGTCCCACGACTCCTGGAGAACCTGCGGCGCACCGAGCCGCAGCGCAATCCACATTCCGTAGAGGAAGCC
>Ga0335074_10002040_pt1 | contig 27490 bp, 15 predicted proteins | sample Lox_Sample_23_FD_206715 | JGI IMG/M metagenome (GOLD analysis project Ga0335074, IMG submission 206715) | Soil microbial communities from Loxahatchee National Wildlife Refuge, Florida, United States - Lox_Sample_2.3 | ecosystem: Environmental > Terrestrial > Soil > Wetlands | place: USA...
ACCGTGGGCGGGCCGATCCGGAAGAACAAGGTCTTCTTCTTCGGTGACTATCAGGGGCAGCGCACCATTCAAGGCCTTGAAACGGGTTTGGTTCAGGTTCCCTCCCTCGCAAACCGGACCGGCAATTTCGCTGATGCGGCTGGCACGTTGACCGGGCAGGTGAATGGAGCCGATCTGGCCCAAACGCTCACGGATCGTCTCGGCTATGGCGTGGCGGCCGGCGAGCCCTTCTACACGCCCAACTGTACCAGTACGGCGCAGTGCGTATTTCCGAACGCGATCATTCCGCAGCGCGCGTTTTCCGTACCCGCGACGCGTCTCTTGCAATATATCCCCACTCCCAATATCGGCAGCGGCCTATTCTCCTCCGGCGCGGAAAAGAACCGACTCAATGACGGGAAGGGTGCGCTGCGCGTCGATTTCAACTCGGAGAAACGCGGAGCGTTCTACCTTTATTACTTCGCCGACTCCTACGACCAAAACAATCCTTATCCAAGTGGCTTCGGCGGAGCAACTGTCCCAGGCTTTAATGCGCTGTCCAATGGCCTGACGCAGTTGATCGTTCTAAGCCACACGATCAGTTTTGGCCCCACCGCCGTAAATGAAGCCCGCGTCAGCTTCACGCGTCTCAACAATCAGCTCGGCACGCCACAAGGCGGCGTCGGACTCAGCCTGGCCGCTCAAGGTTTCGCAACCGGACCCACTGGCATCCAGCCCGGTTTCCCGAAGTACGAGGGTGTCGAGACGCTGTACTTCAACACGTTTACGGTCGGTACCAACCCATTTTCCTTGGGCCAGGTGAACAACACCTATGAAGCGAGCGATAATTTCTCGAAAGTTCGCGGGAGCCACACGCTGAAGTTTGGCGGCCAGTACGCTCGATTCAAGGTCAAGCAGCTCCCGAACCTTGTCGCGAACGGGACGTTCTCGTTCTTCGGCTCCGGGGCTCAGTCAACCGGCAATGGATTCGCCGACTTTCTCTTGGGTTTGCCCGACAATTACTCGCAACAGTCTTCACCTGCGTTCTACGAGCTATCTGTCAACGCTGGTATCTTTGCAGAAGACAGCTGGCGCATCCGTCCGAATCTGACGATCAACTACGGACTCCGCTGGGACTACGTTCGGCCCTGGTCGGAGGAGCACAATCAAATCTCGACGTTGATATACGGCGAGAATTCGCTCCAATTTCCAGGCGCACCGACCGGGTATGTCCTGCCAGGCGATCCCGGCGTTCCTTCCACCATCGCGCCGACGCCGCTGAATGATTTCTCTCCGCGCCTCGGGATGGCGTATTCTCCCAGCTGGTCGAGCGGCTTGCTAAGCAAGTTAACGGGCGGGCCAGGCAAGACGAGCATTCGCGCCGGTGCTGGGCGTTTCTTCACCGCGATCGAGGGCTTGACTGTTGCGTATCCCACTGGGAATCCGCCGTACGGCCTGACCTACGTCAGCCCGGAGCCTCCTCAATTCGCTCAGCCGTTCGTTGGAGCGCTGACGGGCACGCAATACGTTCAGCAGTTTCCAGTCAGTGTTCCACCGTACAACGTGTCGCCGACTAACCCGTTCACAACTGATTGGAGCCGATACGTTCCCCTCAACGGCGCCATCAGCTACTTCTACAAAAATCGCACGCCTTACGCGATGACGGCCAACGTCACGATCGAGCGCCAAATCGGCAACAGCTATCTGGCGACTGCAAGTTACGTCGGTTCTCTGGGCCGCCACTTGCTTAGTTCGCTCGGGGCGAACCCAGGCGTTCCATCATTGTGCCTCGGTCTCAGTCAGCCCCAAGATGTCGCTCCCGGCACACCCACGTGCGGTCCTTTCGGGGAAAATGGCGTGTACATCCGGGCGAATGGAACCATCGTGGACGGGACAAGAGCACCATTTAGCAACGAGATTGGCAGCGATGGCTACTTCGCCAATATGGGCAACTCGAATTACAATGCCCTGCAACTCACATTGAAGCGGACCAAAGGAGCCCTCACCGTGCTGGCGAGCTACAGCTACAGCAAGTCGCTCGATTGGTCGTCGAATCTCCAGGAGCAGGTGAACCCCTACAACTATCGTCAGGATTACGGACCTTCCGCATTCGATATCAAGCAGAACTTCGTTTTCAGCTACAACTACGAGCTGCCGTTCGCGAAGGTGTTCCACGCGAAGGGGCGGCTGGTCGAGGGCTGGGCAATTTCGGGGATCACTCGGTTTGCGACGGGGCTGCCGGTTACGTTCGCGAGTTTCGGAGACAACGCTTTGATCAACGTTCAGAACAACGGCATCAATGGGATTGGCGTGGATTTACCGGATGTTGTTCCGGGCAACCTGGAGCTCAACGGGAACCCACGCAACGGCACGCCATATTTCAATACATGGTTGTTCAGTCCTAACGCTCTCGGAACACCTGGAAACGCCGCCCGGAGGATGTTCTATGGTCCGGGCATGGACAATTTCGACATGGCGCTGCACAAAATTACCCGGTTCGCCGAGTCCCGCACACTGGAGTTGCGGTTCGAAACATTTAACAGCTTCAATCACGCGCAGTTTTTCGGCAGCAATGCCGTGGATGGGAACATCAATAGTTCCACCTTTGGCTACGTAACGCATGCGGCCCCTCCCCGGATTTCGCAGGTCGCCGCGAAATTTACCTTCTAAACGCTTCGGGTTGCCATGGACAACAAGATGGATGTTGAACAGATCGAGCGTCAGCGAGCGACTCTGCTCGAAGAGGCGGCGGGAATCGTCAGGGAAGCAGAGGTGGCGGGCCGTCCGGTAAGCGCTGAAGAAGACGGCCGGGTCCTGGCTCTGATGGCCAGCGTTCGAAGCTTGGAAGAGCAACTCATGCATTTAAACCGAAGACATCATCAAGATGTGCAGATTGCGGACAGGAGCGAAGACAAATGAGTAGGACACATTACCTCGAGGAGTTGGAATCGGTTCGACGGAACCTGGTTGAAATGGGCGAAACAACATTGGCCCTCTTCGATGACGCAGTCGGCATGATTTCTGAGCCGAATTCGGATCGTACGGCAAAGGCCAGTGAACTTGAAGCCAAGACAGATCACCAGCATCGGCTCATCCGTGATCAATGTCTGAACGTAATCATGCTCCAGGCACCGGTGGCGAGGGACGCCCGGTTTGTTACCGGGGCGCTCGACGCAATCGTTGATCTGGAGTTGATTGGGGATTACTCCTACGAGATCGTTACGTTGGCGTCCGGAATGCACCGACGGCCGCCTTCGCAAATTGTGTCGCAGTTATTCGATGTCGCTAACAAAATCCGCGAAATATTGAAGAAGGCGATCGAATTCTGGCGCACCGAGGATTCAGCCCAAGGGCTTTCCATCCGGCCACAAGAGTCCGCGATCCGTGCGGAGTGTGGGTCTTTGTACGAGAAGCTTACTCAACTAACGTCGGGCCCTGCAGAGGCAACGATGTACGTCGATCTCATGCTGATTTCCCGCCACCTTGAGCGAATTCTCCGGCACGCTGTGTGCGTAGCCGATCAGGCAACCGAAGCCGCTTCGAGCGCCGCGACGCACGCAGGATAAGAAAGCAGAGAGGACGAATTCGCGTGAACGTTCTTGACTTTGCAGTCCGGCTCTTTGCAGCGCTCCTGATGGGTGCCGGCGTCGGGCTGGAGAGGCAGTGGCGGCAACGAATGGCAGGAACGAGGACGAATGCTTTGGTGGCGGCAGGGGCTGCGGCATTCGTCATGTGCGCATTCATGGTCCGCGATACATCACGCAGCGAGGCGCAAATCGTCTCGTACGTCGTGTCCGGTGTCGGTTTCCTTGGCGCGGGTGTCATCTTCAAGGACGCCGGGGGCGTGAGAGGGCTTAACACCGCTGCGACCATCTGGTGTTCGGCGGCCATCGGGGCGATCTGCGGACTTGGGAATTGGCCTCTTGCATTGATTGTCGCGGGAGCTGTCCTGTCTACGAATGTTGTATTGCGGCCTCTCGCTTACCGTCTCTACCCGGCGCAGGTCTCAAGTGAGGAACAGGAGGTCACCTACGCCTTCGAACTAATCTGCCGTCCGGAAGACGAAGCCCACATGCGAGCACTGATGCTGCAGGCCATGTCGCGGAGTCCGCTCACGTTGACCTCGTTGCGCAGCGAAGACATCGAAGGGACGCACAAGATGAAGGTCACCGCGCGCATCAGAGGGCTGGGCCGGCAGGATCAGGCATTGGAGCAGCTTGTCGTCCGACTGTCGCTTGAAGCTGGCGTCAGTTCCGTAAGCTGGGCCGTGCAGTCCGAAGTACCGGAGTAAACGGTTGAAGCCCGCGTCGCCGTCTTCAGTTCGTGTCCGTTCGATCGCTCGGAGCTACGCCGGCCAAGCCTTGCTCGCCGCGAAAAAGTTGATCGCGCAAGGATCGACCTCCTTCACTTATACGTGTTTCAATTGCTGACCATCCGGTGAACACGCGACCGATTTTACGACCACGCGCCGCCCAGCAACAGAGCCCGCAGCAAGAGAACGCCGATGAAGGGGTCCAGCGCCGGACCTAGCACGAGCGGTGAAGCATGCGTTTGTTGTTGGAGACGGGTAGACCGGCCACGTGTGTGTCGATCGGGAGGTCAAAGAACCTGCACAAGCGCGAAATGAATTCCCGAATTTGAAAGAGGCAAACGCGGGCGGCGGTTCAAATTCCGTCCCCGGCAACCGTCAATCCAGAAGCCGGCAGGAATGGTGGCCGCTGCAGAATTCGAATCTGCGACCTCCGCTGTGTGAAAGCGGCGCTCTAACCAACTGAGCTAAGCGGCCTCAACCGTAGGAATGCTATAACCACGAGCCTGGTTTGAGGATCTGCGATCGACTTCTGAGCCATCAACTGCCCACCAATACCGTCCGATCTTATCTAATTCCGAGTCCAGTCCGCCACCTAAGTGGGAAGCTTCCGACCTTCCCTATCTCATGGAGTACAAAGCGAATATTTTTGTAATAAAGTTTCATTCTAAATACCAAAAGTACACTCGTGGGTGGGCAGTTGGGTGGGGCGTTAGCGCATCGCACCAAGAACGTGGCCCGAACCCTTGCGGTGGAGACCGTCAGCGCCCGCGCCGATGCCCGCCATCCGCTGGGGGTACCTGTCGGAGAAACGCATCGATCATAGGTTGCCCGGAAGAAGATGACCTCTCAAAAGTGGCCGCGATTGTGCCGCGCGATGGCAGCGCTGTCAGCTTATGAGGGGCACGTTTCGGCAGCTCGGCGCCTCAGACTCTGTCTTCACGTCCTCAGTCTGCAACTTGGGACATAGCCTGGGTCCTGGTATTCGAATAACTGGATTTCACCGGCCGAACTTAACTGTTGCCCTAGGAAGACAGCGAGAGCAAAGGGCCCGTAAAAGAAAAGGCGGGTGGTCTTGATGCCATGCGATTTCGTCAAATGACCGAGCTGTTCCCTCACAGCGTGGGCGAACGCGCAAGCCTCGGACGCTCCGGTGATCGACTGGCTCCCGGGCGCGGACGGCGCCATGAAGGCGAACAATTTCGGCGGCACCCCTGTGCTGTCAATGTAGCGACGCACATCTTCGCGGCCATCGCCCCGAATATTGAGCCCAAGGACGAGGTCGGTTCCGTCGCCGTCGATGAGTTGCACAGGCAGGTCGTATGGTCGTATCCGTTCGGCATCGGAACGCCAGGCGTCTTTCGACGGGGGCTGCGGTATCTCGAAGCTCCAGCCGCCGACGGCCGGGAAATTTACACCAAGCGCAATGCCCGTGGAGAGAGCGCACTTGCCGCGAAACCGGATTAACCGCTCAATGCGCTCAGCGGCTAGCCTCTCCTTGAGCGCACGAATCTGCGGAATCAACTGCTCATTCCAGACGTTCTCGGTAGGGACCTTCCTCGTAGCGCGGTCGAAGCTCGTAGACCAGTCCAATTCGTAATCCGCGGGAATGTCGAACGCTTCGTGCGTCCAATTCTGAATCCAGATTGTGACGCTCTTTTCTTCGTTTGCGACGGAGGCCACAGCAGCCCGCAGGATTTTCTCGACATCGGTACGCGCGAGGACCGCGCCCCGGTTTCCCTGGATCGCGCGCAGCAACTCCGCGAAGGCCGGGAACACCGCGGCGCGGACTTTTTCGGCGTATTCCGGATGCTTCAACAGCCGGCCGATGAACAAATCTACGGCGCGGTCGTCATGGTGGAGGTCGCCGTGACCGACTTCGAAGAAAACCTTAAAGGCGATGAAAGCGGCGTCATCATCATTGAAACCGAGCGCGTGGATACGCCCATTGAGTTCCTCCTCGGTCGGCGCGAGCGCGCCCGGTGCATCGTCGTAGAAGGGCTTCGCCTTCCGGTAACGGGCCAATCCCGTCTCGATCGGCCGCAGCTTCGCCGCGAGAGAAGGGCACACCAGCCTGAAGCATTTGTAGACGCCGGGGAGGCCGCCATCAAGGCTCCGGAAATGGGCGATCACCTCCTTGAATTCAGCCTGGGTGACCTCATGGTCCTTTATCTGAAGATGGATGCGCGATGATTTGCCGAGTTCCTCGTAGCGGATGTCAATGTCACCCGTGCCTTCATAGAAGAGCTGGTGGAACGGCGGTTCCAGAAGCCATAACGGCAACTGGCAGGCGGCATACCGCGTTTGAAAATCGAAGCCTTTGTTCGCGGTGATACCGCCCATCGAGTCGGGAGCGAGGAGGGAGCCTGCGGGGGGCTTGGCTCTGGGTTTCCGGGGCTTAGGCATAGGATTTTTACTGTCCGAATTTCGAACCGAAGATCTGGCGCCACAGCTTTCGGCTCTCCGTTTCGTCGGTGTTATCCAGTGCCTTGCGGGCGGTGGCGGCGGCTGATTTCACTTGCAACATGAAATCTTTGAACTCCTTGAACTCCCAGTGCTTCGCCACATTCACCGACGCGTAAGCCGGATCAGAAATCACCGGCACGGTGTTGAGGTCGCGATATATGCCGTATGAACTCTCGACGCCCTCTAAAACGTTGACGACGGCGCGGGCATGGCACGAGGGAGAGCCGATGCTTCCATGAATCAGGCTTTCGAGGATGTAGGATTTCAGCTTGCAGGATTCGGTCGGCAGCCTGTCGCGCCAGTATTTCAGCAGTTTGACAATCTGCACGTAATACCCGCTGATCGCCTTGTTCTTATCGGTGGCGGTCTTGATCTGCCCTTTCGGGTGCGTAGGAACCCATGCCTGCGCTTTGCGATCCGGTATCCACAACGGACCGTCGTCGCCGTTCATCAGCGTGGCCGGCACGATATCGAGCCACACGCCCTTCGCAGCCTGCGCGCCCACAGACCGGCCCTGGCGCTTGGTTTCCTTGTAGTACTTCCCAAGAATGGATTCGGTCCAAGCGAGGACGACTTCCGGCTGGGTGATGGTGTGATCGATGTCGATTATGCAAATCAGGTCGACGTCGTTGATGTCATTGATGGCCGTATGACGCGCGTAGGAGCCGGAGAGGAAGGTATCCTTGTGCGCGTCCTTGAACTCATCGTCCGAGCGCAGCCGCTCGCGCACCTTTTCGTGGGCCGCTTTGGCGTCGGCCACATCCGTGTCGCCGGGCTGGATAGATGACAGAAGGGCCTTGAAGTCTGCGGCAAGTTCCACGGCTAGCCTTCCCTTCCGGGCAGGGCCGGCACTTCTTCCAGCGATCCCAGATCGACGCCGTAGTGTGCTGCCAGCGAACCCAGGAAGTTGCCGCACGCAGGGCAGTCGGGGTCTCGCTCAAAGTAGATTCCGTACCATCTGTGAATGGTCATTTCATCGCTGCTTTCGCTGAGCGGAGGCCAGCTTGCGTATTGCGTGCCCGGTTCGGGGCGATTGAGCCATAAATACCAGGGCGCGTCGAAATCCCGCTTCAGCATCGACAGCGAGCTTTCCTTGCCGGCCAGAAGATCGAGAAGAGCGAGCTTCGTGAGCATATTCGCGATCGGCAGCACGTCCAGGGACAGTCCAGGTTCAACCGCGACGGGACGGTCGGAGTAGGCGATCTCGTCGGCGTCGGCGCTCGTCGAAACCTCCTCGTCCGCAGCCGCCTCTGGCATGGCGGAGACGAAGCATTGCTGGCAAGGCGATTCGCCCGGGCGGACGCGAAGAACCTGGCCGCCATATGCACGGCGAAACGCGCCGCCGTAAATGGCGGGCTTTTTCTGTTCGATGCACATCTGGTTGATCAGGAGTTTGCTGGGGCGGTTATCGGTCCCGCAAATCACGACATCGGCTTGCGCGATCAATACGCGGATCTGCTCGCAACTCTCGTGGCTGACGGCGAGAGCATGAGCCGCGACCTGAGCGGCGGGATTCTTTTCATGGATCAGATCTTGGACCACGTTCACCTTGTAGCGGCCGACTTGCGAGATGCTGCCGGGATGGCGGACAACGTTGCCGACGCCGAGGCGGTCCCTGTCGACAAGGATGAAGCGGCCGACGCCGCACTTCGCCAGTTCGACGGCCGCATGCGCCCCGCCGGTGCCCACCCCGATCACGAGTACGCATTTATCCTGAAGAATGGCGGACTCGAGGATTCCTGAGCGCCGGGTGGCCAGTTCCGGCTGAACGTCTGCGAAATAAACCTCAGGCTTTTCTTCCGCGTTGTTCGTACCGCGCACGCAGACGGCCCTGTAGGTTTGGCCGTCGGGCGCGGCAAACGTGCCGGGCCGATCAGGAGAATCTGCTGTGGGCGTCAGAATGATGCGCAGATCCTGGCCTGCTGGTGGAGGCGTTTCGGCGAAAAGGATAAGGCTGTTCTCAATGTGCGGCGATGGCTGCACGCCCAGAACGCTATGCGTCATGGCATCACCGTCGTCCCAGGAGCTCAACGACGCAGGAATGCGTCCGTCCTGCTTAAGCAGCGCCCAGTTGTCCCGGAGCCATGCGCTTGACAACGTCACCACGGCGAACATGTCGGCATCGTCGGCTGTAATGTTGAGGGCGCGCGGCGCCTGAGCGCCTTCGGCCACGGCGACGATTGTGCGCTTCGTTTTGTCGTAGACCAGCTTGGTGCGGCCGGGCTTGCGTTCGGCGATCGACTTCATCGCTTCTCTGATCATTTGCTGTTGTTGTGGATCGCTCATGCTCTCTCCGCCATGGTGGAAACAAAATCGGCGATGGAACGCCCCGTCGTCAGGTGCTGCTCATAGGCTTCAATCCAGAGAAGCCCCTTCAAAAACACCTTTTGCAGCAATATGCCTGAATGCCAGCGCGTGTCCCGCCAGTGGCAAATCTGCGGCCAGCCGGCGAGGGGTGTGAGGGTATGCATCTGGTGTGACACGCCGAGCGACGACACAGGTTTCCTGTCGAACATCAGAAGTGGGTCGGGCGACGTTATATACATCTGGGGGCGCTGGTGTGGATATCCCGACGGGATCGGAATCCACAGCCTGTATTGATATCCAGAGTTCGCCGTCGCCAGGCCGCCGGCTGAATAAGAATCGTCGGCGGCATAGTGGTAAACGCCGAACTGGTCGAAACCCTCGCGCTGCAGGACTTGATGTTCCAGGGCGAGCCTCTGCCGCTGTTCAAGCGTCCATCCCATGACGAGATCCTTTCGTTTTTCGCGCCTTGCGGAATACATCGAGAATTCCGGGCACATCGGCTGCGATTAGGCCGGACGGGTGCTTTATCGGTTCGCTGGAACCGTCGCCTCGGTTCATATGATGAATTTCGAGCACCGGCATGGGCCAGGCAGATCCAAGCGCAAAAGCCAGATATTCGGGTTCTGTGAGCTGCGCCACGATGATGCAGCCAAAACCGGTCGCATGCTGCTCGACAGGGCTCGCACTTTCCTTTTCGAGCGCTTCGGCAAGGTGCGACAGCGTTCGTTCCCGGGTTGCGGAGTCAACGTCGGTCACCGGCTCAATGACCGGCACAGTCGCGTCGGACCCAATTCGAATCCTTTGCAGGGAGAGCTTTTCCCATGCTTGCAGGTCCTGTTCGGGAAGTGCCCGGCGCGCGATCAACGCCTGCCGGACCGGACTTATCCCAGGTAGGACCCTGATCCGCATGGGAATGGGCTCGGGATTGTCGGCTGACAGATCGTAAAGCCATGGATGGATTCGAACGAGCGGCTCATCGCGCTTGTCGTCGATCGTGACGATGATTTCCGCCATGTTCGTAAATTGATTGCGGCCAGCAAGGGTGACGATCCTGCGCCGGTCGCCCCCGCTGGGCGCCGACAAGCCGAGGCGATGATGGGAATGCCAGTCGCCGAAGTAGCGAAGCGCCCAATCGTTGGCCATGGTTTCGCTCAGTTCGCGCAGGTAATCGACGTCGAGCCGGAAATGGGCGTGATCGCGTATTGCGTTCGGCCCCGCTTTGGACGCGAACAGAACGGTCGGCACGTCTTGCCATCGCCCGAAGAGGTCTCCGCCTGTCTCGATCGACCAGGCAAAAGTCTCCGCGGCGATGGCGCGCAACTCGGACTCCCACGTCAGCAGGAAACCGAGTGGCAATTGAGGCTTGGAACGGCGGCTGATTAGCCGGCTTAAGCGCTGAATGATCATTTCGGACTCCGGGGATGCGCGCAGGGAACGAAGGAGACTGGTGAGTTGTGGGCGCTGCTCGATCCACTCTCGCAAGTCGGGCGTGAGCCGGGCATCTGCGGCTGCAAGTTCTTCCGATGGTATTTCGAGGACTGAGGAGATCCGGTCTTTGAGCTCGGCGCTCGGTAGGCGGCGGCCCGCCTCAAGGTCAGCAACGTACGCAGGAGTCACGCCAATCTGGTCGCCGAGCTGCCGGAGCGACCATTTTCGGGCGAGCCGACGCCCTTTGATCAGATCTGCGAGTTCTGGCACACTTTTAGTCTCGTCTCTATATGCATACGATGTCAAGCCACCTAAAGACACTGCCGGCTCATGGATCAACACTAAGTTGAGCGATTTCAGCCGGTATACGCGTCTCAATATCGACGAAACCCCGGGGACCACGGGGTTTTGATGAATTGTTTGACGTGAATGTGAGCAACTGCTATGATGTTGAACAAAACCCCCTTTTTTGAGAGGTTTTGTATTGGTTATCAAATGGATTTTGGGATCAGATCGTTATCTTCGCAGGAAAGCCGGGTGGTCCTGTCCCTCACGGAACAGGGGCGCCGAGAGTTCGATCGTGCCGAGGTGATATCGATCCTCGGCGTGACTGCAAAAGCGGCGGATCATGTTATTCACTCCCTGCGGCAGAAAGGGTGGTTGGCACGGGCCAGCTGGGGCAAGTATCTGCTCATTCCGCCAGATCAGGGGCCCGAGGCGCTGGGCGACAGCAACCTTTTGGCGCTCGCAAGCCGCATCGCTGATCCTTATTACATCGGCTTTGGATCGGCGGCAAGCCACTACGGGTTGACGACACAGCATCGCAACGTCATCTGGCTCGTGACTCCGCAGCGACTGCGAGACAGGCGTGTTGGCGAGGCGGAGGTACGGATTGTCAATCCGGCACCCCGGAAATTCTTCGGATTTATGCCAGTCGACGCGCTCGGGTATCGGGTCATGATGTCAGACCGCGAGAAGACCGCGATTGACTGCATCGACCGTCCGGAGCTTTGTGGCGGGGAGGGAGAGGCGGCCTATATTTTCGCCTCGGCATGCCGTCGGTTGGATTGGGCGAAAGCGCTTGCCTACCTCGAGCAGATCGGCGCCAAAAGCTTGATGCAGCGCTTCGGCTGGCTGTCCGATCACGCAGACGCCGAGGTCCCCCCCAACGAACGGGAGCGCCTGCTGCTGATGACGCGACATGCGCGGCGTACGGATTTCGGTCCCGCGTCGGCTGTCACCAATCCGCTCGGCACTGACCACACTTGGCGAATCCACGTCAATGTTTCTCGCGAGGACCTTCAGGCCAGCGCCGGTCTAGCCCGACGGCGGAGCATCAAGGGGGGCGCCTGATGCTGGCCCAGCCGAAGGTACAGCGTTACGCGGTCGAATCCGGGCTGCGCGACATCATGATCGCCGAAAAAGAGGTCGTGCTCACCTACCTACTTCAGCTTTTGTCCGAGCGCGGCATCCTGGACCGGCTCGTTTTCAAGGGGGGCACCTGTCTTCGAAAGATGGTGATCGGCAGTCAGGGCCGTTTTTCGACAGATCTCGATTTCACCGGATTGGAGGAGCACGATCACGAAGAGGTGATCCTCGACATGATGGCCGCGTTCGAGCAGCCCTATCACGGCATCCAGTTCGCCATTCAGGACGACAGCTACTACGAAACCCAAGACGGACTGTCCTGGGGCGTGAACCCGACCTACGCACATGAGTGGAACGCTAGCGGAGAAAGCGAGGTGCGGTTGCAGATCAGCCTGCGCGAGACGCCCACGCTCACGCCCGAGCGGCGGGTTCAGTGTCCCCAGAGCTATTTCAAATTCCTGCCGTTCGCGCCGGCCGATCTCGGCTGCCTTGCGCTCGCGGAGATTCTCGCCGAGAAGATTCGCGCCTGCTATCAACGCAACAAGGCGCGCGACATTTACGATCTGGGCACTTTCGCGACACGGCCGCTGGACCAACCCTTACTCCGTCGTCTTGTGGTCCTCAAACTGTGGCAAGCGCGAGATACTTTCGACCCTGAACGGCTCTTGACCAAGTTTGAGGACGGACGCGCCTTCGACTGGGATGACCTGAATCAACTCACCCGGCGAACAGCCGCGGTTGACCGTGACAAGATCATTGCTGACTGCGTCCGCGGTTACCGTTTTCTACTAGAGCTCAGCGAGGACGAAAAACTGCTGGCGGCCGACCCGCATCAGCGGCAGCGCCCGCTTCACCAAAAACTGCGAGCGGAAATTGCCACGCGAGGCGAAGAAGAGCAGAGGAATGTCGCATGCGACGGCAAATGACGGCAGGCGAGCTTGAGGATTTCTACCGGCGGATTGGCGCCGCCATCTGGCGTCTCCAGTATCTCGAAGACATCCTCGTGAATTTCCTGACGCTGAAACTCGTTCATGAGCGGCGCTGCGCCGGAGGCACGGTGGCCATGGCGGAGGCGCAAGCGCAGCTGGCGGAGAAACGCAAGCTCACGCTGGGTCCACTTATCGAATCGTGCGTCAGCAAGAAGATTATTTCTAGGGAACGCGTGCAGCGGTTCGAAGCGTTCAAAGCCGAAAGACACTGGCTCGTGCATCGGTCGATGATTGAAAACGGCGACGATCTTTACCTCGCCTCCACGCGAGATACCGTCTTTGCCCGTATCGCCGCCATTCAAGAAGAGGCGCGCGCGCTCGGCCACCTTCTGTTCCAGGATCTTCAAGCATGGATTACGAAGCACGGCGTTTCCATGGACAGGGTAATCCGGGATGCCGATCATGAGATGCGAGTGCTAGAGGGGCTCGATGAATAGGGCCGGAAGATCCGAAGAGTATAGAGGTCCGAGGCGCGCATGACCTTACGTCCTGGTGAAACGCCCGGCCGCGCCATCGCGGTGTTTCCGTTCCTGAAAACCAGCGAGCCGATCCGCCTGGGCAGCTTTACGTTCCGTTCGACCGACGATGTTTCCGGGCTTGATATGGATGACGCAACGCATGTCCGCGAGATTTCGGAGATGCTCTTCCTCCAGGATGAGCTTCGCATCCGTTCCGCGAGCTATGCCTTGCTGCCGGTCCTCGATCTCGATAATCGCGATTGTGCCGTGATGAAAGAACTGGAATACCTTCAGGCCATGGTCGGGTACTGCTACAGCGCCCCGCATCCGACATTGGGAAAGCCGTTTTTTTATTTCGAACAGGCGAGCCTGGCGCTCTTTAGCCCTGAGCCGGTCCCGAACTTTCTGCTACGCCCCGAGCACCATGTGATGTCGGCCAGCCCCACCCCGCCTCTTACGCAGGACGAATGGCACCGGGTGATCGGATACCAGGGCCGCTACAACTTCCGGCATCCGTTTTGGGTGGCAAGAGGCTCGCGGCTCTATCCGCCTGTGCCACATATCGGCCTGAACATAAGCCAGGATCTCGCGTCCAACCTTGGGCAGGCCTTTACTGAAGCGCCGAAGCATTATTTGCTGCCGCAATTGCTCTTACGCGGCGCGAACGAGCCGACCGACCGCGTGCTGACAGCCATCCAATGGTACAACCGCGCGAACACCGCATCCGAAGAAGACGACGTGGCGATCATTCATCTCTCCGTCGCCTTGGAAACGCTGTTGGGCCTGCCCAGAGATGCAAAGACAGACCGCTTCGTCGACGCCGTCTCTCTCCTGCTCGGCCGCATCGAACGTCTTAATCTCTGGGCCGAACAGTTTTACGCCGCGCGCTCGGATGTCGCCCACGAGGGCAGGACAGAGCGGCTTCGATTTATACCCGTCAAGGCTAAAGGTTCGGCTGACGGCCTGCGTTATCAGTCATTGCTCGCCTACGGCCGGCAGATATTCCAGCTCTGCGTCGGCGCGCTCATGTTCGGCGCGCATCTCGCCGAACATGCTGGGCTGCGCGCTAAACTGGTGACAAACCAGGAGCGGTTCGAAGTCGTTTGCAGAACCCTCGATAACGACACGCTTACGCCAGCCGACCGTTTCGCGGCAATCGAGGAAACCGTCGCGCTCATCGATGAATTTCGCTTTGTCGCAGAGGAGGGACTTCGTCTGGACACCATGGTCGGGGCTGTTCAGCGTGGGGCTAGGACGCTCCTTCTGTGTGAGGACTTGGCCGATCCGATCCTCAAGGAGTGCGTCGAAAGCATCGCCGCGGCGCCTCACGCCGCTGACTGTTTCGAAGCGCTGACCGCAATCCAGGCCCTGCAAGATCTCAAGACCGTGCCGCTCGGCGAGCCGCGATCGCCACGATGGATCGTCCGGCGACTCGCAGATATCGTCTGGCAATACACCTTTTTCCAATACTATTCGCTGCGGGATCAGAAACAAAAGAAGTGATGTTGACCATAGTGGTGATGCTCACCCGTGATACTGGTGTTCGTCGTCGGATTAAGCGTGCTGAATGACTCCGTTCCCGTAAGAACGTCGCGAGCCTTTGACACGGTTCCGAGGCGTAGGGCGTAGAGTCCGCAGGTTGCCGAACCCGTAACGAATTGTGCGGAACAAGCGCTTCCGGCCGCACTTTCAGCCGATAGTCGTTTCAACCGTTTCGTAGGCGATCCACGCGAAATACGATCCGGCAAAGGCCTAATACGACCGTCGGCGCGTCAGGTGTAGGCAAGCGTGGTCTAGGCACTCGAAGACTTTGCTCATCGCGTATTTGAATTGTACGAAGTCAACCCAGTACTCGGCGTATCTCAGCGTGCCGGCATCGTCGTCAGCATAGCGGAACGTGGTCCCGCGAGGATCGAGCTTGTCGAGTTCGATGATCCATTCCCTGACGGGAGAAGGGATCTTCTGGCCGTGACGGTTTTCAACACGCTGAATGCATTTCTCCAGCCCGTGGATTGGGTCCTGAACGTCGCCGATGATTTTCAGGTACAGCTCAAGGGCGTGACGGTAAGCGAACAGGACCGGATAGCCCCACTCGCGAGGCTCTCCGCTTTTGAGCGACGAATCGAGCAGGGTGTCGGCACTTTGCCTGTAGCTGCGGACGAGCTCCAGGAACTGGTCCACGCCCCCGCCAATGAGGAAAATGCCGTGTCGCCACGTCTCGTCAAGATCGTCGGGCGGTTCCTGCAGGAGCGGCGTGTGCAAATAGAGCATTTCGACATACTGCTCGTTATCGTAGTGATCATGGCAGTTCAATCCGGCTTCGATATTCTCGAAGTCGGGACTATCTTCCCAGTGCATGCAGACGTGCATAAGGGCCAGTACATCCGAATCTGTGAACGCGCGAGGGCGGCCTTTCGGCGGATTGGCCTGGCTGCTGAGATGTTCCTTGAAGCGCCAGGCCCAAGACTTCACCTGCTGCGCGTCCACGCCCAAGAGGCGGGCGGTTTGGGAGACCGTTCGGTTCATTAGGTGTAAATCCTCGTCGTTTTCACTCGCCCCTGCACAACTCGATAAACGTCGGCATGAGGCCGGCGATGCGATTGTAGCTCCGCTCGAAGAACATCAGCGCCAGACCGCGGTTGGCAACGTCGACCTTCTTCGGGCCTTCGGCGCCGCGGATATCTGTCTCCGAAGTCTCTCCAGACAGGTCCGTGGGTTCAGCCGAGGGTCGGCCGCACCGGAGTACCGTGTCCTTTTAGGACCCGAGCGCACGATCTGCCCGTGAGATGCATTAAAGTACAATGTGGCGCTCAATACAATTGAGCGGCAGCGTCTTGAAGGCCGCGATTCGTCTTCAGAAGGCAAACACTATGGACGCTTTCGAAATTCGGCGGCAGTTGATCAACGACTACTCGACATATGTCCGCAGCTTCATAAAGATCCGCGACCCTCAGGTCGACCGCCGAGTCCAGGAGGAACTGGATTCGGGACTGCTATGGCCAGATCCGTTGATCCAACTGAATCCGGCCTTCGAGTCGGGAGATTCGATTGACGGATTGGTGGGAGAAGGCATCCTTCATGAGGAGTGTGGCAGGATCTTTCGCAAGGACAAGGAGCCCGGAAGCAACAATTCTGGCCGGCCACTTCAACTGTACCGCCACCAATCCGATGCGATTCGCAGGGCAGTTCAGGGGCGCAACTACGTCCTGACCACCGGAACTGCATCCGGCAAGAGCCTTTCTTATATCGTTCCGATCGTCAACCAAATTCTCCGGCGAGGTTCTGGCGGCGGTATTCAAGCTCTGATCATCTACCCGATGAATGCACTTGCCAACAGCCAGTTCGGAGAGCTGAAGAAATTCCTGCACTACGGATACCCTGAAGGCCGACCTCCGGTGAGATTTGCCCAATACACGGGTCAAGAAAAAGACGAACAGCGCAAGGCGATCATCGCGAACCCGCCTGACATCCTTATTACTAACTACGTAATGGCCGAGCTCATCCTGACGCGGCCGGACGAAAGGCAGCTGGTCGAGGCGGCGCGCGGTTTGCGGTTCCTGGTCATGGATGAGCTTCATACGTATCGAGGCCGTCAAGGTGCCGATGTCGCCCTGCTCATCCGGAGGCTTCGCGACCGGGTGGGCGGTGAATCCCTCCAGTACGTGGGCACATCTGCGACCATGGCAAGCGGTGGTAACTTCGACCAGCAGCAACGTGAGGTTGCAGGTATCGCCACCAAATTCTTCGGAGCCACCGTGCTCTCGGAAGACGTCATCGGCGAAACGCTGCGGCCCGCGACAAAGCCGATACCTTTGGCCGATCCGGCTTTTCTGGCGGCGCTTCGCCAACGCGTGGAGTCGGATGCGCCTGTGCCGTCTCGGTACGAAGATTTCGTATCCGACCCACTCTCATCCTGGATTGAACACAGGCTGGGCCTGACGACTGAGGCCGGCGCTGGCCGACTCATTCGCGCCATTCCCAGGAGCCTAACTGGCATCAACGGTGCGGCGGAGAAACTTGCTGACGAGAGCGGTCTCTTGCCTGAGCGCTGTGCCGAGGCCCTTGAAAGGCAGCTTCTGGGCTCGTATTCAACAGGCACGAACCCGGAAAACGGGTTCCCTCCTTTTGCGTTCCGTCTGCATCAATTCATAAGCAAGGGCGATACTGTTTACGCCACCCTCGAAAACGAAGCGGACAGGTTCGTCACGGTGAACGGGCAACAATATGTGCCCGGCGATCGCGATCGCGTTCTCCTGCCTTTGGTATTTTGCCGCGAATGCGGCCAAGAGTACTATTGCGTCAGGGCGACGAACGCCGACAGTCCGGGCAATCGCGCCTTCGAGCCACGGGAACCGCAGGACCAGGAGGGCACGGAGGATGTTGTTCCCGGCTACCTCTATCTCAGTACGACCAACCCGTGGCCCTTGACGCCGGACGAGATCATGGACCGGCTACCTGAGGACTGGGTCGAAGAACATCGGGGACAGCGCCGGATCAAGAAAAGCCAGAGGGCGAACGCTCCGGAGTTAATTCGGGCAGTTCCTGACGGAACCGAATCCTCAAGCGGCATCGAGCTCAGCTTCATAGGGGCACCTTTTCGGTTTTGCCTTTCATGCGGGGTTGCCTACGGTGCGCGACAAAAATCTGATTTCGCGAAGCTGGCATCTCTCAGTTCCGAGGGTCGATCCACAGCAACCACGATTCTCAGCCTGTCGGCTATCCGATCCCTGAAGAATGAAGCGTCACTTCATGATCGTGCGCGCAAACTCCTGAGCTTTACCGATAACCGTCAGGACGCATCGCTCCAGGCCGGCCATTTCAACGACTTCATTGAGGTTGGTCTGTTGAGAGCCGCGCTTTACAAAGCGGTGGATAAGGCGGGATCAGCTGGGATTGCTCACGATGAACTGCCCGAGCGGGTTTTCCAGGCGCTTGCATTGCCCATCGATCTCTATGCAAGGGATCCGGCGGTGCGGTTCCAGGCCCTTAAGGATACCCAAAGCGCGTTCAGAACCGTCCTCGGCTACCGCCTGTATCGCGACCTCAAACGCGGTTGGCGTATCACGTTGCCGAACCTCGAGCAGTGTGGATTGCTAGAGATCCATTACCAGTCTTTGGAGGAGTTGTGTGGGTCGCAGGCCGACTGGGCAGACTGCCACGCCACGCTAGCTGGCGCGCCGCCCGAAACGCGTCAGCGGATCGCCAAAGTATTGCTCGATCATATGCGCCGCGAGTTGGCTATCCAGGTGGACTACCTTGACTCGTCCTATCAGGAGCGCATCCGCCAGCAAAGCAGCCAGCACCTGCGCGAGCCTTGGGCGATCGACGAGAGCGAACAACTGGAACACGCCTCGGTGCTTTTCCCTCGTCAGTCCGGCGATCAGGACGACTACGGCGGATATCTTTATCTTTCAGCACGCAGCGGCTTCGGCCAGTTCCTTCGTCGAAGCACGACCTTCTCGAATTTCGGACGCCTTTCGCTTGGAGAGACGGAATCCATAATTCGGCAGCTCCTTAGCAAGCTGCGTCTTGCGGGGATCGTCAAGCAGGTAATCGAACCTCGCAATGCGGAAGACGTGGCGGGCTACCAGCTCTCAGCATCTGCGCTACTATGGACCGCCGGTGACGGTACGAAGGCATTCCACGACCCGATCCGGGTTCCGAACATGCCGGCCACTGGCGGTCGGACCAACCCTTTCTTTGTTGACTTCTACCGCCGCGTTGCAGAGACGGCCGTGGGTCTGGAGGCGCGCGAACACACGGCGCAGGTTCCAGTTGATATGAGGATCGACCGCGAGCAGCGGTTCGCTGAAGCAAAGCTGCCGGTGCTGTATTGCAGCCCAACGATGGAGCTCGGCGTCGATATCCGTGAACTGAACGCGGTCAATTTGCGGAATATTCCGCCGACACCCGCCAACTATGCGCAGCGCAGCGGGCGCGCCGGGCGCAGCGGACAGCCCGCTCTCGTCTTTTCCTATTGCTCAACGGGCAGTTCCCACGACCAATACTTCTTCAAACGCCCCAGTCTGATGGTGGCAGGGGCTGTGACACCACCCCGGCTCGACCTCTCGAACGAGGATCTGGTGCGTGCTCACATCTACGCAATCTGGCTCGCGGAGAGTCGCCTTCATCTGGGCCGTACGCTCAAAGATGTTCTCGACCTTGCGGGCGACGATCCATCGCTTGAGGTGCTGGCAAGCGTGGAGGATGCGCTCAATTCAGAATCAGCGCGATTAAAGACAAAAGCGCGCGCGAAAGCGGTGCTGACCGAATGCCGCGATGAACTGGTGTTCGCCGATGGTGATCTTGATCGCTGGCTCGATGCAACCCTCGGCCAGGTCGGGCTTAACTTCCGGGAGGCATGCCGCCGGTGGAAGGACCTCTATGTCGCAGCGCATACCCAGGCACGACTACAGAGCAAGATCATTCTTGACGCCACCCGAAGCCCCGAGGAGAAGAGGCAGGCAGAACGCCTGCGCCGTGAAGCCGAAGACCAGGTACGCCTGTTGACCGAAGCGGAGAATGTGGTGCAGTCGGATTTCTACAGCTACCGCTATTTCGCAAGCGAGGGCTTTCTGCCAGGCTACAGTTTCCCGCGTCTGCCACTGTCGGCCTTCATTCCGGGCCGCCGACAAACCAAGAACCGTGAGGAATACCTTTCGCGGCCGCGCTTCCTAGCCATCTCCGAATTCGGTCCGCGGGCGGTTGTCTATCACGAGGGCTCGCGCTATCGCATCAACCGCGTGATCCTTCCTGTCGGCGAGAACCAGGAACTTGCCACGCGCAAGGCCAAACAGTGCGAGACATGCGGCTATTTGCACACTGTGTCCATGGGCGAGGGCGTGGATCTGTGCGAGCGATGCAACAGCCCGCTGGGTCAGCCGATGCAGCCTTTGTTCCGGCTGCAAAACGTGACGACTAAGCGCACGGATCGGATCAATTCAGACGAGGAGGAGCGGCTTCGCCTGGGGTTTGAGCTGCGGACCGCGGTCCGCTTCACCGAAAACGCGGGGCGTCCGACGCACCGCGTCGGGGCGATCGAGCGAGGTGGCGAGTCTCTAGCCCGTCTCGATTACGGTTCGGCTGCCACGATATGGCGGATCAATCTTGGCTGGCGGCGGCGCAAGCAGAAGAACCTGTTCGGCTTCCTCCTGGACACCGAACGCGGCTACTGGGCGACCAATGAAATCGCCAACGACGAGGACGAAGCTGACCCCCTTTCCGCGCGGGTCACCCGCGTTATCCCCTTCGTGGAGGACCGCCGGAATTGTCTCATGCTGGAGCCTACTAAGACGCTCCCTGAGGCGGTGATGGCATCCTTGGCCGCTGCACTCAAGACGGCAATCCAGGTTCGCTTTCAGCTCGAAGACAGTGAACTGGCGGCAGAGCCGCTGCCGCATGCGGGCAATCGACACGTCCTGCTCTTTTACGAATCGGCCGAGGGCGGCGCCGGTGTCTTGCGCAACCTCCTCGATGATTCTGCCGCGATTCCGGCCGTCGCCAGAACAGCGTTGGAGATTTGTCATTTCGATCCGAACACGGGCGACGACAAGAGGCGGGCACCCGGCGCAAAGGAGGATTGCGAAGCGGCTTGTTACGACTGCCTCATGAGCTACGGTAACCAGGGCGATCACAAACTGCTTGACCGACAGCTCATCCGGGAACTTTTGCTCAATCTTGCTGATTCCCGCGTGACCGCGTCCCCCGCCCACCGCCCGCGCAAGGATCACATCGTCGAACTGATGCGTCTCGCGGAAAGCGAACTGGAGCGAAGCTGGCTGAAGTTCCTGGAGCAGCAAAACCTGCGGCTGCCCAGCAAAGCTCAACATTTGATTGAAAGCTGCTCGACGCGGCCAGATTTCCTCTACGAGGAGTCGCTGACGGCGATTTACATAGACGGGCCACACCACAGCTTCGCCGACCGCCAAGAACGCGACCGCCTCCAGACTGAATCCATGGAAGACTTCGGCTACACTGTCATTCGCTTTGGGAATGAAGACAACTGGTCGGAAATCGTGAACCGCTATCCCCACGTGTTTGGGAGACTCTCGTGAACTTTGCCGTCGGCTCTCTTGTGAAGGCCCGCGGGCGCGAATGGGTAGTACTTCCCGAATCGGAAAATGAACTGCTGGTGCTGCGGCCCCTTGGTGGAACTGACGAAGAAATCGCCGGTGTCTACCTTCCGCTCGAGGCTGTCGAATCCGCATCTTTCGCTCTCCCCAACCCGGAGCGATTGGGAGACCACCGGTCGTGTCGGCTCCTGCGCGATGCCGTACGGCTGGGTTTTCGCGCGAGCGCGGGACCCTTTCGTTCCTTCGCTCACCTTGGCATTGAACCGCGACCCTATCAACTCGTCCCACTGCTGATGGCGTTAAAGCTCGATCCGGTTCGGCTCCTGATCGCGGATGACGTGGGAATAGGCAAGACAGTGGAGGCCTGTCTGATCGCGCGCGAGCTTCTTGACCGTGGCGAGATCCAGCGCATCGCGGTACTCTGTCCGCCACAACTGGCGGAGCAGTGGCAATCGGAGATGCGAGACAAATTCCACATCGATGCTGAACTCGTTCTGCCCGGCACCGTGACGCGCCTTGAAAAGCATTGCCGTGTTGGTGAATCGCTTTTTGATATCTACCCGTTCGTGGTCGTATCCATTGATTTCATCAAGAGCGACCGGCGTCGCGGGGATTTCCTTCGTGCCTGCCCGGAACTGGTCATTGTCGATGAGGCACACACCTGCTCGTACAGCGGTGAAGGCCGCGGTGGACGACACCAAAGGCACCAGCTCATCTCCGGCCTCGCGGCTCCAGAAAAAGCCCGTCACCTCATTCTCGTAACAGCGACGCCGCATTCAGGAAATGAACAGTCCTTCCGGTCGCTTCTTGGCCTCATTGACCAAGGATTCCATAACTTGCCCGAAGACCTGACCGGTAAGCCCCACGAGAATGTTCGCCGTCGCCTGGCAGCGCATCTCGTGCAGCGCCGCCGGGCAGATATCCATCATTTTCTGAAGTCGAACACGCCGTTCCCGTTACGCGAAGAAAAGGAAGAAGGCTATAAACTGCACGACGAATACCGGCGGCTGTTCGCGCGCGTGCTGGCCTATGCGAAAGAGACCGTCCGTGTCAACGACGGAGCTCGGCACCGGCAGCGAGTCCAATGGTGGTCGGCGCTCGCTTTGTTGCGGGCCTTGGCTTCGAGCCCGGCGGCAGCGGCCGCAACGCTGCGAACGCGGGCAGCAACCGTTGACACCGAAACAGCCGAAGAAGCCGATGATCTTGGCCGTCGCACTGTCCTCGACCTCCTGGATGATACGGCCGTCGAGGCCGTCGATATCACGCCTGGCGGAGATTCCGGGCCACAGGAAGGGGGTGAGGGCGACCAGCGGCGCCGCCTCCTTGACATGGCACGACATGCCGAGGCCCTGCAGGGCAAGAAAGACCACAAGCTCCAGACGGCGATGACGATGGTGTCAGCTCTTTTGGCGGATGGTTTTCGACCTATCGTCTTCTGCCGATTTATTGCGACCGCCGACTACGTCGCTTCAGCTCTGCGTCAGGAACTGTCTGGGGACGTGGCTGTCGCTGCCGTGACGAGTGAACTGGCGCCGTCCGAACGTGAAACTCGGATCAGTCAGCTCGCCGAAACGCCATCGCATGTCCTGGTCGCCACCGACTGCCTTTCCGAAGGCATCAATCTGCAGCGTGACTTCGATGCGGCCATTCATTATGACCTGAGCTGGAATCCAACCCGCCACGAACAGCGCGAGGGGCGGGTTGACCGTTATGGCCAACCAAGTCCTAAGGTCCGTGTCGTCACGTACTACGGACTCGACAACCAGATCGACGGCATCGTTCTCGACGTCCTTCTGCGCAAACACAAGAAGATTCGCAGCTCCCTCGGCATCTCAGTACCCGTACCCGTCGATACCGAGCAAATTGTGGAGGCTGTGTTCGAGGGATTACTGCTTCGCGGCAAGCCGGGGTCCGAGGAGCAGATGTTCCTGGATTTTGAGGATTACTTCCGGCCGGCGAAGGAGGATCTGTTCGCCAAGTGGGATTTGAGCGCGGACCGGGAGAAGCGTTCGCGGACCATGTTTGCGCAGGAAGGCCTCAGCGCCGGGGTCGAAGAGGTAGAGCGCGAACTTGAAGCTGTCCGACAAGCCATCGGCTCCGGTATAGACGTGTCACGTTTCACCAAGGAGGCCCTGCTGGCTCATGGGGCCATGGTCGCTCAGAACGGAGTGGTCAAGGTCGATCTGGCCGAAATACCGCGTGGTTTGCGCGACGCGCTTGCCACGGACCGCCATCTCCTTGTCCGCTTCGAACCGCCCACGAAAGCCGGCGAACTGCTGCTGACCAGGACGCACCCTGTCGTCGAAGGACTTGCGGGGTATCTCCTAGACACGGCGCTTGACCCGCATCTTGAGAGCGTGGCACGTCGTTGCGGCACAATCCGAACGCAAGCGGTTGCTCGACGGACAACGGTGCTGCTCCTGCGCTGCCGCTATCACATCATCACGCACCAAGGTGGACAGGAGAAGCCACTCTTGGCGGAAGATTGCCTTACGGTGGCATTTGAGGGGTCGCCCGTGAATCCGGCATGGATGGAGCCCTCGGCTGCCGAAAGGCTTCTCGCCGCCCGGGCGGATGCGAACATCCAACCCGACCAGGCCGCAGAGTTCATCCGCCGGGTGAACCAGGACTTCACGGGATTGATACCCCACTTGAATGACATCGTCCGTCAGCGCGGCGATGAACTTCTCGCCGCTCACACACGCGTCCGGACTGCGGCCCGGATGCAAGGTGTCCGTCATAGCGTCGAAGCGCAGTTGCCGCCCGATGTTCTGGGCATATACGTATACTTACCTGCGCTCTCCGATGCCGGAAAGGCCGCGAGCTAGGCGATGGGCGGAAAGAACCATGACCTCTTCTTGACGATTCGTTCGGAAGGAGCGATCCTCCCGCCCGATCTACTGCAACGCATTGTCGCCGGCGACCGTGAACTGGGAGGGTTGGGCGCCGATGATTACCATTTGCCGAAAGGCGAAAAGATCAATGAGGCGACCAGCCGGGCTTGGAATCGCCTGCTCGGTGTCTGGGCCGCCTTTCGCGTCGCCATTGAGAAACTGCCGGACACTGATCCTGCAACGACAGCCACGCGCGAACGGTGGCTCCAGCCCTTTTTCCAGGAACTGGGCTATGGCCGGCTTCTGACCGCCAAGCCGATTGAGGTCGAGGGCAAGTCTTACGCTATCTCCCACGGCTGGAGCCGGACGCCGATTCACCTCGTGGGTTGCCACGTGGATCTGGATCGATCGGCGCAGCGTGTCACGGGCGCCTCCCGCAGCAGCCCGCACAGCCTTCTTCAAGAAGCACTGAACCGGTCTCCTCATCATCTCTGGGGATTTGTCACGAATGGATTTCAGTTGCGGATTCTCCGCAATAACGCAAGCCTCACTCGCCAGGCGTTCGTGGAGTTTGATCTGGAAGCCATGATGCTCGGCGAGAATTACGCCGACTACGTGCTGCTCTGGCTTATCTGCCATCAATCCCGCGTCGAAGCCGAAAACCCGAATGACAGTTGGTTGGAAAAGTGGTCGCAGGCATCAAAAGAGCGCGGTGTGCGCGCTCTCGATCATCTGCGACGTGGTGTCGAGTCGGCGATTACGGCGTTGGGCCGTGGTTTCCTGAACTGTCCAACCAACCGGGAATTGCGCGATCGCCTCAGAAATGGCGGTCTTCATTCCCAGGACTATTACCGTCAACTACTTCGCCTCGTGTATCGTCTCTTGTTTCTCTTTTCCGCCGAGGATCGCGGATTGCTGATGTTGCCGGGCGATGATCGGGCACCGGCGCGTGCGCGGTTTCTCAGCTACTATTCAACCGGGCGGTTGCGGCGGCTGGCAGAGCGCCGCACCGGAACACGGCACACGGATCTATTCGCAGCCCTTCGCCTGGTTATGACCAAGCTCGGGACCGATTCGGGCTGTTCCGAACTGGCTCTTCCTGCCCTAGGTAGTTTCTTGTTCTCGCCCCAAGCGCTTCCAGATCTCGAAACTTGCGACATCGCCAACTTTGACCTGTGCGAAGCGGTTCGTGCCCTTGCCCTCACGGTTTCGAATGGCGTCCGGCGTCCAGTTGACTACAAGAACCTCGGCGCAGAGGAACTCGGCAGCGTTTACGAATCTCTTCTTGAACTTCATCCGCAGGTCAATCTCGACGCCGCCACGTTCGAATTAAAGGTCGTGGGCGGCAGCGAGCGGAAGACAACGGGCTCGTATTACACACCCACTAGCCTGGTCGATTGCCTCCTCGATTCAGCCCTCGATCCAATCCTGCATGAAGCATCGCGGAAACCGGAGCCGGAGAAGGCCATTCTTGAGTTGAAACTCGTCGATCCGGCGTGCGGCAGCGGACATTTTCTAATAGCAGCCGCTCATCGGATCGCGAAACGGCTTGCTTCCGCCCGCACGGGCGACGAAGAGCCCGCACCGGAGTTCATCCGGAGAGCGCTGCGAGATGTGATTGGCCACTGCATTTACGGGGTCGATATCAATCCGATGGCGGTCGAACTCTGTAAGGTGAACCTGTGGATGGAAGCCCTGGAGCCGGGCCGACCTCTTTCATTCCTGGAGCACCATATCCAGTGCGGCAATGCGCTATTGGGAACCACTCCAGCTCTGCTGAATAGCGGCATTCCAGACGCCGCGTTCACGCCCCTCGAAGGCGATGACCGAGAGGCATGCACGAAATGGAAGAAGGTAAACAAGGCCGAGCGCGCGTCTCGGGCCAAGAAACAAGCGCGCTTCGATTTTGACGCACCGTGGATGAAGCTGGGCAAGATCGCCGAGGGCATTATGGCCGTAGACAATCTCGACGATGAATCGATTGAGCGAATCCACGAGAAAGAACGTCTGTACGAGCAAGCCGTTCGCTCTTCCGATTATCTGGATGGCCGGTTTCTGGCCGACGCGTGGTGTGCGGCTTTTGTGTGGAAGAAAGACAGTTTGACCGAATACCCGATTACGGAGGAGATCTTCCGCCAGATCGAACAGAACCCTGCTGCCTTTCACAATGACAAACGCGACATGAGCATCGAGATCCAACGACTGGCACGACACTACCAGTTCCTGCATTGGCACCTTAGTTTCCCGGATGTCTTCCGGCCGGCCCCAGCCGATGGAGCCCATAACAAGGTTGCTGGGTGGGATGGCGGTTTCGACATCGTACTAGGAAATCCACCTTGGGAGCGCGTCAAGCTGGTTGAAAGAGAGTGGTTCGCAACGAGAAGACCTGATATCACCGCCGCACCCAACACTGCCACCCGCCGCCGCATGATCGCTGCACTTGAGATCGAAGACCCGAGTCTCTTCGCCGCATTCGGAGACGAATTACGGCGGGCCGACGGCGAAAGCTTCCTCCTCAGAAATTCTGGGCGCTTCCCGCTATGCGGCAGGGGCGACATCAACACCTATGCGGTATTCGCCGAGACGAATAGCCTAATCCTCGGACCCGGTGGCAGGGTAGGATGCATTGTCCCTTCAGGTATCGCAACAGACAATACAACGAAGGAGTTCTTCGCCTATCTAATCAACTCGAATACACTGGTCAGTCTCTATGATTTCGAAAACGCCGTCGGTCTATTCGAAGGCGTCGGGCATGGCCGCTTCAAGTTTTGCCTGCTCACCGTAGCCGGTTCATCGCGACCAACCGAGACTACTCCAGACTTCTTCTTTTTTGCGCACCACGCCACCGATCTTGAAGATCAGAGTCGGCATTTTACTCTTAGCGCTGAGGACATAGCGTTGATCAATCCGAATACACGCACCTGTCCCATCTTCCGTTCCAAGCGCGATGCCGAAATTACGAAAACGATCTATCGCAATGTCCCGGTGTTGATCAAAGAGGGGCCACCGGAAGAGAACCCTTGGGACATAAGATTCTCAACGATGTTTCATATGTCGAACGACTCCCATCTGTTCAACACTCAGGAGCAACTAGCGTCGCAGGGGTTTCGACTTAGTGGCAACGTTTTCGAACGTAGCGGCGAGAAATATCTGCCACTCTACGAAGCGAAAATGATGTACCATTTCACGCACCGTTACGGCGACTATGCGATGCGTGCAGCGGGCAGCCAGGATAGCGAACTGCCGCGGATTCCGGCAACTAGGCTCCAAGATCCAGACT
>Ga0335074_10002041_pt1 | contig 27485 bp, 27 predicted proteins | sample Lox_Sample_23_FD_206715 | JGI IMG/M metagenome (GOLD analysis project Ga0335074, IMG submission 206715) | Soil microbial communities from Loxahatchee National Wildlife Refuge, Florida, United States - Lox_Sample_2.3 | ecosystem: Environmental > Terrestrial > Soil > Wetlands | place: USA...
AGGCAAGACTAGGCCCATATATTAATTCCTTGCTTGTCCGAACCCGAAGTCCTAGTCAACCTTGCCCTTTTACGCCTCAGTATTTTACCCTTAGGTGATGTGCTCATATACTGACGTTGAGACCTTCGGAACTCGACACATTTTTAGGAGCTTTAACCTTGCATATCTACTTACTCATATACCACAAAAATGTTTAGCTGCTCGGGATATTCTCAGAGATAAGGTTTGTCATATTTGTCTATTGCAGGGTCGGTCCATCTTATAGCATACAAAATTGAAGACAAATGATTTAGTTAGCCAAGCTCTAGATTGAGTTTGAACTACAGTTCAAGCTCATTACTTTGGTTCTGCCACGGAGCTCGCATGAGGAGCTTGCCGTATACTTGCTGCATGTGCCTCATCAACGGATATCTCATCGACATCCATGCTATCCAGAGTGCTCGACTTGTTTGCTGTGTCGTTCATGGTAGTTGATAACAAGTTAGACATCCCTCCTTTCTCTTGCATTTCGTCGCTCGTTGCCTGGCTTTCTGACTGAGCAACGGCCTCAAAAGTCAAGCCAGCCAGCTCGTTCGGATCCTGGCCCATGATAACGTCATGGGACTCACTGCCTCGAGGAGTGATCGATTCGCCGCTCGATTCATAAGAAGACGCTGGCCAGCCATGTCCATTTGACCGACCGTCATCGGATCCATTAACTTCTTGATGGCTGATAATGATACCATCATCGCGAAGCGGACTTCTTCCACCCCATCTAGGCTGCTCCATGTATCTAGGCGGGGCTTCCACTGACCCTTCCGAGCTCTCATCATATTTGCGCTTCCCAGGGGATACCGGTGATGCCACCGAGCTTTGAGAGTCTTGTAGCTCGATATTGTTTGGAAATTCTGCACTAAATGCAAGATTATCGGCTCGAACAAAGGCCTATCTAGAAGTTAGGATGTTAAGCCGGGAGTATTCCAGATTGAGCTGACCTCTAAAGAGTCAGGCAAAGGCCTTACAGGCTCCGCCATAGCTCTTTCACTTGCGTATATCACTACGGTGGTTTTACTCTCCGTCATCGCTGCGATGAGGACATCTTCTAGCGTGACTTTCTACATTATACAGCCTCGTCAGCACAGTTTTACTTGGCTGTATCACGAGAGGAGCAGATACACGTTACATACCATTACTGTGACCGGTTTTGCATCTTCCATGGCATATTTAATCTTCCACCATTGATCTCCGCAAGGTTTGGAGTCGGTTGCATCGAGGTCCATATCGATAAGATCAGGTTCGGCTTGCCTTCGGAGGTATGTAATTTCATTAGTGGTACTCACCCCGCAAAGCTTGTATTTGTGCAGTTGCGGCTGATTAGGGTCTCTGTGATCTTGGGTAAACAACTTGGACAGGTCATGAAGGCTGGCGAGAGCTTTCTGCTTCTCTTCATCAAGGGCTATGAGAATGGTTAACATTTTACCGCGAGCTTCTGTGGAAATTACTTGCCTTCTAGTTTCCTATCAATGCTCGCCATGACTTTTTGGAGCTCTGCTGAAACATCGATCTTGTCACCGACTCGCGGCTCAGCATTCATATCCGTATCAATGCTATCAAAGTCAATACCATTGACAGCATCTTCAACGGTCGGCTCGGCATCATGCATTAGCGAAAGATTGAAAAGTTCCTGCACCCTCACCCGCTTCCCACTGGGAAGAGTAAAGTATCTAAGCATAGATTCCAGATCACAGAGCTTCATCATAGTCTCCCTGATTTTCTCCTTTTTCCTCCGCATGTCGAGTGCAGCTTCTCTGGCTGGCTCAAGATAGCGGTCGGGAAACCAGAGTTCTGGGATGCTGACGCTTCTGCTCAATTCATTTCCCACGAAGCGAAAGCCAACAACATCAGCAACATGAGTTAGATATGGGCTGGTGCCAAGATCGAGACTCGTGTGGTTCCAAAGAATTCTGTCGGTTAGATCATAGATAGTTGCATACTCATCAGATTCATCGATATTTGGTAGATTAAGATCGAGAATGGCAAAGTCTGTTGGATCCGTCTCCAAACCTTCAGTTAAGGCATCTCCAGTGGGCTGAATTGCTTCGCTGAATATGGAAGTTATAGCTGGATTATCTCTTTGAGCATATTTCCAGGCCTCGAAGAATTTGCCCTCTATATCGCGTGCTGGGGCCCTTTTAACGAAGGCCAAATTTGCAAGTGGCTCTGCTGACCCGTAGCTTCTATCCGTCTTATCCAGGAAGGCCATAAGGCGCTGGAGCTCATTAAACACTTCTTTGCCTTCGCGGCTCATAACACTATCTGATTGGCCTCCGCCAACCAATTTGCGGGCCTCCCTGATACGACCTATAGCTTTTCCCGTCCACCATTCTGGATCATGCCCATAGTCGGGTAACAGGTCTGCTCTTCGGAGAAAAATTTCACGAGCCAGGGGTATCTCATGATAGATTGTTAAAATGGAGGCTAAGCGGTTGCCATCTGCGCTTGGCTTCAAGAATGCCGGAGCATCATCCTCTCGTTTGCGATCCTCAGCATCCGGATGCGAACGAGCTTCCTGAGTTGAAAGGACCATTTGCCACTCGCTCTTGTTGTAGTTCTCCCGAGTCGCGGGACCAAAGTGAACCCCGTTCGGATATGTGACGCCGTATTCTTGTGGAGGCAGCCCGCATTCTTGAGCTGATTCAGCGAGAGCTTTCCGAAGTGTTGCATCTTGAAACTCATTCGGCATCATCCTCATTTCTGAATTCACTATAGCGCCCAGTGTTAGTACATGGAAAGAGAACAACCTATGTCGAGCTTACCATCCTGTTGCCGGTCTGCCAGAGACACTGATCGACCTGATGGTGACTTGTTGCTCGTCCGAGATGGAGGGCGAGAAAGTGTGCCACTCAAGTAGTTACCTGTGCCATGGTCATCTAGACATTGGACCTGGAATGCTAGGCGTTGAGAATTAGTACTTTCACTTCAAATACCAACCGGTCGAAATGAGAAGCTTTATGCTCACAACTTCCAGCTTTATTATTCGATCCATCTCGGTCGCAGCTGAACTGGTTCTCGTCCCACGCATCCTGGAGAAATGATACGTTAGCTGCGACTTTCTAAAGCTCCTGTATTTCTGCACAGATCTTACCGGATTGGTACCAGGATTGTCAAAGTATTCGTTCGAAGCTTGAGTAACGTCGTTGTTATTGCCCTATTAGAAGTATGAGCGCTAAATCAGATGAGGACCTGAGCTTTGCGCCACACCTTCAACCTCGAGATAGCCTCAGATCTGCTGATATTAGTCAAGTTGCACATCAGCTCAATGGCCTCCTCGGTGGGTTGGGCGGCCATGGCAGCGAACAGTCGTCAGCCCGCCAGAGGCGAGGCCTGGCTGCTGGCGGGTCAAGGTTGTTCTATAAAGGCCTTGTCGTACATCCACGCCTTACGTAGATGAGCACAAGCTGCGCAGATATCATAAAGATAGGAAGTGAGTGTCTACCAACAACTGTGAGTTCACTTAAGGTTATTTGTAGTGAAAGAAACCTACACGTTAGTGTGGAGCTCGTTCTCGCGAGATGCATATCTTGCATGGCTCATCCTTGAACCTTGCAGCTGATAGTGTCATCCTAACATTCTACCCCAAATGCATGTGCAACAACTCCTCTACGTTCATTTGCACGACTATAATATATAACAAGTGTCTCTTCACAATATTTACATCATTTTTGCTTTGCGCGGCTGGCTGCTTACTCCCGTCACCTGGCCGCAATCAGCTGTTAAAAATCCTTGAATACAACATCTCATGCCTGCCAATCCACAGATCCATAACTGGTACACATTGGCCAGCATCTTCAATATTTGTTTTCCATTCATTGCCAATAGCTTTAGTTATGCCATCCTGTATCTCGACACTTGCCAAGAGCTTTTGTGCCTGATAAGGTCCGAATATACTTGCCCGCACAGCCGCAGACAATAGAGCTTTGATATGGCTTAACATGAAAACATAGGCGGTTTGTTGCAGACTTATTCCTAGAGTGCAAGCAATAGCTCCAAACAACGGGGCGAGGTGGGCTGATACAGGAGGGATTTCATCTATAGCTGCCGGAGATGTTGATGAAGTTGAGCGCAGAGTGGATGTAAAGGACGATACAGCTTCAATTGCAGTTTCTGAGCATCCTTGAGGTATAGAAGTACGGAACGAACGGTCCCAGATGGAGAGCAAGGCTCTTCCCTGGGCTACAGAAGCCCGCCGCCCCACAGTACACATGATTGCCGCATCAATAGAGTCATCGAGATCCACTAAATCGATAGGATTCCGGTGAGCAGCTAGCACGAATGGTAATGTTGTAGACGCATACGAGGCGAGTGAGAATGTAAGGAAGTCTGCGAAAGAAAACGACGACCGAGTATGTGCGAGATACGACTCTAGTCCGCTACTGAAAGCAAAAGAGCCAAGAGGCAATGCTGAGTCTGCCAGTAAAAGGAGGAAGTGATCCGCTGATGGAGTCCTTGACTCTGTGCATTATCAGTACCCGTGCCAGAAAATATATCGTTCAGTTCCTACTGATTGATTCTATCGGCCTAGTTGTGACCAATTGTTCGCGCCGCAAATAACTGAGTCTCGCCCTAGCTGCGTTAAGGCGCGCTTCAAGTTCAACAATCTCATCTTCAATACTCTGCGGCTGCGTTGAGTCGACTTCGTAGGTCATTGGATTCGCACTTGAAATGTGATTCCGCATTACTGTGATATTGGGAAGGCTGCCAGATTAGCGCGGAAGTTGCCGGATTGTTCAGCCTCGCCTCAGCGCTTTTACCCACAGATGTTCTCAAGTCACGAGAACCCAGACGCATAGAAACTGAAATACCCACTGAACAATGCCCATATAACCTGTGTGAGGATACGTAGCTGCGGCTACGGTGTCCTCTTTGGTTTTCCAACTTGCTATAAGCGCTGGAGTCATATCTCGAAAATGGCACCCACCAACCCTTGGAATAACGTGAAAACGAAGCCCATAAAATCCTCTGAGTCCAGTTTTCCCGGCCTAAAGCCAGCAGCTAGTACTGAAGCGAAGCCTCTGTATGAGGATATACAGGATGACGAGCTGATTGCACTTGAATCAATATACGGTGAGGATTTCCAGAGGTTGGAAACGAAAGGCGGAGCATGGAAGGTGAGACTTTCAAAACTTTCATATTGTAATAGAGAGCTTATAGCGCCACAGAAATCAGAGCCATCCTTCAGCATTCGTATCAAATCTTCGGATGATGAACTGGCTGTGACGCTGCGTGTTGTTTTTGTGGCTACTTATCCTAAATCGCCCCCTCTTCTTTCTTTGAAAGATGATGGTGACCTCCGTGATGGAACAAAGTACAAGCTTCAGAAAGTTGTTGAGACCAAGCCAAAAGAAATGGCAGCCAAAGAACAAGTAATGATTATGGACATTGTTGATGCACTACAGGAAATTCTTGAGGATGCAGCAAAAGCCAAAGCTGCTGGTAAGGATTTACCAAGTCTGGAAGAAGAGCGGGCTATCCACGAGATGGCTGCAGCACGGATGGCGAAGGAACAAGAAAGGGAGGAAGAGAAAAAACGGCAGGATGAAACGAGAGAGGAGGAACGAATCTTAAGTACTATGGTACAAGATGAGTTGAACCGACAGAGAGCGAAAGCTAAAGAAGCAAAGAAGAAGAACAAACCTCCCACCGCGAGTAAGGAGCTTTTTATTGACGAAGACGTAGAGGAGCTAAGGGAGCGACTCATTTTCGACCAACCTCTGACTTTGATGGACGAGGACAATAACCCAAGGCTCTTCCAGGCTGTTACCGACAAAATCAGAATACGCCACGGACCAGTATCGGACTGTTACACTGTAAGACCCATCTTGAAAGGCAGCCACTCAGTATTATTGGCTCTTAAACAGACGGACCTCCGCTGCTACGGAAACAAAAACTCGCAATTCAAAGCCCATCTGAGAAACCTTGAATCAGTCCTTGAAGCCGTGAAGAAAACGAAGCATCGGAACTTGTTGGAGATCTTCGACTTCAAAGTTCAGAAAAATATGGAAAACGATGATGTTTCTGATAGCACCTGGACTGTTAGTATATTGAGCGAGTATGCTGAAAAAGGTTCTTTGGAAGAACTCTTAGACATCGCCGGTGGATTAGGCGTGGAGAGAGTTCGAACCTGGACTATTGAACTTCTTGATGCTTTGCGCTATTTACATGACCGCGGTATTGTGCATCAAGATTTGACTGCCTCAAACATACTGCTGGTGCGATCTTCCTCTGGTGATATCACAGCAAAGCTCTCCGATGCTGGTTTCCAACATCAACTCTATGATTTACAAAGTGCTGGTGCTGTTAATACCTTGACAGTGGCGAAATCGGTATATTGGCTGCCGCCTGAGAATGCAAATGCCACCAATCCTCAATTCACCCAAAAGACCGATATCTGGGATTTTGGAATTGTGTTCTTGCAAATGATCTTTGGTTTGGGAGTGCTCCAGAAGTATGCTTCCCCTAATCGTGTCACGGAGGCTCTAAACCTGTCCGAGCCCCTGAATGAAATATTGCACAAATTCTTTAAGGAGGACCCTAAGAAACGTCCGCGTGCATTCGAGTTGAGTTCTTCCGAGTTTCTTGCCACAGATGCGCCAATAATGGCAGATGATTCTTCTATGTTCATGTCTAGGCTTGGTTCGATGACATCCATCATGCCTACGACTTCCGGCCGACCGAGACATGACTCTATGAATGCTAGCGTTCCTTTCTCAAGGTTCAAGGAGGACTTTACTGAAGAAGGACGCCTTGGGAAGGGTGGGTTCGGAGAAGTTGTAAAGGCACGAAAGAAACTTGATGGGCAGTTTTACGCAATCAAGAAGATCACGCAGAAGTCATCAGCCAGTTTAACGGAGGTTCTGAAGGAAGTTCGTCTTCTCTCGCAGCTCAGCCATCCATATGTGGTGCGTTACTACAACACGTGGACCGAGGAAGTGCCTGAAATTTCCGACAATGATGAGGATACAATCTCAACACTCGAAGAATCGGCCAGTGCGCTATTCTCATGCCCAAATATCGAGTTCGGGGCTAGTACTGGTGGCCTCGACTTCATTAGCTCGTCTGGCTTTCCTGCCGTAGAATTTGGCTATGCAAGTGATGAGAATGCGATTTTAGATGAAGACGATGAGACAGAAACAGAGGAAGACGATTCCACAAGCCAAAGTCATAAAAATATTGCTGGACTAAATGCACCCGATGGCAAGAAGCTTGCACTGAAGCGAACAAGATCCGATTCGCGCTTCCAACGGTCTACTAGGACTGTGTTATATATCCAGTAGGGCTCTACATTTTTCTTTCAGATGTTATAAGTTTGTCTCTATTTCTTGCAGAAGTGAACCCTCTCCTAGGGAGCTCCTAAGTCAATACTGTAAACATTTTTCTGTGACTGACGTTGACATAGGATGGAGTATTGTGAAAGACGCACTCTCCGTGATCTCATCAAGCGGGGACTTTACAAAGACGGGGACGAGATCTGGCGAATATTAAGACAAACATTAGAAGGACTTGTCCATATTCATGGCCTAAACATTGTCCACCGGGATCTCAAGCCAGAAAATATCTTCATTGATGGCGCTCTTAATGTAAGGATAGGCGATTTCGGACTCGCAACGTCACAATATTCTGTGCCTGATAGGGTGAACAATGCTCATGGTTCACATAATATGACAACATCTATCGGTACAGCCTCATATGTGGCTCCTGAGGTGCAATCTTCGGTTGGCACCTACAACAGTAAGGTGGACATGTATTCATTGGGTATCATTCTTTTCGAAATGTGCTATCCTCCAGTTGTGGGCATGGAACGAGTACAAGTTCTTGGAGGCCTCCGACAAAAACAGCCTACCCTTCCCATTGACTTCAATCTTGTGGAAAGAGCCATACAAGCAGATATCATCTTGTCTCTTCTTGATCATAATCCAAAGGAACGCTATAGCAGCTCTGGTTTGCTTCAAAGTGGGAAACTGCCTGTACAGATGGAAAGCGAAACGATTCGGCAGACACTAGCCGGTTTATCTGACCCCAAGTCTCCATACTATCAAAAGATGATGGCTGCTTTGTTCTCGCGACCAACGACTCAAGCCAAAGACTTTGCATGGGATATGGACGACTCAACAAATCCGGCTGTTCATGATCTCATGCTCCAGAGTACTGTCAAGCAGAAACTTGCCTCAATTTTTCGAAGACATGGAGCGCTTGAGGCTTCGCGAACCTCTCTTTTCCCTCGATCTGGTCATTATGGACCGAATGCTGTGCAGTTACTTGATTCGAGTGGTACTCTAGTTCAATTACCTTATGATCTAACTTTGCCATACGCGCGGTCCGTTGCAAAGCATGCCCCACCTATAGGACGCTCTTTCACGTTCGGTCGTGTATATCGTGATAAAAGTGGAGGTCAGCCACAATCGTTTGGTGAGGTTGACTTTGATATCGTATCTGACTCACTTGACTTGGCATTAAAAGAAGCCGAAGTAATAAAGGTTATGGACGAAATAATTAAGGAGTTTCCGTTTCTTGTAGCATCTCAGATGTGCTTTCATATCAACCACTCTGATTTATTAAACCTCATATTTGAGTTCTGTAGGATTGAGGTTGACATGAGGTCAGCTGTGGCTGAAGTGTTGAGTAAGCTTAATGTTCAACAGTGGACGTGGCAGAAAATAAGAAACGAGCTGCGTTCACCTCTTATTGGTGTCGCTGCGACGAGTCTGGACGACCTTCAGCGATTCGACTTCAGAGGTATGGTTTACAGTTTCTATATTATCTCGAGCTTCAATCTGTTGTATACTTTTAAGAATTTCTTACGGCTTTTTACATGCGATCACAGCTTAGGCTGCACTCTACCAATCTTGATTTAGTGGACAGACGCTAAGTGCTATTAGATACGCCAGTAAAGGCTTTCCAAAAGTTGAAATCAATTTTTGAAGGCACGGGTACTTTCGAAAAGGCGTCATCCGCAATCGCTCATCTCAATGAAGTAATAACTTATTTGAGGAGATTAGAAGTTCGTTCAAAGGTCTTTATCAACCCCCTGAGCAGTCTGAAGGAGAAATTTTATAGAGGGGGCATTTTATTTTCCTGCCTGTACAACTCCAAACGCCGAGATGTCTTTGCCGCTGGAGGCCGTTATGATAGTCTTATCCGCGAATATCGCCCAAGGATGGGTAATCAATCAGAAGACCGCCATGGAGTAGGATTCAGCTTGGCATGGGAGAGACTGTCCACGTCCATGGCTCGGTTCCAGAAATCAAGCTCCAAAGCCTTTCTCAAGAAAACAGATGACGAATTGAACGGACTTTGGGCAATTAGAAGGGTAAGTGATGCAATTTTGATAGCACTTTTTCATGAGGCCGCATTACTGACTCTACGAAGTGTGACGTGCTTGTGGCAAGCTTTGATGCCTCGGTCCTCCGTTCTACGGGGATCGAGATTTTGAACCAGCTCTGGGCAAATGACATCAGCGCCGAGCTTGCTGTCGACTCACGCTCCCCTGAAGACCTTCTCTCCAAATACCGTGATGACCAACACTACTGGATTGTTATCATAAAACAGGACTCCATCCTAAAAGTCAAGACCATGGGGAGGAAGGAAATACAAGATGCAGATATTACAATATCGCAACTTCTGCCGTGGTTGACAAGTGAGATCCGGGATCGGGATCAACGGGATGGTATCTCTGATCGAGTCAAGTTAGTACGCCATACCAGTCAATCCAATGCAAGTAGTGCTGTTGAGAATGAGCAAGAAGTTCGCCTACTTGTCGCTCAAACAAAATCCAAGAAGAGTAACCGACGCAATCTCGTCGAACAAGCCCAAGTTCGAGCCGCATCTCTTGTACATTCTTTCCTCGATGGCCCGATACTTGTCATAGAGACCACCGATCATGTCTTGGACCTCATAAAAGAGACAAGACTTTCGGATGCGGACAGCTGGAGGAAAGTCAGTCAGAGTGTGACTACTGCGGAGAAAAGATATATTGGGGAGATTCATGACGTGATGAAGAACCTAGCATTCTCGAACAAAGACAACACGAGGAACTCTTTCATATATAACTTTCGGACGGGCGCTTGTATTTACTACGACTTGGGGGCGTGATACTGTAGTGGACTGGTTTGGGTAGTAGGAGTTGGAAAGGAAAATGTCGGTTCAGGATTAAATCTAACTAGTGGCATTACATGATTTCATAAGGTTTAGAAACAATACAGTTTTGTACAAGGGGTTGTCAACGCAAGGCTGAGAAGGCTGAAAATTCACTAAGCGAACGTGCCTTCCGTTTGTGATCCTTGTCAAATGCAGTAAACAAATCGACAACCGACTCTCACTGACAAAACAAGACATAACAATACCTACAACAATTGCCCACCACGTCATGCAGCATGCTCTATTTCATTTATGATATTCTGAAGTGTTCAATACAGTCAGAATGCTCGATTGGTTGTTAGGGCGGCCAAGGGAAGACGCGCAGCGCGACGAGGGTATGTTCAACCTTTAGAGCATTTGGAGTCGATCTCTATTTTTATCTAATTTACTGAATTCTATATCAACAGATGATAATGACGCACCTGAAACTCCAGCACCCGTATTCGCCGCGCGTGCCTTCAAAAGTGCGCTATTCGGCACACCAGCTTACCGCGATGAAGATGATCTTGACAAACCACGAGAAGCCATAGATATGAATGGCAGAATCCGACTAGGAGCCCAAGCATCTGGTGAATCGTCACCTACAAAGCCACAAGGTATCCTACTCACACCAGGAACTGCGACATTTCGACGAAAGACAGTATCATTCGGAGCTGGCGTAGTTGATAACGAAGGAAAGGACGCGATTGGCAGGAGCGGCGTGCCTAATGACTGTCCTGGAAAGTTCCCCAGTCCATATACACCTAAGGTCGATGAAAATCTGGAGCCAGCACGTCGAACAGCCTTGACCAAGACTCTGGAAGCAGCTCGTGGTGGGCAAACCAAGAAATCTAGCTCAGCCAAGAGCGCTGCTCCCGCTCCAGCAACATCTTCTTTGGATTTGGATTTCAAAATTTTACCTAAGAGCGCAACTAGCTCTAACGCAGATGTTCAGAGTTTAGGTGTTGTGCAATCGAAAACCCCCAAGACAAATGCGACCAACAGCGTACATTCTAGTACGATAGAAAATTTTGATGGCGACATGACGCTTGATCTTGCTGAGCCGCATTCACACTCAGGTCGATACTGGAAGTCTGAATATGACCGATACCATAAAGAGGCTATAGCAGAGATGAAGAGACTTGTAAAATATAAGCAATTAGTGAAGTCTTACGCCAAAAAGAAGGACGCTGAAGCGATTGACTTGGGAGAAAAGCTAAAGGAGCAACAACAGAAGGTGGCGAACATGGAAGGCAAAATATCTGAGCTAGCGGCACAGATTGTAAATAGTCGTTTGAATGGCCGGGAGAACGAGAATCATGATTTGATTAAGGATCTGGCTCGACAAATAGCCCTTGCAAGGGGGTACGGGAACAAGACGGGCGAGTTTCAAGCTGCTTTATCAGAGGGCCATGCTCGATTAGATCACCAAGGCAACCGAAGAGGCCAGAGGCATACATCAGCAAGCGCAGCGCAAACACCCAGTGAGACTGACCTGGAATTGAACAGAGCCGGCGAACAGCATGCAGAAATGGGTTCGCTGCGAGACGAGATGCATAGCCTACGGCTGAACCTTTCGATGGCCGAGAAAAAGGTCTCTAGGCTTCAAGATGAGAACGTCAAATTAGCAAAGGACCTAGCCGAAGTGAGTGAAGAGCTGGATAAAAGTGAAAAACGCCGCCATTCAGCTGAAGTCCAGAGTCATGAACGGGCTCTTTTATTGGAAACCATTCAGAAGGACTATGATAGGCTGAAGGAGTTGGCAAAGTCTCAACGTAGAGATGCAGAAGGTCTATTGAAGAAGCGTCATGACCAGGCAGTCAAATTGAAGAAGGAGATTAGATCACTCAAAGGACAAGCTGCAGGATCGACTCCAGATACTGCTAATCAAGTCACTTCCCGTACCCACAACGAAATTAGCGCTTACGTGAAGGAGGAAGTTTCAGAAGCTGGGAAGCCCGGAAAAATCGCACATGTGGAGGACTTGATGTCATTTGAGACTCCGCCTAAATCAGACCGCCGCAGCATTAGGTCGTATGGTAAATTGGATAATGATGGTCTACAACAAAGAGCTCGGGAGACTGTAGGAGCGCCTCAACTTCAATCATCCACTGGTACTTGCCATGACAATTATGTACGGACCAAGACAGGCGATAGCGAAAACAATCATCTTCTCGACAGTAAAATTCCAACCCTGGGCCGCTCCACAGAAAAGTTTGAGAGTATACAGCAAGAAGATGCTCAAACGGATAGAAGTGTCCCTAGGCACAGCAACATGACCTCCAAGCACATGGCATTGTCTGAAATCATCAACAATGCAAAGGTAGATCATTCGCCAGTTCGAGATCAGTCATTACCAGCGAGTCAACTCAGTGCGAGCTTCCAGGAACGCTTTTCGAGCCCGTCTTTGAACACACCCGGCCCCGCACCGCCATCCTCAGAGCCTTCTTTAGCCTTAGCACCCTGTTGGAGGATACAAGACAGGCGTGGTACAGACAGTCCACGGCCTTCTATGTTCAATATCCCGCCTAGCCCACCGAAGCAAGGGCTCCCACGCCCACGATCTTCAGTTATAGATGCATGTGAACGCCACAATGGTAATGCGCCGTCTAGCAGGATGTCGAGCATGAGCTCTAGGACGCGAATAGCACTATCTTCAGACCGAGCCGCTGCAGCGAAAGCTAGACTGGAACAGAAGAGCGCCGAGAAAAAAAGGGCGCAGGAAACACTCGAAAATAAAGAGAATATTCGGGATTAATCACCATGGCGTGTATATATCATAGTTTTATGAGTAGACTTTTTTAGTCGCTGAGATAAGCAATCAAAACTTTTTTTCCCCTTGGCTGTAAGGCTGTGTGGCGAGGCTTGGAGCACAGAGACAGCATCTGAACTGACGTCCAGGAGAGAAGCCATGTAAACTACATAGAATGGGCAGCTCTTCTATCAATACCCTCAATGGATTAAGTTTTGAATTTTCCACGTAATACAGGACAATTGACACAATCAGGCGACAGTAGTCCTGGCAGTTGTAGGCAGATTTCAAAATATTGGCCGAACAATGGAGGTAGCCTTATCGTCGGCCTTGCCGTACCTCACACCCTGCAGGGCGGTGGCGGCGCGCTAAAAGGGGATGCCGGCCCCCGTCAACAGAAAGACTCAAGTCAACACCCGAATCTGCCTCGTCTCGTGCCTTCTCTCCTTCTCTCTCAAACATCGCGGTCAACATCAACCTCGACCACTGGGTTGCGTTTTCTTTTCAACTTCTCCGCCGCTCTGGTTTGCCACCCTACTTCGTGCATCCTCTGCCAGCCACTAACTGCTCGAACTAGATTCCGGATATCTCTTCTCAACAACAGTTCCTGTTGTGGAAGGCCGAACTCTTGATCTCACTATCACATAATAAGATATCTCCCTGAGTCCCTATTCTCAGTCGTGCAAAATGGCCGCGTCTTTAGCTGCGAAGACTCGGCTCATGAGCGAGTTTAAAGTGCTTCAAAATGAGAAATGGGTGAACATAGAGGTAGGGGAAAGAAAGCCAAACCAGCAGACCGTGTGCATGCTAACAACTATACCTAGCTAAAGGAAGAGAGTATTTTCAGGTGGTCTATAGCCTTGATGGTTATCAACCCGGAAAGCTATTACAATGGCGGTTATTTCAAGGTAAAGGCATCGAGTACCGTTTGAGTCACGGCTGAGGCTAACGGTATGTTTCAGGCCGAGATGACCTTCACGAATACGTACCCATACAGCCCACCCACTTTCAAATTCAACCGCCCGATCTACCATCCCAATATCTACCCAGATGGCAAGCTCTGTATCTCGATCTTGCACGCACCAGGGGCAGATGAGATGTCCGGTGAGTTGGCCACGGAGCGCTGGTCACCATTGCAAGGCGCAGAGTCCGTCCTACGATCCGTCCTTCTTCTTCTTGACGACCCCGAAGTCTCTTCTCCCGCCAACGTTGACGCTGGCGTGTTATACCGCAAGGACAGGCAGGCGTATATTCAGAAGGCTAAGGAAGATGTGGAGCAGTCCAGGCAGGACATTCCCGCAAACTTTTCTATGCCTACAACGCTCGAAGAAGCCCCTCCGGAGAAACCTATGGACGATGAAGATTTCTGGGCTGAGTCTGACGCCGAGGATGACTTTGGAGGCAGTGACAGCTCCGGAGATGATGCTGAAGACTTTGATGAAGATGGCAACGAGGACCAGGACTTTGAAGAAAGTGGTGAGGAAGAGCAAGGAGGAAATTCATAGGCTAGTCGCCGGCCTCTCCAACCAAAGGCCTATTCCTCAAACAAAATTACAATTCCTCTGTCCTTGACATCAGTAGATCTCTACCGATCAAAAAACATACAGTCACACCACTCAACTGGCTATACAGCATGTTTCCTACATCATATTTCAAAGCATAGCGGGGTGGTCTCGGATCGGATCAAAGCTGGCGTACTCTTTCACTCGATTTGGACCATACCTTGTTCATATTGACGGCGTTTAGAGGTTAGGTAGGCTAAGGCGGCAGCACGGTATCGGGACTGGACTTTGCATTCACATACATTCAGATAATGTAGGCGTTCAGCTCGGCATCCTCTATGGATGAAATGAACCCGATATCTTGCACTTTAAATATAAGACCGCTGATCTTCCAAAAGATGCCCTTAATGCAACTCCTTTATTATGACACTAGGGTGATATGCTTGCCTGCGGCAATCCGCCTGTTTAATGGTTCGCATTTTGCGCAATATATCTCGCACAGGCTATGTCTCTATCATGCCTCCACAGCAGATATACGATCCTTCATAAGACCTTGACTTAACCTCATCTCGCAACACGCTAAGCTCTCTATCTCATAATTCCTTGTCTCCATGCCAACTCCTATTTCCTTTTCTGCATGTGGTGATTCCACCACGACACCTTGATATCAATGTCAATGCGACTGCACGACCTTTATGGAAAGCGCCGAGTGTAGCCCACCAATGATGTCCCGAGACGGATCATAATATGTATTATAGCATGATGCAGAATTGACGCTTGTCGGCTTTGCTAGAGAAGATTCCTCGATTGTAGTTCATACATCCCATTGACTCCCTGGTAATCGTGGATCCCATAAACGCCAGAAACTCTGCGTGAAAATGCATCAATCGCTGTCACTGTCATAAGCCACAAGCGGCCCCGAAGGAGCAGCCTTCGCCGGCTTGGAGGTAAACGACCCCTGTGCACTCTTCAACGCTGCCAGCGTACTATTCGAGAAAATCCCCGCGCTCTTTGGTTCCTGCGCAGGCTCAGGCTCAGGCTCAGGCTCAGCGTACGCACTCCCCACCTCTCCACCCTCAATCATCAACCTCTGCTCATCCTCCAGCTCAAAGCCCTCCCTCCCAAGCGGATTAACCGCATTCCTCCCCCTCGCAAAATAAACATCATCCGGCGCCTCATAGCCCTCCAGTCCAAACCCCCCCTCGATCTTCTTCCTCTTCCTAGCTTCCGGATCGCGGCCTTCGATTTCCGCTACGAATTCTCCTGGAAGGGCGCGCCGGATGGCTTCAGCGGCTTGCTCTTCAATCCTGCGGGCTTCGCGTGCTTGCGCCATCGGGTTCGGGTCTGCGGTCGCCCAGCGCACGTTGAGGATTTCGCTGTGGTCGAGGGATTGGTGCGCCATGGCTTCTTTGGCGAATTGCGCGTTCGCTTCGTTGGTATAGGTTATGAATGCTACGCCGCGGGTGTTGAGGACTCGTACTAGTGGGCGATGTTAGCACTAAATGCGCATGGTAAGAGATCTGGGGAATGGAGAGGACTTACTTCGCTCAATCTGGCCCCATTCTGCGAAATGGCGCGCGACGATCTCTTCGATGTCGTCGGTGACGTGTATCCTTCCGACGTATATTGTCCGGTTCTGACGCATAAAGCTCCCTACGCCGCCCATATCGTCTCTGTAGTCACTGTGCTTGTCCCTTCCAAACACATCCACGTTCGGATTGAACATATCGTGTATTCCTGGTAATCTGTGAAGGTATTCGCACTCCTGGCCCTTCGGACAGATGCCACGGGCGAAGAACAGGCAAAAATAGGAACCAGGTACTTTGTCAGCTTTAGTGTATCCACTGTCTTTCGCGACATTGCATCGGCCCGCAGCGGCAGTCTTGGAGAGATATTTATCTTCGCGGTCGCCGCCTGACCATTTGTTGTACCAGATGTTAAAGATTGTGCCGGTTTGAGGAGGCGGCTCAGATTTCATGGTTGAGGGATCCACTTGGGGTCTTGCCGGCCTTCTCTTCTTCCGAATAATCTTTTTAACTTTTCTTTCTCCTGGCGCAGAGACTTCTTGAGAAGTTGTGGCGAGCGCCGTCGACGTCTCTTCGGGCTCCTCATCCGGAGGCGCCACCATGGGCGGTGCTGGTAATTCTACTTCAGCCATGTTGAACACTGCAGTTGAACTGTTGTGTCAAGCTGAAGGTTTTTGATTATAAAACCCCTTGTTGAAGTTCGCTGGGCTCTTCTGAGGCGGTTGTGGTCAATAGGAGCTTTGCGCCACAACCTTAATTTTTTCGCAAGGCTCAATTCTGCCACGATGTGCCGCATCCCAATTCAGAACTTTTCGTAGATCCAAGATCTTTACGCTGTGTCGATTGACCACTGGACGTGCTAAACGTCCATATTTATTTAATTCATTACACATTCTGTTCTCTAGTCTAGCAGTTAAAGAACTCAAGATGGTGAACATCACAGAGAAAATCAAAGAGTCACGTGTTATCAAACTTCCCCGGGGTCCACGCTAATTTCTTTACAGGATCGAGGAGGAGATGAGGAGGACGCAGAGTGAGTATATAGTCATTACTTAATGATATCCATCCTCACCTTTGAGCAGAAAATAAAGCTACTGGTATGTTGTATTCCGGTAACGCAAGTATTGTGTTTAAAGAACTAATGATTTTCAGAATATCACTTGGGCCTGCTGAAAGGGTTAGTGAGAAGGCTTGCATCATCAGTGAGCTTTGGCGTTCTAAAAATAATGCAGAAAACTCGCTCGGTATCGAGCACAACTCCTTGAGCCAGGACCTGGAGCTGGTGGCGGAGGAGGAGCCGGCTTTGATGTCAGCAAAAGCGGTGATGCCCGGATAGCTCTAGTTGGATTCCCTTCAGTTGGGAAATCGACATTCCTGTCGAAGATCACCAAGACCAAGTCTGAGGTGGCAGCTTATTCTTTTACCACTTTGACCGCGATTCCTGGTGTGTTGGAGTATGGAGGTGCCGAGATCCAAATCCTTGACTTGCCTGGTATAATTGAAGGTGCTGCTGAGGGCAAAGGGAGAGGAAGACAGGTCATTTCAGCGGCGAAGACAAGTGATCTTATTCTCATGATACTGGACGCAACAAAGAAAGCCGAGCAGAGAGCGTTACTTGAAGCGGAACTGGAAGCCGTGGGAATCAGACTAAACAGAGAACCACCGTAGGTTATTTCAGATTTCTTAAACTCAGACCAAAGTCGCTGACACGTTTAAGAAACATTTACTTGAAACCAAAGACCGCTGGCGGGATGAAGATCACTTTCCAAAACCCACCTAAGAACATAGACCAGAAAATGGTCTATAATATACTCCGTGACTATAAGATGTTGAACTGCGAAGTTCTTGTCCGGGATGAAAACGTTACTGTCGACGATTTTATTGATGTGATCATGAAAGATCACCGGAAATACATCAAATGCCTCTACGTCTACAATAAGATCGACTCAGTCTCAATCGACTTCCTCGACAAGTTAGCCCGCGAGCCACAAACCGTGGTTATGAGCTGCGAGCTCGATCTGGGTATCCAGGATGTAGTGGAAAGGTGTTGGCAGGAGCTGAATCTGATTAGGATATATACAAAGCGGAAGGGCGTCGATCCGGACTTCAATGAGGCGTTAATAGTTAGGAATAAGAGCACGATTGAGGATGTATGTGATCAGATCCACAGAACACTGAAGGATACCTTTAAGTATGCGTTGGTTTGGGGTGCTTCGGCTCGCCACGTGCCGCAGAGGGTGGGACTGAGTCATGTGGTTGCGGATGAGGATGTTGTTAGTATAGTCAGTAATTGGAGGGCATAAGAACTAAGAGATAACGTCAACCGCTTTTATACAGTGTTCCGCGCCACCTATTACCGAGATACAAACATGCAACATGAAAAATTGTGGAGTAGAATCGAGACTGCTTGAGGTTCAGAAGAGCGTATAATCCCAGTCCAAGTACTCAGGCACTTGTGTAACCAATCGAAAATTTATATATTATTAAATAAGGAATTTTCTGCCCAGTTACCAGTAATCAAGTAAGTAAGCTCATGATGCACCCTGGTTGAGTTGGTTAGTTGCTTGTTGTTTCGCACTACCAAATGAGCACCAAAAGCCCGAGTATGCGACAGTGTTAAGAAAATAAAGCGTCGTAGCTACTTGGGAGGGATAAAGGAGTCCTTAGCAGGGGCAAACGGAGACACAGCCAAGAAAGTTTTCTCGTGACCTTGACTAGGGAATAAGAGTCTTGATGGGTGGGGAAGCGCGACCAAGTGATCCTTTTTATCTTTCCTGTTTCCTTTTCTTTTTTGGTGGACCAAGTAGATGATCGTTCTCTCACTATATTTATCGATCTCCTCGCAAAGGTAAAGAAGACAGTGGAGCTTATTAAAAGTATTATCAGCGATTAGTCACGCATGGCTTCTATTCACCCGGGACCAAGGTGATTTCAACTATAGGAATAGCATGGATGGTCACGAGGGGAGACAGAAGATGAGTAGAGTGGAACGATACTCAGGCTGTGGAGAATGAGAGTAGAGCTTGAAAGTCATTGCGGCTTGGAAATTGACAGTCTCAGCAAACTCGTCCACTTCGGGCTACGCTTCATAGCCGGCATGGCGTTCATCCTTCATAGAAATATTATTCATTGACCCCGCCCAATCATCTCTACTTCGAAATCTTACAGAAAAACTCCAATACCCTATGCTCGACTCCATATCAAGCCAAGTAACCTGATCAAATGCCCGAGTAAAGCTAATTTGATATGCAAAAGAACCATTTACCCGGGACCGTGATAAGAAGAAGGAAAGTATTGATAGAGAGCGTGTTATCGGTGAAAGTGTGATGCCCGAGGTCGATGAGGATACCGAGTCGTTCGTAATATGATTCCGTATCCAAGCAGTGACGTTACAAGCAACAGTCCATCATTAATGTATCGAGCATTACTATCCATCGACCTTCATCTCCTCGATTAGTGCATCGGCAGTCTCTCCAAACACACCGAGCTTCTTAGCAGAAGCCTGCGCGAATAGCGACTTTGGCTTGGCCCTTTGACACTATTAGCTATGCCCCCTTAGAGTTCCTTGGAAGGCATTACTTTATAGCATGTTTGCTTCGATAAGCACTCAGCTTAGCCGTGCAAGGGCTCATGATATTGTCGGATGGCGAGACATATTGCTGCTTGACCCTATAATTGAATGTCAGAGACCATTGCTAAGCATGCAAACATATGCGAAGGTATTAGCATACTGCTCTTCATCCAGTTTTGACTGCAACACCTGGCGATGATACTCCATGGTCTTCATATCGCCCTTGTGATTTGCTGGCTGTTGCGCAGCGACGGCATTGACGTCCTTGTCAGCAAGGATATCGGAAGACATTGCGAATTGATATGGCAACTGAAGCTTCAAAGTCTTGAGAGTATCTGAAGAGACTTTGAGAGTGTTGTAGTGTAGTAAAATTGCATCCCGATTGCAAGAATATATGAGTTCGGTTGTAGAAAATCGCTTGTAAACAAAACCCGAAGTTGGCCAAGCAACCACCATATTTTCGTGGCAATGGCATCACAACTCGTGCCAGCACAGTATGACTCACACTACCTTGGCTATTCGACTAGGGCATTTTCTTGGCTCTATTAGGCTGAATATTACATATATTTGCCCACTGTAATGGGGTTCTCCTTGCAAAATAAGGACGAAAACCTACCCTTATTTACTTGTGATGTATAAATAACAATTAGAAGGATGAGACGGTTTCCATTCCCCCTACAACTGCGATTTGATATTTGTTGGCCCCGGCTCTACATGCTTAAGACCATACTGGGCGAACAGCTTCTCGCTGAGTTCCTTCTGCTTATTAATTTTTGCTGTAACCTCAGCACCTCTCTTATTCTCATTTCTGCCCATCTGCTGTAAGTGGACCTCATCAGGCCCATCAGCAAGTCTCAACGTCCGAATGTTCGCCCACATATTGGCGAGAGGGGTATCCTGAGATACACCAGCACCACCAAAAGATTGAACAGCCCGATCAATGACAGTCAATGCCATCTGGGGTACCAAGACCTTAGCTTCAGCGATCTCCCTAAGTGCACCCTTTGCACCAAAGTCGTCGATTTTGATGGCAGCATTGAGGACGATTAATCGAGCAGCATCAATCTCTATACGCGACTTAGCAACCCATTCAAGGATGACACCATGCTCCTTTAGTTGCTTCCCAAAGGGTGTCTTCTTAGGATCATTGATACGCATAAGCATCCAGTCGAGCGCTTTTTCGGCCTATAACGAGTCAGCAGCTGTGCAAATACAGAGACCAAACAAGCTGACTTACAGCGCCGATAGCTCGCATGGCATGATGAATACGTCCAGGACCCAGACGACCTTGAATAATCTCAAAGCCTCTACCTTCGCCAAGAACCATGTTACCAACTGGAACTCGCACATTGTTGAATGATATTTGGCCATGTCCGTGTGGTGCGTCATCGTAGCCATAAACAGACAGCATTCGATGGATTGTAATTCCTTTTGCGTCTGCTGGAACCAGAATAACAGATTGCTGACGATACGGGTCACTGTTGTTTGGGGAGCTCTTGCCCATGACAATATAGATCTTACATCTCGGGTCGCCAGCACCACTGCTCCACCATTTCTGTAATCAACTTAGCAATCATAACATCATGAGAACCCCTTTATACCAACCTGGCCATTCAACACATATTCGTTTCCTTCCCTCCTGATGTTCATTTGAATGTTCCTTGCATCTGAAGAGGCTACGTCTGGCTCTGTCATCAAGAAAGCCGACCGAATCTCTCCATCCATCAAAGGTTTCAACCATTGCTTCTTTTGCGCCTCATTGCCGTACTTGGCAAGCACTTCCATATTGCCTGTATCCGGCGCCGCACAATTGACTGCTTCTGATGCTACTCTTGACTTCCCGAGGTGCTCAGCCATTAGGCCATATTCCAGGTTCGTGAAACCAGGGCTTTCTTTGTAGTGGCCCTTTGGTAGGAACATATTCCATAATCCTAGCTTCTTCGCCTCCGCCTTTAAGTCGTCAATGATCTTCGGGTAGTTATCCCATTTGTCTGGGCCGTTGCCAATCTTGTATTTTGTCAGCTACTTGCCTCTTGATGATTAGAAAGGATATCGGAACCTGAGCGTGGAAGACAGGATCTGGAACATGTCAGTCAAGGGATAAGGCAATGCTTAACACCCCAAGGACCTGGCAAACACATACCCGCTGGGATGCACTTTTCTTCCACAAAAGTCTTCACCAGATCGAGAGTCTTCTTGGCATTCTCGCTGACCCTGTTGGCTGCCTTTAATTTTGTCAGCGTGTAAAAGAGTTGTAATGGTGACGGAACAGACTATGATCGGTATTTCCGAAGACATTTTCGAATTCTTTATGAAGATAGGTTTGGATTACTTCACGAACACGGGACTTTTAAAAAGAGAATATGTTTAGCTGGGTATCAATTGCTAAAATGGGTCGATAGCATTTATGTGCTGCTGTCAAAGCTGGCTTACTTCCCCGCAGCCTCGGTAACTCGGGAACACCGCAAAAGAATTATCAACCCCTCGTATGAGCATCCCTACGAACCATAAGAGAGAATCACAAGGTTTACAAAGTGTCTGATTTGATCATAGAAGGGGCCAATCCATTGAAAATTATGGCTAGTTTAGATATTTTATTGGCCTGAAGGGCGCAGAATGCAGGTGGTATTAGAATATATTTCCTGGCAGATGCCGAGGCCAGATGTATTTTGTTCCCCGCAAAAACCCCAACGACTACTGCGGGGTCCTTTCCACTCTACTAAGAATGTACCCATTATTCATCAATGCTTATGAACGCCTGCCAATGCAATCATGCCATGATACCCGATGTCACCATGTCTGCATTTCGACCCTGTAGATTTCCCCCTGGTCATAGAATTTGAGAGAATTTAGTCTGCAAAATAGTCAGCTCTTCTCTTGCCGTTGCCCTTTATTCCGTGTTTGAAATGTTTTTTGCTCGTCAACATCTTGACGTCTTTCGGGTCGATGTCTTTCTCAAGAGCCAACATTGTTCTCTGCTTTCGTCCACTGAGCTGTTTCCCAGAAGCCGTCCCTTGCTGGGAATATTTATAGTTGAACGGCATCCTCAAATGGGCACTGCTGCCCTGGCCTTGACCAAAAAATGCGCCGTCCAGCTTCGTGGATTTGGGACCTTGCTCATATGCTGATATATCCTTATCAACTACAGAATATTGCTCGTCCATCAATGACGAGTCCATTACTGCCAGTGCCTGTCTCCTCTTTTCAGGTAGATGGCCTTCGTCATATAATGCTCGATTGAACTCCAAAGGATCGATGTCGCCAGGAGGTGGTTGACAGAACAAAAGCTTCCCCTTGACATAATCTTTCAGAATATATCTTGCCGCTCTTGATTCGTCTGGCTGACCTTGGCCCGTTCTTGTGAAGCCTCTGGCTTTTGCATAAGCTGTTAATAGTTCTTCCGCTGTTGGAATTCCTGTCCCACCCTCTTCAAGGGGTCTAGTGATTATCTTCATTCCATACAAAGCTTCTAGGAAAAACTGTGGGATACGTTTTGCGACCAAGCCGGCAGGGCCTGTGAATTCTCTTAATTGATCGATCGGGAGAACACCGTTACACACTAGCTCTGCCTTGGTAGTTGCAAAATTCGGGAATACCAAGCCAGGGCAATCGCAAAGAATAACCTTCTCGCTCAAATGAATAGTCTGGAAATGCTTTGTCTTTCCGGGAGTTGACGAAACAGAGACCTTCTTTGAACCGATTAAGGCATTGATCGTAGAAGACTTTCCGACGTTGGGGTATCCTACGAGGCCAATTTGGGTTTTCCGGGGATGTTTAAACTCGGAGTCTGATTGTGTTAGCAGATTCAATATACAAAAACACATTTAAACACACCCTGGTTCTCAGGAGCGTGCTGTAAGAATAGCTCTTCCAGCTCATCTACTGTTAAGATCCGCGTCCTCCCGTCCTCCGCATTGGTACTCGCGTTATACTCCTTGTTATCCTCGCTGACCGCTTCGTCCTGGATAGCGATATTACTATTCTCCTCTGCGAGCGCCTGCCCTTCGGCATCCGGATATTTGTCAGGTTCCCCCACATATTTCTCCTCCTCTTCGTCCTCCCTGACGAATTCTCTCGCCTCATTCATCTCTTTCGCTAGACTCGCTGAAAAAAACTTGTATACGATCCCGGCTTCTTCGAAATAGTTTGCCCATGCCTGTCGTTGCTCTTCCGTCAACATGTCGGCCTTATTCACTAGCAGTAAATTTTCTTTCCTAGGATCAACATGTTTGACGTAACTCCCTAAATCTTCTGACCTGAACAGTAATGGATTCCGTGCATCCACAATTTGAACCACCAAATCTGACCTTTCAATAACCCTCCACAACTGCCTCCAGACCTCTAGGTTTCGCTCAAATGGGGTCATAAGTAGATCATTATTCTCTTGGAGTTCCGCGAGGCCCCGTCTCCATTCTAACAGGCTTTCTCTTTCCATACGATCAAGTTCCTCTGGCGTCGTAGAAGCATCCCATTGTGGTCTCCTGGGTACAGTCAATCGGTCTTTGTAAGCCTTTTGCTTCCCAACCGCCGCTCGTTCTTCGGCTGCTGAGAGTAGGTATGGGTTCTTCTGATCGGTATGAATAATCTTGACATTGTTCATCTTTTCAGCAGTGAAGTCGGTACCCGCGAGTTCTGCAGTGGACAAAAACTCGTCAAGAGCGGCTTGTTCTGTAACTGAACGCATCTTGACCCAGCTGGCTTCTTTTTTGTCATTTGTAACATACTAATGGCCTATATTAGTATCAGCCCTTATAACATATTGCAAGCTAAGCTCACTGTTTCTCCTGTCGCATGATTGATCCTGTGAATGCCGGTGGCCTTCTTCCGATCGGCGCCTTTTCCTTTGCCAAAACGATCGTTCATAAGAGTGTTGCCCAACCCAACCGCGTTCTTCGATTTTGCTAAAACCATCTTGACAAAGGGTCCAACCAGATGGAGATAAACTATTGTTAGGGGCCTTTTGTGCTTGCAATATCCGCAGAATCGTGTACAAGAGGAACTTCCAAGTCTGTTCCTGGGCGTGGGGCTTGTGTTTGATAAGAAATCAATGTTGCGTCACGGCCCCTCGCTCGGGGTTTTCGCCCCACCTTAAAATCGATTTCTAAATTTCTAAGCTCATGGTCCCCGAATTTGTTTATTTGGCCTACCTTATTTTCCTGCGCAAGATTTCGAGATTGATCAACCCTTATATAATACCAGAACAGGGAGGCTACGATGCCGCGCAAAAGGTGGATGTGCGTGAACTATTCTCAGCTCTGCGCAATTACCAAAACTGACCCCCGCTATATAGAGACAAGAAATCCGCAAGTCATTTCACACTTGTCTATAGACCGCAAAATGACCCTCTCGTTCATGATGAGTCCGCTTCTTCCATGGTTCTCAATCCTACGCCTCTGCCAAATTCGAACAAAATCAAAAAGCTAGACGATCTGGAATCTGAACTTGGCTCTGATGTTAGTCGGATCAGGCACAATGAAGGCGAAGCCGCCAACTATGGCGTTTACTTTGACGATACAGACTACGACTATATGCAGCATATGCGAGATCTTGGATCAGGGTCTGGTGAGGCACATTTTATCGAAGCGCCCATGGCGAAAGAGAAGGGGAAAGGCAAACAGTCACTAGAGAACACATTGAAGCATATGACACTTCAGGATGGTGCTGGAGTTCTGTTAGACGAGGAGATATTGCCATCCAAAAATCTGCGGAGAGTGACTTATCAAGCACAGCAAGAAGTGCCTGATGCTCTGGCCGGCTTTCAACCGGACATGGACCCACGATTAAGAGAGGTTTTGGAGGCATTAGAGGACGAGGCTTATGTCGACGACGACGACAACATATTTACAGAGCTGGCGAAGGATGGGGAGGAAATTGATGAAGTGGATTTCGAACAGGCATCCTGGGATAACGAAGGTGCAGGTTGGGAATCCGACGACACAGCCAAGCCTGTAAAGGAGTATAAAGACGCCCCGATACCGAGCACAGACATCGAAGATGACAGTCGAGAAGACCATGGAGATGGAGATTGGATGGCTGACTTCAGCAAGTTCAAGAAGGGTCAGAAGAATAAGCCCAATCCGGTAGCGCCATCGAACTCTGATCTCCAATCGTCTCTGTTCACAACCACCACAAACGGCGGACGTAGAAAGAAGCGGAAAGGCGCCCTCACAAATCCATCGAGCTACTCAATGACATCCTCGTCCCTGTTTCGGACGGAAGGACTTGCCACTCTGGATGCTAGGTTTGAGAAGATTGAGAAACAATACAACGACGACTTAGATGACGTGGCTTCTGTATCTGCAGCTTCTACGACCTCCAGCGTTCGGGGACCCGTAAGAGGTGATTTTGACGGCATCATGGATGACTTCCTTGGTAATTATTCAATGAGTGGGAAGAAGCATGTGAAAAAGGGGAAGTATCAAAGTGGGTTAGAACAGTTGGATGAGGTCCGGAGAGGGCTGGGTCCTGCAAGAATCAAGACTCAAAAGGCTTGATGGATATTATAGAGAGATCCTTGGCGTTTACTAATGACACGGAGGTTACCAACGAAAATGGGTCGAGTTATGGTGTAAATAAGGGTCAGACTTGCATACTGATACTACTCATGCAGCCTGAGTTCAAGGCATTTTAATGAACTGGCAGAGAAGTGAATCGCATATACAGTATGCCCATGGGAAAAAAAATACCCAAGTTTGGTGGTAGATGCTTCAATGAAGTGTCAATGAAACCCCTGTTCAATTTCGCGCCAAATCATCACGTGATTTTACAAATGCGGTCTGACCTGGCAAAATGTGACAATAGCTTCAATGAATGTTAAACAAGTCGCGACAAGTCAATAATAGAAACAGTAGAATGACTCGATAGCTGGAACATCACCCAACCGCATTGTGATCTACTTGATTTCCTCTCCTTCTCTTCCTCCCCAAATGATGATGATCAGAACTACATTGCAATCCCATGTGAATTGCAACGAGAGCAATGCTGCGTAGCAAGAGCAGTTCAAGTCGCGCGCGCGCTGCCTCGACAAGTTCACGGAGTTCACCATCATCACGGGGAAGAGGGAGAGGAGCACCTAGCTCCTCTAGTAAGTACTCTTTTTTCGCTGTACCCAATTACCGCACAAGGCGGGGGTCGCGGGACTCTAGGAAGAGAACGCCCTCCCCGAAACGGTCTCGTGCTGCTGCTTTTGCTTATCGACACAATAAGTTAAACTTTGCACCTTTAGGCACCCCATCGAATACAAGTCCTTCCAATCCTTTCGAAAAAGAGCGTCTTGAAAATGCTGCGAAACGTGAGCAGAGAGGCCAAGAGAGCACGGGTGTTAGTTCAAGAGGTGCGCGGGGAACAAGTCGCGGCCGGTATCAGAATAAGAGCGTACGATTTGCATCACCGCCAATACAGCCACCAAGAGAGTCAAGTACAGCGGATTTCTCTACACCCATAGCCACAGAGAGTACACCCTCACCATTCGCCAATCTGAATCCCAATGCGTCTAGCGCCGCCGCGACTACTTCTCAGGTACAGCTCAACCCTTTTGCATCTGCCTCCAACACCGCCGGATCCTCCCTTTTCGGAACTTCAACGAATGGCACAGGGTGGAATCCGTTCAGTACTGCGACATCAGTCAAGATTCCGCAGACCAACCCATTTGGTGGTTCGCAAATCACAAACGAAACGCAAATATCAAGCGTATTCGGTGCTCCTTCGGGCTTAAGCTCAGGCTCTTCTACATCAAACCCTTTCAGCAGTCCTGCGCCATCCTTCTCTGCGAAGACCAGTATATACGGTACTACAACATCTCCGAGCCTTTCTTCCGATGCTGTAGCAATCAATCCATTCACTGCGAACAAAGCAGGCACACCCAGCAATGCCTCGAATCTTTTCTCTATGGGCACGCGCAATCTTCAGAGACGGCCTGAGGGCCAGTCACAAAGTTCATCTTCCCAAGACGTTGCTAGAACCCAAATTTCTGCAGCTCCTAG
>Ga0335074_10002042_pt1 | contig 27484 bp, 22 predicted proteins | sample Lox_Sample_23_FD_206715 | JGI IMG/M metagenome (GOLD analysis project Ga0335074, IMG submission 206715) | Soil microbial communities from Loxahatchee National Wildlife Refuge, Florida, United States - Lox_Sample_2.3 | ecosystem: Environmental > Terrestrial > Soil > Wetlands | place: USA...
TATTCGCGGCGCATCGCGTGCCCCTGCCCTTTGGGCGCAACCATTATGACATCCAAATCGGGTCGCGGCTCTATGAGATGGAAATGAATTGCAAAGCCATGAACAAACAACAAAGCCGCGCCCTGCTTCATATGCGGCGCCAGATCGTGCCGGTATATATCGGGCTGCGATTCGTCGGGCGCGCCCATCACGACGACATCGGCCCAGGCCGCCGCTTCCGCGCTGGATACGATCCGGAAACCCGCTTCCTTGGCCCGGTCGAACGATGCGCCACTCCGTCCTGCAACGGCGATTTCCGTTACACCGGAGTCGCGCAAATTCAGCGCATGCGCGTGGCCCTGGCTCCCGAAGCCCAGAACGGCGACCCGCTTGCTCCGGATCAGTTCCGGATCGGTATCGCGATCGTAATAGACCTGCATGAAATGCCTCATTCGTGTTCGCCCATCGTGGCCAGCATTTGCGCCACGATTTCGTTTGTGTCTTCCGCCCCGATCCAGTCCCAGTCGGTCATGCGATGCCGGAACCAGGTAAGCTGGCGCTTGGCATATTGGCGCGTCGCGGTCTTTGCAGCGGATTTTGCCCCGTCCGGCGTGGAATTGCCATCGCGCACGCCTCGAAGCTCGCGCAATCCGAGAATCTTCGCGGAGGGCAGCGCCGGATCGATATCCGCGAGCTGCGCAACTTCCTCCATTGCGCCGGCGGAAATCATCTGTTCGAAACGGAGATCGATACGGCGATGGAGTTCGGCGCGCGGCGGCGACAGAACAAAACGGGCGAGCTTCATGCCGGCGAGAGGCGCCGGACCGGGCATACGCTGCCATTCCGATAGCGGTCGACCCGTCGCTTCAAACACTTCGCTCGCGCGCAGCACGCGTTGCGTATCCGACGCTCGCAGGCGCGCGGCCGTTTTCGGGTCGCGCGCGGCGAATTCAGCAAAGAAAGCGTCCTTCCCCAATTCGGCATGACATGCTTTGATCTTTGCACGGGTCGATTGCGGAACCGCCGGTACGTTCGCAAGACCTTCGATCAATGCGCCAAAATAAAGACCCGTTCCGCCGACGAAAATCGGCAGCATATTGCCGCGGCGCACCTGATCCATAGCCTTTAGCGCGTCTGCCTGATAACGCGCAGCGGAATAGGGTTCGTGAACGCTCACATGACCATAGAGATGATGCGGCACACGGTGCAAAGCATCGTCATCGGGGCGCGCGGTCAGGATGCGCGCCTCGCGATAGACCTGCATCGAATCGGTATTGATAAGAGCGCCATTCACGCGTTCGGCGAGCCCGACCGCCGCGGCGGATTTGCCGCTCGCTGTCGGACCGGCAATCAGCACCGCATCTACGCGCATTCCCGTGAGCGTCTATCCCGCGTTGGCCAGAGGCAGTGCGACATAGGCGAGCTGTCCGTCGCGGTTGATAAGAAGCAACACCGCCTTGCGGCCCGCCTTGGCGCCTGCTGCCACAAGCCGATCGACGTCTTCTGGCGTCTGCACCGCCTCGTTCTGCACCTGCATAATTACATCGCCGGGCCTGATATCCTTTTCGCCGGCAGAACTGTCGGGATCGACATCGGTGATGACGACACCCTGAATATCAGCTCCCACCTTGTATTTCGTGCGCTGCTCGCGGCCGAGCGGAGAGAGGGCGACTCCGAGCCGGGAAAATTTCGTCGGGGCTTTCGAAGTCGAAGACATCGACGCCGGTGTGGAAGCCAGTTGCGGCGTGTCTTCCAGCTTTGCGACGGTGATCTGCAAATCCTGTTTGCTGCCTTTGCGCAGGACCTCGACATTGACGGTCTTGCCGATCGGCGTCTCCGCAACCGCGCGTGGCAAAGCACGGGAATCCGGGACGGGCTTGCCGTCGAACGTGACGATCAAATCCCCATTTTCGAGACCGGCCTTTGCTGCGGGGCTGTCAGGCGTGACTTCCGCCACTAGCGCGCCTTCCTGTGACGGCAGGCCGAGGCTTTCGGCAATGTCGCTGGTCACTTCCTGGATTCGCACGCCAATCCAGCCGCGCCGGGTCTGGCCATAATCGCGCAGCTGGGTAACGACCTCGCTCACGAGGTTGGAGGGAATTGCAAAGCCTACGCCTACCGACCCGCCGCTGGGCGAGAAAATCGCCGTTGCGACGCCGACAACATTGCCGTCCATGTCGAAAAGCGGGCCGCCCGAATTGCCGCGGTTGATGGGCGCATCGGTCTGGATGAATTCGTCATAGGGACCGGACGCAATATCGCGGTTGCGGGCCGAGACGATACCGGCTGTTACCGAACTGCCGAGACCAAACGGATTGCCGATGGCAATGACCCAATCGCCGACGCGCGCGTGGTCGGAATTGCCGAAATGTGCGGCAAGGAGCGGCGATTTGGGATGGACGCGCAAAAGCGCAAGATCTGTTTTGTCGTCATGTCCCACCAGCGTCGCCGGCAGGACCGTCCCGTCATTCAAGGTTACGGAGATCTCGTCCGCGCCGTCGATGACATGGTTGTCCGTCACGATCAGGCCGGCAGAGTCGATGACAAATCCCGAGCCAAGGGCTGCGACATGCTGTGGTCGGGCTTTCTCTTTTTCCTGGAAATCCTTGAAAAGATCCTCGAGCGGCGATCCCGGAGGCAGTTCCGGCATCGCCTCTCCGGAGGCAGCCTTCAGGGTTTCGGTTGTCGAGATGTTCACAACCGTCGGGAGAAGCCGGCTCGATAAATCGGCAAAGGAATCCGGCGCCCCACGCGCCTGGGCGGCCTCAGCCGCGAGCAGCAGGAACGGAAGGGCAAGAAACACAGCCAGGCGGCGGCCGGTCAAGAAGCACATCTTCGATCATCCTGAATCAACGCGATTGCCCGTAAACGTCGCAAACCGAGTGCCGAGCCGGGCCGAACACTCTTGCCAAACCATTGGGGACTTGCAATCTAGACCCATTTTGGTTATATAAGAACCGAAACGGGTATAAGGTATCCGATGTCCGCATTGGCTATGGCGAAACTGATGCAACAGGTTTCCAATATCGATCTCGGCATAGATTGTTTTCGTGACCTGTTGCCGGGCCACGGTTTCAAACTCGTCATACCCCCGCCGCCGGCCAGCGGCGCCCTCTCTGCATTCGCATCGGCATGGCGGCGCGGCGAAGCGCAGGCCGTTTCCCACAGGGGCTCAGCTGCCGGGCTGGCGCTATTGCGCGCTGTGGAATCGGAACTCGTCAGACTTCGCGATGCCTCTGCCATCACTGCCTGCGGCCGCTGCCGGGGCGTGGGCTGGTTTGTTACAGACACCGGAACCGTCGAGATCTGCCGGCATGCCGAAAAAGCAAATTTCATTGCCGGCTGACATTATCCGGCCTGTGCTCCCGGTCCGTCAGGACCGGGAGCGACGCGGGCCAGGCTGATCCTGCGCTGAGTTGCGCGTCGGGAGGGGGGCGACCTGGACCAGCACAGCAATCCCGATTCCGGGAATGCCGGAATCACTGTTACTTGACGGTGAGCAGTCCCAGCAGGCCATCCTTTTGATTGCCCGGACCAGCGGAAAAGGTGATATCGCCGCTCGGCACCGGGTCGAGTGCCCACACATTATTGATCGACAACGGTTTGCCTTTGCTGTCGCTGAGTGCGCCGAGATAATCCCCGCTCGTCAGATTGTAGGCGTCTATGCGGTTGCCGCCGAACTCGCCGACCAGCAGGGCGCCGGCAAAGCCGCCGAAATCCGAAGGTGCGACCGCCATGCCCCATGGCGCATCCAACTCTCCTTTGGCCACCAGCTGTTGGAGAAGCGTACCGGACTCGTTGAACACATCTATGTAGCCATAGCCGGGCTTGTCGATTTCGTTTTTCTTCGACTTGTCCTGCTTCGCGAAAGCCACATACACGTCGCCATTGATGATCGCGACGTTGAACGGTCCGTAACCCTTCAGACTGGTATCCGTGAAGGACGTGGTCACATTCCACTGATTGTCGAACACCTGCACCTGATCGTTGGCAAAGTCCGCAGCAAACAGGAGTTTGCTCGAAGCATCGAGCGCGAGTCCCTTGTAGACCGAGCCGTTTGCGGACCCGTTATAGGCAATCACGGCGTTTGCTTGGTCGACCGACGGACTCCAGCCCGAGATCACGCCCGCTTCGGAATCGAAAAGGAACAGCGCCGCTCCGGTGTTTCCGTTCTCTGTAACATCAAAGCCGGTCCCCGAAGGAACATAGACTTGCCCGGTCGGGCTTCCGTCCGGAATTGTCACCACCGTTCCGGTGTTCGTGCCGGTACCCTCGTCATACACGGTGGTGAGCCCGGTGCCGTTGTCCGAAACCCATACGGGGCCGCCGGGCGCCTGCGACAGCCCCCAGGGGTTCACAAGGTTCGGATCGGTATTCTTCGCCTTTCCCGACTGATTGGAAACGAGTTTGGTGATCTTGAAGGCCGTATTCGCAGGAGACTTCAATGCGCTTTCGCCCGCAAGCGCAGAAGAGGCAAGCAGCATCACGCCGATTGCCAGGGAAATTTCCGTTCTCATCATGAGCTCCGTGTCGGTTTCGTGTGGTGGCAGTCAGATGCGAACGATGTCGAACCCGTTCCGCCCATGTCCGATGGACGAAGGCGCAGCGAGGATTATTCCCTCGCTCCTTATTTGAGCCGGACCGACGAACGGCTCCCGGTGCAGACCGGCGCGCCGGGACCATCCGATGTCGCGGACGCTGCAAACCGAAAAGAATTTGCCGCCGCAATGGCGCGGCGGCAGTCCAGGCAGGGGGCCGGTCAGGGCGACGTCAGGCCCGTATAATCGCCGATCACTTTTGCATCGTAAGGCGCAAAGAGACCCTGTTCGGTGCTTGTCGTGCCATAGCCGGCTGAACTCAGATTGCCGTACTGGACAAGAAGGTTTTGCTTCGCGTCTATGACAACGACCCGATCATTGAACTGATCGCTGATCACGATCTTGCCATTCATTGTCTTGACGGCGCGCGACGGCGCGGGATTGGGGTTGCTGCCCTGCTGCGCGTTCGTCACATACTGGAACTTGATGTTGTCGCCCTTATCCAGCGTGATAATCCGGTTGTTGCCGCCATCCGTGACCAATATCTGTCCGCTCGGCAAGAGGCTCGCAAAGGCCGGCGCGTTCATCGTGCCCTGCGCCGTCCAGGTCGCGACGACATTCTTGCTGGACTTCTGGACTTCGATCACGCGGTTGTTGCCCTCGTCGGCGATGAGAATATTGCCGTTGGCCAGAACCTCCGCCGAGTTGGGGCTGTTGAGCTCGTCGAAGCCCGAGCCGGAAACTCCGGTCGTTCCATATTGCCAAAGGATGTTCTTTTCCATGTCGACTTCGATCACGCGCTGATTGCCCTGATCGGTGATGTAGACTGTTTTCTTCGGCGTCCACGTGGATTGGACCGGCGCGTTGAGCTCGTCGGGCCCGTTTCCGGTTACACCGAACTGTCCGTACTGCCACATGATATTGCCGCTCGGATCGACGAGCAGCACCCGGTTGTCCGCACAGCCTTTCTTGCAATAGGGATCGGCCTTCGGCGGAATTCCCGTTGCCGAAATCAGCGTGTCATTACCAACCCGTTCGGAATCGTTGACGCCCAGCGGCGAATTCGCCGAGAAATCGTGCGGGCCAAGACCCCACGACCAGACGATCGTGCCTTTCGGATCGACTTCGATCACGCGATTGTTGAACTGATCGGCAATAAGAACGTTGCCGGACTGGTTGAAAGTTCCGGGTTCCATCCAGGCTCCCGCCGGCCCACCGACGGACGCAACGACTCCGCTCAGCACGGCCGCCACGAACAAACATGCGCGTCCCATGATTCGTCTTCTCCTTGGATCAGACGGATGCCCCGTACATGCCGGACGAATCGCGCACGGCGTTTATTCCCGCTGCGGCGACGGCAACCAAAAAACAAATTCCGCCGCGGCTCGGAATGATACCGGCTCCGGTTGCGTCCAGCTTTCGGAAGCGCGCGACGCGAGCCATGTTTGCATCGCGCGCCCTGCGCCTTCGAGCCCGCTTCGCAGCGGCGGGCGCCGAGGTCTGGCGACGCCGGCCGCGCGGCAATTGCTGCAGGTCGCGCGACCAACGTTCAGCACGCCCCAGCCAAAAAAATTTTGACCTGTCGTGGAATAATTGCGATTGCCTCTGCGTCTCATTCGCAGAAACTGGTATTATCGGAGCGTGGGGATGTATTCGATGACTATGCGGAGACTTGCCGTCCGGGCGTTGGTCGCCCAGGGCGCGCTGCTTCTGGGATTGCTGCAAACGACCCGGCCGGCGGACGCTGCGGATTATGTGGTTCGCATGCTGAACCAGGGCGCGGACGGCATGATGCAGTTCGATCCGCAACTGCTGAAGATTGCGCCGGGCGATACGGTCCATTTCACGGCGACGGATCAAGGGCACAATGTGCAATCCCTGGACGGCATGACGCCAACGGGAGCACAGCCTTTCCACAGCGAGATCGGGCAAAACCTTGCAGTGAAGTTCACTGTTCCGGGCGTCTATGGCTATCGATGCACGCCTCACGGCACACTGGGTATGGTGGGCCTTGTCGTCGTAGGCCAGCCGGCGAATGAAGCCGCTGCCAAAGGGGCTGCCATGGGGGGCGCTGCCGGCCGGGTTTTCGCGAAACTGTTTCAGACGCTCGACTCAACCAAGACAGCCCGAAACTGATCAGCCGCAAAAACTCGTTCCAAACATAGCCAGCAATTGCGAATGCGTCTGCGTCTTATTCGCATCACATTCAGAACGTGGGGTGCCTTCGATGATTGTGTCGAGACTTACCGCCCGGATCCTGGCCGCCCAATCCGCCCTTTTCTCGGGAACTCTTCTGTTGGCGCGGCCAGCGGAGGCCGTACCAAGCTTCGCCCGCCAGACCGGTCAGCCCTGCGCGACTTGCCATGTCGGCGCGTTCGGTCCGCAGCTCACGGAATTCGGCCGCGAATTCAAGATGAACGGCTATGTCTGGAATGACGGCAAGAGCCACGTTCCGTTGGCGGCGATGCTGCAGGCGTCGCTGACCAACACATCTGCGGACCAACCAGGCGGTGCTGCGCCGGGCTTCGCGCCAAACAACAACCCCGCTATCGATCAGACCTCGCTCTTCATCGGCGGCAAGCTTTTCGACAATGTCGGGACTTTCACCCAGATCACCTATGACGGCATCGCCAAGCAACTCACCTGGGACAATACCGACATCCGCTATGCGCAGTCCGGAACTCTGTTCGACAAGCCGGTCATTTTCGGCATTACGCTCAACAACAATCCGACGGTCCAGGATCCGTGGAATTCCACCCCTGCCTGGGGCTTCCCGTTCGCGGCAACGTCTCTGGCGCCCACGCCCAATGCCGCGACACTCGTGGACGGAGCGCTCGCGCAAACCGTCGTCGGCGCCGGCGGCTACAGCCTGTGGGACGATCTGCTTTATACCGAATTCGATCTCTACAAGGGCCTCGGCCGCGACGTGCGGAACGCACTGGGTGTCATTCCGGTCAGCGGCACGCCATCCTACGAGGGCGTCATTCCCTATTGGCGCGTCGCGTTGCAACGCGATTTCGGCGATCATTATCTCGAACTTGGTACCTTCGGGCTTTACTCCAACGTATTTGTGAACGGCGAGGACAATCTCGGACGCGCCGACCATCTGACCGATGTCGCGCTCGATGCGACCTACAATTACACCGGCAGCGCCGACAATCTCCTGACCGGATACCTCGCTTACATCCATGAAAACCAGGACCTCGACGAAAGCAGTTTCGTACTTGGCGCGAATCCGAAGGACACGCTCGATACGTTCCGCGTCAACGGCTCCTACAGCTATCGGAATACCTACACGCTGAGCGGCCAGTACTTCCAGACGACCGGCACATCGGACGCCGCACTCTATGGCGGCAGCCCGAACAGCCGGGGCCTGAACTGGGAAATCGCCTATGTACCTTCCGGAAAACTCGGTTCGTGGTTTCCCACCTGGTTCAATGCGCGGCTCTCGCTGCAGTACACAATGTACACCGAGTTCAACGGCACGAGCGACCACACATCGGACAACAACACGCTCTACCTGCTGCTTTGGCTCGCGGGTTGATCTTTGCTCCGTGCTCCGCGCAGGGAAGGAAAGATCCTTCGCTAAAACGTCCGTTCGACGCCCAATGAAATAAAATCTCGGTCGGCAAAGGGTTGGCGGTCTGGAGGCCCGAAATAATGCGTGTATGTAATCGTTCCCTGCCACACCGTCTGATACGTCGCCGACACGCCGAGTTCGAAATCTCCCGCACCATTGTTCATCGACGAATCGATGCTCGAATTGCCGACCAGATTGTAACCGAGACCCGCCGGCAGCGAGAGATCGAGCGCGGGAAGGACTTCGTAGTAATGCGGTTCGATGACGGCGCGGAAAGCGGCCGCGAATACGTCGCGGCCGGGAGCCAGTTCGGCAAGCCCGCTTGTCACGTTAAGTCGATCATTTGCTGCGATCTCGGCGCTGAGATCGGCGCCCTGCCATAGCGGGCCGGGGGAAAGTACCGACACGGTTGACAATTGTGCCTGGAGCGTGTCGCCGACCGCATAGGACGAGACGTTGTAGGAAGGCGGCGGTGGCGCCGGCGGCCAGCCTCCATATGCCCGCAATGCGGGGGCATAACTCGACACGCCATAACCGCTGCCTCCGCCGCCGCCTGGAACAGTGAAAAGGGACTGACTGATCAACGGCATATTGCGACGCACCGAGACTTCGCCCGCCAGGGTGTCGTCTCCCAAAGGTGCGCTGAAGCTGGCGCCATAGGCCTGGATGCCATCGGGAAACACAAGCCAATAATCACCTACGCTGCCGGCGCCGGGAGGAGCATAGGCGGACGAGGTGAAAATTTCCGGCTCCTTCGCATTGAACCGGAGCGCGTAAAATCCGTAATCGACATCGTCGAGCAGGACATGCATCGCCGCGCCATACTGGCCCCATGGCGAAGCCCGCGTATCCGGCGTGCGGTAGAGATATTGATACGACCCGACGATGATTCGCTCGCCACCCGCGTCCAGATAATCGGCGTCGCTGAAATAGCTTCCCGCGGCCGGCAGACGCGTCCGCCGCCACTCGAACTGATCGTAGACGCTGAATGAGAGATCGGAATTCGGCTCGACGGTGAGTGACGCCTGGTCGACGGGCAGATACACTTCCTTTGCTTCCGCCTCGGGTTCGCTTGCGGCCTTGATCGCATCGATCGGCGCCTGTCCGGCGGCAATGCCGTTATTGGCGAAGAACAGGCTTTCACCCCAGAGAAGCGTGTGACGGCCGACGCGAAAGGAAACGGGCATATCGTCCGCATCGAAGCTGCCATAGGCGAACGCGTTCAACAGGTCGGCGTCCTGGCCCATCAACTGCTCCGTCGACCGCGTGAACTCGTTATGCGGAACGGTGTAGGGATTGAAGGTTGCGGGCGAATCGTTGCTGTTCGTGTTGTGATAGACGGTGTCGTACCAGGCGGTGCCGCTGACATCGATGCCGTACCCGTCTTTCGAAACATCGAATTCGGACAGCCAGTCCAGCCTGTCGGAGATGAGGCCGGGCGCGAAGTTCCGGTCTCCGTCATCGGAATTTGGATCGGCGACGAGGGATTCCTGGTAATGGACCAGACGGAACGCCGCCGTGTACCGGAAAGTGTTGTCCCAACGTACATCCCAGCCATCGTCCTGAAAAAGATCGTCGCCCAGGGCCGCGAACGGGACAAGCGTGCAGGCGAGCAAAATGCAGCCGACATAGTTCCGCCAGCCTGCCCCGCAAACTCTCCCCGCTGCAGGGGTCGTCCGCTCCACCCTCGTCCCCCGGTGCCACCGCTCGATTTCTGAGGTAAAAGCGAACATACAGGAACCGGGCATTTTCCCAAACGTGCTGGAGTAAAGTCTGATGCGGCATGTCATTTCGATACTGGCCGCTCTTGGCGCGGCATGCCTGGCCGGAGGCGGCCCTGCCGGTGCCGCGGTCACCGCCGCACAGGCAGACCAGCTGAAATCGACACTCACGCCCATGGGCGCCGAGCGTGCGGGCAACAAAGACCACACAATTCCGGCCTGGACAGGCGGCTACACGACGGTGCCGCAGGGCTACCGCGAGGGCGATGTGCGGCCGGATCCTTTCGCCGGCGAGAAACCGCTCTTCGCCATCACATCGAAAAACATCGACAGCTACGCCGACCGCCTGCCCGAAGGTGCCAGGGCGTTATTTCATAGATACCCAGACTACCGGATGGACATCTATCCGACACACCGCAGTGCCGCGGCACCGCCATCCGTCTATTCCAGCATTTTCCAGAATGCGACTCGCGCCCATGCGGCGCCCGAAGGAATCGCCTTTGGCGTCGAAGGCGCCGCCGGCGGTATCCCCTTCCCCATTCCCCAGAACGGATTCGAAGCGATGTGGAATCACCTCCTCGCCTTCTGGGGACCGGCGCGCGAAGTTTCGCTCAAGACCTGGATCGTGTCCGCTGACGGCGCCGTGGAACTTTCGACCGGGTACCGGGAGACGACCGATTTTCCTTATTACTATCCCGACGCTGTGCCGCAATCCGTCGGTGGTTATTATTTCAAGACGCTGCGTCTCGACGATGCGCCGCCGGTCAAGGTCGGCGAAGGCTATCTTGCCTGGCAACCGCTCGACACCGCGCGTTTTGGGTTCAATGCGTGGCGCATCCTGCCCGGCGAACATCGCGTCCGCCGCGGACCCGGAATTACCTACGACACGCCGGATCCCGACGCCTCGGGGCTTGAAGCTTTGGATGAATATTACGTCTTCTTCGGCGGCCTCGACCGCTACGACTTCAAGCTGCTCGGCAAGAAAGAGATGTTCATTCCATATAATAACAACCGCCTGTACACGCGGCCCACGGCGGAAATTCTCGGGCCCAGACACGCCAATCCCGACGATCTGCGCTACGAGCTGCATCGGGTGTGGGTGGTGGAAGGCACGCTGAAGCCGGGCGCCCATGACATCGTGGCGCGGCGCAGGCTCTATCTCGACGAGGATACCTGGTTCGCGGTCTACAGCGATTCCTGGGACGACAGCGGCAGGCTGTGGAAGTTCGGCCAGGGCACGATGTATCTCATGCCGGAGGTTCCGGCCGTCATTCTCGGCAGCCAGTTCGTCTACGATCTCTCCCTGGGCGGTTATGTGTACGGCTTTGCGTTCAACGACCAGCCGCAGGCCTACAAAATCACCGCGCCCCATCCCGCAAACCTCTTCACCCCGGAGTCCATGGCCGCGCGGGCGATTCGTTAAGAGTGGCACGCAACCCTATGCGTTGGCGCGGCGGCTTTGCCGTTTTCTCGTCCACGCGCTTCCCTCTTTCATCACTGGCCGACTTGTCCGGGCGATGACGGCCAACAGGGAGTTGGTGCGCCCCATCGCGCGCGGCAAATACCTCCGGCAGCGTGTCGACCCAGGATTTGTCAGACGGTAATATCTATAACCATTTCGGTTGACAATGGTCCCGGCATCTGGTAGGCTGCCGCGTGCCGCAATTTCAACCTCGCGAGGGATCGTGAAATCGGACGGAGCAAGGCTTCGGGCACAATCTCAGGGAGTTTCTCGCGCCGTTCGCGGCTGCGCAAATTCTCAGGGAAATTTCGAGCGGATTCGCTCGCGTGCAATCTCAGGGAATTCTTGCGTCACGCCCGAACGTGCAAATTCTCAGGGAATTTTCGCCCCGTTTCCCTCCCGAGAGGTGCCCCGTGCACAATCTCAGGGATTTTTTCGCGCAATTATGCCGACAGGTTTTCTCCCATGCGCCCTCAACGGGGCCGGTGCGCGGGAATCGCGGGTGCGAAGATGCTTGCGAAGCCGCGCCGGACGGGATTTGCTGCGAGACGTTCCTTCTGCTGGCGATTCGTGCCGGCCAAGCGATTCGAGGATTTTCCGATGAGGGTTCAGGTCTTGTACCGGGCGGCGCTTATGGCTGCGGCGGTTGGAATTTCGCAGGCGCCGTCGGCAGAGGCCCACGACTGGACCTTCATGCGATTTCCCACGCTGCATGGCAGCACGGTCGTATTCGAGGCCCATGGCAATCTCTGGCAAGTCAGCCGCTGGGGCGGCAACGCGAACCGGCTGACGGCCGACCCCGGCTATGACCTCATGCCGCGCTTTTCGCCCGACGGTAGCCAGATCGCCTTCACCGGTTTTTATCAGGGAAACCAGGACGTTTATGTGATTCCCGCCGGCGGCGGCACGGCGCGGCGGCTCACCTTCCATTCCGACGTGGTCGAGACGGCGCCGACGCGCTGGGGCCCCGACAACATGGTCGTGACCTGGACGCCGGACTCGAAGAACATCGTGTTTCTCTCGCGCCGAATGGCCTGGAACAGCTGGTATGGCCGTTATTTCGCGGTTCCTTCGCAGGGCGGCCTTGCGCAGCCCCTGCCGCTCGACCGCGGCGGGCTGATGACTTACGGGCCCGACGGGCACAGCATCGCCTATAACCGGATCTTCCGGAATTTCCGCACCTGGAAACGCTATCAGGGCGGCCTCGCCCAGCAGGTCTATACCTACGACTTCCAGACGAAAAAACTTACAAAGATCACCAACTGGATCGGAACCAACACCGCGCCCATGTGGTACGGACAGCATATCTATTTCCTCTCCGACCGGGACAGCAAACGCCGCGAGAACATCTGGGTCTACGACATTGCTACCAAACAATATCGCGAGATCACTCACTTCACCAATTACGATATCGACTTCCCGAGCCTCGGCGTGGGCGGGCGCGGCGGCGACGGCATCGTGTTCGCGCAGGCCGGCGCGCTCTGGGTGATCGATCTTCCGTCCGAAAAATTGCATCGCCTGAACGTCAGCGTGCCGGACGATGGAACACGCACTGGTCCCCGCTATGTCGACGCAAGCAAAGATATCCGGGACGTCGATACGGCGCAGGACAATGACTACGCATTGTCGCCCAACGGCAAGCGCGCGCTGTTCTCGGCGCGCGGCGATCTGTTCACCGTGCCGGCCGAACATGGCGCGACGCGCGACATCACCGGAACCAGCAATGCCGACGAGGATCATCCGACCTGGTCGCCCGACGGCAAGACGGTCGCTTACACAACGGATATCAACGGCGAACAGCAGATCGCCGTCCGTCCGGCGGAAGGCGGCGCGGAAAGGATTGTGACCCATTTCCAGAACGGCTTCTATTATCAGCCGATCTGGTCGCCCGACAGCAAGCATTTTGCCGTTTCCGACGGCAATCATCGCCTCTGGCTCGTCGATGTCGGAAGCGGTGCCGCGACCCAGGTTGCCCAGGATCAGTTCAACGAAATCCACGACGAAAGTTTTTCGCCCGACGGACGGTGGCTCGCCTACAGCGTCACCGCGGCCAATCAGCAACGGGGCATCTGGATCGACAACATCGCCGCCAACAAACCGGTGCGCGTTTCCGAACCTCTCGCCAATGATTTCAGCCCGGTCTTCTCGCCCGACGGCAAATATCTGTATTTCATTTCGACCCGCCACGAGAATCCGACGCTGAGCGAGACCGAGTTCAACGTCGCGACGCTTGAAATGAACGGCATCTATGTGGCGACGCTCCGAAAGAACGTGTCCTCGCCTTTCGCGCCGCGCTCCGACGAGGGTGCTGTCGGCTCGAAAGACTCGGACGACGACAAGCCCAAACCCTGGAAGCCGGGAGCGTCGGCAGCGGTCAATATCGATTTCGACGGGCTTATGAACCGCGCCGTGGCGGTCCCCATTCCGGCTTCCGACATCACGCAGCTCGACGCCCATGACGACAACATTTATTACCGCATCCAGCCGCCGCAGACACTGGAAGGAATGCTGCCGCGGATGAAATCCGCGCTGCACATTTACAATCTCGGCAAGCGCAAGGACGCGACGCTGGTGGAGAACCTGGACAGCTACAGTCTCTCCTATGACGGCACGAAGATTCTCTACAGGAAGAGTTCGGGCGACGATTCGGACAGCGACGACAGCGGTGGTAATTACAACATCATCGATGCGAAAATGCCCGAGGACGACAAGAAGCCTGACCCGAAATCGCTCGATCTGTCGCATATGCGCACGCGCGTTGAACCCACCCAGGAATGGGTTGAAATGTTCAACAATGCCTGGCGGCTGGAGCGCGATCTGTTCGTCAATCCAAAGATGAACGGCGTCAACTGGCAGGCGGTGCACGATGCCTACGCAAAACTTCTGCCGCTGGTGGGTTCGCGCCAGGACCTCACCTATCTCATTGGCGAGATGCAGGGCGAACTCGGCAACTCGCATACCTATGTCGGCGACGGCGATGTCGACAATCTCGCCGACACCATTGGGACGGCGATGCTCGGTGTCGATTTCGCACCCACCGCATCCGGCCACTATGCGTTCGCGAAAATCTATCCCGGCGACAACACGCGCGACAAATATCGCAGTCCGCTGACCGAGCCGGGCGTGGACGTTCATCAGGGCGACATCCTGCTGGCGGTGAACGGACACGATGTGAAAGCGCCCGCCGACCCTTACAGCGCGTTTGTCGGCCTCGACGAGCAGCCGGTGACACTGACGGTTGCCGGAAGCGGAGGCGGCAATCCGCATAATATAACGGTCAAGCCGATCAAGAACGAACTATCGGTGCGCGAAAAGGACTGGATCGATCACAACCGCGCCATCGTCGACAAACTGTCCGGCGGAAGGATTGCTTATATTTACATGTCGGATATGGAAACGCTCGGCATGGAGCAGTTCGTTCGCGAATTCTATCCGCAGATGGACAAACAGGCGCTGATCATGGACGACCGCTGGAACGGCGGCGGCAATATCGACCAGATCGTGCTTGAGCGGCTGCGGCGCATCCTCATCGGCCTTTCGACCGACCGGGAAGCGGCGGCCCAATCAATACCGCAACAGCTGATCCTCGGTCCCAAGGTCTGTCTGATAAATAATTACTCCGCTTCGGATGGCGACATCTTCCCTTATTACTTCAAGAAATACGGACTCGGGCCGCTGATCGGCACGCGGACCTGGGGCGGCGTGCGCGGCATCCGCGGCGACTGGACGCTGCTCGACGGCGGCTACATCACCGTCCCGGAAGACAGCCTCTACGGGCTGCATTCCGAATGGGTGATCGAGAATCACGGCGTCGATCCCGACATGAATATCGATACCGATCCCGGGCAGCTGATGGCCGATCACGACGCCCAGCTCGAAGCCGCGGTGAACTATCTGATGGCGCAACTCAAGAAGCATCCGGTGGGCCTGCCCAAAGCGCCCGCGCCGCTGCCGGCCTACCCGCCCCAGGGCCAGATCCCGGGGCCGAGCCTGTAGCAAAAAAATTGCGCCGAAAATTGCGGGTCAACAGGAGAATCACACTTTTGTTGACCCGCAATGGCGTTCCCGCGCGTTACCGGGAGAGACCTCCAACGGGGAAAGACGATGGTGTCTGGCTGCGCGCGAAAATTCGTTTGTTTCTCGACACTTGCAGGAATGGGTGCCATCTCGGCACCGCCGCACGCCTACGCCGCGAACGACGCAATGATATTGTCCGAGAAGCCAGAACAGGCTGCCGCGGCGACGCAATTCCGGGCGCAGACAAGCACGATCGCTCCGACAGTGGAGGTCCCGTACAGCATCGTGGAGGAAGCCGCGAACGCCGCCGCCGACAGCTTTGCCGGGCCGCGCTCCGGCCGGACGCGCATCGGCTGCCAGAAGGTGAACTTCGGCCAGTCCCTGCCAGTCCGCGTGACACTGTTCAAGGGCTGCGCGGATTTCGACTGGAATGTAACAGCGGCGCGAAACGGCAACATAACAGTCAAGCGGTCCGGAGACGGGATCACGCTCGACGTGCCGGTCAAATTCACCGGCAACGGCAATTTCACCGGCGAACTTTCCCGGGCGATCAAAACGCCCAATCAGAATTTCAACGGCACATTTGTTGTTTCTGTCGCGGGACAGGTCGCGCTGGACAGGAAGTTCTGTCCGAAAGTGCAAAACGCGACGGCCCATTTTGCCTGGGGGACCGCGCCTGACATCGACATTATCGGCAAATCCTGCGTGGAAGTCGGACATGGCCTCAGTGCCTGCGTCGGCCCGTGGAAGTTTCCTGCCGGCAACGTCATGGCGGAACAGATCAACAAATCACTTGCCAACCAGGTCGGCGCGATAAACGGCAAGATTCCGTGCAATGCCATTCGGGAGCCGCTGCAACAGGTCTGGAAAAACTGGTCGTTACCCGTGCCGATGTTGAACCCGCCGGTTTATGTGACCATTCAGCCGAAGGGGCTCTCTGTTGCGGGTATCACGCCGACGGACAATGGTATCAAACTGACTGCGCGTCTCGATGCGGTGACAGGCGTATCGTCCACCGCGCAACCTACACGGCCGCTGCCTCTGCCGGAGAACGTAGCCATCACCGGCCACGAGAGCCAATTCTCGCTGGCCCTCCCCTTGCCCGTTCCCTATCAGCTGCTCGCCGCGGCGGGATCCGGCGGCATCGTGGGCAAGCCGATCAAATCCGGCAAGGAGCGTGTTACTCCGTTCCAGGTCGAGATCATTCCTTCGCATGATCAGCTCGCGCTGGGCATCACCGTGCGCGACGACTCCGCAGGCCCGCGCCACGGCGCAACGGGAACGATTTGGTACACGGCCTCGCCAACTATCGATCACAACGGACATGCGATCCGGCTGGGCGGTGTGACCATGACGAAGAAATTGGACGCGCCGCTGTGGCGCGACATATCGGACTCCGCGGCGCGCGACCTCGGCAACAGGCTCGGCGACAGCTATTCTTATGATTTCTCGCCCCTGATGCGGCAGGGGCAGGACGCGCTGAGCAAGGCTCTCGCCGATCCGAAAAATACCGCCGGGCTGAAGGTCGCGGTTGCCAATGATAACTTTCGCCTCGACCGGACGGCCAACCTGCCCAACAGTTTTGTGATCGAAGGCCTGTTCACCGCCGATGTCGGCGTGGCGCTGCCGCCGGCAAATCCGGGGTCGGACCAGGCCAACGCCGGCCGGAGCATGGGCGAGCAATAATCCGGGCATGACGAAGCCCCGCGTTTTTGCCATGCTGCGCCCATGACGCGGCACGCAGATGCTGACGATTTCTCCTATGCCGAGCCGGATGACCCGCGCCTCAAGCGGTTCTTTATCCGGCTGATCGAGCGCATGTCGGGCCAGCCCTATCTCAAATGGCTCTATGAGGATCATCGCGCCAATCCGCTGCCCGGCGAGAGCTTTTGGGATGCCGCGGTTCGGAAGCTCGAACTGAAGATCGTCTGCAATGACGAAACACTTGCGCGGTGGCCGCGCGAAGGCCCGCTGATTGTCGTCTCCAATCATCCGTTCGGCGTCCTCGACGGCGTGGTGATCTGCCATCTGGTCTCGCGGATTCGCGAGGACTTCCGCGTGCTCACAAACGCGGTCCTCATGCGGGCCGAAGTGGTGCGCGAATTCCTGCTGCCGATCGATTTCGCCGAGACGGAAGAGGCAGTCAAAACAAATCTGCAATCGCGCGCCGCCGCCAAGGCGCATTTGCTGGGTGGAGGATGCCTCATCATTTTTCCGGCAGGCGGCGTGTCGACCACGCCGAGGCCCTGGAACAAACGCGCCGTCGATGCCGAGTGGAAGACCTATACCGGCCGCCTGATCGCCCAGTCGAAGGCCCCGGTTGCTTCGGTCTTTTTTGCCGGGCAGAACAGCCGCATATTCCAGCTCGCGAGTCACATCAGCCTCACACTCCGGCTCTCGCTCCTGTTCAAGGAGGTGCATGACAGAATCGGCAGCGAACTGCATGTGCAGGTCGGCGATGCGATACCGTTCGGGAAATTGCCGGATACCGGCGACCGCCAGGCCTTCATGCGAAACCTGCGCGAAATGACCTATCGGCTCGGCGAAGGCGTGCCTCCGCCAACAAACTCGAACGTTAAGCGCCCGAAGCGCGCGCCGAAACAGCCGCGCAAACCCTCGCGCCGGACGCCCGATAAATGAACGCGCGTCCCCGGGTCGGGTTATTTGTTACCTGTTTGGTCGACCTGATGCGGCCGAGCATCGGATTTGCGGCCGTCCGATTGCTGGAACAGGCCGGCTGCGATGTCCATGTTCCGGCCGCGCAGACTTGCTGCGGCCAGCCTGCCTGGAACTCCGGCGCCGACCGCGACGCCGCGGCAATCGCCCGGCAGGTGATAGAAGCATTCGAGGACTTCGACTATGTCGTCGCGCCATCAGGCTCCTGCGCCGGAATGATCCGCGTGCACTATCCGGAAGTGCTTGCGGGCGACACAAACCATGAGCCGCGCGCCCGGGCGCTTGCCGCAAGAACCTTCGAGCTTGTGCAGTTTCTGGTAAGTGTGCGCGGCTTGACGTCTGCCGCAGCGGGTTGCGCGGTGCGGCTTTGCTATCACGACTCCTGTTCCGCCCTGCGTGAGCTTCGGATCAAGCAGGAACCCAGAAAAATACTCGCGAGCGTCGAAGGCGCCGAGATTCGCGAGTTGAACGAGCCGGACGCCTGCTGCGGATTCGGCGGCTTGTTTTCGGTAAAATATCCCGAAATTTCCGAGCGCATGGCCGATGACAAGATCGCGGACGCGCAATCAACCGGAGCGGACATAATTACCAGCTCCGACCTCGGCTGCCTGCTCCATCTGGCCGGCCGCATCGGCCGTCGCGGCCTGCCGCTCCGCGCACGTCATATCGCGGAAATATTGGCGGGCGACACCGACGCTCCTGCGATGGGCGGAAAATGAACTACGATCCGCGCCGTTTTCCGGAAGCCGCCCATGCGGCGTTACAGGATCCGCAGTTGAGGCCCACGCTCGCGCGCCTCAAGACCCATTTCGGGCATGGACGAGAACTTGCCGCCGCGCGCTTCGGCGATTTCGAGGCACTGCGCGAACAGGGCCGCGCAATCCGCGATTACGCCCTCGCCCATCTCGGCACGCTGCTTGAACAATTCGAACGCAACGTGACCGCGCGCGGCGGCCATGTGCATTGGGCGCGCGACGCGGCCGAGGCGCGGACCATCATTCTCGATATCCTGCGCGAGCGCGGCGCGCGTAGCGTGCTCAAAGGCAAGTCGATGGTGAGCGAGGAAATCGCGCTCAATCCCCACCTCGAAGCAAACGGCATCAAACCGATAGAAACCGATCTCGGCGAGTACATCGTTCAACTAAGGCAGGAACCGCCGAGCCATATCATCGCGCCGGCATTTCATCTCAGCAAGGAACAGGTCGCCGACACCTTCAAATCGTCCCACACAGAACTCGATCCGGATCGTTCTCTTGGCGAACGCTCCGCGCTGGTAACGGAGGCACGGCATGTCTTGCGTGCCCGGTTCGAATCGGCGGATGCGGGTATTACAGGCGCAAATTTTCTTTCTGCCGCAGAAGGCGCAGCCGTTCTTGTTACCAATGAAGGCAATGGCGATATGACGCGCCTGTTGCCACATACGCATATCGTGTTGACCGGCATCGAGAAGATCGTCGCCGATCTCGCGGACGTTGCGGTTCTCCTGCGCCTGCTCACGCGTTCGGCCACGGGACAGGATATTTCGAGCTATGTCACGATCATGGGCGGCCCGCGCGCCGCGGATGAAACCGACGGGCCGGAGAGCTTTCATGTCGTCTTGCTCGACAACGGCCGTTCGCGGCTGCTTGGTACGGAAGCGCATGACGTGCTGCGCTGTATCCGCTGCGGCGCCTGCCTTAATCATTGCCCGATCTACGGCGCGGTCGGCGGTCACGCCTATGGCACCACCTATCCCGGACCGATCGGCGCCGCGCTCAATCCCGGACTGCTGGGCATCGCAAACGCGCATCATCATGCCGATGCGAGCACTTTCTGCGGCCGCTGTACGGACGTTTGTCCAGTGAAAATTCCGCTGCCCAAGATCATGCGTTATTGGCGCGCGCGGGAATACGAAACCTGGGTTGCGCCGAAATCCATTATATTTGGATTGGCGCTATGGGCCTTCGCCGCCAAACGCCCATGGCTCTACCGGATCGCGGCGCGCGTTGCGGCGCGCTTGCTCAAGTCGCGCGCCGGCGCAACCGGCGTTGTAAAGGCTTTGCCGATAATGCGCAGCTGGTTCGCGGTGCGCGACCTGCCGGCGCCGCAAGGCGGCACGTTTCACGATCTGTGGCGTGCCAACAAATGAACGCGCGCGACGATATACTTTCGGCTATACGCACGCGTCTTGTAGCTCCCGGGACCGCGGGCGTCCCGCCCGCATGCGGACGCGACGCCCGCGGTCCCGGGGTAACGGGTGATAAACTCACCCATTTCGTGGCGCGCGCGAAGGCCGCGGCCGCACATGTCAATGTTCTCGGCAGCTTTGACGATATTGCCCCCGCCGTTGCCGATATACTTCGTTCGCGCAACCTGCCGGCCGTCATTCATCTGCCGCCCGATTCATTACTTGAGCGGATCGGCTGGAGCCGTGCTCCCGGACTGTCGACGATTCGCAATGTACCAAACGGTGACGACGCGGCGATCAACATCGCGCCTTATGCGATTGCCGAGACCGGCACCCTCGTTTATCCGGCATCGCGAGACCGCCCGCCGTCCTGGCATTTCCGGCCCGGCATCGAGATCGCGCTGCTCGCTGCGGACAACATACATACCGATCTGGAGAGCGTTCTGGAGCAAATTACCAAAACCGGCGCGCTCCCCTCGACCGTCAATCTCGTCACCGGCCCGTCGCGCACGGGCGATATCGAGCAAACGCTCGAACTCGGCGCACACGGGCCGAGGGAGCTGATAATCCTGATCGTGCCGTCACTCGGCGGCGAGAAGAACTGATACTTTCGACACGCCGGTCAGTTTGTCTATAAGCCGGTCGAATGTTGCGCGTTCGCGCGGGTCGAGTGCGGCGAGGAATAGTTCCTCCAGCTCCAGAACCTGGGGCACGATCTCGTCGTAAATCGCCTGCCCGCGTGCCGTGAGTGCAAGCCGGGTTACGCGTCCGTCCGCACCGTCAACTGTTCGCTGCACGCGCCGGCGACGGACCAGACCGGCCACCGCGCGGCTCACCTGCACCTTGTCCATCTCGGTACGCAGCGCGACCTCGCGCGCCGACAAGCCGGGCGACTGGCCGAGCACTGCCATCACGCGCCATTCGGCGATACCGAGCCCGAAGCGCTCGGAGTAATGCCGGGCAATCGCGTTGCTGACGCGATTTGTAAGAATAGACAGCCGGTACGGCATGAAACGATCGAGATCGAGGTGCCGGCTGTTACTCGGCATCGGGCTGGTTCTTCGGCAGTGCAGCTTCAAATGCCGGCTGGGCAAGGGCATGACTCTCGATTCGCAGCAATGTCGGATAGGGCGACAGATCGAGATTCACGCGCCGCGCGTTCGCCATTTGCGGAATGAGACAGATATCGGCCAGCGTCGGCGCATCGCCATGGCAGAAGCGGCCGGTAAACGGGGACAGCGCGAGCAATGTTTCGAGCGTGGAGAAGCCGAGGCCGATCCAGTGGCGCTGCCATTCGTTGCGCACCTCCTCGCCGATGCTGAGCCGGTCGCGCAGATAGATAAGCATGCGCAGATTGTTCAACGGGTGAATGTCGCAGGCGATGATATAGGAGAGCTGGCGCACGCGGGCGCGGGCGCGCGGTTCGCGCGGAAGGAGCGGCGGATCGGGATAAACCTCTTCGAGATATTCGATGATTGCGAGCGACTGCGCCATCGCATCGCCATCATGCACGAGCGTCGGAACGAGTTCCTGCGGATTTATGGATTTGTATTCCCCGCCATGCTGCTGGCCGCCGTCGCGAAGGAGATGGACGGCTCTCTGCTCGGCCGGAATGCCTTTCAGATTGAGCGCAATGCGCACGCGAAAGGCCGCGGAAGAACGGAAATATCCGTAAAGGACGAAATCAGATTTGGTAATGGGCGACGACATGATCAATGGCTCCAAATATCGAGCGGCCATGGGCATCGGACATTTCGATGCGCACGCGGTCGCCGAATTTGAGGAATGGCGTCTCGGGTTTTCCCCTGTCGAGCTGTTCCCGGGTGCGCCGCTCGGCGATGCAGCAGGAACCGCGCGAGGCGTCGCGGTTGGAAACCGTGCCCGAACCGACGACCGAACCGGCGCCGAGAAAACGTGTCTTCGCAGCATGGGCAATGAGTTGGGCAAAATCGAATGTCATGTCTTCGCCGGCATTCGGCGCGCCGAACAGATTTCCGTTCAGATGCACGGACAGCGGCAAGTGAACTTTCGCGCCCTGCCAGGCCTCGCCAAGTTCGTCGGGCGTCACTGCGACGGGTGAAAACGCCGTCGCGGGTTTCGACTGGAAGAAACCAAATCCTTTGGCCAATTCGTTTGGAATGAGATTGCGCAGGCTGACATCATTGACGAGCATGAGCAGTTTGATGTGCCTTTCCGCGGCACCTGCACCTATGCCCATCGGCACGTCGTCGGTAACCGCGGCGATTTCCGCCTCGAAATCGATGCCCCAGCTTTCGTCGGCCGCGAGTATATCATCGCATGGCCCGATGAAGCTGTCCGAGCCGCCCTGATACATCAGCGGATCGGTCCAAAAAGACGGCGGCATCTCCGCGCCCCGCGCCCGGCGAACCAGCTCGACATGTGTAACGTAAGCCGAACCGTCCGCCCATTGATAGGCGCGTGGCAGCGGTGCCGCGCATTCGGAGACCGCAAAGGGCATCGCACCTTCCGCATCGCCTTCGTTCAGCAGCTCATAAACGCGCATGAGCCGCGACGCAGTCTCGTGCCAGTGGTCCAGCGCATGCTGCAGTGTCGGCGCAATATGCGGCACGGCGATACATCGCGTCAGATCGGTACTAACAACGACAAGCGCGCCGTCGCGGCCGCGCTTCAGAGAAGCGAGTTTCATGTCGCGCTGCTCTCTGCCGGCTCCCGGGGTTCCATCCAGCTTTCGGCATAGGCGTGGTCTTCGTGCGCCTCCGCGGCCTTGCCGAGCTCGAAGGGATCGCGCGAATCGATCATCACCGCCACTTCGTCGGTTTCCTTGCGTGCCGACCTGGCGCCTACCGCAAAAGCCTTGGGATGCGGCCCATGCGTGATGCCGCAAGGGTGCATGGTCATCATTCCGGGATGAATATTGTCGCGGCTGAAGAATTCGCCGCGATGATAGAAGATCGCTTCGTCGAATTCCTCGTTCGAATGAAAGAACGGCACTTTGAGCGCGCCGGGATCCGTCTCGATCGGCCGCGGGACAAAGGTACAAACAACGAAACGATCGGCGATGAAGGTGGAATGCACCGAGGGCGGGATGTGGTAGCGGTGGCTCATCACCGGACGGATATCGCGCCAGTTCAGTTTCACCGGCGCGAGATTGCCTTTCCAGCCCACGGCATCGAGCGGGTTGAAGGGATAGATGATCGTCGACACCGCGTTGCGGCGCTTCACATAGACGCTGTATTCGCCTTCGGCCTGCGTCTTGAACGCCTCGTCGATCTTCGGCGTTTCGAGCACCGCGGGATCGAAGATGGCATGAGGCCCGAGTATGCCGCGCTCGGGCAATTTGAACGAGCTGTCGCGCGCCTCGATCATCAACACCGTGCTCTGCAGACTCGGTTCGAGGCGCCACATCGTGCCGCGCGGCAACAGGATGTAATCGCCGTCGCGATAGGTCATATGACCGAAATCGCAGTAGAGATCGCCTGCGCCTTCGTGAATGAAAAGCAGCAGATCGCCGTCGGAATTGCGCAGGATGTTGGTCGGCACCGGACAGGTGCAGATCATGACCAGACATCTGTCGCTCGCAAGCAGCAGCGCGGAACGGAACGGACCGATGGCGCTGGTCGCGGCGGCGCCCGCATCGAAGGCGCGCGGACGAAGATCGCCCTTGATCGCCGACCAGCCCGTTGGCGGATGACGATGATAGAAATGCACCGCGGGTCCGAAAAACCCGTCGCGGCCCATTTCGCGTTCATAGGTGCCGCCCGGCAGGTCGGCGTGCGCCTGATGCGAAGTTTCGCCTTCCATGCGGGGAAATTCGATCCAGTTTTTGGCACTCATGTTATTACTCCGACATCTGACGGGAGATTTTCGTTCTCATCCCACACTTGTCATGGCCCGCAGTCGCGGGCCATGACAACCAAAAAGCACGGCAACCAGGGGTCACGCCTGCAGCACGCCCCTGCGAATCTGGTCCGCTTCGATCGACTCGAAGAGCGCCTGGAAATTGCCTTCGCCGAAGCCTTCGTTGCCCTTGCGCTGGATGATCTCGAAGAAGATCGGGCCGATGGCGTTTTGCGTGAATATCTGCAGCAGCAGACCCTGGTCTTCCGTCGGCGCGCCGTCGAGGAGAATGCGGTCGCGTTTCAGCCGGTCGACATCCTCGCCATGTCCCTTCACGCGATTGTCGACCCGCTCGTAATAAGTATCCGGCGTATCCTGGAAATCGACGCCGCGCGCCCTCAGCGTCTCCACCGAGTGGAAAATCTCCTCGGTCGAAAGCGCGATGTGCTGTATGCCTTCGCCTTTGTAGCTATGCAGATATTCCTCGATCTGCGACTTGTCGTCGGACGATTCATTGATCGGAATTCGGATCATCCCGCAGGGGCTGGTCATCGCCCGAGACTTGAGGCCGGTCAGTTTGCCCTCGATATCGAAATAACGAATCTCGCGGAAATTGAAGAGCTTCTCGTAGAACTGCGCCCATTTGTCGAGATTGCCGCGGAACACGTTGTGGGTGACATGATCGATCTCCGACAGGTCCGCGCCTTCATGCTCCCAGCCCAGAGCCGCATCGGTCGGCACGAAATCGACATCGTAGATCGAATGCTCGCCATAGCGGTCCACCAGATAGATCACGCTGCCGCCGATGCCCTCGATCGCGGGAATGTTGAGCTCCATCGGGCCGACCTGGTTGCGGAACGGCGTCGCGCCAAGCTCGAGCGCACGCGCATAGGCCTTTGCCGCATCCTTCACGCGGAACGCCATGGCGCAGGCCGACGGGCCATGCGCCTTCGCAAAATTGCTGCCATGGCTGTCGGGCTCGGCATTGACGATAAAATTGATTCCACCCTGACGGTAGAGCGTGACCGCCTTGGAGCGGTGCCGCGCGACGGCGCGGAACCCCATGCGCTCGAACAATGCGTGCAATTCGCGCGTATCGGGCGCGGTATATTCGACGAATTCGAACCCGTCCGTGCCCATGGGATTTTCCCATAATGCCTGCATGATCTCGTTCTCCCGCGATGCCCTTGCCCGAATTAGTTTCAAATGAAACCAGTTTCCGGTCAAGCAGATTCGGGCAAAGTACGTCACCGCGCCGCGATTCGCCCGCAACCGGAATCTGCATTCATATGTTGCGCGCTGTCCCGGTCTGTGTATCCATCGGTGGCGGGCGATCCCTGGGCATTTGGGGTATGGTGAGCATCGGCTCGGCATTTCATAGCGCGCGCGCCACGGTGCTGAACGCCATCATTGGCAGGCGGGCCGACGACGCGCACGAATCGGTAGAAGGCCTGAGCGTCGCCGCGCGCGCGGCGCTCACAGTCCTCGTCTTTGCCGCCACGACAATTATCTGGTGGACTGCGCGTACTTACGGCATCCTGGGTACGGCGGCGCTGTATTTTCCCGCGTCGCTTCTGGTGACGCTTCTTGCCGGCTGGGAATTCGGGCTCGCGATCATGGCCGCCGGCGCCGTGCTTATTTGGCGTGTTGCCCATTCGCAATTTGCCGGCGCAACTCTTGCCGCCTTTGCAATGGCCGGCGTACTTCAACTTCTTATTGCGGGCTTCGTGCGCGAGCTCCTGCGCAATGCCTGGCGGGCCGAACGCGAATTGCAGGATCTTGCCGATCGCAGCGCGCGCGAGGCGCAAGCGCGTGAGATGGTGCTGGGGGAAGCACGACACCGGCTCAAGAATTTGATGGCCGTCATCGAAGCGCTGGCCAAATTCTCCGGTCCGCGGCCTGGCCAGGACCCGGCCGTGGACGGTTACGTGAAGCGCTTTATCGGCCGGCTGCGGGCGCTCGGCACGGCCAGCGATCTCGTGCTGAAAAATGGCTTCGACGTGCTCGAAGCGAATGCGGTTGTGCGTGCGGTGCTCGAACCGTTTCTTTCCAATGGGGCGCCGCGCCTGACGTTCGACGGACCAAATGTAAAGCTCACGGAGCAATTCGGCGGTTCGCTCGCGCTCGCGGTGCACGAACTGGCGAGCAATGCGCTGAAATACGGCGCGCTTTCGGGCCCCGCCGGTACGGTCAATTTTCGCTGGTCGATTACAGGTACCGGTGCGGACGAGCGTGTCGAATTCGTATGGACCGAATTTGGCGGACCCGTACCGATCCAGCCTCCGCAAGACGGCTTCGGCCACCGCCTCATTCGCTCCGTCGTGTCGAGCGAGCCCGATGGACAGGTACACATCGAATATCCCCCGGACGGCCTCGTCTGTAAAATCGCCTACCGCTATCGCGACCGTGCGGCGCGAACCTGATCTGGAAACTTCAAGCGTTCCTTCCATCCACGCCGGGGGCTCGCGGTATTGACGCTCCTGAATCCTGCTGATAGTTCTTGGTCGCATATCCAAACGGCAGGGCCATCATGCATGTGAAGCCGGCGCGGCAGGCCGCGCGACTCAGGCGGGCGCTTCTCTATCACTTACCAGCGCCGTTGCTGTTCATCACGACAGCACTGGCGCAGCAGCCTGCGGCACCCACTGGCTCACCCGACACCGGATCATATCAGAGCTATCTGCCGTCCCTGCCGCCAAGCGTCGTGCCGCCGCGCATTGTGGCCCCTCATCCCTGCAGCTTTCCGCATTCGGCCATTTACGATCATCCAACCGCTCCTGCTATTGTGACTTTCACGGTGACAACGAGGGGCCAAGTAACAAACGCCACAATTGCGCGCTCGAGCGGCAGCGGCCGGGTGGACGAAGCAGCACGCGAATGCGTGTTGCAATGGGTCTACGCGCCTGCGCTGCGCGATGACGCGCCCATAGACCAACCTTGGGCGACCGAGATCAGTCTCACAATCGGCACGCGGGACCAGACACCGCAATTGCCGGCGGACGCGCCACAGGGAACAAAATTCGTGATTATGCCCGTCCGAAAATACCGTGCCACCATTGTGGGGGGTTGCGAGCAATGGCACAGGGACGCCCCCCGCGGCGTGCTCGTGGCATTCGATGTCGAGCCGGATGGTTCGGTCAAGAACGCAACCGTGGCGGAGAGCAGCGGCGATCCGGCGACCGACAAGGACGCCATCGATTGCGTTTCGCAACGCACTTACAAACCGGCCACGCGCGATGGCAAGCCGGTGGAAATTCGCTTAACGGCGTCGTTATTTGCGAATAACTGAATCATTGCGGAGAGTTGCTGGTCCGCCACGCACAGACTCGTGATGGAGCCTCTCCTTCGGCGGGGCTATGCTTCACGGATGAAAAAACCTGCATCCCTGCTCAATATGGTCGCGCTCGGGTGTATTGCCTTTTTCGGCTGCGGGGTGCCTTCGCGCGCGCAACCTGCGCAATCCGGCAGTTTGAGCGAGGTGACCTTCACGAATTACACGCCCCTTTCCGGCAATGCGGAGCTGGC
>Ga0335074_10002043_pt1 | contig 27483 bp, 23 predicted proteins | sample Lox_Sample_23_FD_206715 | JGI IMG/M metagenome (GOLD analysis project Ga0335074, IMG submission 206715) | Soil microbial communities from Loxahatchee National Wildlife Refuge, Florida, United States - Lox_Sample_2.3 | ecosystem: Environmental > Terrestrial > Soil > Wetlands | place: USA...
TTCGGCCGGTTCTGGGGCTGGTTCAGCGTCGGCGACCTGTTCATCCTGAACTTCCTGACCATCGTCACCGAGTTCATCGGCGTCTCGCTCGCGCTGCGGTACTTCCACGTCAGCCCCTACGTCTCGGTGCCGATCGCCGGGGTGGTCCTGATCGCGATCACCGCGAGCGGCAGCTTCGCCCGCTGGGAGCGGTCGCTGTTCGTGTTCATCGCGGTCAGCCTGATCCTGTTCCCGCTGGCGCTGACGTCCGACCCGCACTGGGGGCAGGTCGGCTACCATCTCGTCGTCCCCGGCGTCCAGGGCGGCGTCAGCTCCACGGCGGTGCTGCTGATCATCGCGATCGTCGGCACCACGGTCGCGCCCTGGCAGCTGTTCTTCCAGCAGTCCAACGTCGTGGACAAGCGGATCACGCCGCGGTTCGTCGGCTACGAGCGCGCCGACACCGCGCTGGGCGCGTTCGTCGTGGTGATCGGGGCGGCCGCGGTCTTCCTGGCCGCCGTCTTCGCGGTGCGGGGCACCAGCCTGGCCGGGCACTTCACCGACGCGCTCGGGGTGGCCCACGCGCTGGAACGGCACGGCGGGTGGTACGGCGCGGCCTTCGCCATCGTGCTGCTCGACGCGTCGGTCATCGGCGCGTCCGCGGTCACCCTGTCCACGAGCTACGCGTTCGGCGACGTCTTCGGCATCAAGCACTCGCTGCACCGTAAGTTCAGGGACGCGAAGCCCTTCTACGCCACCTACGCCGGGATGATCGTCGCGTCGGCGGGCATCGTGCTCATCCCCGGCGTCCCGCTCGGGCTGCTCACCACGGCGGTGCAGGCCCTGGCCGGGATCCTGCTGCCGAGCGCCAGCGCGTTCCTGGTGCTGCTGTGCAACGACCGCGAGGTGCTCGGCCCGTGGATCAACCCGCGCTGGCTCAACGTCCTGGCCTCCCTCATCATCGGCGTGCTGCTCGTGCTGTCCGGCACGCTGGTGGTCACCACGCTGTTCGCCGGCCTCGACGCGTCGAAGGTCGCCAGCTGGCTCGCCATCGGGCTGGTCGCGCTGGCCGCCCTGGCCGGGGCGTGGTTCTGGCTGACCAGGAAGCGCCGGCCCGCGCCGGCGCCGCACCCGCGGACGACGATGACCGGGGCCGAGCGGCTGAACTGGCGCATGCCGCCGCTCGCGCTGCTCAAGCCGGCGGAGTGGTCGATCGGGAGGAAGGCCGCGCTGCTGACCCTGCGCGGCTACCTGGTCATCTCCGTCCTGCTGCTGATCGTCAAGGCGGTCCAGATCGGCCACGGCTGACGTCCGGTGCGACACTGATGGCATGACAGACGCGTCCCCCCGTTTCCGTCGGCTCCTTGACCACTTCCCCGCTTACCAGCCGGGCCGGACGGCGGTCAGCACCACGGGGAAATCGCACAAGCTCTCGTCCAACGAGTGCCCGTACGGGCCGCTGCCCTCGGTGGTCGAGGTCATCGCCGAAGAGGCGCTATCGGTCAACAGGTACCCGGACAACGGCGCGGCCGCGCTGACCGAGGCGATCGCGGAGAGGTTCGGCGTCCCGGCGCGGCACGTCGCGGTCGGCTGCGGCTCGGTCGGCGTAATGCAGCAACTGCTCGAGGCGATCGGGGAACCCGGCGCCGAGGTGCTGTACGCGTGGCGGTCCTTCGAGGCGTACCCGATCCTGGCCGACCTGGCCGCGGCGGAGTCGGTCCGCGTGCCGCTGCGGGACGAGACGCACGACCTGGCCGCCATGGCGGACGCGATCACCCCGCGCACCAGGCTGATCTTCATCTGCAACCCCAACAACCCCACCGGCACGGTGGTCCATGCGCCGGAGATCGACGCGTTCCTGGAGCGGGTGCCCGGTGACTGCCTGGTGGTCCTCGACGAGGCCTACCGCGAGTACGTCAGGGACGACGGGGTGCCGGACGGCACCGGCCTCTACCGGTACCGGCCCAACGTCGCGGTGCTGCGCACCTTCTCCAAGGCCTACGGCCTGGCCGGGCTCCGGGTCGGGTTCATGATCGCCGACGAGCCCGTCGTGCAGGCGGTCAGGAAGACGATGCTGCCGTTCAGCGTGAACCGCATCGCCCAGGCCGCGGCGATCGCCTCCCTGGCGGCGGAGGCGGAACTGCTCGAGCGCGTGGAACTCACCGTCAAGGAGCGGACCAGGGTGCGCGAGGCGCTCATCGCCGAAGGCTGGGAGGTCCCCCCGACCGAGGCCAACTTCGTCTGGCTCAGGCTCGGCGACCGGACCGGGGACTTCGCCGCCGCCTGCCAGGCGGCCGGGATCGCCGTGCGCGCCTTCGCCCCCGAAGGCGTCCGCGTCAGCATCGGCGACCCCGAAGCCAACGACGCCTTCCTGGACCTAGCCGGCGCCTTCCCCGGCCGGAACTAGCTCAGCACTGCGTATGTCGGCGCCGAGGGCGCTGAAGCGCTGCGCGATGGCGGCGTGGCCGCGGTCGATCGGGTAGCCGGGCGTGACGGTGGTCTCGCCCTCGGCGGCTAGCCCGGCCAGGATCAGCGCGATGCCGGTCCGCAGGTCGTGGGCCACGACCTGCGCCCCCTTGAACGCGGCGGGGCCGTGCACGATGACCCGGGTGCCGTCGAACTCGATCCTGGCGCCCATCTTGCTCAGCTCGCCGACCAGCGTGTAGCGCCCGTCAAAGATCGTCTCGCGGATGTAGCTCGCACCCTCGGCGAGGCAGGCGAGCGCCATGATCGGTGACTGCAGGTCGGTGGCGAACCCGGGGTAGGGGCTGGTGATCACGTTGATCGGGCGCGGCGGCCGGTCCATGCGCACCGACACCACCGCACCCTGGGTGGCGAACTCCACGCCCATCTGCTCAAGCTTCCAGCGGACGACGCCGAAGTGGTCGAGGGACGCGCCGACCAGGTTCAGCTCGCCGCCGGTGATCGCCGCGGCCATCGCGAACACGCCCGCGTCGATCCGGTCCGCCATCACGGTGTGCTCGACCGCGGTCAGCGCCTCGACGCCGTGCACGGTGATGCGGCCCGTCCCGCCGCCGGTAATGCGCGCGCCCATCTTGGTCAGGAACGCGATGACGTCGAGGACCTCGGGCTCTTGCGCGGTGTTGTCGATGACGGTCCGGCCGGGAGCCAGCGACGCGGCCATGATCAGGTTCTCGGTGCCGGTGTGCGACGGCGTGTCCAGGTACAGGTGCGAGCCCTGGAGCCTGCTGGCCTTGATGCGGATGACCGTCTCGCTCTCGTCGACGACGGCCCCGAGCCTGGCGAACCCGCGGTAGTGGAAGTCGAGGTTCCTGCTGCCGAGGTTGCACCCGCCGATGCCCTCGATGACCGCCTCGCCGAACCGGTGCAGGAGCGCCGGCACGAACAGCACCGAGCTGCGGAACCTCCGGGCGATCTCGGCCGGCAGCACGGGGCTGGTCAGCCGGGAGGCGTCGACGACGAGCGTCCGCTCGGCCTCGTGGAACTCGACGATGGCGCCGACCGCCTGAGCCAGCTCGACGGCCCGGTGCACGTCCTCGATCGGCGGCACGTTCCGCAGCACGGTGCGGCCGTCGGCGGTCAGCAGCGACGCCGCGATCATCTTCAGCGCGGCGTTCTTCGCGCCCTGGATGAAGACCGTGCCGTGCAGCGGGGTGCCGCCCCGCACGCGGTAACTCGTCTCGGGTCCGGAAGTCATGGGTGTCAGCTTAGCGATGCGAGGCGCTTGAATACCGGGGCAAGTCCGGCCGTGTACCGCTCTGGGCGGAATGCGGCGTCCAGTGTTTCCTCGCTGATCCGCTGCCCCCGCTCGGCCGCCTGCTTGCGCAGGGTGTCACGGAACGGCGTGTCGCTGTCCCAGCTTTCCATCGCGGCCGCCTGCACCAGGGCGTACGCATCCTCGCGGCCCATGCCGGAGTCCACCAGGGCGAGCAGCGCCGCCGAGGAGTAGATCAGGCCTGCGGTGGAGTCCAGGTTGGCGCGCATGCGCGCGGCGTCGACGGTGAGCCCCTCGATCAGCCCGGCGGTCTCGTGCAGCAGGTAGTCGGTGGCGATGGCGGCGTCCGGCAGCGCGATCCGTTCCGCGCTCGAGTGCGAGATGTCCCGCTCGTGCCACAGCGGGATGCCCTCGGTGACCGGCGTCACGTAGCCGCGGACCACCCGGGCCAGGCCGGCGATCCGCTCGGAGCGGACGGGGTTCTTCTTGTGCGGCATCGCCGAGGAGCCCTTCTGGCCGGACCCGAACGACTCGGCCAGTTCGCGCACCTCGGTGCGCTGGCCGTGCCGCACCTCGAGCGCGACCGCCTCGCACACCGTCGCGGCCACGGCCAGCGCGCTGACCCATTCGGCGATGCCGTCGCGCATCACGACCTGGGTGGCGACGTCGGCGGGGCGGAGCCCGAGGGCGGGCATGACCTGCGCCTCGATGGCGGGGTCGATGCCGGAGTAGCTGCCGACCGGCCCGGACAGCTTGCCGACCGCCACGGCTTCCCTGGCCCGCAGGATCCGGTCCCGGCTTCGGGCCATGCCGAACGCGAAGTCGGCCACCCGGTGCCCCCAGGTATCCGGCTCGGCGTGGACGCCGTGCGTCCGGCCCGCGCGCAGCGTCGCCTGGTGGGCCAGCGCGTGGTCCCTGAGCACCGCGACCAGGGCGGTGGCCTTGGCGGCCAGCAGGTCGGTCGCCTCGGTGAGCTGGACCGCGAGCGCGGTGTCGAGCAGGTCGGAGGAGGTCATGCCGTAGTGCACGTAGGCGGCGGCCGAGCGGGGCGAGGTGTGGTCCGCCCAGGCGGTCAGGAACGCGATCACGTCGTGGCCGGTCACCGCCTCGACGGCCGCGACCTCCGCCGGGGTCGGCGGCGGAGCCGCGCGCACGGGCTCGACGCTGTCCGCGGGCACGGTGCCCGCCCTGGCCTGCGCCTCAAGGACGAGGACCTCGACCCGGCACCACAGCTCGTACTTGTGCGCCTCGCTCCAGACCCGCCCCATCCCGGGCAGCGTGTACCGCTCGATCATGCCTCAACCGTATCGGCCGGCCGGCCCGGCCCGGCGGTCACCGCCCGGCGGCGATGTCGCGGCGGTACCAGCCGCCGCGCATCTCGATCGTGGCGGCCAGCTCGTAGGCCGCTTCGCGCGCGGCGGCGATGTCAGCGCCGGACCCGACGACGTTGAGCACCCGGCCGCCGGCTGAAACCAGGCCGCCGCCGGCCCCCGCGGCCGTGCCTGCGTGCAGGACGTACGCGTGCGCGGGCGTCCCACCCTCGGGCCGCGGCGCGGGGCGCGAGAGGGGCACCACCGTTCGTTCGGCAGCAGGGATTTTGATTTTGTCTCCGGGGACCGGGCTTCCCGGATAGCCCTCGGCGGCGATGACCACGGCCACCGCGGCACCCGGGCGCCAGCGCGGCTCCGGCGTGCCGGCCAGGTCGCCGGCCGCTGCGGCGTACAGCAGCGGGGCCAGCGGGGTGCCGAGCCGGTCCAGCACCACTTGCGTCTCCGGATCGCCGAACCTGGCGTTGAACTCCACCACCTTCGGGCCCGCGGCGGTCAGGCAGAGGCCCGCGTACAGCAGGCCCCGATACGGCCGGCCGCGCAGGCGCATGGCGTCGACGGCGGGCTTGATGACGGTGTCCAGGGTGCGTTCGGCCAGGTGAGGCGGGGCCCAGGGGAGCGGGGCGTAGGCGCCCATGCCGCCGGTGTTCGGGCCCGTGCCGCCGTCGTGAGCCCGCTTGAAGTCCTGGGCGGGCAGCAGCGGGACCGCCGTCATGCCGTCCGTGACCGCGAACAGCGACACCTCGGGGCCGTCGAGGAACTCCTCGATCACCACCGTGCCGCACGCGGCGGCGTGCGCCCGGGCCTCCGCCAGGTCGGTGGTGACGACGACGCCCTTGCCCGCCGCCAGCGCGTCGTCCTTGACCACGTACGGCGGCCCGAACGCGGCGAGCGCCTCGTCCGCCTCTTGTGGCGTGGTGCAGGTCCGCGACGCGGCGGTCGGGATGCCCGCCGCCGCCATGACCTGCTTGGCGAAGGACTTCGAGCCCTCGATCATGGCGGCGCCCGCGTCCGGCCCGAAGCAGGCGATGCCGTCCTCGCGCAGCACGTCGGCCGCCCCCGCGACCAGCGGCGCCTCCGGGCCGATGACGACCAGGTCCGGGTTCAGCTTGCGGGCCAGCGACAGGATCGCCTCGGGCGCCGGCGTCGTGTCCGGATGGGTCTGCGCCACAGCGGCGATCCCGGGGTTGCCCGGCGCCGCGTGCAGGTCTTGCTTCTCCTGGCTCAGCGCGCGGATGATCGCGTGCTCACGGCCCCCCGACCCGATGAGAAGAATGCGCACGCCGCGAGCCTACCGGTGCGCCGCTCAGGGCAGCAGCGCTCAGGGCAGCAGCGGCCGGAGCTGGAGCGTCTGGTCGCGGCGGGGGCCGACGCCGACCGCGGCCACCGGGGCGCCGATCATTGTCTCCACCGCCGTGACGTAATTCCGCGCGTTCGCCGGCAGCTCGGCGAAGGTCCGGGCCTTGGAAATGTCCTCCGCCCAGCCGTCGAAGTACTCGTAGACCGGCACCGCGTGGTGGAATTCGGTCTGGGTCATCGGGATCTCGTCGTGCCGGACGCCGTCCACCTCATACGCCACGCAGACCGGTACCTGGTCCAGGCCGGACAGGACGTCCAGCTTGGTGAGGAAGAAGTCCGTGATCCCGTTCACGCGCGTCGCGTACCTGGCGATGACCGCGTCGAACCAGCCGGTGCGGCGCGGCCGGCCGGTGGTCACGCCGTACTCCGCGCCCGTCTTGCGGAGCCATTCGCCGGAGGCGTCGCGAAGTTCGGTGGGGAAGGGGCCTTCGCCGACCCGGGTCGTGTACGCCTTGACCACGCCGATGACCTTGGCGATCCTGGCCGGCCCGATCCCGGAGCCCGCGCAGGCGCCGCCCGCGGTCGGCGAGGACGAGGTGACGAACGGGTACGTCCCGTGGTCCACGTCGAGCATGGTCGCCTGGGCGCCCTCGAGCAGCACCACCCGGCCCTCGTCCAGGGCGCGGCCCAGGACCAGCCCGGTATCGGCCACGTAGGGGCGGAGCCTTTCCGCGTACCGCAGGTATTCCTCGGCAACCGACCGCGGGTCGATGCCGCGCCGGTTGTAGACCTTGCTCAGGATCTGGTTCTTCTCGCGCAGCACGAGTTCGAGTTTCTGGCCCAGGATGCCGGGGTCGAACAGGTCCTGGACGCGGATCCCGACCCGGGCCATCTTGTCGGCGTAGGCCGGGCCGATGCCGCGGCCGGTGGTGCCGATCCGCGCGCTGCCGAGGTAACGCTCGGTCACCCGGTCCAGCGCCCGGTGGTAGGGCATGATCAGGTGCGCGCTCGCCGAGACGAGCAGCCTTCCGCAGTCCACCCCGCGCGCGGCCAGCGCGTCGACCTCGTCGAGCAGGACCTGGGGGTCGATCACCACCCCGTTGCCGATCACCGGGACGACGTCGGGGGACAGCACGCCGGACGGGAGCATGTGCAGCGCGTAGCTCTCCTCGCCGATGACGACCGTGTGCCCGGCGTTGTTGCCGCCCTGGTAGCGAACCACGTAGTCGACGCGGTCGCCGAGCAGGTCGGTGGCCTTGCCCTTGCCCTCGTCGCCCCACTGGGCGCCGACCAGGACGATGGCGGGCATCGGCGGATCCCTTCTGCACCCGCAAGAATGAAGCCCCTGCTCAGGCGCAAGCGCGGCAGGGGCTCTTGCGTTCTGAGAGTACCCGCAATACCGGCGCTGCGGCGAACAGCGACACTCGGGTGGTTACGGGCGGTTGGCCGGGATCTCGGCGGCGAGCTGCTCGGCGGCGGCTGCGCTGCTGTCGTGGAGGAACTGCCGGCAGCGCCGCGCCTCCTCGTCCTCGCCGATCGCGCCGGCCGCCGCGCCCAGCAGGTACAGCGACCCAAGGAAACCGCGGTTCGGCTCGTGCTCCCACGGGATCGGGCCGTGCCCGTGCCAGCCCGCGCGGCGCAGCTGGTCCAGGCCGCGGTGATAGCCCGTCCGCGCGTACGCGTACGCGGTGACCGCGTCGCCGCGGCCGTACGCGTCAGCCGCCAGGGCCGCCCAGGCCGCCGAGTACGCGGGGAACCGCGCCGCGACCTCGGCGGGCGGCTCGCCCGCCCGGAGCGCGGCCGACGCCGGCTCGTCTTCTGGCAGGTACGTGGGCGGCGGGCCGCCGAGCAGGTTCTGGTGTTCCATGGGAGTCCTCAGGGTCCTCAGGACAGGTGGTGGCCGGTCGACATCAGGTCCTCGCACGCGTGGGTCACCCGGGCCGCCATGCCGGCCTCGCCCGCCTTGCCGTAGCTGCGCGGGTCGTAGTCCTTCTTGCTGCCGACGTCGCCGTCGACCTTGAGGACCCCGTCGTAATTGGCGAACATGTGGCCCGCGATGGGCCTGGTGAACGCGTACTGGGTGTCGGTGTCGACGTTCATCTTGACGACGCCGTAGGAGATCGCCTCCCTGATCTCCTCGAGCGCCGAACCGGAGCCGCCGTGGAAGACCAGGTCGAAGGGCTTGTCCTTGCCGTACTTCTGGCCGACCGCGTCCTGGATGTCGCGCAGCACGGTGGGGCGCAGCTTCACGTGCCCCGGCGCATAGACGCCGTGCACGTTGCCGAACGTGGCGGCCAGGATGTACCGGCCCCGCTCCCCGAGCCCGATCGCCTCGGCGACCGCCAGGGCGTCTTCCGGCGTGCTGTACAGCTTCTCGTTGATCTCGCCGACGACCCCGTCCTCCTCGCCGCCGACGACGCCGATCTCCATCTCCATGATGGTGTGCGCGGCCGAGCACTCCTCCAGGAGGTCCGCGGCGATCTGGAGGTTCTCGGCCAGCGGGACCGCCGAGCCGTCCCACATGTGCGACTGGAACAGCGGCTCCTCGCCGCGCTCGACGCGCCCGCGGGAGATCGCCACCAGCGGGCGCATGTAGGTGTCGAGCTTGTCCTTCGGGCAGTGGTCGGTGTGCAGCGCGATGTGAACCGGGTACCTGGCCGCCACGACGTGCGCGAATTCGGCCAGCGCGGTGGCGCCGACCACCATGTCCTTGACCGGGCCCGACAGGTACTCGGCCCCGCCGGTCGAGACCTGCACGATCCCGTCGCTGCCGGCGTCCGCGAACCCGCGCAGCGCGGCGTTCAGCGTCTGGCTCGAGGTGACGTTGATCGAGGGGTACGCGAAGCCCTGCTGCTTGGCCACGTCAAGCATCTGGGCGTAGACCTCGGCGGTCGCGATAGGCATGGCGGTGACTCCTTGAGCGCGGGTCTTTGATCCCAACTCTAGACATGAAGCACGGATTAAGATGCACCTGGCAGTGCCGGGCATGCGGTACAACAGGAACCCTATGGAGAGCTACCTCACCTCGGCAGGCTACGCCGCGCTCATCCTATTCGGCTTCCTCGAGGCGGCCTGCATCCCGATCTCGTCTGAGATCACGTTCGGCTTCGCCGGGGTGCTCGCGTACCAGGGCCATCTCAACCTGGCGCTGGTCATCGTCATCGGGTCGCTGGCCGAACTCGCCGGGTCCTACGCCTCCTACGCGGTCGGCCGGATCGGCGGCAAGCCGCTGGTGCAGAAGCTGGGCCGGTACGTCCTGGTCACCCAGGGCGACGTCGACCGGGCCGAGCGGTTCCTGGCCGGGCGCGGCGCGTGGGCCGTTCCGGTCGGCCGGATGCTGCCCTTCGTCCGGGCCTTCGTCTCGATCGTCGCGGGCCTGGTCCGGATACCCGCCGCCCGCTTCGGGGTGCTCAGCCTGATCGGCACCGTCATCTACGCGGCGGTGCTCTCCTCGATCGGGTACGGGCTCGGCGGCGCCTGGCAGCGCATCAGCCACGGCCTGACCCTGGCCGGGTACGCCATTTTCGCCGTCGTGGTCATCGCGATCGTCGCGTTCGTCGTGTACCGGCTGCGCCAGTTCCGGCGTGAGGACGCCGAGACGCGCGCCCGTACCGCCGCTGGTACCGCTACCGCCGCTGGTACCGCTACCGCCGCCCAGGGCCAGCAGGCGCCGTCACGGCCGGCCCCCGGGGCACACCGGGCGAACCGGTCAGACACCCAGGTCTGACAGGGTGAAGGCGGCCCGGTACTCCAGGCCGCGCTCGGTCACCCGGTCCCTGGCGCCCCGGTCCACCAGCACGGCCACCCCGACCACCTCGGCGCCGGCCTCGCGCAGCGCGTCGACCGCGGTCAGCGGTGAAGCCCCGGTCGTGGAGGTGTCCTCGACCGCGAGCACCCGCCGGCCGGCCACGTCTGGACCCTCGATCCTGCGCTGCAGGCCGTGCTGCTTGTCCGTCTTCCGCACGACGAACGCGTCGATGGGGGTCCCGCGGCCCGCGGCCGCGTGCATCATCGCCGCGGCGACCGGGTCGGCGCCCATGGTCAGGCCGCCGGCCGCCTCGTAGTCAAGGTCCCGGGTCAGGTCGAGCATGACCCGGCCCGCCAGCGGCGCCACCCGGCCGTCGAGCAGGATCCTGCGCAGGTCGACGTAGGTGCCGGCGTGCTGGCCGGAGGAGAGGATGAAGTCGCCGTGGAACACGGCCTTCGCCTTGATCGCCGCGAGAAGTTCGTCCCGATCGCTCACGGCAGGTGATCTTATGAGACCAGTCCCCGCCGCGGCCAGTACCCGCCGGGAGGTCAGTACCCTCCAGGCAGCGCAAATGCCCAGAAAGGCAGCCCGGAGGAGCGTACTTCACCTACGCTTAGGTCCGTCAGGTCCTGGCGGGTGCCTGAAACTACCCGCTACGCCATGGAAGGACGGTGCGGCCGTGGATCGCTGCGCGCTGTTCGTCGACGCAGGCTACGTGCTCGCCGACGGCGCCCAGGCCGTGCACGGGACGCGCCGGGGTGAGTCGGTCTCCTGGGACTACGAAGGGCTCCTGCACTTCCTGGCGGGCCTGGTCACGGAGCGGACCGGGCTGCCGCTGCTGCGCTGCTACTGGTACGAGGCCACTGTAGACGGCCGGCGCACGGCCGAGCAGGATGCGCTCGCCGACATGCCGGGAATCAAACTTCGCGTGGCGAAGATCCGCCCCGGCCGGCGCGAGGGCGTGGAGACCGAGATTCACCGTGACCTGACCACGCTGGCCCGCAACAACGCGATCAGCGACGCGCTCGTGGTCAGCGCGGAAGAGGACCTGGCCCAGGTCATCGCCGACGTGCAGGACCTGGGCATGCGCGTGACCCTCATGCACATCACGGTGGACGGCAACTGGACGATCTCCCGCGCCCTCCGCCAGGAATCCGACGACCTCATCGAGATCGGCGGCGATCAGCTCCGGCCCTACGTGGACCTGATCGCGGGGACCGAGCCGGCCCTGTCCGACGACCCCGACCTGGCCGACCTCGCCCAGGCCCGGCCGCTGGCCAACGGGCACGCGGCCGGGGGTTCCGGTTCCTACCAGCAGGTCCCCACCGCGGTCGGGAACCACGCGCCCCCCTCGATCTACACCGCGCCGGTCGTGGCGGAGTACCAGCGGCCCTCGCTCCAGCTGCCCAGGGTCGCCGCGCCCGACCGGGCCCGTGAGGACCGGGCCCGTGAGGACCGGGCCCGTGAGGACCGGGCCCGTGAGGACCGGGCCCGTGAGGACCGGGCCCGTGAGGACCGGCCAGCGCCGGCGGCCGTCAACGGCGACGCGCAGGTTCCGCCGCGGCAGGATATCTACGCCGCGCCCGGGTCGGCGCAGGCCGGGCGGTCCAGGGCCCCGGAGCGCCAGGAATCCGCCCCGCAGAGCCCGGCGGCGAGGGCCAGGACCGTCGAGGAAGCCCCGGCGTACGCCCCGGTACAGCCCAGCACGCCCGAGCCGCTGTCCGGCCTGTCCGGCCTGTCCGGCCCGGCCGGGGTGCCGGCGCCGGGACCGGGACCGGAAGCCGCCCCGGCTCAGGGCGGCCAGCTCAGGCGGCTGCCGTCGCGGGCACCCGCGGCGGGTTCCCTGGGAGCCATGGGCGGGACGCCCGGCACCACGCTGCCGGCGTCAGGCCAGCACGCCGGGCCGGCTCAGGCAGCGGCGCGCAGCGCCCCGTACAGCGGCCCGCAGCCGGTCGTGACCTCGCAGCCTCCCGGCTACGCTCCCTCGGGCGGTATCTCGCTTCCGGAAGCGGTGCAGGCTGCGCACGAGGAAGGCCAGGAGTTCGGCGCGTCGGTGGCCAGGGACGCGCCGGCGCTGTGGCTGGAGGCGGTGCTGGCCAGGAAGCCGCGGATGCCGTCCGATCTCGAGGCCCGGCTGCTGCAGGGCTCGGCGCTGCCGATCGACTACCTGCTCCACGACGAGGTCCGGCACGCGCTGCGCCGCGGTTTCTGGGACGCGCTCGAGCGTACTCGCCGGTAATAAACGGCAGACGCCCGGAATGTCCATCACATCGGCGGGTAGGGTCTTTAACGTGGTTGTGCTGTCCGGCGAGATGTTCGACGCCATCGAAGTCAACGCGGCCCGGACGGGTGACTACAAGGACGCCGCGGTCCGGATGAGCCAGCTGGCCGCCCAGGCCTCGACCGGCGGCATTTCCCGCGCCGAGGCCCACATGCGGGCGGGCGAGCAGTGGCTGCTCGCCGACGAGCCCGCGGCGGCCGCCGGCGAGTTCCGCGCGGCGATCGCCGACGGCGGAACGACGCTGGATGACCCGAGGGTGCCGCTGGCCCGGGCGATGTTCGCGCTGGGCCAGCCCGCCGAGGCCGACTCGCTGCTGCGCGAGCTGACGGCCTGCGGCGGGCGGTCCCTGCCGCACACCTGCAACCTGGTAGCGGAGCTGCTCATCGAGCAGCGCGACCTGCCTGGCGCGCAGGACTGGGCCACCGCGGGCGTCGAGGCGTGCGCAGGCGGCCGCGACCCCGGCGAGATGCCGATGCTGCTCCGCCTGCGGTACCGGATCCGGGTCGACCTCGGCCTGCCCGAGGACGACTACGACAAGATGCTCGACAGCACCCAGCGAGACCGGCAGGACGAGCCGGCCCCCGAGGGCTGACCGCCCGCCGGGCGCGGGTCAGGGACGACCTGAGGTCAGTCCTGGACCCGCTCCACGGTCAGCGCGTCCTTCTTCTCGTTGACGTCGACCCGCACCTCGTCGCCGTCCAGGATCTCCCCCGCCAGCAGGGCGCGGGCGAGCTGGTCGCCGACGGCGGCCTGGACCAGCCGGCGCAGGGGCCTGGCCCCGTACACCGGGTCGAACCCGGTCATGGCCAGCCATTCCCTCGCCGCGGGCGTCACGGTCAGCGTCAGCCGCCGCCCGGCGAGCCGCCTGGCCAGGCCCTCGATCTGCAGGTCCACGATCTTGGTGAGGTCGCTGGTCGACAGCGCGTCGAAGACGATCAGGTCGTCGAGCCGGTTCAGGAACTCGGGCTTGAACGCGGACCGGACCGCCGCCATGACGGCGTCCCGCTTGGCCGCCTCGTCGCCGAACGACGGGTCCGCGATGAACTGGGATCCGAGGTTGGAGGTCAGCACCAGGATCGTGTTCCTGAAGTCCACCGTGCGGCCCTGGCCGTCGGTGAGCCGCCCGTCGTCGAGCACCTGGAGCAGGACGTCGAAGATCTCCGGGTGCGCCTTCTCCACCTCGTCGAGCAGCACGACGGTGTAGGGCCTGCGCCGCACCCGCTCGGTGAGCTGGCCGCCCTCCTCGTAGCCGACGTATCCCGGCGGGGCGCCGATCAGCCTGGCCACCGAGTGCTTCTCCGAGTACTCGCTCATGTCGATGCGGATCATGGCCCGCTCGTCATCGAACAGGAACTCGGCCAGCGCCTTCGCCAGCTCCGTCTTGCCCACTCCGGTGGGGCCGAGGAACAGGAACGAGCCGGTCGGACGGTCCGGGTCGGACACGCCCGCCCGGGCCCGGCGCACGGCGTCGGAGACGGCCCGCACGGCCCGCACCTGGCCGATCACGCGCTTGCCGAGCTCTTCCTCCATCCGGAGCAGCTTGGCCGTTTCGCCCTCGAGCAGCCGCCCGGCAGGGATGCCGGTCCACGCGGACACCACGTCAGCGACGTCATCCGGGCCGACCTCATGCTTCACCATGGCCGCCGTACCGGAAGTTCCGTCCGCCCCGCTTCCGTCCTTCGATCCAGCCGAACGATCAGTGGCACTCGCCTCGGCCAGCTCGCGCTCCGCCTTGGGGATCTCCGCGTTCTCCAGGCGTCCCCACTCCTTGAAGTCCCCGTCGCGCTGGGCGCGCTCGGAGGCGCTCTTGAGCTCGTCGAGCCGCTTCTTCAGCTCGCCGACCTTGTTCAGGCCGGACTTCTCCTGCTCCCAGCGGGCCACCAGCGCGTCCAGCTGCTCCTGCCGGTCCGCCTTCGTGGCGCGCAGCCGCTCGAGGCGTTCCTTGCTGGCCGCGTCCGTCTCCTTCTCCAGGGACAGCTCCTCCATGGTCAGCCGGTCCACGGCGCGGCGTAGCTCATCGATCTCGACCGGCTGGGAGTCGATCTCCATCCGCAGCCGGGAGGCGGCCTCGTCGACCAGGTCGATGGCCTTGTCGGGCAGGAAGCGCGCGGTGATGTACCGGTCGGACAGCGCGGCCGCGGCGACCAGCGCCGCGTCGGAGATCTCCACCTGGTGGTGGGCCTCGTAGCGGCCCTTCAGGCCGCGCAGGATCGCGATCGTGTCCTCCACCGAGGGCTCGCCGACGAACACCTGCTGGAACCGGCGCTCGAACGCCGGGTCCTTCTCGATGCGCTCCCGGTACTCATCCAGCGTGGTGGCGCCGATCATGCGCAGCTCGCCGCGGGCCAGCATCGGCTTGAGCATGTTGCCCGCGTCCATGGCGCCCTCGGCCGCGCCCGCGCCGATGACCGTGTGCAGCTCGTCGATGAACGTGATGACCTGGCCGTCGCTCTGCCTGATCTCGTTCAGCACGGCCTTGAGGCGTTCCTCGAACTCACCGCGGTACTTCGCGCCGGCCACCATCGACCCGAGGTCGAGCGCGATCAGGCGCTTGCCGCGCAGCGACTCAGGGACGTCGCCGGCCACGATCCGCTGCGCCAGCCCCTCGACGACCGCGGTCTTGCCCACGCCAGGCTCGCCGATCAGCACCGGGTTGTTCTTCGTCCGGCGGGACAGGACCTGGATCACCCGCCTGATCTCGGCGTCCCGGCCGATGACCGGGTCCAGCTTGCCGTCCCTGGCCTGCTGGGTGAGGTCGATGCCGTACTTCTCGAGCGCCTTGTAGGTGCCCTCGGGGTCCTGGCTGGTAACCCGGGCGCTACCGCGGATCTGGCCGAAGGCCTCCAGCAGCGCGTCGGCGGTAGCGCCGTTGGACACCAGGATGTTCCTCGCGTCGCCGCCGTCCGAGGCCAGGCCGACGAGCAGGTGCTCGGTGGAGATGTACTCATCGCCGAGCTGCTTGGCCCGGCTGGCCGCCGTGGCGATCGCCGCCAGCAGCGGGCGCGCCATCTCCGGCGCGGCGAGCGTGGTCCCGTGGGCGCGCGGCAACTGGGCCAGGCGTTCGGTCGCTTGCTTGGCGACCAGCGCCGGGTCGGCGCCGACCGCCCGGAGCAGCGGAGCGGTCGTCCCGTCCGCCTGCTCGACCAGCGCGAGCAGCAGGTGCAGCGCGTCGACCTGGGGACTGCCCTCCGCCGCGGCGCGGCGCACCGCGACCGACAGCGCGTCCTGGCTCTTGCGGGTCAGCTTCTCATCAGCCATTACTAATCTGCTTATCTCCCATGGGCCGTCCAGTCCTTGGACGGCCCAGTCACTTGTCTGTTCGGGGCTGGCCGGGCGCCGGTTCCCACACCGCCACCCGCGCGCCGCGTACGGGCACGAGCCCCGATCTGGTGTCGCTGCCGCTCCGCCGCAGCTCGGCCAGCCGGGCGGCCACCGCCCGGGTGGATTCCAGCTCCACGCGCAGCTGCGCGATCTCGGCGTGCAGCTCGGCCAGGAGCCTGCGGGCCTGCTCCAGTTCCCTGAGCTGATCCATGATCAGCTTGATGCCGGACAGGTTGACGCCCTCGTCCTGCGACAGCCGCTGGATCTCGCGCAGCGCCAGGATGTCCCGCATCGAGTAGCGCCGGCCGCCGCCGCCGGTGCGGCCCGGGGCCACCAGGCCGCGCCGCTCATACTCGCGCAGCGTCTGCGGGTGCATCCCGGACAGCTGGGCGGCCACGGAGATGACGTAGACCGGCAGGTCGTCTGACATCTCGTACGAGCTGCTCATGTCTCCTCCCCTCAGGCGCTTCTCGCCCGCTCGAGGAGTGCCTCCCGCGGGTCCTGGCCCGCGGTGGCCTCGCGCAGGTCCTCGATAGCGCTGCGGGCCTTGCCGTTCAGGTCCTTCGGCACCGTGACCTCGACGGTCACGATCATGCCGCCGTAGGTGCCGTCCTTGCGGCGCACGCCCTTGCCCGCGACCCGGAACTTGCTTCCGTTCTGGGTGCCCGGCGGGATCCGCACGGTCACCGGCGCGCCCCGGTGCGCGGGCACCTTGACCTCGGCACCGAGGGCCAGCTCGGCGAACGTGACCGGCACGGTCACCGTGAGGTTGTCACCCGACCGGCCGAACACCGGGTGCGGCTTCACGTGCACGCGGACGTACAGGTCGCCGGCCGGGCCGCCGCGCTCGCCGGGCGCGCCCTTGCCGGGGATCTTGATCCGCTGGCCGTCGGCGACGCCCGCCGGGATCCGCGTCTGGATGGTGCGCGAGCTCATCGCCCGGCCGCTGCCCGAGCACTCCGGGCACGGGTCGTCCACGACCAGGCCGCGGCCGCGGCATTCCTTGCACGGCTCGGTGATACCGAACGAGCCCTGGTTCCTGCTCTCCTGGCCGGTCCCATTGCAGGTCGGGCAGACCTTGGGCACGGTGCCCGCCTTGGCGCCCGTGCCGTGACAGGTCGGGCAGGGGCCCTCGCCGGCCAGCCGCAGCGCCACCGTGGTGCCCTCGATCGCGTCCGCGAAGCTCAGCGTGGTCTCGGTCTCCACGTCGGCGCCCCGGCGCGGCCGGTTCTGCGCGGTGGTGCGGCCACCGCCGCCGAACACCCCGCCGAACAGGTCGCCGAGACGGCCCCCGGCGTCCCCGGCGCCGCTGAAGATGTCGTTGAGGTCGAAGCCGAACCCCCCGGTGCCCGTCCGGTTGCCGGTCGGGACCCGGAAGCCGCCCGGGAACATCGAGCGCGCCTCGTCGTACTCCTTGCGCCGCTTCTCGTCCGACAGCACCGAGTACGCCTCGGAGATCTCCTTGAAGCGCTCCTCAGCCGAAGAGTCGCCCTTGTTCGCGTCCGGATGGTACTTGCGGGCCAGCTTGCGGTACGCCGTCTTGATCTCGGCCGGCTTGGCGGTCTTCGCGACCCCAAGGGTCTTGTAGTAATCCTTCTCGAGGAAGTCCTTCGTGCTCATGCCGCCTCGCTGGTCTGTCTAGTTACCTTCCTCGCCGGCTGGCCGTTCAGCTTCGTTGCTGACGCCGTCCGGGCCCGTCGCCGGCTCGGCGACGGCAACCCTGGCCGGCCGCAGGATCCTGTCGCCCACCTTGTAACCGGGCTGCAGGATCTCGACGCACGTGTCCTCGGCGACGTCGGGTGAATAGGTACTGGTCAGTGCCTCGTGAATCTTCGGATCGAACGGGTCGCCCTGCTCCCCGTAGGTCACCAGGCCGAGCCTGCCGAGCGCCGCGGTCAGCGAGTCGGCGACCGACTTGAAACCGCCGGACAGCTCGCCGTGTTCCCGGGCCTGGTTGATGGCATCCAGCACCGGGAGCAGGCCGGACAGCGTGGCGGCCACGGCCTGCTCGCGCACGGCGGCGCGGTCACGGTCGACCCGCTTGCGGTAGTTGGCGTACTCGGCCTGCAGGCGCTGCAGGTCGGCGGTCCGCTCCGCGAGCCGCGCTTCCGCGTCGGCCACGGCATCCTGCTCGGTGGCGATCACGTCCTCTACGATCCCCTCGATTACTTCGTCTACCTCGTCGGCGGCCTCGGCCGCCGCGAGGTCGTCCTCATGGTCTTCGGGCTCGCCGTTTCCCGGCTCGGCCGGTCCGAGGCCGTCGGCCGGCCGGCCGGCACCTGTGGTGCCGGCCGGCTTTGACGCCGCGTGCTTCCCCCGGACCTGACCGGTTACCGGGTCGATGCGCCGGTTATCGTGGACGACCGGCCCGGAGCCCGCCTCCTCCGATGCTGGCATCAGGCCGCTCCGCCCTCACTAGCGTTGCCGTCGTCGACGATCTCGGCCTCGACGACCTCGTCGTCGTCAGGCGCCTGGCTGGCGCCGTCGGCCGAACCGGACTGCGCACTGGCCTGGGCCGCCTGGGCCTGCTGGTAGATGGCGGTACCCATCTTCTGGCTGACCTTGGCGGCGTTCTCGCTGGCCGTGCGGATCGCCTCGGTGTCGTTGCTCTCCAGCGCCTTCTTGACGTCGGCGATGGCCGACCGCACCTCGGACTTGATGTCCTCGGGCACCTTGTCCTCGTTCTCGCCGAGGAACTTCTCGGTGCTGTAGACCAGCGTGTCGGCCTGGTTGCGGATCTCGGCCTCCTCGCGGCGCTGCCGGTCCTCCTCGGCGTACTGCTCGGCGTCCCGGACCATCTTCTCGATGTCGTCCTTGGGCAGCGCCGACCCGCCGGTGATGGTGACGGACTGCTGCTTGCCGGTGCCCAGGTCCTTGGCGTTGACGTTCACGATGCCGTTGGCGTCGATGTCGAACGCGACCTCGATCTGCGGCACGCCGCGCGGCGCGGGCGCGATGCCGGCCAGCTCGAACATGCCGAGCTTCTTGTTGTACGCGGCGATCTCGCGCTCGCCCTGGAACACCTGGATCTGCACCGAGGGCTGGTTGTCCTCGGCGGTGGTGAAGATCTCCGACCGCTTGGTCGGGATCGTGGTGTTCCGCTCGATCAGCTTGGTGAAGATGCCGCCCTTGGTCTCGATGCCCAGCGACAGCGGGGTCACGTCCAGCAGCAGGACGTCCTTGACCTCGCCCTTGAGCACGCCGGCCTGCAGGCAGGCGCCGACGGCCACAACCTCGTCCGGGTTGACGCCCTTGTTCGGCTCCTTGCCGTTGGTCAGCGACTTGACCAGGTCGACCACCGCGGGCATCCGGGTGGAGCCGCCGACAAGCACCACGTGGTGGATGGCGTCGATCCCGACCCCGGCGTCCTTGATGACCTGCTGGAACGGGCCCTTGCAGCGATCGAGCAGGTCGGAGGTCATCCGCTGGAACTCCGCGCGGGTCAGCTTGGCGTCCAGGTGCAGCGGGCCGTCCGCCGAGTGGGAGATGTAGGGCAGGTTGATCTGCGACTCCGCCGACTGGGAGAGCTCGATCTTGGCCTTCTCCGCGGCCTCGCGCAGCCGCTGCAGCGCCATCTTGTCCTTGGACAGGTCGATCCCGTAGCCGTTCTTGAAGTCCTTGACCAGCCAGTCGACGATCCGCTGGTCCCAGTCGTCGCCGCCCAGGTGGTTGTCGCCGTTAGTCGCCTTGACCTCGACCACGCCCTCGCCCACCTCGAGCAGGGACACGTCGAAGGTGCCGCCGCCCAGGTCGAAGACCAGGATGGTGGCCTCGCCCTCCTTGTCCAGGTGGTAGGCCAGCGCCGCCGCGGTCGGCTCGTTGATGATCCGGAGCACGTTCAGGCCCGCGATCTGCCCGGCCTCCTTGGTGGCCTGGCGCTGCGCGTCGTTGAAGTACGCCGGGACGGTGATCACCGCGTCGGTGATCTTCTCGCCCAGGTAGGCCTCGGCGTCCCTCTTAAGCTTCTGCAGGACGAACGCGCTGATCTGCTGGGGGGTGAACTTCTTGCCGTCGATGTTGATCGACCAGTCGGTACCCATCTGCCGCTTGACCGAACGGACCGTCCGGTCCACGTTGGTGACGGCCTGCCGCTTGGCGACCTCACCGACAAGTACCTCTGAGTTCTTGGCGAAGGCCACGACTGAGGGAGTCGTCCGTGAGCCCTCGGCGTTGGCGATGACCGTAGGCTCTCCGCCCTCAAGGATGGCGACGACAGAGTTGGTCGTCCCCAGGTCAATCCCTACCGCACGTGCCATGAGCAGTCCTTGTATGTGTTGAAGTTGAGTAGTTCGCGCCCAAGCTTGCCAGCGAGGGATCCCGCCGTCAAATGACTTGAGCCACTTAGACTCAACTTAACTCATCCGTCGCCCATTCCCGGCACGTGAGGTATTTTTTCGCCCGCAGGGTGATCATCTGCGGCCGGCCCCCACGGCTACGCTTAAGCTTCGACTATTTGAGGAGGTTCGCATGGTCCTGCGGATGACGGTCGGCTTGGTCCTGACCGCGGTCGCGTTCGCGGTCGCGGGGCGCCGCCTGTGGTGGCTGAGGCGGCTGGGTGCCACCGGGCAGCCCGCGCCCGAGCGCATTGCCTCCGCGCGCGCCCACCTCGGCCGTGACGTCACCACGCAGGCTACCGAGGTGATCGGGCAGCGCAAGCTGCTCAAGTGGTCGGTGCCCGGGATCGCGCACGCCCTGACCTTCTGGGGCTTCATCGTCCTGCTGCTGACGATCATCGAGGCGTACGGCGACCTGTTCAGCCGGAAGTTCGCGATCATCTGGATCGGGCACTGGCCGGCCATCGGCTTCATCGAGGACCTGTTCAGCGTCGGGGTGCTGGCGGGGATCATCACGTTCGTCGTGATCAGGGTGGTGAACAACCCGCACCGTGAGGGCCGCCGCTCGCGGTTCTTCGGCTCGCACACGCGCGCCGCGTGGCTGGTGCTCGGCATGATCTTCCTGGTCATCGCCACCCTGCTGCTGTACAGGGGCGCGCAGATCAACACCGGCTTCTTCCCGTACGCCCACGGCGCGTTCGCCTCGCAGCTCGTCGGGCACTGGCTGCACCCGCTCGGGACCGGCGTGAACAGCGTGCTCGAGGTCGTGTTCATCCTCGCGCAACTCGGGGTCATCATGGCCTTCTCGGTCATCGTGGTGTACTCCAAGCACCTGCACATCGCGCTGGCCCCGCTGAACGTCCTGTTCTCGCGCCGGCCGAACGCCCTGGGCCCGCTTGAGCCGATGCGGTCCGGCGGCAAGGTGCTCGACTTCGAGGAGGCGGACCCGGACACCGACGTGTTCGGCCTGGGCAAGATCGAGGACTTCACCTGGAAGGGCCTGCTTGACATGGCCACCTGCACCGAGTGCGGGCGGTGCCAGTCGCAGTGCCCGGCCTGGGCCACCGGCAAGCCGCTTTCCCCGAAGCAGGTCATCCTCGACCTGCGCGACCATGCGTTCGCCAAGGCGCCGTACCTGCTGGCGAGCTCGGACGCCGAGCGCGACGCGCTGCCGGACGCGGTCAAGGCCGAGGCCGAGCGCCCGCTGGTCGGCAAGGACGGCGGCGTGATCGATCCCGACGTGATCTGGTCGTGCACGAACTGCGGGGCGTGCGTCGAGGAGTGCCCGGTGGACATCGAGCACATCGACCACATCGACGGGATGCGCCGCCACCAGGTGCTGATCGAGTCGGCGTTCCCGGTCGAAGCCGCGGGGATGCTGAGGAACCTGGAGAACAAGGGCGACCCGTGGGGCATGGGCGGGGCCAAGCGCGCCGAGTGGATCGGCGAGGTCGACTTCGAGGTGCCCGTGGTCGACGGGAAGATCCCCGCCGACGTCGAGTACCTGTTCTGGGTCGGCTGCGCAGGCGCGCTCGAGGACCGGGCCAAGAAGACCACCAAGGCGATCGCCTCGCTGCTGCACCAGGCGGGAGTGAAGTTCGCGGTGCTCGGCCCGGCCGAGACCTGCACCGGCGACCCGGCCAGGCGGATGGGCAACGAGTTCGTGTTCTCGATGCTTGCGGCGCAGAACATCGAGACGCTGAACGAAGCGGGCGCCCGCACGATCGTGGCGAGCTGCCCGCACTGCTTCAACACCCTCGCGAGGGAATACCCGCAGTTCGGCGGCACGTATGAGGTGATACACCACACCCAGCTCCTGGCGCGGCTGGTGGCCGAGGGACGGCTGAAGCCGGTCGGGCGCGTGGAGGAGAAGCTGACCTACCACGATCCGTGCTTCCTCGGCCGGCACAACAAGGTGTTCACCCCGCCCCGCGAGATCCTCGAGGCGGTGCCCGGCATCGAGGCCACCGAGATGCACCGGTGCAAGAACCGCGGCTTCTGCTGCGGCGCAGGCGGCGCGCGGATGTGGATGGAGGAGCGGATCGGCAAGCGGATCAACACCGAGCGGATCGAGGAGGCCCTGGCCCTGTCGCCGGATACCATCACCACGGCCTGCCCGTACTGCCTGGTGATGCTCGGCGACGCGGTCAGCGCCAAGAAGGCCTCGGGTGAGGCCAAGGAAACGCTCGAGGTCGTGGACGTGGCCCTGCTCCTGGCCAAGTCGGTCAGCCCGGCCGGTGATCCCGTCCGCGAGGACGGGCAGGGGGCCGCGAGCGGCTGACCGCCGCAGGCCCCGCTGGTCCCGTCCGGTTTCCTGCGGCCTAGGTGAGCGGTCGGTAGTGTCCCGGTCCGCCGTACAAGGCAGGCTCCTCATCCTCGCCGCCCTCGGCTTCGCCGCGGTCCAGGTAAGGCCAGGCGGGGGTGATGCCCCCGGTCGGCGGTGCGGCTGGGGCGCGGCGGATGACTTCGAGCACCACGATGTGCCGGTACCGGGTGCTGGCCACGACGCGCACGTCGCTCGCCCAGCACGCGGTGGAGAGGATGTCGCTGGCCGCCTCCAGATCGCCGGCCGTGATCCCGGGGTGGCACCACAGCGTGACCCGCTCGCCGAAGCCGGCCGCTGTCGTGTACAGGATGGTCGGCAGCCTGCCGTCCCTGGTCTGGATCCAGGCGTGCATGCACCCGGTCCTGACCCGGTGCGGCGTGATGACGCACCAGGCCCTGGCGATGAGCCGCTTCCTGGACGGTGGCCAGGCCAGCGCGCCGATCAGCAGCGCCAGCCCGATCGCGGCGAGAGCGATGAGCCAGACCGCGCCCAGTTCGTAGCCGCTGGCCAGCCCGACCAGGGCCAGCCCCGCGGTCAGGCCGAGTTCGTAGCGCCAGTGCCATACCCAGCCCAGCGGCCCGGGCCGCGCGACGGTGCTGATGGCTGCCTCTACGCTGGCCATGACGCTTGGGTCGTTGCGACGCCGCGGCCGTCCGAACGCCATGGCTAGCTCACCCCCCTGATGGTGGTGACCCGTCCGGTGCCCAGGCAGGGCACGCAGGGCCCATCCGCGCGGGAGCCGGCGCCCCGGCACTGCGTGCATTCGGCCAGCGTGCCGAAGCGCGGGTCGCGGTAGCGCCGGCCCAGGCCGCCGTGGGTCCTGGTCATGTGCCAGCCCCGCCATTCGGCCTCGGTGTCGTTCATCGCGAACCACCGGTCACCCCACCGGCGCGGCAGGACAGCCAGCCATTCGGGGAGGATCCGGATGCGTGCGCCGCGCGGGCGGCCGCCCGCGTGATCACTGACCTCGGCCGCGGTAAGCGTCATCTGAACGGCCAGCCACGGGGGGTTGTCTTTGCTGGTGGAGTTGATAACGTTGATCACGTCACTAGCCCTTCTAGCTCGGTCCAGAGCATGGGTGGTGTTTCGCTGGGTCGGTGTTGCAGCACCGGCCCAGCGGCGCGTCTGGGGTATCGCGCAGCTCGTGACTGCGGGGGTTCCCAGCTCGTTTTGGTGTTGGACCCGGATGTGTCGCCGCGGCCCTGCACGCTGTCCACTCGGGAAGCGAACGCGGTCTTTCGCGGGTTACATGGCTGGCAGTGCCTCCCTCCCCTCGCGTAGCCGAGCCCGCACCGCGGGCGGATCGTTCACGCCCGGCGCGAGCCCACAGATGGCACGCGATCTTGTTTCGGTAACCTTCGGGTCACCGCTCGGCCCCATTGTCGGCGGGTCGCTTGAGGATGCATCCTGCTCTCTGCTTTTATAGTGCAGCGAGCAACTGTGCTTGGCAAGTGCCTTATTCATGTGTGTCATGCATGTATGATCGGCACAATCCCCACGATGTGGGACTTGCCTTCGATCGTTGGCACTCCTGAGGAAGGAAGCAACTTTCGGTGCCGGAAGTACGTAGTCCCACGGTTCGCCGCCGCGAACTAGGCGTCCTCCTCCGCGCCCTCCGCAACGAAAAAGGCCTAACGGTAGAACAGGTAGCAGATCGTCTCCTGTGCTCAGCGAGCAAGGTGAGCCGCATGGAAACCGGCCACGGCATCGCCACCTCCCGCGACATCCGTGACCTCTGCGATCTCTACGGCGTGACCGACGCGGCCGAGCGAGAGCGGATGAAGCAGCTCTCACACGAGGGCAAGCAGCAGGGCTGGTGGCAGTCCTACGACCTGCCTTATTCGACCTACGTTGGGTTGGAAGCAGAAGCAGTAGCGATCTCAGACTTTCAGTCATCAGTGGTGCCCGGACTTCTGCAAACCGCAGACTACGCACGCGCCGGACATGAGGGTGCTATGCCTAAGCTCAGCCCTGAGGAGATTGAGAGGCGAATCGAGGCAAAGCTCACCCGGCAGAGTCTGCTTACTAAGGCGGACCCGCCATCTTTCGAGGCCGTGCTGGACGAGGCCGTGCTGCACAGGGCAGTGGGAGGTCCGCAAGTCATGGACGAACAGCTGGAACGGCTTATCGAAATATCTCATCTACCTAATGTAACGATCCAGGTAATCCCCTTTGCTCTCGGCGCGCATCCAGGCGTCGAGAGTAACTTCAACATTCTTGAGATGCCCGGCCGAACTCCGGGTGTCGTCTTCGTCGAAGGACTGGTAGGGTACCTCTACCTTGAGAAGACCGAGGATCTGCAGAGGTATCAGGGCATTTTTGAACGCCTCAAAACCATGGCACTAAGTCCAAAAGACACAATTATTGCGGTCGCGAAAATCCGGGCCCAATCAAGAGGATCTAAGAGCCGCACCGGGTGACCTATCGGTTCCGTGTGGTCGTAAAATTCCACCAGAATGTGCGCCGTTACCTCTAATATAGATCGTCTACGAAAATAGGGATATAAGACCATGTCGATAATCAATTATCCAGACCGTGACCTGGCCTGGCGCAAGGCAAGCTACAGCGCAGGTAACGGAGAATGCGTTGAGGTGGCATCGGCTCTCGGGCAGGTGTCTGTCCGAGACTCGAAGGATCCGGAAGGGCCAGTTCTGACCTACTCCGCTGATGCGTTCCAATCGTTTCTCGATGCCGCCAGGGTGGGCGTCTCCTGGCGTTGAGCGTGTCCAGCAAGTCAGTAGGCCGCCTGTCCCGCACACAGCGCTTCCACACGTCAGTTACGGGACAGGCGACCACGTTGCCCACGCCAACGTTGTCCGGAGAGGACTACACGCATGGACCCGATCACTATAGCCGGGGGCCAGGGTATCCCGAGGGAAATTAACTTCAGACACGTAGAGTGTCGTTACCGGTACCTACCGTGTCAGGATCAAGGATCCGGCAGAGAGAAAGACTGCAAGTCAAATGATTTCCCGCATACGACTCCCTGTGGGGTAATGCCCCAATTTGGGGAGGCGACCCAATGGGCTTTACTGGATTCCTGGTAGGTTTGTTTCACAGGACAGGTTTGTGGGATTTCCTAAAGGAGCGCACCAAGCGTCAGCACCAGCTGAAGGCAGAGGAGGCGCGCCTCAAGGCGATCGATCAGCTGACTTCAAAGCTTCCCAGTGGTGCCGAGGTAATGCAGGCAGGCCCGGACGGATATTTCGTTATTCGCATACCAGGCGCACCACCGTTGCCCATCCCATTCGGTTTCGGTACGATCCCGCCGCGGATCGACGAGACCGCGTCGCCTCAAATCGAGAAGACCACTCCGCCTGAGATCGGCCCGGGTCTGGGGTCGTCCGCGGGAATTGATGACGACGGGAATTGATGACGAGTGGGGCCTGTTAGCCTCGTTGTTCCGCGAACTTGGCCGGGAGTGGCCTAAGGCGTCGATCGGGCATCGCCACCGTCGCCCCGTGGCGTCTCTCGCGGTCAGACCTTAGCGCGGTAGAAGTTCAGGTAAGAGCGCGAGGGCGTGGGACCACGCTGGTCCTGGTATCTCGACCCATAGATAGATGAGCCATAAGGGTGCTCAGTCGGGGAACTGGTGCGGAACAAACACAGCTGGCCTATCTTCATGCCTGGCCACAGCTTGATCGGCAACGTCGCGACGTTGGAGAGCTCGAGTGTCACGTGTCCGGAGAATCCCGGGTCGATCCAGCCTGCTGTCGAGTGAGTGAGCAGGCCCAGCCTGCCCAACGAGCTCTTGCCCTCTAGACGACCTGCTACGTCGTCGGGAAGCGTAATCACCTCGAAGGTCGACGCCAGGACGAACTCGTTGGGGTGCAGGACGAAGGGGTCCTCGCCCTCGGTTTCGACCAGCCTGGTCAGGTCTGGCTGTTCGACGGCGGGGTCGATGTGGGGGTAGCGATGGTTCTCGAAGACGCGGAAGTAGCGGTCAAGCCGTACGTCGATGCTGGACGGCTGGATCAACTCGGGTTCGTACGGGTCGAGCTTGACCCGCCCGGACTCGATCTCGGTCCTGATGTCACGATCGGAGAGGAGCACGCTGGCAACCTACCGGGTCCGGTACGATAGCGGGGCGAACACAGCGCAGGCGGGTTCCGTTGCAGTCGCGACGGGCAACTGCAGGTGCGCGCGGGTGTAGTTCAATGGTAGAACGTCAGCTTCCCAAGCTGATAGTGCGAGTTCGATTCTCGTCACCCGCTCCAATGTAAATACCCAGTTCGAGGGCTATTTTCGAACACTGGATCGTGGCTTCTTCTGGGGATGAGCCGAGCCGCGGGCCATTAACACGCCATTAGGACTCCGGTCCGCGGACTATCAGCTGATCTGGCTTATCGTGCAAGCTCTGATCGCCAGGTTGCGTAGAACGTTCGGAGTTCGGCTGCAGACGAGCCTTCGGGCACTGGGATCTCATCGTCCGTGAACCGGTCGAGGGTGGCGAACATGCCCGCGAGTACCTCGGTGTCGAAGCCTGTGTCGATCCGGGCGGCCCGTGCGAGCAGGATGTCCTTGCCGAACCGCTGCGCCAGAACGTAGACGTCGGCGAAGTCTCGTGCGGCGGCCCGGTCGAACAGGGCGAGCAGCTTATGCCCGGCGAGTTCTTCTGGCGCAAGCGTCGGCCCGGCCGGGGTCGCGGAGGCCGGAAGGTCCGGCGGCGCATTAACGGCCAGGTCAACCAGGACTCCCGCATCAATACTGCGGATGACCATTCGGCAGAACGTATCGCTGTCATGGATTCGCTGTACAGTCCAGCCTCGCTCGCGGGCCGCGACCTCCAGGGCATCGCACGCGGCGGGAACATGTCCGCGTTCGGGGGCGGTGAAGAAGTCGAGGTCTTCGGTGGGCCGTGCCGTTAGGTGCTGTGCGAGCAGGGCGGCTCCTCCAGCTAGCAAGAAGCCGTGACTGGCGGGCAGGGCGAAGAACAACCGAGCCACTTCCAGCTGGAAAGCCGACAGATCCGGCTCATTTCCGCCCGCCGTCATTGCCTCTCGGCCTCGCTCGAGAGTGAGATCAGCGGTGCCCACGCGCACTGGACGCTTCGTGGCAGGACAAGGTCTTCCCACAGGTCAACGAGCAGCGCTCCGTCAACGTAAGCCAGGATGTCGGCGGGCGTTCCTTCTTGCAGCACGATCTCGTACGCCCGCGCCCGGTCGGCACG
>Ga0335074_10002045_pt1 | contig 27478 bp, 25 predicted proteins | sample Lox_Sample_23_FD_206715 | JGI IMG/M metagenome (GOLD analysis project Ga0335074, IMG submission 206715) | Soil microbial communities from Loxahatchee National Wildlife Refuge, Florida, United States - Lox_Sample_2.3 | ecosystem: Environmental > Terrestrial > Soil > Wetlands | place: USA...
AGCCGCGCCGGGGTCTCCAAAGGGCTGTTCTACCTGTACTTCCGCTCCAAGGACGACCTGCTGCTCGCGCTGCAGGACCAGTTCTCCACCGAGCTCGCCGACCGCATCCGCACCGCCACCGGCCCAGTCGCGGACTGGCGCGCAAAGCTCGACGCGTGCGTCAAGGCGATCTTCGACAGCTACCAGGAGCGCGACGACCTGCACGAGGTCCTGTTTCGCCACGGCGGCCACGTGTCCGCCAGCCACCGGGCCACCCATGCGCTTGTCCTGAACGCCATCAGCGACGTCTTCGCCAGCGGCAAGGCGGCGGGCGCGTTCGAACTCGAGGATCCCGAAGCGACGGCCGTCTTGTGCTGGGCGAGCACGCACGGCTTTGACCCAGACTTCCACGGCGACGCCGCGCCAGCCGACGCCCGCCTCATCCGCGCGGCACAGCAGCTATTCCGCCGAGCCGCCGGCATCCCCGGCGACCCGCCAGGCTGATACCCGGCATGCACAGATCGTCCCGTTCGGGAGCGACGGCGTCCGGAATCGCCAGACCCGGACCAGTGTGCATAACGGCGATGTGCGCGCCTTCGCATTCCTGGCTGATCACGCTTCGTAAGGGTGGGCCGCCGGCCCGGAGGTTTCGGGTCGCGACGCGGCGCTTGGACTGGCGCCCCGGTCCAGGTCGCTGTCGCCGGGCAGGGACTGGATGGCGGCGGGCCGGCGTAGCCGGGTGTTTGACTGGGCACATGGCAACTGCGCAGCAGGAGACGCGCATGGTCCGCGCGAGCGCCGGGATCGCGGCCGGGCCTGAGCGGATCTTCGAGCTGATCGCGGACCTGGCTCAGCAGCCTCGCTGGGAAGGGTACGACAATCTGGCCAGCGCACCCGCTGGGCAGTGCGTGCGCCGCGCGGGTGAGGTGTTCACGATGACGCCGGCCCGCGATGGCGCCATCCGGGAGAACCGCGTGGCCCAGCGAGCCCGGGCGACCACGGCCGGCAAGCTCCGGGCCTCGGTTGACCGGCTCGCGGCCCTCGCCGAGGCACCCTGACCGCCCGCCGCCACACGGCAACGCAGCGTGCCAGTTCCCCCTCACATGGACCGCGCCCGGCCGCGGCTCGCCGACACGGCGCGCGTTCTCGTTGTCATCATGTGCCACGCGTCGCCGCTGGGATGGTTGCCGGTCACTCGATCCAGGATGGGGTGCCTCGCGGGGCCGCTTCTCCGGGCACGTGCACGACCGCGTCGCCGCGGCCGCAGACGATGAGCTGGGCGTCGGCCCGCGCGGTCACCTGGCGCTGGGTGCCTGCCGGCAGCACGACGGTGTCGCCTGGGCTCAGCACCAGCTGTTCGGTACCGACGCTGACCTGGGCTTGGCCGGTGAGCAGGTGCCAGATCTGCTCGGTGTCGAAGACGTGCGGCGGCCCTTGCTGGCCGGCGCGCATCTCGACCCGCCACATGCTGAGCGCTGCAGTCGGACCTTGGGACGGGGAGGCCAGCGTCGTCATCAGGGCATTGGGCGTCTCGGTTCGCCGCGCCTGCCCGGCGCGGACCAGGTTCGCGGTCATGACCAGCCTCCCGGAAGAACGGACAACCTTATTGTCTATATCGTAAACCTGGTTGTCTATCCTGTCTATCCCGGCAACAATGAACTCGTGCAACGACCCGGCTTCGAGCTCCCGCTCCTGCTCGCCGGCGCCTTCCGGGAGCTCATCGACACCCTGCACGCCGAACTCGGCAAACACGGACACGACCAGGCGCGGCCCCTGCACGGCTTTGCGCTTCAGGCCATCGGCCCCGACGGCGCCACCGTCAGCGAACTGGGCCGCCGCCTCGGGGTCACCAAGCAAGCAGCGGCGAAGACCGCCGCGGGGCTGCAGCAAATCGGCTACATCACCCGCCAGGCAAGCACCCGCGATGCCCGCGCCACGGTGCTCACCCGCACCCCGCGGGGCCAGGAGATGCTGGACCTGAGCGCGGCGATCTTCGAGCAGCTCCGGCGGGACTGGGGCCGCCGCCTGGGTGATGACAAGGTGAAGGCCATCGAAGACGGGCTGGCGGAGATCGTCACCAGCGGCAGCGCCAAGATCGGCGACCTCCCCGGATGGCTCCGCTGAACCTCCCCCAATGGCCAGCGCCGGCCCATTTGCGGCACCATGCAGAAGCCGACCCGCGCCTACCAGGCCGCCTACGACGACCTCGCCCGCCAGGCCCACCTCGCCGCCTGACACCAGCCAGAACCCCGCACCCGACCCGCCAGCACCGTAATTGACTCAATATTGTCGGCTACGCCGACTAAGCCCAGCTGATCGGGTTCCGGGACTGAACGGCCAGTTATGCTTGCCCTTTTCTTCGTGGTCGGCGTCGCCCGGGACCGCAGCTCCTTGCAGAACAGCGGTTGTCGACGCTGGCAGTTCTACCCGGGGCCAAGTTGACGGGCTGGGTGTCGTCTGCTGTGACTGCGGCGGCCTGGCTTCCGCTTGCTAGTCAGTGCGGGTCAGGCGAAGACCGGTTGTCCGGGAGAAGGAGGATCAGGCTAGGGTCTTCGGTGTGCGTTCGATCGACAGCATCGCCGAGGATTATGTGGAGCGGGCGGCCGCTTTGGACCCGGCTCTGGCCACCTTCGCTGAGATCACCGGACACGACGGTGAGCTGCCGGATCTGAGTGCTGACGGGTTCGCCGAACGGGCCGAGCTGGATCGGTCGGTCCTCGCGGCCCTGGATGCGGCCGAGGCGCCCGGGCTGCGCGAGCAGACCGCGCGGGCCGCGATGCGGGAGCGGCTGGCCCTGGCCGTGGAGCGCTATGACGCGGGGGACACCACCAGCGACCTCAACGTGATTGACAGCTGGGTGCAGCATGTGCGGGAGGTCTTCGACCTGATGCCCGCCGAGGGCGTGGAGGCCGCCGTCAACATTGCCAGGCGCATGGCCGCGGTGCCGGAGGCCTACCGCCAGTTCTCGCGGACCCTGCTCGGTGCGGCCCGCGACGGCAGGCCCCCGGCTCGGCTGCAGGTCGAGGAGGTCGCCAAGCAGTGCGCAAGCTGGGCCGCGCCGCAGGACTCCTTCTATCCCGGGCTGGTGGAGCGGCTCACCGAGGTCCCGGACTCGCTGCGCGGGGAGCTGGACGCGGCCGCCCGCGCGGCGACGGCCGCCACCGCCGGGCTCGGTGCCTTCCTGCGCCGGGAGCTGCTGCCGTTGGCCCGGGAGAAGGACGCCTGCGGGCCTGAGGTCTATGCCCGAGCGTCAAGGTACTTCCTCGGCGCTGCCGTGGACCTGGCGGAGGCGTACGCCTGGAGCTGGGAGGAGATCGCCCGGCTGCGCGCCGGGCAGGCACGGGTCAGCAGCCTGATCCAGCCAGGCGCCACCCGGGAGGAAGCCGTGGCGATCCTGGACAAGGACCCGGCGCGGCGCATCGAGGGCCGGGAGAACTTCCGCGCCTGGATGCAGGAACTGGCTGAGCGCACCATCTCGGAGCTGGACGGCAAGCACTTCGACGTCCCGGAGCCTGCGCAGCGGATCGAGGCGATGATCGCTCCGGTCAACGATGGAGGGATCTACTACTCCGAGCCCGCCGAGGACTGGTCCCGGCCCAGGGCGGATGTGGTGGTCGGTGCCGTCGGGTCTTGACAGCTTCGCGACCTGGAAGGAGGTCACGACTGTCTACCACGAGGGTGTTCCCGGTCACCACCTGCAGATCTCGCAGTCCCTGGCCGAGCAGGAGAACCTGAACCGCTGGCAGCGGCTGATGTCCTGGGTCTCGGGCTACGGCGAGGGCTGGGCCACCTACGCCGAGCGGCTCATGGGCGAGCTCGGCTACCTCGATGACGACCCGGGGGCACTTAAGCCGTCAGACCTGGGCGCTGCCCCCAAGTCAGGGGCGTGCCCACCAGCGGTTTGTGTCAGGCGCTCATAGACTGCGGTGCTGGCGCGACCTCGCGTTCGGGCTCCTCGCCGGGCGTCTGGCGCTCAATGCCGATCAGCAGTTGCTCATCGAGCACCGCGAGGATGCGGGTGAGCACCGGGATCGTGGGGATGTGCCCACCGCTTTCGAGCTAGGAGATGTAGGAGTGCGAGGTGCCGGCTTGGCTGGCGACCTCCCCGCAGCTAATCTCCGGACCGCCGCACCAGCTCCTGCCAGGTCCGGCCGCTCCGTACGCTCTCCGGCCGCTCAGCCACGATGTCCGAACCTGGGCGCGCATCCTCGTCGCGGACCTTAACCAGGATCCAGCTCGACTCCCCGGTCCGCGTCAGTGCGAAGCCGCCGGAAAGCTTCCGGCCGTGCAAGACGAACGACGTATGCCCGGGTTCGTCGCGCACGATCTCGGCGGTCCCCTCGTCCCAGATGATCACCGCGCCGGTACCGCGTGCCTGCCCTTCGTGGACACCCTCGAAGTCCCCGGCCGACATCGAGTGGTCTTCGACCGGCACGGCCAGCCGCCGGACCTTGGGGTCGAGCGAGGGTCCCCTGGGAACCGCCCACGAGCGCAGCACGTCCCCTGACTGCAGGCGGAAGTCGAAGTGCAGCCTCGTCGCGTCATGAAGCTGCACGACGAAGCGCGGCATGGTGACCACGTCTCAGTATCGGGCTACCGGCCTGCCCGCCCGGTGACTTCCCCGGCGCGCGCTGGAGGATCAGGGGAGCAGGGCCAGGGCTTTCCACGGGCGCGACGGGTCACACCGAAGTGAGACGGTGAACCTTAACGGCGTCAGTTGGCCCGTCATGGAGTCCGGGAGGTTCACGACTATGGTCACCCACCAGCTAGACCAGGCGGCCTTCAGGCCGGTCCTGCCCGAGGACGTCGACTGGCAGCCGTTCCCGGCGTTCCCGCCGTCGGCTCGTCTCGCCGTCGTGGTGGGCGATCCGTCCAAGCCCGCTCCGTACGTGGTCCGGGTCAAGCTGCCGTCCGGCGTCAAGCTGATGCCCCACAGGCACCACGAGGATCGCGTCTACACCGTCATCTCCGGCGTGTTCTACATCGGCCTGGGCGAACAGTTCGACGAAGGAAAACTGCGGGCGTACCCGCCGGGTGCCGTCATCGTCCTGCCTGGCGGCACGGCTCACTTCCACTGGGCAAAATCGGGTGATTACGTCACCCAGGTGACGGCGTCCGGGCCGATCAGCCTCGAATACCTGGACCCGGACGACGACCCGCGGAACAAGTGAAACGAGACCTCACCGAGGCCCGGCGGCGGGTGACGAAGCAGTAATGGTGGTACCGGCCCGCCCGGCCAGGATGTCGGCGGCGTCGGTCAGCGCGCCGATCGCGGCCGTCTGACCGGTCGCCCTGACGAAGCGGAGGCACGCCTCGACCTTGGGGCCCATCGAACCGGCCGGAAACGTCATGGCCGACAGAGCATCGGTGTCGATGGTCTGGATTGGCCGCGCGTCCGGCGTGCCGTAACCGTCGATGATCGCCGGCACGTCGGTGAGCACGAGCAGGCGATCGGCCTTGAGCGTGATCGCCAGCTCGGCGGCGGTCAGGTCCTTGTCGACGACGGCCTCCACTCCGGTGAGCTCACCGGCGTCCGACCGGGTCACCGGTACGCCGCCACCTCCGCCGCAGACCACCAGCGCGCCGGCCTCGGCCAGGGAACGCACGGTGTCGATCTCTACCAGTCCCAGCGGCCTGGGCGAGGCCACTACGCGCCGCCAGCGGGGCCCGTCGGCCGCGATGGTCCATCCCAGGCGCGCGGCCAGCGCCTGCGCCTCGCCCTGGTCGTAGCTGGCCCCGATGAACTTGGTGGGGCTGCCGAACGCGGGGTCGGACGAGTCGACGACCGTCTGGCTGATGACGCACACCGCCGGCTGGGCGACGCCCGCGTTACTGAGCTCCTGGACGAGCCAGTACCCGATCATGCCCTGGGTCTGGGCGACCAGCACGTCGAGCGGATACGGCCGGCTGAGGCTGGTATCCGCGTCGCTTTCCAGCGCAAGCATCCCCACCTGAGGCCCGTTGCCGTGGCACAGCACGAGCTGGTGATCGGCGGCCAGCGGGGCGAGGGCCGCGGCGGCCTGCCGGACATGCCGCCGCTGGATCACGGCGTCCGGCCGTTCGTTCCGCTGAAGCAGGGCGTTTCCCCCCAGGGCCACTGCGACGCGCATCGCTCAGCCCGCCGCCCGGTCCGAACCGCTTCGCATCTGCGCTGGTCCTCTCGGCATGGACAGGTTCGCGGCGGTGTTGATCAGCGCCACGTGGGAGAAGGCCTGGGGGAAGTTCCCGAGCATCCGGCCGCTGGAGTGGTCGTACTCTTCCGAAAGCAAGCCGACGTCGTTGCGGACCCCAAGCAGGCGCTTGAAGATTTCTCCGGCTTGGCCGGAGCGGCCCATGAGGGTCAGGTTGTCCGCCAGCCAGAACGTGGTCATCAAGAACGCGCCCTCGGTCCCGGTGAGGCCGTCCACGCCGCCGTCAGTTTGATAACGGCGGACGAAGCCGTCCTCGACCAGGTTCTCTTGGATGGCCGCAACCGTTCCTGCGATACGCGGATCGTCGGGAGGCAGGAACCCGACCGGGGCCAGCATCAGCAAGCTGGCGTCGAGCAGCGTGGAGCCGTAGTACTGGGTGAAGGAGTTGATCTGCGGATCAAAGCCCTTGTCGCACACCTCGGCGTGAATCTGGTCCCGCAACCGCGTCCAGTGAGCCACCCGATCGGCCGGCAGCACATGGTGGTCCTCCGCCAGCTGAATGGCCCGGTCGAACGCCACCCAGGCCATCACCTTCGAGTGGGTGAAATGGCGCCGGGGCCCCCGCACCTCCCAGATCCCGTTGTCGGGCTCGTCCCATACCGTCTCCAGGTGGTCCAGGATGGCGAGCACCAGGCCAGGATCCCAGCCCGCCTCGCCGGGAAGCACGTTCCGGGCGGCCATGAGAGCCGAGTCCAGTACCTCGCCGAACACGTCAAGCTGGAACTGCGTCGAGGCCTGGTTGCCGACCCGGACGGGCTTTGAGCCCTCGTAGCCGGGCAGCGAGTCGAGTTCGAACTCCGTGAGACGCCGATCCCCGCCCACGCCGTACATGATCTGCAGCTCACCCGGGCTCCCGGCCGCGGCCCGCCGGAGCCAGCGAGCCCAGGCGGCTGCTTCCTCGGTGTAGCCGGAGAGCAGGAAAGCCTGCAACGTGAAGGTGGCGTCGCGCACCCACGAATAGCGGTAATCCCAGTTCCGCTCGCCGCCCAGTGACTCCGGCAGGGAGGTGGTGGCGGCGGCACACACCGCTCCGCTCGGGTCGTAGGTCAGGGCCTTGAGGGTGATCAGCGACCGGATCACGTCATCGCGCCACTCGCCGTGGTAGGCGCAGCGGCCGGCCCAGGCGCGCCACCATCGCTTGGCGTGGTTGCAGGCGGCCAGGCTGTCGAGCGGGAGGGGAACCGGGGCGGTGGCCGGAAACCAGGTCAGCGAGAACGATCGCCGCGTGCTGGGGCCGACCTCGAAGGAAGCCACGGTGGTTTGATTTCTTCCCTCGAGCGGAACGGGACTGTGGAGCAGCAGGCCATCGCTGCCTGCCACCATCAACAGCCCGTCACCGGTGGCGGTAACCCATGGGGTAACCGAGCCGTACTCAAAGCGCACGATCAGCTCCATCGCCATCTCGACGGTGCCCTCGCGCCCCTCGACGATGCGATGGATAGTCGGGTCCGGATGCTGGGGCGGCATGAAATCCATCACGGCCACGCGGCCGGTCGCAGTCTCGAACACCGTCTCAAGGACCAGCGTCTCGGGTTCGTAGCGGCGGGACACCGCGGTGACATCGCCCTTGGGGGCCATCAGCCAGCGGCCGTTATCTTTGGTCCCCAGCAAGGCGGCGAAGGCCGCCCCGGAGTCGATCCGGGGAGCGCACCACCAGTCAATGGAGCCAGAGCGGTCCACCAGCCCTACCGTTCTGGTGTCACCAATGATCGCGTAGTCCTCGATCCTGGCTGGCATCGGTTGCTCCTGCCTCGAGGCGACCGGTCAGGCGCTCACGGCCGGGATGGTGGCGATCATGAGGGCCTTGATGGTGTGCATCCGGTTCTCCGCCTGGTCGAATACCACCGAAGCGGGAGACTCGAATACCTCGTCGGTGACTTCCAGGGCGTCAAGCCCGCGCTTGGCGTAGATCCGCCGGCCGATATCGGTGTCGCGGTTGTGCAGGGCGGGCAGGCAGTGCATGAACTTGACCGCCGGGTTGCCGGTGTCCTTCATTACGGTCGAGTTCACCTGGTAGGGGAGAAGCTGGTCGATCCGGGTGTCCCACTGGTCTTCCGGTTCGCCCAGGGACAGCCACACGTCGGTGTAGACGAAGTCGACCCCGGCCACGCCCGCGTCGACGTCGGCGGTGACCGTCAGCCTGGCCCCCGATCCGGCGGCCAGGCCCGCCGCGATGCCGCGCACGTCCGCCGACGGCTGCAGCGCCGCCGGGGCGCAGATGCGGGCGTCCATGCCGAGCGTGGCCCCGGTCACCAGCAGCGAATTCGCCGTGTTGTTCCGGCCATCCCCCAGGTAGCAGAAAGCGACTTCCGCCAGTGGCTTGCTTGAATGATCGCTCATGGTCAAGATGTCGGCCAGCATCTGGGTCGGGTGCCAGGTGTCGGTGAGCCCGTTCCAGACCGGCACCCCGGCGAACTCGCCGAGGATGTCCATGGATTCCTGGGTGAATCCGCGGTATTCGATGCCGTCGAACATGCGGCCGAGCACGCGGGCGGTGTCCTTCACCGACTCCTTGTAGCCCAGCTGGGATTCACCTGGACCGAGGTAGGTGACGTGCCCGCCCTCGTCGTGGGCGCCGACCTCGAACGCGGACCGGGTCCGGGTGGAGGTCTTCTCGAAGATCAGGGCGATGTTGCGGCCCGCCAGGCGCTTGCCGGTCACGCCGCGGCGCTTGTCCGCCCGCAGTTGCCTGGCCAGGTCGACGAGGAAGAGAAACTCTTCGGCGTTGAGGTCGGTTTCCTTCAGCAGGCTGCGTCCGCGCAGGTCCATCAGATGCTCCTCGCGTTCACTAGGCGGGATCGCGCTCGATCGGGCAGGTCATGCAGCGGGGACCGCCGCGGCCGCGGCCGAGTTCGCTGCCGGGCACGTCGATCACCTCGATGCCATGCTTGCGCAGCATGGTGTTGGTGGTGACATTGCGGTCATAGCCGAGGATGACGCCGGGGGCCACCGCCAGGTAGTTGTTCCCGTCGTCCCACTGCTCGCGTTCGGCGGCCCGGATGTCCTCGTCGGTGATCAGCACCGTGACCGCGTCCACGCCGATCGCCTCCGCGAGGGCGTCCCACAGGCTTCGGTTGTATGCGACCTTCAGGTCTGCGCCGGGGTCGTCGCGGGTGATGGTCCACGATCGCCAGTGGCGGTCGATGTAGGGGTAGAGCACGAAGGTCGCCCGGTCGATCATGGTCATCACCGTGTCGAGGTGCATCATGGCGTGCGACTTCGGCAGCTCGATGGCGATCACGGTGTGGGCCTGCCCGCTGTCGAACAAGGCGCGGGAGAGGATTTCCGCCGCCATCGGCGTGGTCCGCTCGCCCATGCCGATCAGGACCGTGCCGTGCCCCAGGACGTGCACGTCGCCGCCCTCCACGCTGGCCGGCAGGTGATTGACGTCGTCATTGCCGTAGTAGGCGATGAAGTCGCCGCCGGCGAACAGGGGATGGTAGTCGTACACGGCGCGCACATGCAGGCTCTCCCGCTGCCGGGCGGGCTTGGCCATCGGGTTCATCGAGACACCACCGTAGACCCAGGCGGAGTTGTCCCGGGTGAACAGGTGGTTGGGCAGCGGCGGGAGCAGGAAGTCATCGGCGGCCAGCATGTCCCATTTCAGGCTCTTGGCCCGCAGCGGCCGCAGGTCGGCCTTCAGCACCCCGCCGATCAGGTACTCGGCCAGCCGCGGCCCGTCAAGGTCCTCGAACAGCTCGCGGAGCGGGCCGGCGAGCGTCGGGCCCAGGACCTCTGGGGTGCACAGCCGGTCCAGCACGAACGCCCGGCCCTCGGGCAGTTCCAGCGTCTCGGCCAGCAGTTGCGCGAAGTAGTGCACCTGCACGCCGTGGTCGCGGAGGATCTCGGCGAACACATCGTGTTCCTCCTTGGCCTTCGCCGCCCACAGCACGTCGTCGAACAGCAGGTCGCCGATGTTCTGCGGGGTGAGCCGGGACAGCTCCAGGCCCGGCCGGTGGATGATGGCCTGCCGGAGCTGGCCTACTTCTGACTGCACGTTAAAGGTCATGACTGTCCCTCCGGGTTCTCGCCGCTGGGTACCGCGGCCGGTAGGTCGGTTGGCGCCGGGATCTGGCCGAGGTTTTCGCGGCGGGCCCGGATGAAGGCGTAAAGGATGATCCCGACCAGCACGACGACCATGGCCTGGTACACCGCCGAGTAGCCGGCGGCGAACGCGACCCACAGCGAGAACAGCGCCGCCGCCAGGCTGATCGACAGATCCCGGGCCAGTAGCCAGCCCTGCACGGGCCGGCGGCGCGCCACCAGGTAGGTGAGCTGTGCGCAGGCCGAGAACAGGTAGGGGATGGCCACGGTGACCACGGTCAGGTTGACCAGGTACGTGAACACCGTCAGCCCGGAGCTGGTGGTGTAGCGCCACAGCATCAGCAGCGACGGCAACGCCGCCGCGACCACGATGCCGAACCAGGCGTTACCCCGGCGGTCGGTCCAGGCGAACTGCTGCGGGAACAGGCCGTCGTTGGCCGGCGCTCGTGACACCTCGGCGGTGACCAGGGTCCAGCCGATAAGGGCCCCAAACCCGGAGGTGGCGGCCAGCGCGGCGACCAGCTTCCCGGCCCAGGCGCTGTGCGGGAAGATCGTGCCGAACGCGTCGACGAACGGCGCGCCGTTGTTCACCAGCGCGTGGTGGGCGACCAGGCCCATGACCGCGGCCGACACGGCCAGGTACACGATCGCGGCGGCGCCGGTGCCGAGCAGCGAGGCGCGGCCGACGTTGCGGCGCGGGTCCTTCACCCGCTTGGCGGTGATGGCCGCCGTTTCCACGCCGATGAACGAGAACAGCGCCACTCCGGCGGCGATCCCGATCGCCGAGTACAGGCTGCCGCCCGAGGCGTTGAACGCGCCGAAGTTGGCCTTGGTGACAAAGAACCAGCCCACGACGGCGACAAACAGCAGCGGCAGGTACTTCAGCACTACCGTGAGGTTCTGGATCCAGGCCGTCTGCCTGATCCCGGCCAGGTTGATCGCCGCCGGGATCCACAACCCGACCAGGGCGATCCCCCAGTTCTCCAGGCCCGACGGGTTGATGCCGAACAGGGCGTCGACGTAGAACACCCAGGACGAGACGATGGCCGCGTTACCTGCCCACGCCTGAATCCAGTAGCACCAGCCGGTCAGGTACCCGGCGAAGTCGCCGAACTCGTGCCGGGCGTACGCGTAGAGCCCGCCGTCGGAGTTCGGGACCCGCCTGGTCAGCTGGCCAAACAACACGGCCAGGACCAGCGCGCCCACGGCGATCACCGCGAGCACGGCCAGCGAGACGGTGCCCGCGCCCGCGAGCACGGCCGGCATCGTGAACACCCCGGCCCCGATGACGGTCCCGATGACCAGCCCGGTCGCCGATGTCAGGCCTAGTGCGCCGGCCTTCTGCTGATCCTTCGGTGACAACGGCTCCGGTCCCTGATCCTGCCCACCCGGCGGGCGGGCGCTGACAGCGCTGGACATGGTTCCTCCTCCCGGGACGGCCGGCCGGGGTCGTCCCGCGGTACGCCGAGGCGGGTGCTGGCACCTACCATCGCGCTCCGGATATCGCTTTCGCGCCCGGGGGAGACCCTGGCCGATACCCGGGACTCTGCCGGCCGGGAACTCCGGGTCCCGGCGGGCCCGGCACCAGGGAATCTCACGGGCGCGATGCCGTGCCTGACCTTAGACATTGGGGGCTGTGGTCAGCTGCGCCGTTGACCGTCACCTCACGGCCGATGAGGGGACCTAGCTCGGCGTCTCCTCGGCGCGAACGACATGGCTGGCGTGTTCATCCCCCAGCCCGAGAGCGCCTGCCGCGGTCAGGAAAGCATGGATCTGGGATGCCATATCGTGGACCTGCTTGGTAAGAGCAGTATTTGACGCCAGTTCCTCGGATAGCTTTGCCTGAACGTCCTCTATCTGCTCTTCCTGTGCCGCGATAGCCGCCAGCGTCAGCTCAAGGTTCCGCTCCGACCGGTTCGCTGCGGCTGCCACCAGGAATCCGATGAATAGCTCCGCGACCGTCGTGACCAGGTTCAGCGGGAAGTTGAACGCAGTTCCGGTAAACCAGCTGGGCAGGAAGTTAGCATTGCTACTGACGATGTGCGCCGCGAACAGAAATGTCCAGCCGGCGACCAGCACGAACCAGATCATGATATTGGCGGGCCGCCCCATGGCGGCGGACACATAATCCGCTATCCGGTCGAATATAGATTCCCTATCCGCGGACGCCTCTACCGGTGCCATCGTGTTCCTTATGAGTCGACGGTCAGATGCAACGAATATCGCGTTCCAACAGTACCGTCGCGCCCGTGGAAGGCCCCGGCAAGTGCCCTGGTTCGCCGTTACCGGCCGGCGGCCAGTCGGTGCGCGGCCCCAGTCAGTGACCGGCGCTCTGGCCGCCGTCGATGTGCAGGATCTCCCCGGTGATGAACGGCGATGCCTCGAGGAACAAGATGCCGCCGACGACGTCGCTGACCTGTCCGACATGCCCAAGCGGAGGAAGCTGGTCGCCGAGTCCTGCATAGCTTTCCGCCGGGTGCGCCGGCGTCTGGATGATGCCCGGGGAGACGGCGTTGACCCGGATGCCGCGGGATGCGTATTCGACGGCCATCGACCGGGTGGCCGCGGCCAGGCCGCCCTTGGTCAGTGCGGTCAGGACCGAGGGCGTGCTGGAGTTCGCGTATTCCGCGATCGCGGCCGAGATGTTGACGACGTGGCCGCCACGCTGCTTGAGCATCTCGGCGATGGCCCGCTGGGTCAGCCAGAAGAATCCGCCGAGGTTGACGCCCACCACCTGGGCGTAGTCCTCGGCGGTGTAGTCGGTGAACGGCTTGGAGACGTAGACCCCGGCGTTGTTGATGAGCGTGTCGATCCGGCCGAAGCGTTGCAGTGCTCCGCTGATGATCCGGTCGGCGGTGGCGGGATCGGCGATGTCGCCGTCGATGGTGAGCACGTCGGCGTCCTGCGCTGGCTTCATGGCGCGGGCGGTGGCCGCCACGCTCCAGCCTTGCCGGCGGTAGGCCGCGACCAGGCCTGCGCCGATGCCCTGGGAGCCACCGGTGATGACGGCGACCTTCTGGCTTGTCGGGTTCATGGCGTTCCCACCGGCGCCGTCACCCGCCGGAGACTAGCTGCTCGCCGCCGTCGATGTCGTAGGTCCCGCCGGTCAGCGCCGTATTGATCATGATGTGCACGGCGAGCGCGGCGACGTCGGCTGGCCCGACCACGCGGCCGATCGGAAGCGTAGTGCGGAGTTGTTCGCGGCGCGCTTCGAGGTTGGCGCCGAGCAGCGATGCGGACAGCCCCGTGTCGACGAACCCTGCGGCGATGAGGTTGGCCCGGATCGGCGCCAGTTCGAGCGCCAGGTTGGCGATCAGGGCGGGCAGCGCGGCGGTCTGGGCCGCGCTAAGGGACAGCCCCTGCCCGCGGGCCCCGGCGGTGCCGGCCATGAACAGCAGCGTGCCGCCGGGCCGCACCCGGCCGACGGCGTGCTGCGCGACGGCGACGGCCAGCCACTCGTGCGCGTCGAAGTTCCGACGCGCCCGCTCGCGATCGAGGTCGGCCAGGGGCGCGTAGTACGGACCGGGGCCGGTGACCATCACGTGGTCGATCGTCTTGGGCAGATCGCCGAAGAACCGGTCGAGCGCGGCCGGGTCCGTGGCGTCGAGGGCACTGTAGCTCAGCGCGCCGAGCTCGGCCGCGGTCTGCTCGAGGCCGTCGGCGTGGAGGCCGGTCAGGATGAGGTCGGCGCCCTCGGCGCGGGCGTGGCGGGCGGTCTCGCGCCCGATGCCCGAGCTGCCGCCGATCACCACGACGGTCTGCCCGAGTAGTGCCGGATCACGCTGGCTGATAGAGACAGCAGGTGCGGTGGTCATTGGGGTCCTCCCGAGGGTATGGTCGCCGATCCAGCCGCGGCTGGCTGGGGGGCGGCGGTGATCTGGCCGGTCAGTGCCTTGAGCGCGTCGACGTAGATCTCCGAGAACGTGGGGAAGGGCTGGATGACATCGCGGAGGACATCCAGCGGCACGCGGGCGCGGATCGCCAGCGTGGCCTGTTGCATCCACTCGCCAGCCTCGGGGCCGAGCGCATACCCGCCGGTCAGCCGCTCGCCGTCGCTGAGCAGGGTCAGGAAGCCGTTGGACTGGGCGTGGGTATAAGTGGCCGTCTTAGCCACCTGGGAGAGCAGGGCGGTGGCACTGAACCGGTCCTGCGCGGCGCCGACGGAAGCTGCTTGCGGGTCGGTGTAGACCACGTCGGGTATGGCCTCGTAGTGGGCCTCGCGGGGCTCGCCGAGGATGTTCGAGGCCACGACCTCGCCCTGGTACTTGCCGACGTGGGTCAGCTGCCGCACGCCGGTGACGTCGCCGACGGCCCAAAGGCGATCCCCGGCGCGCAGGTGCGTGTCGACCACGATGCCGTGCGGCCCGGCCTGCGCGCCGACCGTTTCGAGCCCCTCGAGCATGCGCGCGCGCCGGCCCGTGGCGATCAGGACGTGGTCACCGCGAACTTGGCGGCCGTCGTCGAGGGTCAGCACGTAGTCCTCGCCATCGCGTCCAGCGGCGGTCGCCTGCACACCGAGGATGAGCTCGATGCCGTCATGCCCTAGGCACTCGCCGAGCGCCTCGCCCAGCGGGGTCGGCTCGCGGATGAGGACGTGCGCGGCCGCCTCGACCAGGACCACCTCGCCGCCCAGGCGGCGCACTGCCTGCGCCATCTCGGCGCCAACCGGGCCGCCGCCGAGGATGAGCAGGCGCCGCGGGACGGTTTTCATGCCGGTCACCTCGCGGTTGGTCCAGGTCCCCTCCAGCTCACGCAACCCAGCGACGGGCGGTACGACCGGGTCGGACCCGGTCGCCACGACCACGTGCCGGGCGGTATGACGCACGCCGTCGACCTCGACGACGCCCGGCCCGGCGAGCCTCCCGGTCCCGCGCAGCAGGTCGATGCCCTTGCCCGCGAGCCAGCGCTGCTGCCCGGCGTCGGAGTAGTCCGAGACCATGTAGTCACGCCAGGCAAGCGCCGCCGCTACGTTCACCTCCGCGCTGGCGCCAACGTCGCGCGCGTCCTGGACCGCCTCGCCAGGTCGCAGCAGCGTCTTGGACGGGATGCACGCCCAGTAGGAGCACTCGCCACCGACGAGCTCGCGCTCGACCACGGCCACGTGCAGGCCGCCGTCGGCCAGGGCCCCGGCGCAGTGCTCGCCGGGCGAGCCGCCACCTACCACGATGACGTCGTAGTCCGCAGGCTCTTGTCTCGCCGGCATAGGTTCTCCTCGTTGGGTCCGGGCGTGCGTCGGTCTTTGTATTGGTCTTGTTGTCCACCCTCTTGGTCCTGTTGTCCACCCTCGCGGCTACGGGCGGCCGTCGCGCCCGTGGGAAACCCTGGCCGGTCCCTGGCGCGGGTCAGTCACTCCCGAGACCGAGGGCCGCGCTGTCGAAGACATCATCAAGCGTTTGGGTGACCGCCGCGAGCGCTCCAAGCCGTAGCGCACTCCGGCACGGCTGATCGTCAACCTGGGTGCTGACCAAGGTGAAAATCCCGGCCGGGTTGCCGCCGCGTTGCGCCCGGATCGTTGACCGGCCCCTCCGGTTGCGTGTCCTGCTCATCGCGACCATCCCCGGGGACCGGTCGCGCCCGTGATAATCCCTGGCGCGATAGGCCAGTGCCGGGCGGGATGCTGGCCGTATGCCTATCAGCGAGGGATCAGTGACCGCGGCTACCGCCACGGCCGGGCAGCGGGGGGTGCCGGTGCTGCTGTCGGTCAATGTCGGGATGCCTAAAGACGTGCCGTGGCATGGCAAGACCGTTTACACGGGTGTCTGGAAGGAGCCGGTTGCCGGGCCGCAGATGGTGCGCCGTCTTAATATCGACGGCGACGGCCAGGGCGATACGCAGGGGCACGGAGGCGAGCAGCGGGCGGTGCTCGTCTACCAGGTCCGGTCCTATGAGCACTGGCGGCAGCACTTCGGGCGCGACCACCTGCCCTATGGCCAGTTCGGTGAGAACCTGACCGTCGACGGCCTGCCCGATGACGAGGTCTGCATCGGCGACAGGTACCGCATCGGCGAGGCGGAGTTCGAGGTTACCCAGCCCCGCGTCACCTGCTATCGGGTCGGCATGCGATTTGGCCAGCCTGAGCTGCCCGCGCTACTGGTGAGCCACCACCGTCCCGGCTTCTACATGCGCGTCATCACCGAAGGACGCATCCAGGCCGGCGACCAGATCGTCAAGACGAGGACCGGTCCCGGCGCCTTGTCGGTGGCCGACACGGACGCGCTGCTCTACCTCCCCGGTCGCGACGAGCAGAAGCTGCGCGTCGCGCTCCAGATCCCTGCCCTCAGCCCGGGCTGGCAGGGCTCGTTCCGCGACCTTCTGTCCGCGGCCGAAGGTGCAGGTACGGCTGCTTCCCACGACGCCGGGCCGGCCTGGCCCGGCTTCCGGAAACTGCGCGTCGCCAGGGTCGCCCAGGAAGACGAGCAGGTTTCCTCGATCTACCTCGCCGCCACCGACGGCGCTGCCCTCCCGGCGGCCCAGGCCGGCCAGTACCTCACGCTGCGGATCAGCGACGCCGGGCAGCCGGCCCCGGTCCGCAGCTACTCACTGTCCTCGGCGGCGGACGGCGGCACTTACCGGATCAGCGTCAAGCAGGAACCCCACGGCGTCACCAGCAGTTACCTGAACCGCGACGTCCAGCCGGGAGCGGTACTTGACGTCGCGGCACCCCGGGGCGATTTCGTCCTCGACGAGGGCGCCGGCCCGGTCCTGCTGATCTCCGCGGGCATCGGCGTCACGCCGGTCCTGTCCATGCTGCACCAGCTCGCGACGGAGCACAGCCAGCGGGTCATCTGGTGGCTGTACGGGGCGCGCGGACCGAGGGAGCACCCCTTCGCGGCCGAGACGCGCGCCCTGCTGGCCACGCTGCCCCACGCCCGCGGGCACGTTTTCTACAGCCACGCCACACCCCAGGAACGCCACCGCGCCCACGCCGCCGCCGGACGCCTCACCAAGCAGGCACTGGTCGAGCTGGCGATCCCGCCCGACACGAGCGCGTACGTGTGCGGGCCGGCGTCGTTCATGGCCGACATGCAGGATGCCCTGACCGGGATCGGCCTCGGCCAGGCGGCGATCCACACCGAGCTGTTCGCGGCCCTGCCGCCCGTCAGCCCGGGGATCACCAGGCAGGCCAGCAGGCCGCCGCACCAGCCGCCGGGCCCGCCAGGCCGCGGGCCGCTCGTTACCTTCGCCCGCAGCGGCATCTCGACGCCCTTCGGCGATGACTGGCATAGCGTGCTCGACCTCGCCGACGCCTGCGACGTCCCCACCCGCTGGAGTTGCCGCACCGGCGTCTGCCACACCTGCGTCACTCCGCTGGTGTCCGGAAATATCACCTACGCCCCGGACCCGCTTGAGCTCCCCGCGGACGGCCAGGTGCTCATCTGCTGCGCCCGGCCCGCCACCGGCATCGTGCTGGACATGTAGACGACAGGGTGGCCGCGCTGCGCGTGGTTGGCCCTCGTGGCGTCAGGAAGCGCGTCCCGGAGCTGGCGGCGGGAGGTGATGCCGAGCTTGCCGCAGATCTTGTGCAGGTGCCATTCCACGGTGCGGGCACTGAGGAACAGCTCAGCGCCGATCTCTCTGTTGGTCTTCCCGTCCCGGGCGTGCATGGCGATCTGCATCTCCTGCGGGGTGAGGTCTCGGTCATTCCCGGCGGCTCGCCTCCGCACGGTCTCGCCCGTGGCCAGCAGCTCATGGCGGGCACGCTCGGCGAACCCAGCCGCCCCCATTACGTCTAGCATCTCTGCGGCGCGGCGCAGTTGCTCGCGAGCATCGGCTCGGCGGTTCTCGCGGCGGAGCCACTCTCCATAGAGCAGGTGCGCGCGAGCCAGGTCGACACGGGCACTCGATCGGCCAAGGTAGCCGATAGCCGCCTGGTACAGGTCCTCTCGGTCGCTCAGCAGCGCCTGCGAGCGAGCCTGGACGCCGAGCGCCCAGTCCGTGCCCGCAGCCATGGCGATGCACGACAGGGAGCGCATGACCCCTTCGGCCCGCCCAGGCTGCCCTGACCGGGCCGCCGCCTCAACCAGTTCGGCCATTGGCCATCCGGCTACCACGGGCGACCCGGCGTGCTCGATGGCGTCCTCGGCCGCCGATAGTGCCTGCACGTACTGGCCCCGGCCGTTGTAAAGCAAGGCGGCTGCCCATTTCGCCGCGGCCACTGCGAGTCCTTCGCCCCGCAGTGCAGCGTCCTGCCTGATGCTGTCGATCAGGGCCAGCGCCGAGTTCTCGTGACCGCGCAGCGCCGCTAGGCCGAGGGTGCCATACGGGGCGGCCCGGATGCCGATGGCCTCGGCGATCGTCTGCGCTTCTGCGGCCAGCGAATCTGCTGCGGCGAGATCACCGGCCAGCAAACGCATGCAGCTGAGCGCATGGAGGGCTGATGGCAGGTCACTGAGCGCTCCCTCGGCGCGGGCCAGGCTGACGTACCGGCTGGCCAGCGCTTCCCCTGCGCGGTCATCCCACAGTTGCAGCGCCCCGGCACAGGCCAGTGGCAGCAGGCTGAGCTCGGCCGCGGTGGCTGTCTCGCCTCCGAGGCCGCCTATGGCGCGGTGCAAGAGCGACGCTCCCGCCGCAAGCTCGCCACTGAAGCTAGCCGCCAGCCCGGCCAGGAGGGCATCGGCGGGCCCTGGGAAGTCCGTACCCGGCGACGCCTGTCGCACTGCGCGAGCCACGTCTGCCATCGTTGCGCCGGGAGCCGCCCGGCTGCCGGCGGACAGCGAGGCGCGGATCGCGTGCAGGTAAGCCGTGCGGGACTGCGCGCCGTCAAATCGGCTCAGCTGTCGTGCGGCGTCAAGGAGCAGTTGCGATGCGTCGCCTCCGCGGTTCACGGTGAACGCGAGCCTGCCGCGCACAACGTCGGCGCGCGCTTGCCGGTGATCGTCTGTGGCGTCGGTCTCCGTCAGGTCCAGGAGCTTCGCCGCCGCGTAAGGTTCGCCCGCCTGAAGCATGACCGAAGCGGCGGTGAGGCTTCTTTCTGCCCGCCGCGCCGCATCTGGTGTCGCAGTGGCGGCGCGTTCGAGGAACGCGGCCGCGGCGGCGAGGCCGCCGCGCGCCTGCGCCTGGGCTGCCGTGCGTTCCAGTTCGGCGGCGACGTCCTCGTCCAGTTCGGACAGCGCCTTGGCCTGGTGCCATGCGCGGCGGTCAGCATCAACGGATCCGTGAGTGGCCTCCGCTAGTGCGCGGTGCGCTGATCGGCGCTGCCGCAGGCGGGCGACCCGGTAGGCCGCTGACCGGACCGCGTGATCCCGGAAGACGACCCGGCCGTTGAACGTGAGCAGGCCGGCCTCTGCCGCGGGCACTGCGGCCTCACTGGTGATCCCCAGCTGCGCGGCTGCCTGCCACAGCAGTGTTGGATCGCCAGTGGGATCTGCCGCCGCGAGGAGAAGCAACTGGCCGGTCTCGGGAGGAAGCTCGCTCAGCTCTGCGAGCAGGGTCTCTGCCGCACCGCCAGACAGCACATCGGGGAGCCCGAGGCCCCCGGCCAGCTGAGCTGGCGATACCTCACGCAGCAGGCCAAGCAGCGCCCCGGGAATCCCCCTTGCTTCGGCGAGTATCTGATCCCGTATCCGGTCATCGATCGGGTACCGCACGACGGAGGCTAGGAGGTCGCGGGCGTCCGCATCGCGCAGCCCGCCAAGCGTCATCGTGGGCAGGCCGTCGAGGTCCTTGATCGGCTCGCGCGCGGCGAAGAGCAGCAGCAGGGGCTCGGTGGTCAGCCGCCGCGCGGCGAACCCAAGAGCATGCCTTGACGCCTGGTCCAGCCAGTGCGCGTCGTCGAACACGCAGATAAGCGGATGGTCGGCGGCCGAGGACGCCAGCAGGCCGAGTGCCGCGAGACCCACAAGGAAGCGATCCGGTTCGGCACCTGCCCGCATGCCGAACGCGATCTCAAGCGCCTCGCGCTGGGGGCCGGGCAAACGGCCGAGCAGATCGAGCATCGTCCCGCACAGCCGGTGCAGCCCGCCGAAGGCCAGCTCCGTCTCCGCCTCTGCGCCCGCCGCCCAGACGACATGAAAACTAGCGTCCAGCCCAGCCGTGAAGTCCAGCAGTGCCGTCTTTCCTGTGCCTGGCTCGCCGTGCACCACGAGCACGGCGCTGCCTTCGTCACGTATGCCGTCAACCAGCTTGGCCAGTCTCCCGCACTCAGCATCGCGCCCGTGCAACCTGGGGGATTCCCTCTTCGCCGACATGACACCAGACTGCCGGGCGCGTACCCTGCAGCCCATTGAGCGCCCCTCAGCCTTTCCGCACGCCGACGTGGGGTTAACCCCAGTAGCGGGGCATGGCTACCACTACCGCAGCGACATCGAGAAGATCCCTACCGGGCCCGGGGTGTTAAGCTTCGCTCAATTAGGCAGGAAGGTCGGCCATGACGATCCCCGCGTCGCAAGACCCCAGCCTCGGGTTCCTCCCTGGCGATCACGTGTGCGCCTTCTACAGCGGCAGCCGGAATGTACTGGACGATATCGTCGTCGACTACGTCACGAAGGGCCTGGCGGCGGGAAACAAGGTCTTCTGCATGGTCGACCAGCCAGCTACGGTGCAGAGCAGGATTCTTCCCGAGCTCGTAGCAAGAGACGGCATGCTGGATATCCTCACCGAGGATGAGGCATACATGCCGGATGGCCGTTTCTCTAGGGACACGTTCATCCGGAACATGCAGGCCGCGGTCATCGAGGCGTTCTCTCACGGGTACGAGGGCTTCCGGGGTATCGGCGATGAGAGCTTCCTTGTCCGGAACGGCGTGGACATCACCGAATGGTTCGCCGCGGAATCGGAACTGAATAGGATCGTCCCTGACTATCCGCGCCTTTTTTTCTGCCTCTACGATCTTGACCTGTTTGACGGCGCCGCGGTCATGCATGTGCTGAGGACGCATCCGCGGGTCTACGTCAATGGCATCCTCATCGGCAATCCGCACTACCAGGCAGACCAGTTCCCCGGCTAGCCGATGTCGTCAACGGAGTACCGCGGCCCTGGCGTGGATGACGTAGTACCAGACGTCAGCCGGGTCCTATCGTCACTGAACTCCGTGTTCAGCCTGTCGCTTATCCTCGCCCAGGCGGCCTCTCCTGCCCAGGCCATGCGCCTGGTCATCACGGCGGTCCCGTCGATAGCCGCTTCCCATAGCGCCGTGGCCTGGCATCCAAGCAAGACGGGGGAGTATTACGAACAGGCTCCCGAGGGCGTCGGCCGTCTCCTGACCGAGCTGGCGGGAGTCGCCCGGCTCGACGTAGAGGGCTTTTCCGCCTGCTGGGCGTTCCCTGTCACTTCGCCGCTTACGCGCGAGCAGGTCTTCTTGATCGTCACCGGCAGCGAAGACCTGTCCGACCAGGAGACGTTCCTCTTGTCGGTCCTCGCGCAACTGTGCGGCGCCGTCATCGCCAGTCTGGAGCTGATCGCATCCGAGCGAGCGCACGCTTCCTTGGCGGAGCTGCGCGGCCAAGCCGACCGAGAGCGTGATGTCGCGCAGGCACGGGCGGCCGTGCTCGCCGCCAGCGAGGCGCGGCAACGTGCGATCCTCGAGGCTGCTCTCGACGCTGTCATCAGCATCGACCAGTACGCCCGGGTGACCTACGTGAACAGCGCGTTCGAGCGGACCTTCGGCTACCGGGCCGCGGAAGTGACCGGCCGCGAGCTCGCGGAGATTATCGTGCCCCCGTCGCTGCGGGAGGCACACCGGCGCGGCCTGGCCCGTCACCTGGAAACCGGCCAGGTCAGCATCCTGAATCGCCGGATCGAGATGCCGGCCATGCGCGCCGACGGTACCGAGTTTCCGGCTGAGGTGGCCGTCACCTCAACCGGTCAGCCCGGACAGCCGGCGTTCACCGCCTACGTGCGCGACATCACCGACCGCCTGCGTGCCGAACAGGAGCTCATAGCCTCGCGGGCGCGCCTGGTGGCCGCATCCGACGCCGCGCGCCGGCGCGTTACCAGGGACCTGCACGACGGCGCCCAGCAGCGCCTGGTCGCCACCCTCATCAGCCTGCAACTGGCCGAACAGCGGTGGGAGTCCGCCCCGCAGCGGGCGCGGGAACTAGTGGCCCAGGCCCTGGATGACGCGCGACGGGGGCTTGAGGACCTGCGCGTGCTTGCCGCGGGCCTGCATCCCGCGATCCTCACCCAGCATGGCCTGGCCGCGGCCGTCCGCGCCCTCGCCGACCGGCTTCCCTTCCCCGTCGAGATCGACGTGCCTGGCATCAGGCTGCCAGCGGCCGTCGAGGCCGGCCTGTACTTTTTCTGTTCCGAGGCGCTGACCAACATCGTCAAGCACGCGCACGCCACCGGCGCGTGGATACGGCTCGAGGCTCCAGCTGATCACTGCCTCGTCGAGGTCTGGGACGACGGAATCGGCGGCGCGCGCCTCGGGCCGGAGACCACCGGCCTCATCGGGCTGAGCGATCGAATCGTCGCGCTCGGCGGAACGCTGGACATCATCAGCCCGCCGTCGCGCGGGACGATGCTCCGGGCCGCCGTCCCGATCCGGCAAGATGCCGCGCCGCTTCCGGGCCTTCAGCCGTTACCTGGCTCATCGGCGCCGATGGTCGCGAATCAGGCCGGCAGTGTAGCTTCAGACCGTGAGTCCTGCTCAGCGGGTACGTGTCCTCGTTGGCGAGGATCAGTCATTCGTTCGCGAGGGCATCGTCCGCGTCCTCGATGACGGGGATTTTGAGGTCGTCGGCACCGCAGGCGATGCGCGTGACCTCATCCGGCTGGCCGACGCGTACCGGCCAGACGTGGTCGTGGCGGACATCCAGATGCCCCCAGAGCACTCCGATGACGGGCTGCGGGCGGCGCTGGCGATCCGTGCTGCCCATCCCGGTGTGGGCGTTCTGATCCTGTCCCAGTTCCTGGAAGACGCGTATGCGCTCGCCCTGGTCGCCGACGGCGCGCAGGGCGTCGGCTATCTGCTGAAGGAAAAGGTGGGAGACCTCCGGACGTTCACTGACGCGGTACGCCGCGTCGCCGAGGGCGGATCGGTGCTCGACCCCGACGTAGTCGCGCGCCTGGTGGGCCGCAAGCGAACGGCAGGACCGCTTGACCGCCTGACGCCCCGTGAGCGGGAGGTGCTGGCGCTGATCGCCGAGGGCCGCTCCAACGTCGGCATCGCCCAGGAACTCGTCGTTACGGTGGCGGCCATCGAACGGCACGTGACCAGCATCTTCGACAAGCTCGGACTTCATGCCTCGCCCGAGGACCACCGCAGGGTGCTAGCCGTGCTCAGGTACCTGCAGGCCTGAACAGGTCACCCAGGTTGGTCGTGGCGAGCTCCTCCTTCGGGATGAACGCGTCGGCGGAGCAGCCCCGGAGGATCTCGGCTGCCACGTTCCGGACGTCAGCAGAGGTCAGCACGATCCGGGCGGACGGGCAGGCCTGCGAAAGCGCTGCCGCCGTCGCGAAGCCATCGCGCCCCGGCAGGTTGATGTCCAGCAGTATCCCGTCCGGACGCTCCCTGATCGTGGCGGCTAGTGCCTGGGCCCCGTCCGTGGCCTTTCCCAGAACGTCGAAGCCACGCTCAGCGAGCAACTCGGCCGCCAGGCCAAGGAAGCTCGTGTCGTCATCGACGATCAGGATCCGGAGCGCCACATAGAAGATGGTGCCTAGGCGACGGCCCTATGGCTGTAGGGATATCCCGAGGATGTGATAACCCCGGGCCGTGTGCCGGCCCGGGGTTCCGGCCCGGGACCTTCACTGGCGCGACGCGGAACCCGGGCGCGCGACCATGAATCCAAAGCCTGCTAGCGGCGGGAGGACCTTCATGCCCGACACGCCACCACCGCATCGCCAGCCGTCGCCTCGCCGGCTGTTCGCCGTCGCCGTCGCGGCCGCGGTCGTCGGCTTCATCCTCACGCTTTCGTTCGGCTTCGCCGACCACGCCCCGGTACCGCACGGCGTGCGGGTCGCCGTGGCCGCACCGGCGGGCTTCGTAAAGGGGGTGGCGACCGGGCTCGCACACGCGGTACCAGGCGGCTTCACCGTCGTCGCCGCGCCGTCCGCGCGGGCCGTGACGGACGGGGTCCTGTCGCAGTCGGCGGCCGGCGGCCTGGTCGCCGGTCCGGCAGGTCCCGTGACGGTCGTGACGGCGGGCGCGGCGGGATCGAGTCAGCAGCAGGCGATCAAGGCGGCGCTCACGGCCGCAGCGACCGCGCTCCACCGCCAGGCCCGCTTCCTCGACGTCGCGCCACTGCCAGCCGGTGACCGCGCGGGCCTGTCCGTCTTCGTCTTCGAGCTCGGGCTGCTCCTGCCGAGCGTGATCGGGAGCATCGGCCTGTTCCTGCTCGGCAGGCGCTTCCGGGTCTGGTGGCGGATCACCGCCGCCGTCGTATTTGCCCTGCTGACGGCCTGCGGGAGCGTGCTCGCGCTCGACACGATCTTTGGCGCCCTGACCGGCGCGGGCGCAGCGCTGATTGGCGTTGGCTTCTTCGGCTCGCTTACGTTCGTGGCCTTCGTCGCCGCCTGCCAGGCGGTCACCGGGCTGCCGGGCACCGGCCTGGCCGCGCTCGCCTTCGTGGTCGTCGGGAACGCCGTGTCCGGCGGGACGGTACCATTCGCGTTCCTGCCCGATGGATTCCGCCAGATCGCACCGTGGCTCCCCAACGGCGCCATCGTGTCCGCCGCGCGCGACGTGGTTTACCTCCCCGGCAGCGACCTGGGCCATCCGCTACTCGTCCTCGGGATCTGGCTAGCCGGGTCGCTGGCCCTGCTGGCCTGCGTGGACCTGCTGCACCAGGCCGAACGCCGCCGCGCGCCGGAACGGGCGGCCGAGATTTACGCGACGTCGGGTACGGCCCACCTGCGGCGGCGGCTCGCACGCCAGCCGGCGGTGGCGCTCAAGGCTCTCCCGGCTGACCAGGATGCCGTCGGCCGGCCTAGCCATCAGGTCTCCGACTAGCCACCTGGGGTTCCGGCCTAGCCTGCCTAACGGCCTCACCGAGCCCGGCACCGGAGGTCTTAAAAAATCTTTTATCCGAACGATCCGTGGTGCCCGTCTACCTCGCCTGCAACGCTTGATCGGGCTGACGTCAGGCGGTCTGTGAACCGGGCCCGTCCGGGTCGCCGGGGAGCACCCGGTGGAGCTGGCCTCGTGCAGGCCGGGCGTTCCCGGACGCTGGCGTAAGAACGGCGGTGGGATTCACCGTCCGCACCCGCTGGCTAGCGGTTGCAGAATTGAGGCATGCTTGGTGTCATGACCGTGGTCTCCCGAAAGAGTCGCGGGAGGATAGAGGAGGCGGCAGACGTATGGCCACTGACCGGGACCTGCTGATCGAGGCTGCCCGCCGGGAGCGCAGGAACCGCGGGTCCGGCCGCAACCTGCTGCTAGGGCTGGTCGTGGCGGCAGTCTGTGCCGCTATCGGCTGGGTGCTGGTCTTCCGGGTACGCGGGTTCCTCCAGGCGATCCCGTTCCTGCCCCTGGGCACCGTGACCAGGTGGCTGCTGGTCATCGGCATCATCGCCTTCGTCGTGGCCGGCCTGATCGTCGTGGGTGCCGTGCTGATGGCCAACCCCCGCAAGCGCTGGGGTGAACCGGTCGTCGGTGGCTGCCCGGCTTGCGGCAACTGGACCCTCCGCCAGGGCACGCCGACGCGCGTCGGCCCCGGTCCTAGGGGTGTCGTGATCCTCTGCGATACCAAGGGCTGCACCCATGCCAGTGCCACCGTAACCACCGCAAGTCACGCCACGTAACGCTGAGCTCCTAGGCGGACCCAGTTCCGCCGGTTGTGCCTGGTCAGCGCCGGCTCCGCGGGGCCTGGTAGAGCTCGTAGGGGAAGACGCTGATGGCGAACGGGATCGTGATGGGCTTGGCGTCGAAGAAGTCGTTTCCACTGGGGTGATCGTGCGCATCCGCGTGCGATGGTTATAGCGTCAAGTAGAGAGGCTTCAACGGAGATACCGACATGCCGAGCCAGGCAATGCAGGAAGCGATCGACGCCCTCAGGGACCGGCAGAAGGCTGACGCCGGCCAGGCCCCGCCGACGCTGGACGAGCGCCGCGCCGCCTTCACGCCAGGGGACCGCCTTCATCCGCTGCCTGACGACGTGCGGGTGACCGAGGTGGACGCTGGCGGGGTGCCGGCCCACTGGCTTGCCGCCCCCGGCGCGGACACCGGCCGGGTCCTGCTGTTCCTGCACGGCGGAGGTTACGAACTCGGATCGCTGCGCAGCGACGGCGAACTGGCCGCACGGCTGGGCCTGGCCAGCGGGATGCGGGTACTGTTCCCCGAATATCGCCTGGCCCCCGAGCATCCCTTCCCCGCCGCCGTCGACGACGTCCTGGCCGCATGGCGCTGGCTCCGCGCCGACCAGGACCTGGCCGCGGCATCCATGGCGGTGGCCGGCGACTCGGCCGGCGGAGGCCTGGCCGTCGCCCTGCTCGTGGCCACGCGCGACGCCGGGGAAGCATTGCCCGCGGCCGCCGTGCTCATGTCCCCGACGGTGGACCTGACCAGCTCGGGTGACTCGATGACCGAGCGCGCCGATCAGGATCCGATCTCCACCCCGGCCATGCTCCGTGAGTTCGCCGCGGACTACCTGGCCGGGGCTGACCCTAAGACGCCCCTGGCGTCGCCGCTGTTCGCGCCGCTAGGCGGGCTCCCGCCCCTGCTTATCCAGGTCGGCACAGCCGACCTGCTCCTCAGCGATTCCGAGCGCCTGGCCGCAGCGGCAGCCGATGCCGGGGTCGACGTCATACTGGAGATCGGCGAGGGCCTGCCCCACGTATACCAGCTCCTACTCGGCACCCCCGAGGCAGCCGAGGCCACTGAGCAGATCGGGAAGTTCCTGCGGGCCCGGGTCGACCAGCCAGACAGTTCATAGACAGCTCTGAGAGGCAGTGATCCCATGCGTCCTGACATCCGGCCTGGTGGCATCTTCCCCGATTACGCTCTACCGGACCACACCAGCACGGTACGTAAGCTCAGCGAGCTTCAGGGCGGCGATCCGCTGATCCTCACCCTGGCGCGCGGGAACTACTGCCCCAAAGAGCACCAGCAGCACCTGGAGCTCGCGGCCAACTACCCGAAGATCGCGGTGGCCTACACCCAGGTCGCTACCATCGCCACCGATGACCATCACACCCTGCAAGAGTTCCGCGCGTCGGTGGGCGCCCAGTGGACCTTCCTGTCCGATCCCGGGCGGGTCGTCCAGCAGGACCTCGACATCGCCGAGTACACCGACCCCGAGCACAACCCCATGATCCCGCACACGCTGGTGCTCAAGCCGGGGCTGGTCGTGCACAGCGTCTATAACGGCTACTGGTTCTGGGGCCGC
>Ga0335074_10002046_pt1 | contig 27473 bp, 24 predicted proteins | sample Lox_Sample_23_FD_206715 | JGI IMG/M metagenome (GOLD analysis project Ga0335074, IMG submission 206715) | Soil microbial communities from Loxahatchee National Wildlife Refuge, Florida, United States - Lox_Sample_2.3 | ecosystem: Environmental > Terrestrial > Soil > Wetlands | place: USA...
ACGGCTGCGCGATGCGCGAGTCGAAGAAGGTGTGTTGGATGATGCCGCCTTTGGCCGTGACGTTGAACCTCCCGGAGCGGGGATTGAGCAGCGCCATCAAAGTAGGCAGCAGAATGTAGGGAGCGAGAACGGTCTCGTAGATTTCGTTCCAGAACGAATAACGATGTTCGCCCTGAATGCGGGAGTTGGCCACGCTGGAAAGCACCAGGTGGGGCACAGCGTAGGCCAGGATCGCAAGCCAGAAGCCGGGAATGTTGGTGTGGCCGAGCAGGAGATAGATCAATGGCGCAGTCAGAAAGATGAGACGCGGGACGGCATAGAGAAAGTGGCCCATGGCGTTGAAGTAGCAGATTCGCTGGGCGAAGGTCAGGCCGGGAGCAATCAGGGGATTGTCGGTGCGCAGAATCTGCACCATGCCGCGGGCCCAGCGAATGCGCTGGCCGATGTGGGCGGAGAGGCGTTCCGTGGCAAGACCGGCGGCTTGGGGGATATTCACATATGCCGAGTTCCAGCCCTCCATCTGCATGCGCAGGGAGGTGTGCGCATCCTCCGTCACAGTCTCCATGGCGATGCCGCCTACCTGGTCGAGAGCGGCGCGGCGAAGCACAGCGCAGGAGCCGCAAAAGAACGAGGCGTTCCAGAAATCGTTGCCGTCCTGGACGACGCCATAAAAGAACTCGCACTCATTGGGAATGATGCGAAATTGCTTGAGATTGCGCTCGAATGGATCGGGCGAATAGAAGTGGTGCGGCGTCTGCATAACGGCGAGCTTGCGGTCTCGCAGGAACCAGCCGAGAGTCATCTGCAGAAAGCTGCGCGTGGGCACGTGATCGGAATCAAAAACGGCGATGAACGGCGAAGAGATCGTGGGCAGCGCGGCGTTGATGTTGCCGGCTTTTGCGTGCTTGTTATCGGGGCGGGTGCGGTAGCCGATGCCGGCTTCCCTGGCAAACTGTTCGAACTCGGGACGGCGCCCGTCGTCGAGCAGATAGACGTGCAGTTTGTCCACCGGCCAGTCCATGTTGAGCGCGCCGAGCGCGGTGTAACGCACCACATTGAGAGGCTCGTTGTAGGTGGGAATGAGCACATCGACGTCCGGCCAATCCTGCGTGTCGTCGGGCAGAGGAACCGGTGCGCGACGAAGCGGCCACACCGTTTGAAAGTAGCCGAGGAAGAGAATGGCAAAGGCGTACACCTCGGCCAGAAGCAGGCACAGAATGAAGAAAACGTCGAGAGCGCCGATGTGGCTGGCCGGATCGTGAAAATAGCGGAAGACCTCGGCAATGCGCCAGTAGCCATAACGCAGAGTGCTGAAGGCCGAGAGCATCATCAGGGTGAGGGTGATGAGATAGGAATCCGAACTCGAGGCCATCAGAAGCGCCAGCGTGATGCTGATGACGGCGAGGATTGCCTGCTGCGGCCAGGCCAGAGGCAGCGTAGCGAGAAAACCAAAGATGCACGAAAAGATCACCAGGAAGGCGAAGCGGACCATCCGGGTGAGAAAATTCTCTCCCGCCCCGATGTCAAGCCACAGGCCTGTAGCCGTCATCGTTCACTCCAGCGGACTCCGCGGAATGTAGCGGTTGCCGGACCGGAGAGACTTTTGACCCATGCCGCAAGGCTCGCGTAGTCGTCAGTGACGGCGGAGTTCGGCGCGTAATCCATGATGGTCATGCCTTCGGCCAGCGCCTCGCTGACCGCCGGTGAGCGGCGCAGAACAAAGGGGAGCAAACGATCACCCAGTTGCTCGCGGAGGATTTCGCGGACATCGAGATGGAGGGGTTGCGAGGAATCGAACTGGTTTAGCAGATAGTGCGGCTGCAAGGGGATGGGGTGGGATCCGCCGTTGTGCAGGAAAAAGGCGTCGATCGACGAGACGCTGACCACGGAGCTCATATCGGGAAGCAGCGGGACAAGAATCTGGGGAGACATGCGGAGCACGCGGCGAGCGGTTGCGCCGGAAGCGGTGGCAAGATCGACGAGGATGCGGCCGGCGCCGCGAGCGTGCTGGGTAATTTCCGCGGCAAGTTTCTCCGCCGTAGCCGATTCAGACCCTAAGGTGTCAGGATCCAGCGTGATCATCTGAATCGGTGCATCGCCGCTGGACGGTGGAGGGCTGAAGGTGCGCAGGAAACCCGGCCGCTGATCGCGAGCGCCGAAGAAGAACGGCAGCAAACCGTAGGCGGCGGTGTCCACAAGCAGCACGCGTTCGCCGCGGCCTGAAAGTGCGCGGCCCAGCGTCGCCACGATGCTGGTCTTGCCCACTCCGCCGGCCAGGGAAAAAAGCGCGATGACGGGAGCGCGGGCCGCGGCCGGGGCCGGAGCCGATTGCGCAGGAGGTGCGGCGCCTTCAAATATCCCCTGCAACGCAAACCATCGCGACGCGAGGCGATCGCGCGAGCCTTGCAGAGTGTCTTCGGGGGCTGTCGATGGAGCCGCCGAGGCGGATGAATCGCTGCGCTCGGGAGTCAACCATGCAGGACGAGCCACATCTTCACGCGATGCTGAACCGGTGCGCGGAATGCGCGCCGCAGGATAGGTCTCTTCGCGCATGGGGCCGGCGGGAATGGGGTTGGACGGCGAGCGGTAGGCCGGTCCGCCGAACGGATCCGGAGCGGTGCCGCGCACATCGCGATTGGCGAAATCAGGCAGCGGGTGATACGGAGCAGCGGGCGTGGTCAGGCGGTCGAGGCGCGGCGGTTGCCAGGCAGGAGGCGGCTCCGGTTGCGCGGCGGAGGCCGCATGCGGCGGCGGTTCCGGCGAGGAAGTTTGGCCCGCAGGCTGCTCCAGAGGCTCCCACTCTTCGTGGGCCCGGGAGGAATCAGCCGCGCGTTGCGCTTCAGCTTCCTGACGCACTTTGAGCCGCTCTTCTTCAATGGCCTGCTCGACGCGCTGACGCGCATTTTCGCGCGTCTGTGCCCGCGACGCCGAGAAGTCACGATACTTGGCGCCATGGAGGTTCGCCCAGGAGTAGAGTGACGCTACATCCTCAGGCGGCTCGTTCGGATCGGGCTGCGCGTTGCGCTCCGTCATTGTGTGCCCATGCAACTTCTGCTGATGCAGGTTCCCCAATTCCCAACTGCCTGGACGTACCGATCTGGACGTACCGATGCAATTCAAGCGCTGCCGAAGACGCACGTATGCATGTGGACGCCGGAAATCCTTAGTGGCAATCGTAGAATCTGTGCTCTCGGATGGACAATAGCACTTGCAAGGCCGGATAGCTAACACTTTCATGCCATTGGGGTTCCGGGCGGGAAAAGGTAACTGGGAGTGGGGTACGAACGGGGGAGAAAAACCGGCCCCAGCCGTCGGCCTCAAGGCGGGTGGCCGTTGCTCGCTGGCGGGCAGCGCTAAGGTTGATCCGTAGGCGACGAGGCAGAGGGATTGCGGCCGGTGGGGTGGTGAGCCCGGTGCGGATCGAACGCACGACCCACGCCTTAAAAGGGCGTTGCTCTACCAACTGAGCTACGGGCTCGTTAACGCCGCTGTTTCGAAGTTATCACAGGGTGGCTGGCGAATTAGACGGGCCGGCGAGGCGCAATAGGTCGAAGCTGTGCCCCACCCCTTTCGCCGTGGTGCGGCGAAAACGATGGGGCAGCGAAAGTCAATGGGCAAGCGAACGTTATGGCCGCAGGTCGAAGGCCGGGCGCAGACTTTCATCCATGTAGAACGGAACTGAAGTGTGTTCATGAACGATGCGCCAGGCGCCATGGACGCGCTCGAATATCATCGTCGCGCGCATCCAGAAGCTCACTGGATGCTCGGCGCCTTTCTTTTTGCCGCTCAGGCGCAGGTAACCGTGGCCGTAAGCTTGGTCGCCGTTGACGACGACCCGGAAATCCTGGGCGATCAATTCCACCGGCGTTTCCCAGGTTGCGAGCCACTTCCGTTTGCGCTCGACAGAGATTCCGTCGTGGACGAGCGGCGGCTCGAGGTCGTAGATCACGGCGTGCGGCGCGTAGGGCGCGGCGATGCCCTCGGGATCTTTGTCGAAGTGCGCTTTGTAAAGAGCGCCGCCCAGTGCGAGGATTTCGGCTTCGTCGGTGGATGCGGGTGCGTGCAAAGCAGCTGACATAGAGAACCTCCGTGTGTTTTCGAGCGGTTGAGCGAAGTGGAGTCCGAAGGCCCCAACAGCGAGACCTGCGAACACCCATCTTTGAGGATCCGCCTGCGATTGGCGATTCAATCAGGCTGTGGGGAACAGGATGGCCGTAATGTTCTGATCCGCAGGCGTGGTACGGGGATCGGTTAGGTAGTGTTCGATGTTGAAGTCGTCGCGCAGCGGAATTTTCTTGTCGGCGACGATGGCAAAGGCGCGTGAGTTTGCTTCAGGCAGTTGATCGAAGGGACCGGTGAGGGTAAAGCGAGTGTACTTACCGCCGATGACTTTTTCGTAGGCGAGTTCAGCGGGCAGATTGACCGGCGGAGCCGAAAGCATGAAGCCGGCGCGGTAGATGCCTTGTGTCGGCTTGTAAAATGCCGCGGCGCCGGTGATCTGGTTGTGCTCCATCAGAACAGGCGCGAACTTCTCCACCGTGTGCCAGGCTTGAGGAGCGTTGGCGGGGATGTTGCCGGTGCGCTCGATGAAAACGTAGTGGGCTGCGGGGAAATCGATGGCTTCGGGCTCGAGCGTCAGATTCAGGGTAGCGGGCATGATGGGACCTCCTATACGGGCCGGGTGATGGGTTGAGAGTGCGCAACTCCGGGGGAGTCAGGACACGTGAACAGAAGCTGAATGTAGCGGCGCAGATGATCGAGGCAGGCCGCCGCAACCTCAGAGCTTTGCTGGGCCTTGGCAAGAATGAAGGAGCCTTGGACGACGGCCTGGATGTAATAGGCAAGGCTTTCCACAGTCCATCCGGCCTGAAGGCCGTATTTGCCAACGGCCGCCTGGATGTCGCCGGCCAATGTTGCGGCATGCGCGCTGATGCAGCGATCGCACACCGTGCGGATGGCGGGGTGGGTTTCGTAGGTTTCCTGGATCATGGTGCCAAGCAGGCAGGTGTACTCGGGCAACTCGCCCTGCAGAATGGCTTTGCGGAAGTCGACATACCCGAGGAGCCGGTCGAGGGGATCGGTAAAGAAGCGATAGGGAGCAGAGGAAAAGATGCTCTCCGCCTGGGCGAAGAAATGTTCGGCGGCAGCGATGGCAAGATCCTCTTTGCTGGAGAAGTGATGGAAGAAGCTGCCCTTGGTCAGGCCGGCGGCCTCGCAGATGTCTTCGACCCGAGAGGCGGAATAGCCTTTGGCACGAAGAACATAAAGAGAGGCGTCAAGGATCCTGGAGCGCGAATCGGGATACGTTTGGGTCATTGTCGGCATAGCGTACCAACCGGTTGGTATGAATATACCGATTAGTCGGTATCCTGTCAACTGAAACTTTTCCACATCCCCCAACTCACCCCCCCTCCCTGCTCCTGCTCTCCTTCACCCCGCGTTACACTGCCTCCATGCCGCTGCGCCATCCCCTGCCCTTGGCCCTCCTCCTCTATGGCATCACTTCCCCGCTTCTGCCCCAGGCCAACTCTCTTGACAGACTGCTCACCATGCAGATGAACTGGGACTCCGCAAAGGCCAACGACCAGGAAAAGCCGGTGGTGACCCTTCACTTTATCCCCTTCGCCCATCGTCAGAAGGACGGAAAGTCGTTCACCTCGTACTTTGTCGAGGCCGCCGGCGCCGCCGAAAACACTCCCTACACGCTCATCCGCTGGCCGATCGGCTGGAACGCTGAGCTACCCCCGTTCGACCCCGTCGACACCCATCTGTTTGTGAACGCGCGCGGGGTGGTCATGCGCACCAAGCCGACAGAAAAGCAGAACACCAGTGACGCCCCGGCTCTTGAAAGCGAAGCGCGCCTTGAGGTCACTGCCGCGGGAGCTCCCGGTGAGCCGGTTCGTTTTGCGCTCCTCGATTCCAGGCAGAACTTCGTCGCCATGGGTCGCGTGATCGTAAATCCCATCAGGTCATCCGACAAAACGTGCGCATTCCAGGCCATTCGCGCCGTGGGCGGCGGCGAGATTGTGCTGGCAGAAGGCACGGGATTTGCGGCCGACGCGCCGGTGGAGATTTCGCGGGAAATGGACGGAGCAATTCATGCTGCGCAATTCAGGACAGATGCGAAGGGGCGGATCGAAGCTCCCGTGATCCTGATCAGCAAGGAACAAAGCCAGGGTACGGCGACCCTGATGATGAAGTCGGATGGATGCGCGCCGTCGCTCAAGTTGAACTGGGGCCACGACAGCTACAAGGTTCAGTAGCCTTCCGGCCTTTCGCCACAGTCCTCAAAGGCCGACTATGGCATTCTCACGCTCTGGACCATCGGTTCAACGTCCTTGCGAGCTGCATCCAGTTCGCTGGCTCGGCAGCGGATCGAAAACTCTACGAGAATCCTATCGCTGCGTACCCATACCAGGTACTCGACCATGGCGATCTTCCCATCGCGAAAATCTGCGACCCATGCCAGTGCGCGCCGGCCGCCGATTTCCTCCCGTTCATAACTCGATGTCCTGACACGATAGCCCTTCAGCTTTTCCTGTTGCTGCCGCTCTGAGATCTTGTCGTCGATTTCCTGGTCGTACCACCGATCGACTTGATCGGCGGTCAACGAGTGCACGTGACGGAAGACGCAATAGTACAGCCAGATCGACTCATCCGCGTGCCGGTGATGTAGGGGCAGGGTTGTCGCGATATTGCCCGGCCCGTTTCCTCTCCATCCCCGGTCCATAAAGCGCAGTCCGTTGCCTTCGAGTCTCCAGCCTGCCGGCATTGTGAAGGAGACGCCCATTTCCTGGTCGGTAAATTGCACTGCGCCGTCGGGTAGCTTCGCCTGCGTGAATCGCGGCGGTCCATAAATCTCACCTGGCGGAGTTCCCTGCTCCTGAGCGAGAAGAATGCATGTTGGCAGCGCCATGCAAGCGAGCCAGAGAGTGGCGAATCTGCCAACCCGAAGACGGTTCCAGGTCAATGCGGCAAGGCTCCTCGATGAGAACCTTGGATTATAAGGCAGTCTGATCGAAAATGTTCTAGGATAGATCGAACTGCGAAAGGGCTCGCGCAGCGGGAAGGGTTGGAGGCCGAGCAAGGTCGGGAAAGGCAGACAGGCGCAAGAGGATGATCTTGATCCAGGATATTGTCCCGCTGCAAGACGGCTTGACGCGCGCATGGCACGACCAGCCGGATGGAGACTTCAGCCAGACGCGCCCGCTTCGCGAAGGAGAAGTCGAGACTGACGAGAAGGCGCGCGAAGATTGGCTGCGCCTGGTGGCGCGGCAGCATCACGCGAACTTCGAGCTCTGGCACATTGAGGACGAAGCCCGCACTCCGGGAGCGAGCGATGCGGATCTGGCCGCGGTCAAGCGGCGGATCGATCAGACGAACCAGCAGCGCAACGACCTGGTGGAGCAGTTGGACCGCATGCTGCTCGAGTGGCTGGAGCCGCAAGGGCTCCCTAAACCCGAGGCGCCGCTGCACTCTGAGACGCCCGGCTTGATTATCGATCGGCTCTCGATTCTGTCGTTGAAGATCTATCACACCCGGGAGGAAGCAGAACGCGCGCACGCGCCGGCGGGTCACTGTGAGCGCAACCGGGAACGGCTGGCCATTCTGGAAAAGCAGCGGCGCGACCTCGCCGGATGCCTTGGCGAGTTATGGCACGAGATTCTGGGCGGCAGCCGGAGATTTGAACTGTACCGGCAGATGAAGATGTACAACGACCCGTCGTTGAATCCCGCAATTTACGGTAGAAAAGAATTGCGGAGCCGAAAAAAGGGCCCCGAGGGACAGCACCATTGACGGATTGCGGGGTTGTGCGTATAAACATGGCCTAAGTAGAGCAGTAGTGAAAGGCAAGTTCCCTGCCGCAGAATACCGGTGATCGGGGAAAGAAAGTGTGCTTCCGGTACTACCATGACGCAAGAGGCTCGAGGAGCGGCCCCCGGCCGCAAGAAGAACGCAGGACCACCAGCCAAGCCGGACGGCCGCGCGCGCGCCGTGGCCGAGCCCATCTTCCAGCATTACGAAGCGGCCGTGGTGCAGCTGCAGCAGGGCAAGTATGAAAAGGCCTTGGCAATGCTGGAGAAGCTGCTGCCCGAAGCGCCCATTGAGATCCGGGATCGTTGCCGGATGTACATCATCACCTGCCGGCGCCAGATGGAGAAGTCAAAGCTGGCGTTTCCTACGCCGGAGGAACACTACGACTACGCGATCTCCCAACTGAACACCGGCTACTACGAGGAAGCGCGCGAGCAGTTCAACAACATTCTCACCACGCACCCCGACGCCGATTATGCATATTATGGATTGGCGGTGCTTGAGTCGATCACCGGGCATGCGCCGGACTGCCTCTCCAATCTCGCCCGGGCGATCGAGCTGAATCCCAAAAACCGGCTGCAGGCCAGGGTCGATAACGATTTTCAAAATATGGTGGATGATCCACGCTTCACGGAATTGCTCTATCCTGAAGTTCCGTAGGCATCAATTGAATTCCTTGTCTATCACGGCCGGCAAAGAAGCGCAGGCGGAGTCAGAAGGAGCGGAGTTGCCCGTTCCGCCGCCCCTGCGCGTGGTGGCAATTGGAGGCGGCACCGGCCTTTCCACGCTGCTGAGGGGACTGCGCCGGCACGTTTCTGCACCCGGCGAAACTCCCGATCCAACATGCGCCATCGCCGAATTGGCTGCCGTCGTGACCGTGACCGACGATGGGGGGTCAAGCGGACGGCTGCGGCAGGATTTCAATATGCTGCCGCCCGGTGATCTGCGCAATTGCATGGTCGCGTTGAGCGAAGAGGAAGATTTACTGACGCGACTCTTCACGCATCGATTCAAAACCGGGAATTCCCTGAAGGGCCATAACTTCGGCAACCTGTTCGTGGCCGCGTTGACTGAGATCACCGGCGATTTTGCGCAGGCGGTGCAACTGGCGTCGAAAATTCTGGCAACGCGGGGAAGAATTTATCCAGCGACGACGGCCAACGCCACGCTCGTGGCCAAGATGGACGACGGAACCAGGGTGCGCGGCGAGACCAAGATTACGGCCAGCAAGCGGCGGATCGTGGAACTGGCGCTGGAGCCGCCCAATCCGGCGCCGTTGCCCGAGACGCTGGAGGCTATTGCCCGCGCCGACCTCATCACGGTCGGTCCTGGTTCGCTGTATACGTCGCTCATCACCAATCTGCTGGTCAGGGGAGTTCCCTCCGCGCTGGCAGCCGCGCGTGGCCTGCGCGTTTATATCTGCAACCTGATGACGCAGGCCAACGAGAGCCTGGGGCTGACGGCGGCCGAGCATATCGAAAAAATTTACGATCACACGCGAACGCCGGTCTTCGATTATGCGCTGGTGAATACCGGCGAGTTCAGTGCCGAGACCCTGATGCGCTATGCAGCCGAAGGAGCAGCGCCGATTTTGCCGGACGCCGAGCGTATTGAAAGACTCGGTGTGCACTGCATTGTCGGCGATTTTGCCAGCGAAGAAAACCTGGTGCGGCACCTCGCCGCCCGAGTCGCCGATGCGGTACTCGAACTGGCGCAGAACCACGCCCGACGATCGTAAGCAATTCCAGGAAAAATTTATTTCGTGCCCCCGGGCACTTCGGATAGAGTCGAGGAACGCGCTTCCCTGGTTTCGTTTGGGTCATTTCGAGCTGGAGTGCGAAGTCTACTGCATGCGCCTCGCGCGATAAGGAGATTCTATGAAAAAGACGGGGATCTGTTTGATGTTCGTGCTTTGTGCCGTTGTTCTTGCCGTGCAGGCGCCGGCCCAGGCCAACCGCAAGCCCGGCTTGTACGAAGTAACCACCAGCATGAGCATGGCGGGCATGCCCGGCAATATGCCGGGCACGGGAGCGCGCACTTCGCAAGTGTGCCTGACCCAGGCAATGATCGATAAGTACGGCGGGCCCTTCAACAATCCACAGCATGGAAACTGCCAGACAACGAACATGTCAGTGACGCCCACCGGCATGACCGCGACTGTGACCTGCTCCGGACCAATGAATTCAACCGGAACGGTGAAATCCACGTTTGTGGATGCAAATACCACCAGGACAACGATGCATTTGAAGATGGCCATGAATGGCCAGACCATGGAGATGACGACCGAGTCGACTTACACTTACAAAGGACCCGACTGCGGAAGCGTCAAGCCGCTGGCCATGCCGTCGAGCCAGTGAACTGACCTTCTCGCCGGCGTCGCCACCAAGGGCACAGCAATCGCGGTCCTGCTCTAGGAAGGGGATACGGCTGGGCCATCGACTGTTCGCTTGAGCTGGCCGCAGGCGGCGAAGATGTCGCGCCCTCGGGGCTGGCGGATGAAGGCGGCGATTCCCTCACCCACCAGAATCTTCTGGAACTCCAGCACCGACTCTGCCGCAGGCGTCGCGTAGGCGATACCCGGGCCGGGATTCCACGCGATGAGATTGACTTTTGCGGGAAATCCGCTCCGGCGGACGAGTCTGGCGACTTCGCGCGCATCGTCTGGCCGGTCGGTAACTCCGGCGAGGAGAACGTATTCAAAGGTGATGCGCTCGCGTGGCCGCAACGCTACGCGGCGGACTGCATCGACGACAGCGTCGATCGGCCATTTGCGGTTGATGGGCATCACTTCGGCGCGAATGCGATCGTTTGGCGCGTTCAGGCTGATGGCGAGTCTGGGTCGGATTTCAGGTGGTTCCTGTGCGAAGCGCTCAATGCCGGGAACGATGCCGGATGTGGAGACCGTCATGCGCCGGGGGCTCAGGCCAACTTCGTTGACTAACAGCCCAACGGCCGCCATGAAGTTGTCATAGTTCAGGAACGGCTCGCCCATGCCCATAAAAACAACGTTGACGCGATCGCCGCCGACGCGAACCTGGTGCCGATCGAGGACGGCAACAACCTGGCCGGCGATTTCTCCGGCGCTAAGATTGCGCTGCAGTCCGAGTTTGGCGGTGAGGCAGAATTGGCAGTTTACGGCGCATCCAACCTGACTCGATATACAAATCGTGGCGCGGGACCATAATCTGGCGTCTCGCGCCCTCTCTCCTGAATGATCGCGAAAAGATGGAAACACGTCGCATGGAGCGGGCTGCTCTCCCACCCGTTCAAACCCGGCGGCGCGCGGAATGGGTGAGGCGTCCCCGGGTTGCTGTTCGGCGCCTTCCTCTTCCCCTTCGCCCCCATCGCCTTCCGGCATCCAAACTGTTTCCACCGTTTGGCCCTTTTGACCGGGCCCAGATAATTCAATGAGATAGCGCTCAGTCCCGTCGATCGATTGGAACGTCTGGACGATCCCCGGCCGGCCGATGCGCCAGCCTTCGGCGGCCAGTTGCCGCCTCAACAAAATTGGCAATGTAGTTATTTCATTAAGTTCTACATATCGTTGTTTATAAATAGCTTCAGCCAACTGCTTGCCGCGCCATATGGGCTCGTTGAATTGCCTGACCCAGGCCGACAGCGCCTCAGAACCAAGCCCGAACAGAGGCTCTTTGCATCCCGCAGGCTCTCGCTGAGCGTCTAATGGAACGAGATTGTTTACGTTGTCAGGCATGGCGGAAACCGGGCATTACATCCATCTTAGCTTCTGCCGGTTTCGCGAATTGAGTGGCGTTGCGGATCTATTTGCGGGTCTCGTTTGAAGCACGCGGGCGCGGGGGCCCCTAGCTGCCCTACAATCGAATTCAACTGGGTCTCGATGACTGCTGAGCGAAATCTTCGCCGCACTGTACTCCGCAACGGTCTGATTGTTCTGACCGAGCGAATGGATCATCTGCGTTCTGTGGCGATGGGCGTGTGGATCAAGTCGGGCTCGCGGTGCGAGGCTGCCGAAATGAACGGAATCTCGCATTTTGTCGAACACATGGTGTTCAAGGGAACGCGTTCGCGCACCGCGCAGCGCATCGCCCGCGAGATGGATTCAATTGGTGGAAACCTCGACGCTTTCACAAGCAAAGAAACGGTTTGCTTCAATGTGAAATCGCTCTCCAATCATGTGCCGATTGCGCTGGAGGTGCTGACGGACCTGGTCCTGAACCCGGTTTTCGCGCTGCCCGACATCGAGCGCGAGCGGGGCGTGATCCTCGAAGAGATCAAGATCGACGAAGACAATCCCGACGTGCTGGTGCACGAGCTCTTTACGCAGAGCTTCTGGAAGGGACACCCGCTGGGAAAGCCGATCCTGGGCACGACGGAGACCGTCAAGCGGCTCGGGCAGGAACAGCTCTTCACATATCATAACGACCGCTTTCATGGCGGCAACATGATCTTCTCGGCGGCGGGGAACCTCGACCACGACGAGTTTACAGCGGCCGTCGCCGAGAGGTTTGCGCCGCTTTCAGGTGGTGAGGCTCCCTTCGATCTGTTGGCGCCGCAGCCCAGCGCGCGCATCATCCTGCGCAACAAGAAGTCGTTGGAACAGGTGCAGATTTGCCTGGGAGTCCCTGCGCCGCCGATTACCGATGAGAGCCGCTACGCGACTCTGATCCTGAACACCGTGCTGGGTGGCGGCATGAGTTCGCGGCTTTTTCAAACCATTCGCGAGGAGCGGGGGCTGGCGTATTCGGTGTATTCCGATTTAAGCCCCTACCGCGACACGGGAAATCTATGTGTCTACGCGGGAACCTCGGCGGACAAAGCGCTGCAGGTTGTCGAGCTGGTTCTGCGAGAGTTCCGCGGCCTGAAAGAGACCACGGTGAGCGCCGAGGAATTGACGCGGGCCAAAGATCAATTGAAGGGCAACATTCTGCTGGGTCTGGAGAGCTCGAACTCGCGCATGGCTAACCTGGCGCGGCAGGAGATGTATTTCCGCCAGTTTTTCACGGCCGACGAGGTCATCGCGCGAATCGACGAAGTGACCGCTGACCAGGTGCAGGCAATGGCGCAGCGCCTCTTCCGCCCCGAAAGCATTGCCGTGACTCTCCTGGGCCGGATGGATGGAGTGAACCTGTCGCGGGAGATGCTGGAGTGCTAGAAGCAAGGAGTAGGGAGTAGGAAGTCCCTGAGGGCAGAGATCCAGCGGGCCTGGTGATAGGATTCCTCCCTCATCGTTCGCATTCGCCAAATCTTAGGACCTGAGACGGGAAGCGGTTCCTATTCCCTATTCCCTATTGCCTATTCGCTACTCCCTATTCCCTGTTTTTTCGAGCGGAGCATTTCCCTTCCGCGTCGGTAGGATGTAGGATTTTGACGGATAGACCGGACTGTCGCCGCAGGGAGCGAAAAGGCTCACAGGCGGCCACGAACCGATACGGCCTGTCTGAAGGGGCGCAGACATCTCATGAATTGCAAGTTCTTGTTCTCCCGCCACATACGCGCGCGCCGTACAGCCCTGCCGAACGGCTTCACGCTGATGGAACTGTTGATCGTCATTGCCATCATCCTGATCCTGATGCTGATGGCAATTCCCACCGTGGGTCACCTGAAGAAGATGGCCAACGAGACCTCGGCGATCAACTCCATGCAGGTGATCACCAAGGCGGAGCTTTCTTACTCAAACACCTACCCGATGAATGGGTACGCGTGCTCGCTGACGGCGATGGGAGGCGATCCGGCCTCCGGCCCGCCGTCGGCCACTTCGGCGCAGATTCTGCAGCCGGACCTGGTCTCGGGCTACAAATCGGGATACATCTTTGCCGTGGTATGCAAAGAAAAGGTCACGGTGAACGGCATTGACAGGTACAACGGCTACACCGTGACGGCCCTTCCGCAGACGGTGGGTAAGACCGGCGACCGCGGATTCTGCGAGAGCGATTCGGGCATGATCACATTTGACCCGGCGGGCGGCACCAACTGCACGCAATCGCTGGGACAGTAAAAGCGTCACTCGCCCCGTTCAAAGTCGTGCTCTGACAAGGCACGGCTTCAGCCGTGCCGGAATCGGCACGAAATCAACACGGCTTGAGCCGCCGAGGGAAGAATTTGCGAGGAACCCGTGCGGAAATTCTTCCCATTCTGATTCTCTGCGGCCTCGGCATCTGCGTCCCAATCATCCCTGCGCAAACCTCCGGCACGCTCACGGCGCATCAATTGGCGCAGCGTGTCGATCGCCACTACGACAGCCTGCATTCGCTGAAGGCGAATTTCACCGAGAGCTATTCGGGGCTGGGCGTGCGACGCACAGAAAGCGGCACACTGCTGCTGCGCAAGCCGGGGCGGATGCGCTGGGACTACAGCACGCCGGCGGGAAAAATCTTTCTGCTCGATGGCAAGTACGCGTGGTTTTACGCCAGGGGCGACGCGCAGGTGCAGCGCATGCCGGCAAAGGAGCTGGACGATCTGCGTTCGCCGCTGCGCTTCCTGCTGGGACACACCGATCTCGAAAAAGAAATGGACAGCCTCTCGTTGGCGCCGGCCGCCAATGGCGAGTTCACGCTCACCGGCCAGCCCAAAGGGCAGGAGCAGCGCGTGGCCCGGCTCACGCTCACGGTGACCGCCGCGGGATTGATTACGGGTATTGAAGTGGAAGAGACCGACGGCGCACTCACGCGGTTTATGTTCACTAATGAGCAGCCGAATGCGCCGGTTCCCGCCGACGCATTTCAATTCACTGCGCCCATGGGCGTGCCCGTCGTCGACGCCATGCCGCCCGTGTGAAGTAGACAGAGAACAGGGTTAAGAAGATGTGCGGCCGAAGCTCTTAGCTCATTGTGTGCGGGATCTCAGCCCGGTATATCTCGTCAACATGCCGTAGCCACGCGATCTGCGGCGATTGACGGTGAACGAGGCACCCAGCCGCCGAAAACCGCAGACCGGGCCCTGTTAGCCGATGTGGGCCAGTGAATGTCAAATCCCTGGTCCACATCGCAGCGACCATCCAGATTGAACCAACAGAAAAAGACGGATTGATCTCGAGGATTCGATGAACTGGAAAAAGACTCTTCTTACCGTTGGCCCCGTACTCATGCTTGGAATCGTTCGGCCGCTGCGCGCTCAAACCGGGTGTGACGATTCGCCCGAAGACCCGACGCTGGTGCTGGCGCTCATGGCGAGTGCCGGGGCCCTGGCGGCGCGCTATTGGGCGTGCCGGCGCCGCAAGCAATAATCCGGTTGCGGCCGGCGCACCGGTTTCGCACGCCGGGCTGAGGCTCAACCCTCAATTCCGAAGCGCCTTCTGACCTGTTCTTTGAATGTCGCGAACGGGGCGTAGCCCCGCATGGGGCGATCCCAGTCGCCGCGGGTTGTCTCCAGAATGGCGTAATCGTGAGCTTCCATTGCGGCTCGCAGGTATTTCATCGCGTCCTGCCGGTCGCCCAGCAGCGCGCAGGTGTGCGCGAGCTCATATCCGCTCGACTTGCCCTGTTTGAAGAATCCCTCCTGCACCGCCTGCATCGCCCGTAACATTCCCTGCGCGCCGCTGCGCGCCCAACCCTGCCCGGCAGCCTCAGCTACCGCCTGGCCCTGCGCGTCACGTGCCAGAGCCACGGCACGCTTGAATTGGGGCAGAAACTGGGAAAACTTCTCTTCAGCCAGGTAGAACTTTGCCAGGTAGTGCGGTGCGCTGTAAAAGTCGGCGTCGACACGTTCGATGTCTAGCAGTTCTTGGGTAGCCTGGTCATGATTTCCTGCCAGAAACCGGATATATGCGCCATCGGCCAGGATCGTTCGGGACGACGGATCGAGTTGACGCGCGGTATCAATCTCAGCTTCAGCCATCTTGTACTTCTGCAATTGGGATAGAACCGTGGCATACCAGTGGTGAGCTTCCATATCCTTGGGATCGAGCTGGATCGCCAGCTGAAACTCGGCTAGGGAGCGCGGCACGTCCCACTGCCACCAGAACAGCGCGAAGGCCAGCGAGCGGTGGGCCACAGCGAGCCCGTTGTTGAGCGCCAGGGCCTTGTTTGCATTTTCGATCGCGCGGGGAAACGCCTCCGCCATGGGCATTCCGGCGTATTCCGGCATCAGATCGTAGCACTCTGCCAGGCCGCCATAGGCCTCGGCATACTCGGGATCCAGTTGCACGGCTTGCCGGAAGGCGATCACTGCCTCCTGCAGGCTTCCCTCGGAGCGATGCCCCCACAAGTACAGGCCCTTCAGGTAGAGATCCTTCGCCTGCGGAACAGGTCCGTGCGATGCAGCCGATGGGCGTGCAGGATGTTCGTTTGCGGCTCGATAGAAGGCGTGCTTGACGACGGAGACGCCGGCAATGAAACACGCAAAAACGGCAAGACCGAGCACAAGCTTTAGAACCGGTCGATGCAGCGCGCGGTGAACGGCCGACTGCCTTCCAACCTGCTGCAATGCAGCCCCGGAATCGCCTGATCCCGCCGCCTCCCGGCCGTCCGTTGCGGGCTCTTCCGGCTCCGCCGAGTTCAACCAGGCATCCAGCTCGGCGGGATAAGCAAAAACAGCTCCTCGATCTCCCGGCACACGATGCACGGGCATGGCACGCTGGTGCTCCCACCTTCGCGCCGTCCGCTCGTCGCGGTGAAGGTAGGTAGCAATCGCCTTCCACGACTCGATTCGAGAGTTCTCCCGAGCTGCGGCCCCTTGCATAATGTCCGGCCTCGAGATCCCTGGCTGTTCTGGAGCTTGCCCAGAATTTTAGCACCGATTCTCCGCTCCGGTCTGACGCTGAATGTCCGTTGATGTCCGCTCATGTCCGCCCAAACCCATTTCGTTATGCAGCCGGCGGGCGCACATTTGTGGCGTGCAGAGTGCCTGCCGGCGCCCTCCTGTTGATGCGCGTCCGGGTGACTCATAAAAGGTCGTAATGGAGATAGAACCCTGTTCTGTGAACCGAGGTACGAGGGACTCTGGGCTATGAAATTTAACAGTGGGCTAGCTGCGCAAAGATCCGGCTGCATCAGCCGGACGATCGCCTTCATTTCTCTTATATCGGCCAGGTTTTTCTGCGAACGAAAGGAGTTTCGCCGTGCGTACTTCTTTGGGTGTTGCGGTATTTTCATGCGCTCTTCTTCTCTCCGGCTGCTCAGGCGTTCCCATCACAACTACAATCGATTCCACCGATAATCAAGGCGCGGCCATACAGGGCCAGGTGCACGGCGGCCAACAGCCCATCAGCGGCGCGCACGTCTACCTGTACGCGGTCAATAACACCGGCTACGGCGGCGCGTCGGTGTCACTGCTAACCAGCGCTACCGGCAATCCTGCAGACGGCAACGGCAACTATTACGTAACCACCGCGTCGGACGGCACGTTTACCATTGCCGGCGATTACACGTGCCCCAGTGCAACTCCGCTGACCTACATTTACGCGGTGGGCGGCGATTCTGGATCGGGGATGAACTCTGCCGCGACATTGCTGGCTGGAGCCGGAAACTGCACGCATAGCGGCTTCACTTCAAAATTCATCACGGTGAACGAAGTCTCGACGATCGCCACGGCGTATGCCGTCGCCGGCTTCATTGTCGATCCGACGCATGCGTCCACTTCGAGCTCCACGCTGGGCGCAACAGGCCTCGCCCTTGCGGGGAATACGATCGGCAACCTGTATACGCAGAGCACTGGTGTTGCCCTGGCGGCGACTCCGGCGGGCAACGGCACGGTGTCGCAGAGCAAAATCAACACCCTGGCTAACATCCTGGCGGCTTGCATCAACTCAAACGGAACCGTTACTGGAGGAGCCAACCCTACACCCTGCGATACGCTCTTGACCAACGCATTGTCGGGTGGCACAACGGGCACGCAGCCGGCAGATACCGCAACTGCGGCCGTCAACATTGCGCGCAACCCATGGGCCAACATCACCAACTTGTTTGCGCTGCAGACGGCGAATTCGCCCTTTCAGCCCGCGCTCACGGCCGCGCCCAACGACTTCACAATCGGTATCAACTACACCGCGACCTGGCTCGCCGAGCCCTGGGCCTTGGCCATCGACGGATCCGGGAACGTCTGGGTCACTGACGAATCGAGCAACAGCCTCAGCGAACTCAACTCCAGCTCTTTCGGGACCGGAAGCGGCCAGGGTAATTCCGAAAGCAGTTCGTGGAATACCAATTCCCCGATTACCAGCGGTGGGCTCGCAGCTGGCTCTCCCGACGCAATCGCCATCGACGGCTCGGGGAACGTATGGGTTGCAAACAAAAGCAATGACAGCCTGAGCGAGTTCAATTCCAGCGGTTCGCCAGTCTCTGGTCCTTTCACCGGCAACGGACTGGGCACGCCCACCGGCCTCGCGGTCGATAAATCGGGCAACATCTGGGTTGCGGATGAAACAGGCTCCGTCAGCAAGTTCAGTTCCAGCGGCGCCGCAGCGTCGGGTTCTCCTTACTCCGCTCCCGCGGGGCCCTTTGCAATTGCCATCGATGCTGCGGGGAATGTGTGGACGACCAACCCCGGTCAATATACGATCTCCGAGTTTAATTCCAGCGGCGCGGCGCAGTCTCCCGCAGCGGGTTGGGGAAATGGTTCCAAGATGGATGCTCCCAACGGCGCCGCGATCGACGCCGGTGGCAATCTATGGATCGCCAACGGAAACCTCAACGCCTCCGCTCTGTCCGAGTACACTCCCAGCACAGCCACGCCGCCTGTCGCCGGCACATGGAGCTCCGCCTCACCCATGACGGGCGGCGGTCTCAGTTGGCCGTGGGGCGTTGCCATCGACGGCGCCGGGAATATCTGGTTATCGAATAGCTACAACAGCTACGCCGCAGTCAGCGAATTCAGTTCCAGCGGCGAAGCTATTTCACCATCCAGCGGGTACATCCTTCCCGGTGCGCAAGGCTCGCCCATTGGCATTGGCATCGACGGCGCAGGAAACGTGTGGATGGCGAACTCGGATTACCTCATATACGGCGCCAGCGGTAGCGTGAGTGAATACGTCGGCGCGGCGTCGCCGGTGGTGACGCCGATTGTGGCAAATCTGCTTAGCCCGTACGGCGCACATGCTGTCAACAAGCCGTGACGGGCGGAGTGCGCTCCGGCATCGCATCATCTGGCCGCCCGTCACGATTGCTTGCGCTGCCAATGTATCGCGGGCCCCGAAATAGAAATCGAGGACACAATGAAACTGAGAATGACGCTCCTTTCCATCGGACCAGTGCTGCTGCTCGCAATGGCCCTTCCCCTCCGCGCTCAAACCGGCTGCGTCGATTCGCCCGAAGATCCGACGCTGATATTGGCCATTGTCGGCGGAGTCGGAGCGATTTGCGCAGCGATTTGGGTCAGGCGGAAAGTGGGAGCGCGGTAGTCACCTAAGGAGTGCTCAAATGCATAACACTGCTTACGACATCATTGTTGGTACTTCGCGCGGCAAGAGCCCCTTCCGCATACCTGCAGCCCTCTTCCTGGCATCCTCCGTGCTGTTGCTTTTCTGCTGTCCTCTTATTGCGGCTGCACAGGATCGGCAACCGGCCGCGCCGGCCACCCAGGATCAGCAGCCAATCGCTCCGCCTGCCAAGGAGATGCCGCCTATGCCGTTGGTGCCTTCCGAAGGCAAGGCGATCGTCTGCATTTACCGGCCTGGGGGAGCTGTTGGCTCCGCCGCTCACGACCATCTTTATGTCAACGGAGTCTATCTGGCCACGCTGCTCAACGGCGAGTATGCCTGGACTGAAGTTGATCCGGGCAAGGTCGTCGTTATGGGGATGGCGAAAATGTATTACGGGCCAAGCATCATCATGTCCAGCGCCGCGGCGGTAAACCAGACGAGAGGCCAGGCCGAGAGAATCCACTTCGACGCCGAGGCGGGGAAGATTTATTACTTGAAATGGAGCTCGGGGATGTTCGCTTCGGATATTAAAGTGAAGATGATCGATCCCATGATTGGCTCAGAGCAAATGCGCAAGCTGCATCCCTCGAAGCCGGCGAATACAGGCGAGAACCAGGGCGACACAAAGGATGCGACGAAATAGAAAGCGCTCCGGACAACCGGGCCAAATGTCGCGCCAGAACTTGCCGCCAGGAAAACTGAATCTCCGGCGTGAAATGGGATCGCTCGGCCAGCACGGGCAATTTGGTAATGTGCATTCTGGAGACGCTGATGCCTGGCCGGTCAAAAACGAAGCCAAGCCCTCCGCACGCCTTCGTGCTGGAAGCGCTCGCGCCATTGAACCCCGAGGTGCGGCGCATGTTTTCTGGTTTCGTCGTGTACCTTGGCGACCGGATCGTTTGCATGCTGCGCGAGAGCGAGAGGTCGCCCCAGGACAATGGGATCTGGCTGGTTCTTTCAGAGGGCACCAATCCGGCCGATGCCAAGCTAAGGCGCGAATTCCCTTCCCTCCGTGAGATCGACCTGCTGAATCGCAAAATCGGCCACTGGCTTCTGCTCCCGTCAGACAGTGCTGATTTCGAGACCGAGGCCCAGCATGCGTGCGAACTCCTCCTGCGACACGATCGTCGCTTCGGAAGAGTGCCTGCTTCCAGGCGCTGAATCAGTCCTTGAGCCAGCGAAAAGGCAGGCTGCCGGGGCCTGGCTGGGCCTGCCTAGACCTGCCTGGACCTGCCTTTTGATCGTCAGGGTTGTGCCGCGCAATGGGCGCGGCAGCGCCGCATACACCCTTACTTGCCCGGCTTGGCCGGAGCGCTCGTCTGCGTGCCCGACAGCACCGAGTGCGTGTTCGCATTGATGCCGGTAAAGCGCACAAAGATCACCACAAGGCAGATGGACGTGCACATGAAGATCACCGCTGCCCAGGTGGTAAGGCGAGTAAGCACGTTCGCGGCCGCGCGCGGGCCAAAGGCGGTTTGCGATCCCTGGCCGCCAAAGGCGCCCGCAAGATCGGCCGAACGGCCCTGTTGGATCAGCACAACGCCGATCAGGAAGAAACACACGATCACGTGCACGGTGACTACGAAGTAGAACAGAGCCTGCATATTTGATTGCTTTCCTTCATCGTCCGGTCAAATCAGCGCAATCTGCGCAGGCCGGTCGCAAGAGTCGTTGGTGCGGAAGGCGGGATTTGAACCCGCATGCCTCTCGGCGCCACCCCCTCAAGATGGTGTGTCTGCCAATTTCACCACTTCCGCGTTGCCAAAGCTAAGTATACCAAAGGCTGGAATGCGAAGGGGATACGCGAGACGGCGCGCCGCCTTCGGCCGCGTGCATTGAGACGTTTGAGGACTACCGATCCTCTTCACTTGCAGCGTGCGAGGTCAGGGTTCGAGCGGCTGAATCGCGCAGCTTCAACTCTGAGCCGGCCAGCCGCTCCATCCAGCGCGCCAGCGCCTGTTCATCGTGCGTGCCCACGGCTTGCGACGCATAAACATTGCGGCGCTCTTCAGCGGCCCGGTTCTGGCTCAACTTGAATTTGCCCTCGATGCGCGCGATGGGAATGCGAAACCCCATAATCCCGGCGAGCATAGTGCGGCGGTAGCCGTCGGGCAGGCCGCGCCATTGATCGAGATAGGCGGGATCGTTCTGCGCGATCAGATCGTAAAGCAGCGCCTCCTTGCCGGGATTGTCTTCAACCAGCGCGAGCGTGCCCCAGGCGTGGATGGCGATGTAGTTCCAGGTGGGCACTGAGAGCGGCTCGGTGTAGTGCCTGGGAGAAACGTAACTGTGCGGGCCCGGAAAGATGACCAGCGTTTCTCTGCCGGCGACGGCCTGCCAATGACGATTGGCGGCGGCAAAGTGGCCTTCAATTAATCCGTGTTCGCCTTCGTCTTTGATTACCAGCGGAAGATGCGTGGCATAGTGCTGCGGAGGGTCGCCCCCTGTTCCCAGCGGCCCAATGAGAATGGCAAAGGAATTCTCGCGCATGGCCTCAAGGAGGATGGCGCGATCGGAAACCTGATTGAACCTGGGCGAGTACATGGCGGAAGGATCATGCACGCCTGCAGAGCGCGGCTGCACCCAGAGTAACAGTTGCCGGCGATGCCTCAGGGGCAAGGTACCAGGGAAGCTGCTGTCCGCAGTCTCTAGGCGCCTCGCAACGCGCAGAGCGCCGCGATCAACCCCACTGTTTCGACGGCCACGCGCACACGATTCCAGCCGCCCCAGCGCCGCACCAACATCTTCGCCGTTTGCGGATCGAGACTGGAGATGCCCGGGCCGCCCGGGTCGAGACCGAGTTTCACGTTGATGGGAACGAAGATGGAAAGGACCATGGTCATATGAATCAACCCGCAGACGCCGGCAGCCGCCAGCGCGAGCTGCGTACGGATGCCGGCTACGAATGCGAGAATCAACGCGATGGATGCGACGGTATAAAGGCAGGACACGACAATTCGCCAGAAACCGAAGACCCGCATGGCATAGGGACTCGCGATCCATTCGGCCATGGATCTGGGAGGGTCAGAAGCCTGAACGGGAAAGATAACCGTCGCGTAAAAGAGGTGCGCTCCCCATGCGGCCGCGAAAAACACAGCCAGGAAGAATGTGACTGCTCTCAGAAAAAACTCAAGCATCTTGTATCGAGACCTCCATACCATGACCCTCGTTCATGCGCGCGGCAGGGAGCGCCACAGGGAACGGCACGGCGCATGGAAGGGGGAAGACTGCAATTCTATCGTCCGAAGGCATCGGCTGCCCATTGCACCTGTCAAGCGGTTTCGACCCGGAGTTGCGAACATTGGGGGAGGCCCCCGCTCATTCATCGATCCGCGCCGAAGGAAGGCAGCAATTGCCGCTGTGCGGGTCTGGTGTAGACTCATCGCAAGCCGATGCCCAAATCTTTGATTGGTCTTGGATTTGTTCTGGTGCCGTTGCTGGCTTTAAGCCAGGGCTCAGCGAGTTCTTCCACCTCTGCCATGACAAAAAGCAAAATGCAAAGTCCCGCCGCGGTGCATGCCTCCGCGATTGTGATCGACACGCACGCCGACACGCCGCAGCGCATGCTCGACGACCACTTCGACCTGGGCGGCGACCGCGGCAGCGGCGACTGGAACCTGGAAACGGCGCGCAAAGGAAACCTGGCCGCGGAGTTTTTCGCAATCTGGGTTGAACCGGACCGCTACAAGGGCCAGTACGCGCGCCGGACTCTGGACCTGATCGACGCCGTCAAGCAGCAGGTGGCCAGGCACAGCGACCAGATGGAGCTCGTGACGAGCCCCGAAGGAATCGTGCAGGCGCATCGCGATCATAAGATCGCTGCGCTGATGGGAATCGAAGGCGGCCACTCGATTGAGGACTCGCTCGGACTGCTGCGCCAGTATTATGCGCTCGGCGTGCGCTACATGACGCTGACCTGGGCCAACTCGAATGGCTGGGCCGACAGCTCGGGCGACATCGACGACTCGAGTGTGCCGCATACAAAAGAGGGACTCAGCGAATTTGGCAAAGATGTGGTCTACGAAATGAACCGGCTGGGGATGATGGTCGACGTGTCGCACGTTTCCGATCGGACGTTTTTCCGCACCCTGATTATTTCGCGAGCGCCTGTCATCGCGTCGCACTCCGACGCCCGAGCCCTTTGCGATGCGCCGCGCAACATGACCGACAACATGCTGCGCGCTATCGCCAACTCGGGTGGGCCCGATTCGAAAGGTGGCGTAGTCCAGGTGAACTTCTTCTCTGGGTTCGTCTCGCAGGAGTACCGCAACGCGCTCAAGGCCCTGACCCCGGAGATGCAGAAGGCCGTTGCCGATGCCAAAGCAAAAGCCAAAGCCGAGGGACGCGAGGCCACAGCGGAAGAGATTGCGAAGATCGAGCGCGCCGAAATGGATCAGATTCCCCGGCCGCCGCTGAAGGAGCTGATCGACCAGATCGATCACGTGGCCAAAGTAGCCGGTGTCGATCACGTGGGCTTGGGATCGGACTTCGACGGGATTAGCGGTCAACTGCCGCAAGGGATCGACTCGCCGGCCGATCTGCCCAAGATCACCGCGGCGCTGATGGCGCGCGGCTACTCGGCCGAAGATTGCCGCAAGATTCTGGGCGAAAACCTGCTCCGCGTGTTTCGCGAGGTGGAAGCCGTATCCAGGCAGTTGCAGGTTGAGCAGAGGCCGAGGATCACGGAAAAGCAGCCGTTCGAAAAACAGTAACCACGGGTCGAGGATCGGCGGCGGTCAGAGAGTCGGAGATCCGCGAGGGACAGGATAGAGGATAGGAACCCGAATGCGCGCCCTTCCTCGCGCAAGGCTCTATACTGGGTGCCTGCTTTGTTCGTCGTGGGGGTCTTCGCGTGAAAATCAATATTCCCGTTCTCGTTGCCATTCTCGCTTCGTCACTCTTCGCGCCCTCGCTTCGAGCCCAGGATCAGAAGCCGGCCGCGAAGACCGACGCCGCCGCTGAAAACAACAGCGCCAAGCCCGCTGAGCCGGCGCCGCCGCCCGACTCCACAACGCAGGCCGGCATCGACGTCGCAGGGCAGCACATCGCCTACACGGCAATCGCCGGCACCATCACCGTCGGCGCCACTGACACCGAGGATGCGCAGCTTGGCCCCGACGGCAAGCCTCTGCCCGGCTCGCAGCTGGCGCTGGCAGCGCCCAAAGACCCGGCCGACGCGCCGCCCGTGGCGCACATGTTTTATGTGGCCTACTTCAAGAACGGCGCGAAGGCCGAAGAACGCCCGGTAACGTTCTTCTACAACGGCGGCCCCGGCAGCTCCACGATGTGGCTGCACATGGGGTCGCTGGGGCCAAAGTATGTTGAGACCGCCGGCGACACGCATCTGCCGGGTGCTCCCTACAAATTAATCGACAATCCCGACTGCCTGCTCGACGCGAGCGACCTGGTCTTCATCGACATGCCGGGAACGGGCTTTGGCCGGCTCGCGGGCAAAGACGCGGGCAAGGCGTTCTGGGGAGTCGACCAGGATGCGGAGGCCTTCGCGCGATTTATCGCCCGTTTCCTGGTCAAGTACAGCCGATGGAACTCGCCGAAGTTCTTGTTTGGCGAGAGCTACGGGACGACGCGTTCCGCCGTGCTGGCCGACCTGCTGGAAAACGAGAAGTCAGTTGACTTGAATGGCGTAATGCTGCTGGGACAGATCTTCGACTTTCCCATGGCTGCGGGGTTGGGCGGACCGCGGCCCGGCGTGGATCTACCCTACGCGCTGGTGTTGCCCACCTACGCGGCCACGGCGTGGTATCACAAGAAACTTTCACCCCAGCCGCCGGCGCTCGATCCCTTTTTGAAAGAGGTTGAAGATTTCGCCCTCGGTGAATATACGCACGCGCTCGCGCTGGGCAACGCCTTGAGCGACACTGAAAAGCAGCAGGTGGCGCAGAAACTGCACGACTACACCGGGCTGCCGGTCGACTATGTGATCAAAGCTAATCTGCGGCCTGACGCTGGACAGTTCCGGCAGGAGTTCGAGAACCAGGATGACATGGCCACAGGGCGTTATGACACGCGCTTCCTCGGGCCTTCGATCGATCCCCTCAGCGAAAGGCCGGAGTATGATCCGCAAAGCGCGGCAATCTCGTCGGCCTACTTTTCGCTGGTAAATCAGTATCTGCGAGAGAACCTGAAGTACGGCACCGGCGAAACGTATCTGCCCAGTGCGTTGTTTGACGGCCAGCACTGGGATATGACGCGCCAGATGGGAGGCCGCTTCGGCTCCGCCGCGATCGGCCTCAACGTGAGCAATGACCTGGCCGAGGCAATGAAGACCAACCCGCGGCTGAAGGTCATGGTCAACGACGGCTACTACGACCTGGCCACGCCGTTTTTTGCCGCACAGTACGAGGAGGAACACCTACCCATCCCTGCCGGCCTGACCAAAAACATCGAATACGACTGGTACGAAGCAGGACACATGGCCTATGTCCGCGACGAATGCCGCAAGCTGCTGCACGACCGGGTTGCGGCGTTCATCAAGAATGCTGACGCAGCGCAGTAGACGTGGTACACCTGGACCGGATACATGGAGCCGCGGCAGGAAGAGTGGAAGAAGCGATACGGCGAGCGGAAAGCCGGCCCGAAGCCGGATTGGCGGCCAGAGTTCAATAATGGGTTGATCGGGTCGACTGACGAGGATTGAATTCGCAGTTCAGGCGTTGTCAAGCCCCTGTCCCGGCGTTTTCCTCGTAAACTGCTGAAATCATTCGATCGATTTTTTCCCGCAGCACTTCCGGTCATTTCGCGCAAAAGCGCATACTGGAACCATGAACACCCACGCGATCCCATAGCCTCCGTGCACCCCGGAACCCCGCCCCGAGGAGAAAAAACAGCGCACTAGATTAAGGGCCATTCCTGAGAAACCACCCCCGCACGGTGATCTGCGACGGCCCGAAAAATTTTTCGCACTTTTCCACAGGTTTTTCGTTGATAAGTTATTTAGAATCAACAAAACTACCCGAAAATCGCGTACAAAAAACGCGCATTTTGTTCGTGAAACAGCAGTAAAACGCCTCTAAATCGGCCGCTACTCACCGTACGGAACCCAGATATTCTTCACCTGCGTGGCATGCTGCAGAAACCAGCGGCCCTCGGCCAGCGCGCGATTGAACCAGTCGTACCCGTGGCCGTCGTTGGTCCACACCTGCTTCATGTTGCCAATCGAAGCGGCGCGAACAAAGCTTGCTTCCTCATTGGACCGGAAGCACCAGATGGCCTCGATGCCGTCGTGCTCGGCGAGCGTTTTGGCCAGTTCGGCAGGCCGGCCGGCAACCAGATTCACCACGCCGCCGGGCAGGTCGCTGGTGTCGAAAATCTGGTAGAGGTCGCCGATGATGAGCGGGTAGCGCTCAGATGGAACGGCGACGACCGTGTTGCCCACAGCGATGGCGGGAAGAATCAGCGAAAGCAAGCCGAGAAGCGGGGCCTCGCTTGGCGCGAGAATGCCGATGGCGCCCACGGCCTCCGGCATGGCGATGGTGATGTTGCGGCCCGGAGGATGGTGCACGACGCCTTCGTACTTGTCGGCCCAGGCAGCGTAGCTGAAGATGCGCTGGATCGAGAGATCCACTTCAGCTGCAGCTTGCTCCGCTCCCGCAACTGCGGCAAGACGGCCGGCGATCTCATCGCCGCGCTGGATCATGTTCTCCGCCATGTAATAGAGAACCTGGGCGCGATTGTGCGCGCTGGTCTTTGCCCATCCCGCGGCGTTGCGCGCGGCTTCAACCGCGTTGCGAACGTCTTTGCGATTTCCCAGCGGCGCCTCGCCCAGCAGCTGCCCATCGCGGCCGTAAACCGGGAATGAGTAGCCACCATCGGGGCGCGCCTGCTTGCCGCCGATGTACTGCTTCACGGTGCGGTCGATAGCCGGCGAGCCAGGCGCTGATAACTCGTCCTCCTCGTCGGGCGCAGCCGGTTTGCCTGCGGATTCGGGCGCGGCAGGCAGCGAATGCAGCCACTTGGGCGTCAGGTATTCCAGCATGCCTTCGCGGCCGCCTTCGCGCCCGTAGCCCGATTCGCGATAGCCGCCGAAGCCGCTTGAAGCGTCGAACTGATTGGTGCAGTTGACCCACACCACGCCTGCCTTGATCTGCGAGGCCAGATCGAGCGCCACGTTGATGTTCTCGCTCCACACGCTGGCGGCCAGGCCGTAAACGGTGTTGTTGGCGAGCTCGGCGGCCTCAGCCGGCGTGCGAAAAGTCATGGCAACCAGTACCGGTCCAAAGATCTCTTCCTGCACGACGGTCGCCGCAGGATGCACGTCGGTCAGCATGGTGGGAGGATAGAAACAGCCTTTGTCGGGTAGTGGGCT